>Ga0351838_1118_pt1 | contig 15275 bp, 11 predicted proteins | sample BONcelHFGM3001E3_FD_206742 | JGI IMG/M metagenome (GOLD analysis project Ga0351838, IMG submission 206742) | Enriched cells from coal bed in the Powder River Basin, Montana, United States - BONCAT cells FGM rep1 HSBNCT.FGM.300.1.E3 ... | reverse complement strand
ATTATGTTTAAAAGAAATCGCTTACCCAACCCAGCCATGACGGCTGACCTGCCTTCGGTGGGGGAAGAAGGCATATTCATGCGCGATGTGGTAAAAACCTTTAAGACCCAGGCGGGAGATTTCACTGCTTTGAAACGCGTAAGCGTGGATTTTAAAGCAGGTGATTTTGCCGCTATTACCGGAAAATCGGGCAGCGGCAAATCCACATTGATTAATATGATCACAGGTATAGATATTCCAACCGCTGGCGAAATCAACGTGGGCGGTATTCCTGTGCACAAATTGAACGAAAGCCAGATGGCAATTTGGCGTGGAAAAAATTTAGGGATAGTTTTTCAATTCTTCCAGCTTTTGCCCACCCTGTCATTATTGGAAAACACCATGCTTCCCATGGATATTGCCGGAATTATTGACCCTGCCAAACGCGAACCGCGGGCAACCGAATTGCTGCGCATGGTAGGCCTGGAAGCTGTGGCGTATAAGATGCCGGCGGCTGTCTCGGGCGGGCAGCAGCAGGCGGCTGCCATCGCGCGCGCGCTGGCCAATAACCCGCCTTTTCTGGTGGCGGATGAGCCTACCGGCAACCTGGATTCACGCACAGCGGAAAATGTGTTTGAAATATTTGAACAGCTTTCCGGCCAGGGTAAAACGATTTTAATGATCACTCACGATCCCAATCTGGCGCAGCGCACCAGCCGCCAGGTGTTGATTTCAGATGGAGAAATTATTGACCCCTGGATTCACAAGACGTTCCCCATGCTCAACCATTACCAGCTTCTGCAGGCAACTCATCAAATGAAGATATTAAAACATCTTTCCGGCGAAAAAATCATTGAACAGGGCCAACCCAGCGATTCGATCTACATCCTCACCCAGGGGCAGGTCGAAGTATCCATCCAGGAGGAAGTGGTGGCCAGATTGTCTCCGGGGGAATTCTTTGGCGAAATGGAAATGCTGCAGGATCGCCGCGCGGTGGCAACTGTGCGGGCGGCCAGCTCTGAAAATGTGGAAACATTGTCATTGAAGAGAAGTATCTTCGCGACCCTGCTGGATGAGGCGCGCGCACTGCGTGAAATGATCAACAAAGTAGTTAAAGACCGGATGGCTCAGAATCTGGCAATCAATGGAAGCCGCGTAAAATGAAGCTGCGTTTTTCTCTTCGCCCGCGCTGGCGAAAATTGATTGCTGACCTCTGGGAGAATAAAACCCGCACGTTATTGGTGGTGATTTCCATCGCTATTGGCGTTTTTGCCGTTGGGATGATCGCGGGGGCATATGTGATCATTGCCAACGATATGAATGCCAGTTTTGCCGCTGCCAACCCAGCCAACATTGAACTGCGGGTATCCGCTTTTGATGATGACCTGGTAAAAACCGTGCGACGCCTGAAGGGCGTTGAAAACGCGGAAGGGCGCAACTCTTCATTTGTGCGGGTAAAAGTGGGCGATGAGGAATGGAAGCAGCTGCAGATCCTGGCTGTTCCAAAACTCGAAGAAGTGGCGATCAACCAGCTGCTGCCTGAACAAGGTCTATTTTCATTAGGCAACAAACAAACCGTGCTGGAAAAACAGGCACTGGCGATGCTGGGCGCTCAGGTTGGCGATGTCCTGACGGTCGAGTTAACCGATGGGGCCTTGCGTACTCTGGAGGTGGTTGGCACGGCCATGGATCGCACTTCCGGCTACGACCGATTCATGGGGCGCAACAGCGGTTATGTAAATCAGGATACGCTGGGTTGGCTCCACCAACCACGACAATATAATCAATTATTGGTTACAGTTTCCACCAACCCTGACGATTTAAATGCGATAGACCTTGTTGCCCAACAGGTAACCAACCAGGTGGAAAAAGCGGGTGGGATTGTTTATCGCACTGAGCTGGCAAAAAAAAATACCCATCCACTCGGATCCATTGTCAAGGCTTTGTTAGGCGTGCTGTTAATGTTAGGAGTCCTGGTGGTGTTCTTGAGCGGTTCGCTTATTTCCAATACGCTTTCGGCTTTGCTGTACCAGCATTTGCGTCAGATTGGAGTGATGAAGCTGGTAGGCGGGCGCAGTTCACAAATCATACTGCAGTATATTTTATTAATTCTCATTTTCGGTCTGATGGCATTGGCAATTTCCATCCCTACCGGAAGCTGGGCGGCGCTGGCGCTCTCAAATATGATTGCTGAGCTGCTTAACGTGCAGATAGGCGGCTATTCAGTCATTCCCCTGGCTGTGATGATTCAAGTAGTGGTCGGTTTGGGCATCCCGGTACTTTCCGGTTTACAGCCGGTGCTGCGGGGGTCAAGAATTTCGGTACAAAAAGCGCTTCAATCTGGAGCAATTGAAGATGAAGGCGACAAAAAGAGCCTGTTTGACCGCTGGTTGGATGGCCTGCGTGGATTTTCCCGTCCGGTGCTTTTATCGCTGCGCAACACTTTTCGGCGCAAGGGACGGCTTATTCTGACTTTGTTTAACCTGACACTGGGTGGATCCATTTTTATTTCTGTGTTTAATGTGCAAATTGCCTTAAACCAGAAGGTGGAACAAACCACCAAGTATTTTATGGCCGATGTCAACCTGGATTTTGAACGCAGTTACCGTTTGGATCAGGTAGCGTCGTTAGCCGCCACCATACCGGGTGTGGAACGCACTGAAGGCTGGTTGATTACCGGTGGTGAAATAAAAGACACCCAGGGGACCAGCAATACCAATGTGACCCTTTTTGGATTGCCTGCAGACTCGAACCTGATTGTTCCAATCATAATGCAAGGGCGGTGGATTGTTCCGGGTGACGAGAACGCGATTACAGTTAATGAGGCTTTCCTCACCCGATTTCCTGGGTTAAAACCTGGCGATACACTGCGTGTAAAGTTGGATGGAAAAGAAAACAACTGGGTGGTGGTTGGCATTTTCCAATACACCGGCCTGGATGAGTTGTTTGCTTACGTGAATTATGATTATTTATCACGGTTAATGGTGATGCCAAACCAGGCGACTTCTTATCGTGTGGTCAGTACCCAGCACGACACGGCTTTTCAAGTAGATTTAAGCCGACGGTTGGATACTGTTTTCCGAGACCAGGGATATCGGGTTAGCAAGGTTGAGGCTGGAAAAGCAACCCAGGAAAATATTTTTGAGTACATCAACATACTGATTACCTTTTTGCTGATAATGGCGCTGCTGACCGCTGTGGTGGGCAGTATTGGGTTGGCGGGTACGCTCAGTATGAATGTGATGGACCGCACGCGGGAGATTGGAGTTTTGCGGGCGATTGGCGCGTACAACCGCTTTGTGATGAAACTGGTGATTATTGAAGGTTTGCTGATCAGCTTGATCAGCTTTGTGCTGGGCGTGTTATTGTCGTTCCCGATCACACGCGCCTTATCGGATATTGTCAGTCTGGCTATTTTCAATTCTCCAGCGAATTTCGCGTTTACCATGCAGGGCTTTATCATCTGGTTTGGATTGGTGATTTTGCTGGCAGTTTTAGCCAGCGTGGTGCCGGCGCGCAGCGCGTCTCGTATGACCATCCGCGAAGTGCTGGCATACGAATAGCGTAAAACAAACCAGAACCAGGCTCCGGGTTCCATATGGAAACGGGGCTATTTTTTTCTGCCTATGCCATGTGCCCGAGCGGGTTTCGATGTATAATCGTAGGCATTAACTGACCAGAAAGTATTGATCCGCTCCGCGGGCGCGGAGTGAAAAATTTTTTCAGGGAGTGGTAAAAATGGCGGAGAATGAATCACCCAGTAATTTTATTCGCGATATTATCGATGAAGATAACCGCACTGGAAAATGGGGCGGCCGGGTAGCAACGCGCTTTCCACCTGAGCCGAACGGTTACCTTCACATCGGCCACGCGAAATCAATTTGCTTGAATTTTGGATTGGCAAATATTTATAACGGTACCTGCAACCTGCGTTTTGATGATACCAATCCCAGCAAAGAAGAAGTGGAATATGTAGATTCGATTATTGAGGATGTGCGCTGGCTGGTAGGCAGCAATGATTTTCCAATTTTATATGCCTCAGATTATTTTGAATCCATGTATCAATACGCGGTACAGCTGATTAAGCAAGGTCAGGCCTTTGTTTGCGAATTGAACGCGGAACAGATCCGTGAATACCGTGGCACGCTCACTGAACCGGGCAAAGAAAGCCCGTTCCGCAACCGCTCTGTGGAGGAAAATCTCGATTTGTTTGAGCGGATGCGTAAAGGTGAATTTCCGGACGGTTCTCATACATTACGGGCGAAAATCGATATGGCCTCACCCAATATCAATATGCGTGATCCGGTGCTTTACCGAATTTTGCATCAATCTCATCATCGGACGGGTGATTCATGGTGCATTTACCCCATGTATGATTTCGCGCATTGCATTGAAGACTCGCTTGAGAAAATCACCCACTCTATTTGCACCCTGGAGTTTGAAGACCACCGCCCATTATACGATTGGTTCCTCGACCAGCTGGGAATTTTTCACTCCCAGCAAATTGAGTTCGCGCGACTTAACATTACCCGCACAGTAATGAGCAAGCGCAAGCTGCTTCGGCTGGTAAAGGACGGCCATGTTGATTCCTGGAGCGATCCGCGCATGCCGACCATATCGGGTCTGCGCCGGCGCGGATACCGGTCAGAGGCGATGCGCAAATTTGCCGATGTGATTGGTGTTTCAAAGAATAACAGCACGGTCGATGTGGCGCTCTTAGAGCATGTTGTGCGAGATGATTTGAATGAAATTGCTCCAAGGGTAATGGCAGTGCTTAACCCGTTGCGGATTGCGATAGAAAATTACCCTGACGATCTGGTTGAGGAATTTGAGCTGGCCGATTTTCCCGGAGACGAAATTCGTACTTCGCTGCGAAAAGTGCCTTTCTCAAAAGTGGTCTATATTGAGCGCAGCGATTTTGAAGAAAATCCGCCTAATAAATTCTTCCGCCTTGCGCCTGGGCGTGAAGTGCGTTTAATGGGCGCGTATTATATTACCTGCAAGAGCGCGATCAAAAACGATCAGGGAGATGTGATTGAATTACGCTGCTCTTATGATCCCGAATCGCGCGGCGGGCAAACTCCTGACGGCCGCAAAGTAAAGGGCACCATTCATTGGGTGTCTGAAAAGCATGCCTTGAACGCGGAAGTGCGATTATATGATTATCTGCTAAGCAAAGATAATCCGGACGAAGTGGAAGAAGGGCAAGACTTCACTTCCATTATCAACCCGGCTTCGTTGGAGGTGTTGAAGGATTGTAAACTTGAGCCCAGCCTGGCAGGCGCGAAAGTGGGTGAGAACTTCCAGTTTGTTCGGCAAGGGTATTTCTGCGTTGATTCGAAGGATTCCACCGCAGACGCGATGGTATTCAACCGCACAGTTTCACTGCGGGACACCTGGTCGAAAATGCAGCAAAAAAGTTAAGGTATCAGAAAGAATTCACCCGTAGAAGAGCGCCATTTGGCGCTCTTTTTTTATGTCCAAAATCAATTATTTCAAGTTTGACTGGATTCAGTATTTATAACTGTATGCTGACGATAAATGCGACAACCCTTACAATGTTTAATTCTGGCTGAGTATCGCATTGAAAAAGAACACCGGTTACCCATGCGGAATACCATAACCTTAACCCTAAGACAGGTTGCCACGCGCAATAAATATGGGCAGGGTTTCGATATAAAATGGAAACCGACGACATGCCGGCAACTGGCATTTAAAAGTCAGATGCGGAAGCGTATTGCGCCTTTATTTCTAATCGAACTAGGGAAAAATACCGGCTGCCGGCTGAGCCGGAGTGTGAGAAAGCCTTACGCGGTACAGATGGAAGGATTAATCCGTGGGAGGCAAGTAAAATTCCTGGCGCTGCAACACTCTGGAAAGTGGCAGGAATTCGACTTCAGAAGTTGGGGAGTTTTCACCAGAGGGAAACTGCTCACGCAGGTTGGCAGATGTGGTAGGAAAAGCTTTGGGAATGGACCAGCACTGCCCTTAAACCTAATCCTTACGATTGGGATGATGTACGTTAGCAACCTTGTGTGGAGGAGAAAATTGGTGTGCGGGGGAGACTGGTATTCCAGCCGCAAACTGGCACGCATCGCAGCCAAAGAAGGTATATTGGCAGAAATCACTTCGCTGGCGATTGGATTCTGAGTGGTCATGGACTCTGCCGCGTGTTCAGGACTGTTCCGGCAGGCGAACAGTAAATGTTGTGCCGACCCCTAATTCACTCTCCACTTGAATGTAGCCATTGTGCTGCTTGATGATGCGGTGAACTACAGAAAGACCAAGACCAGTGCCGCGCCCGGAAGATTTGGTGGTGTAAAACGGCTCAAAGATTTCGTTCTTTCTACTCTCAGGAATCCCATTGCCAGAATCACGGATGATGACAGAAAACTCGTGCTTCTCGTAACGTGAAGTAACAGTGATCATTCCGCGCGAATCTTCCACGGCGTCTATCGCGTTTTTAATAATATTGGTCCACACACCTTGCAAATGGTCTCGGCTGGCGATAATTACAGGCATGTCTTCCTGCAGATCAGTTACAAAGTTGATATTGTGTGAGATGATTTCATGTTGCAATAATGAAATCGAGTCTTTGATGGTGTCATTTATCTGGGTGGGCTTAAAATCATAATTCTCTTTGCGGGCAAAGCTCAACAGGTTGCGTACCACTTGCAACGCGCGCTTGCTTGCCAGCTCGATCAGAATGACTGATTCGAGTAAGTCTTCGTTGGCTCCAGCCAGGTCTACCTGCAGCAGTTGGGCATTGGCAATAATGGCGCTAAGGGGATTATTGATTTCGTGTGCCAACCCTGCGGCAAGCTGTCCAACCGAGGCAAGTTTTTCTGACTGGATCAGGTTCGCTTCCATTCGGCGTTTCTCGGTTACGTCGTCTTCCACAACAATCACCTGATCGGTGGGAGTATTGCCTGACTGGATGGGAAATGTGCTGATCTCCCATTCTGTAGTCTGGTCTTCTTCATCCACATAGTTGGCAATGCGCTGCGTATAACGTCCTGTGAAAAGTGTGTCTTGAATCAAGCACATCGCGCAGGGAGATTCGCGATCAAACAAAGCCTGGTAACATTTACGGCCTACCAGTAAATTGGGTGGTTTGTTTACCCGCTGCGCGCGGCTCTTATTGACAGCGGTTAAGTTGTAATTCTGGTCTACGATATAAATTGAATCGGGTATGTTATCAAACAATGCGCGCAAAGTGTTGCGTGAATGCAGCAATTCCCACCGGTTGGATTCCAGATCCGCATTTGCGATTTTTAACTGTTGGATCAAATGATTGTTAAAGATAAAGCTGGTGGCTGAATTAATGAGAGTCCGTAATTTTCCAATTTCAAATGGGTTCAAGTCCACATTTTGAGGATTAATTATTTCAACAGCCCCCATAACCTGGTTGCTGACAAACAGTGGGAAGTATAAAATTCCTTTTGGAACTGAACCATCCAGGCTGTCGTAGTTAAGATCAAGGTCAGTTTCTTTGTCAGGTACCACCACTTGCAGCATTCGTCCTGTTTGAATACACTTCGCAGCCAGTCCGCTATATTGGCGCGGCTCTTTGATAATTTTAATCTGACCATTATTTTGAATTATCTTACGCATGGCAAGGTGTTGGTTCGTGGAATCTATCAGGATGAGCTGGCCAGACTCAGCATGTACCGTATTGATGATGCACCTCAATGCGCATGCTTGCAAGTCGTAAGAAAACGAGTCGGTTTCTACCAAATCCAAAGGGGTTAAAGGATCTTGGCTGGGTTGGGTAATATCCTCCAGGTAAGATTGATAAATGCTTTTGGTACGGATAATTTTGCTAATTATCTCGGCCAGTTTTTGCCATTCCAAGATTTCGTCCACCTCGCATGGTTGACCATAAATGAGAATCGCGGCATCTAAAGCGGGCTGGATGATAAATGGAATCGCGCCTGCCAGGCTTACTTCTTTGTTCCCATACGTGATTTCACGGGTGTTTATTGTTACGCGGGCAATTTGGTTTAGTTTTCCAGCGGGGTCGCGCAGGTCGGTATGCCAAGTGTCTGGAAGGTTGCTGGTGATCCAAGTGGGAAGATCATTCATCGAGGAGGAAGTAACGAATATGGCACCGCTTTGATGTTGAGTACCAACAAGAATCATGCGCAGACATGCATGAAGAGTTTCTCGCAGTGTAGTGGTTTCTTTAACAAGGATCGATAATGATGAATTAAGATCTTTTAACATTCCAATATTTTCACCAGTATTTTGCATTTCTTTCCCTTAGTTATTAATCCTTTTCAGAGCTGATTGTATAACCGTAACCAGAAACAGTTTTTATGAATGTTGGGTTTCTTACATCCACTTCCACCCGTTCACGAAGATTCTTAATATGAACGCGAACAAGGTCCGGGCTGCCGGAATTGCTGGGGTAGTTCCAAACTTCATCCAGCAAACGCGCCGGGGAGAAAATTTCATCGGTATGACTCATGAGATGGTACAGCAAATCAAACTGAACTGGAGTCAGACGGATTTTCCCCATATGCGGGGTGTCCAATTCGAAAGTTTTTGTGTTCAGGGTGTAGCCGCTTGCCGATAATGTATTGGGAGGTTGTTCGCGATTCTCCTCTTCTTTTTTGCTAAATATATTAAGAATCGCGCTCAATCCCCCCGAATTCTTTTTGTCCAATTCAACTTCTGATGAACGTCCAACTCGGGTTCGTTTTAAGATGGCGCGGACTCGCAAAATGAGCTCTTCCATATTAAATGGTTTACTCAAATAATCGTCAGCGCCAGCTTTAAGGCCTGAAATGCGGTCTTCATCTTTGGCTTTTGCAGTTAAGAATAGAATAGGAACATCTTTCAGCAGAGGATCTGAGCGCATTTCCTGGCAAACTTCATATCCATTCATGCCGGGCATGTTCACATCCAAAATTACCAGATCTGGAATGCGGCGGCGGGCTATTTGCAATCCATCCACTCCGGTGCCTGCTACATACGTATGGAATTCGGCAACGCGAAGCAGCCGTTCAATGGTGCGCGCAACGATATCGTCGTCTTCAATGATTAATACATCAGCTTTATCCATGGCTAATTCTTTCTCCTGAGAATTGAATCGTGAAGACAGTACCCGCTTTTGACATATTGGTTGTGATGGTGCCGTTATGTTGGCAAACAATATCTCTACAAATGCTTAATTGCATGCCAGTTCCGCGTCCCAGCCCTGGAGGCAGTAGGACTGGCTCAAAAAGATTGTTTATCTGTTCTTTTGGAATTTCCCCTTCGTCATCCGCGAATTTGATTAGTAAAGGTTTGTTTTCCGGAATGGTAGCCTCTATTTGGATAAGGTGAAATTTTCCGTTCGCGCAGGCATTGATTGCCAACAGCAGAAAGGTTACCCAAAGGTCTTGTATCTGTTGGGCGTTCCCATTTAATAACGGGAGATCTTCTCCAAATTTGACGGTCAGGTCTACATCAATGCTGGACAAATTGCCTCTCAACAGGGTGAGGCCGCGTTCAATGGTCTTATTTATCTCAATCCACTCATTTTGATCACTGGTTGGTTTAGAAAACTGAAGCAATTCACCTGCCACCTGCTGAGCGCGGCAACCGGCTTGTTCAATGGCACCGTCGCAAATTCCCTTAACCGCGATCTGTTCGGATCCTTCACCGGTCAGCATAACAACCGGCAGGCTGAATTCGCGGTTTTTTAAATACTCTGTCATTTCAATCCCAGTGGAATTGGGCAAGCGGGAATCCATTAAGATGTTATCGAATGAGTTCTCTTTCAGGGTATGCCAAAACCGGTCAAGGGTGTGTAATAACACCGCCCTGGCCTGGATAATGCTTTCCAGGTAGGCTTTGATCAACCCGCTAAAGTTGCGGTCATCATCCACTAATAAAACGCAGCAGGTATTACCCATTCTATTAACCAATCATCAACTATAAAGTTATCATCTATTATTAAATCACACTTTGTGGTTTGCTGAAGTGAATTATCAGGGGAATCTTCCCCTTTTCCTTTGAATATCCCAAAAATGGGCTCTTTTTGAGAACAAAGCAGGAGCAGTAACGCCGGAGAAAAGGGAGAAAAAGTTAAATTGAGCAGAAGATGCAAAAAGATTAACCACACCTTATAATGGAATCATGAAAAAGGAAATTCTAATTTACCTTATCTCTTTGTTAATCATTTTTACAGTCAGCTGCAAGCCTCAACCGCCAGTCAATGCTGATTTGCGGAAGCCAGCTGTGGAAACAACCATAATTGGTGAGGAGAGAGAGTCCGTGCCTGGCGCGGAGGAGGTAAGTGAGATGGGTATGAAGGTAACCAGTCCGGTTTTTGAAAATATGCAGGGAATTCCTGAAGTCTACACTTGCAAAGGGGAAGATATTTCACCCCCACTGGCATGGGATGGGATTCCAGATTCGACAACCAGCCTGGTCTTAATCATGGATGATCCAGACGCGCCAGTAGGCACCTGGGACCATTGGATCGTGTTCAACCTGCCGCCAGACCTCATCGGTTTGGAAGAAGATGCCCGGTCCTTGCCAGAGGGCTCGCTTACCGGGCAGAATTCCTGGCGCAGAAATGATTATGGAGGACCTTGTCCACCAGGCGGCGCGCGGCACCGTTATTTCTTTAAGTTGTACGCGTTGGATGTGCTTTTGGATCTACCTGTAGGGGCGAAGAAAAGCCAGATCGAAACCGCGATGCAAGGCCACATTTTGGCTCAGGCGGAATTGATCGGCATCTATAAACCCTGACCACTACCGGATGTAAAAGCAAGAACCCCTCAGCGGGGTTCTTGTGTTTCTTATTTCACCATCACCAGTTCGTAGTTCTGGCTGCCAAGACCGATGCTCTCAGCGTGGTCTAAACAGGTTTTCCAATGAGTGTTGGGGTGGATGTGACCAAATTTGTCTTCGTTTTCACCCTCTTCATAATCTTTATCGGTCAGAACACTGCCGTAAATCATGGGCGCCTGGTTGACCATGTCCACACAGGCGCGGTCGAGGGCTACCGGATCAAAGGATGCGGCAATGCCAATATCAGGCACGATGGCCTGGTCATTCAAATTCCAACAGTCGCAATCTGGCGAGACGTTCATAATAAAGGTGATATGGAAATTAGGCTTGTTCTTGCATACTGCCAGAGCGTATTCGGCAACCTTCTCGGCAACTGTATCTCCAGATTTGTCCCAAACAACTCGTGCGGCATCAAACTGGCAAACTGCCACACATTGCCCGCAGCCTACGCATAAATCGTAATCAATGACAGCTTTATGATTGGCATTAAAAGAAATGGCGTGTTGAGAACAGTTGCGCAAGCAGACCCCGCAGCCAGTGCATTTTTCCTCGATGATTACCGGCTTTGAGGAAGAATGCATCTCCAGCTTGCCGCCGGTGGACCCGCTGCCCATGCCTATATTCTTTAATGCTCCGCCAAAGCCAGTCATCTCGTGACCTTTAAAATGATTCAGGCTGATGAAAACCTCCGCCTGGGCAACGGCAGTGCCTATTTTGGCTGTTTCGCAGTGTTTAAGATTGATGGGAATTTCCACATGGTCGCGGCCCAGCAAACCATCGGCGATGATTACGTCGCAGCCCACAGCAATGCGGTTAAATCCGTTCTCCTGCGCGGCTAAAAGATGGTCAACCGCGTTGGCGCGGCGGCCATGATAGAGGGTGTTGGCGTCAGTAAGAAATGGTTTGCCACCCAGCTTTTGAATTTCGCGGATAACAACCGCCGCGTAATTGGGACGGATATAAGCCAGGTTACCTGGCTCTCCGAAGTGGATTTTGACGGCAGTGAGTTTGTTTTCGAAGTTAATCGAGTTGATCCCCGCTTTTTTCAATAATGCGGTGAGCTTATCCAGCATATTTCTGCCGGGTTTGGTGCGCATGTTGGTAAAAAAGACTTTTGAAACAGTCACAATAAATCTCCCTGAGTTGGAATGTGGGTATTATACTCAAATATCGCCCGTTATTAAGGATTCGCTGAAATCTGTTATATTTACACAAAGGCAGGTGACAATGCATTGGTTTCAAGACACAATATTTATGGTTATTTTCATTTTTCCGAGTGTGCTTTTTGTTCTGGGCGGAATTCTGGGTTGGTTAAGCAGGCGCTATTGGGTTGGAGGGGCGGCGGCGTTTGTTTTCGCGATGGCGTTTATGCTGCTGGAAGCCAACGAAACTTTTTTAATTTGGGTAATCTTCTATACTGTTGTTGGATTGGCTGGCAGCGGTTTGGGTTGGGCAGCCAGAAAACTGACCGGCAGGTCTGCGGCTTGAGTAAAGCTTGCACGTGAGTAAAGTTTATGATAACATAGGGGCTACCAAAAATCTGCTAGAGTAAAATGTTTCTTGAAATCGCTCCACCCGGAGTGGTTTTTATTAGTTTAATTTATCCAATCGGGCCTGTGTCGAGTCGCCGCTTCGCGCGGCAAAAGAAAACACACCGGACATTTAGCTTAGAATACCTCAAGGAACCTGAGATGCCGACATCTTTTTTGACCCGTGAAGGTTTTGAATCACTCCAAAAAGAATTAGATTTTCTACGCGATGAACGCAGAGAGGAAATCGCTGATCGATTGCATGAAGCCATCATTGAAGGTGGTGAATTGATTGAGAATGCGGAGTATGAAGCGGCTAAGAACGAGCAGGCTTTTGTGGAAGGGCGGATTAAGGAACTTGAAATTCTTCTGGCGACAGCCCGAATTGTGGATGAAGGCGTAAAACAAACTGACCTTGTTCAGGTCGGTTCGCGCGTCACAATCGAGGAAGAAGGCGGCGATCCCGAAGAATATATCATTGTGGGCGCCGCGGAAGCAAACCCCTCGCAAGGAAAAATTTCGAATGAATCGCCGTTGGGAAAAGCACTGGTCAATCACCGGGTTGGTGATACGGTTACAGTAAACGCGCCGGCAGGCTCTTTCACAGTGGTGCTGAAGAAGGTGGAATAAGTCGGGGCTGGCAGAATTCCCCCGCCCAAAAAATTGAGGGCGGGGTTTTTTATAAAAAAACAAACAATATCCGTTTTGAGGTAGCAAGCAGCATGGAATTAACTGAACTGGAACGAAATCGCTTAGATAAAATAACCCGCTTGCGGGAATTGGGAGTTGAGCCGTACCCTACCCGGGCCAACCCGACTCATACCACTTCTGAAGCCATCAAGCAATTTGAAGAGTCTGAGGCGCAGGATCCGGAGGCGCGTGTGGAAGTAACCGTGGCAGGCCGGATTCGCTCGATGCGCCCGATGGGTAAGATTACCTTCGCGCATGTTGAAGACCGCGCCGGAAGACTGCAGCTCTTTTTCCGGGTGAATACCCTGGGAGAAGAAAAAATGAACATGCTGCGCGATCTGTACGACCTGGGCGACTACATGCAGGCGAAAGGCTATTTGTTCCGCACCAAAACTGGTGAGATTTCGGTGCATGTGGAAGAGTTCACCATGCTGGCAAAAGCTATTTCACCACTGCCGGCGGCAAAAGATGAGATTGTGGATGGTCAGGTTGTACGCCATGCCACATTGAATGACCCTGAAACCCGCTTCCGGCAGCGCTATGCCGATTTGGCTGTCAATTCGGATGTGCGAAAAATCTTCCGCCTGCGCTCTGCCACCGTGCGTGCGATGCGTGAATATCTGGACGCGATGGATTTCATTGAGGTCGAGACGCCTATCCTGCAGCCGATCTATGGTGGTGCCGCGGCTCGTCCGTTTGTGACCCACCACAACCAATTAAAGCAAAACCTGTATTTGCGTATCTCCTTTGAATTGTATCTGAAACGCCTGGTGGTGGGTATGTTCGACCGGGTTTATGAAATTGGCCGCGATTTTCGCAATGAAGGTGTTTCTTTCAAGCACAATCCGGAATTTACCCAACTGGAATTCTATATGGCGTACGCCGACTACCTTAAGGTAATGGAAATTACCGAAAATATGGTTGCCCATATTGCTGACAAGGTGTTGGGAACCCGCAAGATCACTTTTAAAGGCAATGAGATTGACCTGACACCGCCCTGGACCCGTTTAGAGCTGCGCCAGGGGTTGATTGACGCGGTGGGAATTGATATCCATGAACATCGTGACGCAGACAGCCTGGCAGAAGCCATGCGAGCCAAAGGGTTAAAACCAAAACCAGGAGCACCCTGGGGCAAATTGGTTGATCAATTGCTGGGCGATTTCCTGGAGCCGAATTTGATTCAGCCCACCTTTTTGTATAACTACCCGCGGGATATTTCCCCCCTGGCCAAGAGCAAGCTGGATGATCCACAAACAGTGGAACGCTTTGAAGGGTTTATCGGTGGGATGGAACTGTGCAATGCTTTCACCGAGTTAAACGATCCGGTGGACCAGGAAAGCCGTTTCCTGGAAATGGGGCGCGCTTATCAGGATGAAGATGAAGAACGCCATCCAATGGATGATGACTATTTGCAGGCGATGAAATATGGTATGCCGCCGCAAGGTGGTTTCGGAATGGGCATTGACCGATTGGTAATGCTGCTGGCTGATAAACATTCCATTCGCGAGGTAATCCTTTTCCCGCATTTGCGCGACCGCGACGAAGAAAAATAAAAACCAATGAAAAATCCCCTCCGTTTTTGAATGGAGGGGATTTTTGTTTCTTAAATTTGGGTTACATCGAAAGAACCCGCGCCATTTCCAGGTATTCTTCACTTACCTGGCGGGTGTGGCTGACTACATCAGCAATCGGCACGCCGACAATCTCCCGACCGCGTAGAGCGGTCATCATGTTCAAGTTTCCATCAATAAGAAAATCAACGGCTTTCATGCCAAAGCGGGAAGCCAGCATGCGGTCAAAGGCAGTTGGGCTGCCGCCGCGCTGGATGTGGCCTAAAATGGAAACACGGGTGGTAAAGCCGTGATCCAGTTGATTGATGGCATCAGCCAGGTCATTGGTGCGGGGGGTAAAGCCTTCCGCAACCACGATGATGCAGTGCGCTTTCCCGCGCCGGTAGGCATCTTCCACGTGGGCGGCTACTTCTGCCACGGTCGCGGGGACTTCTGGCACCAGAACCATTTCCGCGCCGGTGACAATGCCAGCCTGAACAGCCAGATATCCAGAAGCACGCCCCATCGTTTCAACCAGAAATGCGCGGGTGTGCGAAGAGGCAGTGTCGCGCAATTTGTCGATGGCATCCACAATGGTGTTTAAAGCGGTATCCACGCCGATTGCCATATCGGTTCCGTAAATATCATTATCTATGGAAGCTGGAATGCCAACCACCGGGAAGTTTAACTCAGCCAGTTTTTGGGCGCCGTTCAAAGAACCATCGCCGCCGATGACCACCAG
>Ga0351838_1111_pt1 | contig 15743 bp, 10 predicted proteins | sample BONcelHFGM3001E3_FD_206742 | JGI IMG/M metagenome (GOLD analysis project Ga0351838, IMG submission 206742) | Enriched cells from coal bed in the Powder River Basin, Montana, United States - BONCAT cells FGM rep1 HSBNCT.FGM.300.1.E3 ... | reverse complement strand
CACCGTCGCCAGAGCCGTACTGGCCGAACTGGCTGCTGTATGCATAGCTGGTGAGGGCTGCGCCACTGACCTCGTTGGTGCCCATATAAAGCTTAACGCCGTACTGGCTGTCACCAAACTTCTTGTATAGCCTGTAGTAGTAGAAGTGGCCAATTTGGGGAAACATGTCCCTATAAGAGTTGACCATCTCGTCCAGGGTGTCCAGAAGGAGCTCGTCGGACATGTCAACCCCTGTAACGTCGGAGCGGAAAAGGAGAAATCTCTCAAAGACAAATCCCTTTGTGTCGGCGGCGGCCGTAGCGCCCGCTCCCCAGGTCAGATCCATGGTTTTGCCAAACAGGTTGCCGTTAAGTGCAACCACGCTGGGCATATAGAAGTTGTAGGTGCCGGACCCGTTGGGAATGGCAACCGTGAAGAAAAGTTCCGGGTTCTGCTCGGTGAGGGTTACGTTGGTGGTAACCGTCAGCTTGCCGCTCATTGCAATGGTGATAATGTATTCCTGTCCAATCACCAGGTTGCTGAAAGTGAACACACCCTGGGTGTCTGTTTCAGTGCCTTCCCGGGTTGCAATCACGGGGGCGATTGTAACTGTGGCACCCGCAATGGGGCTGCCCGCATCGTTGAGCACTATGCCGGTTATTGCGCCGTTGCCTGTGGGGGTGGGCGTCGGGGTGTCGCCGTCGCTGCTGTCGGTGCTGCAGCCCACCATCCCCATGACCATCAGCATGATCACGAAGAGAACTGAGAATCCGAGTAGAGTCTTCCTGTGCATTCATTTACCTCCGCTTGATAAAAATTTGGGGTTAATATTCCGGGAGAACCGGGATAAAGGCTCTCTCCCAAAAGCCTTGAAAACTTGTTATGCCCCACCCCCCCAGCAAGTTGAAATTCAGAACCGACATCTTTGACGAAATTCAGGTAAATCCTCCAATGAAAATTTTTGAATAGTCCCGATTGAAGCAAAAAATCCCCCAGAGGGGATTGAGCGCACTGTTGATGCCGTCCCGGGCTTTGACAGGCAAAGGCGTGGGGCTATACCTCGCTTCCGGCACCGCCTGTCTGCATCAGCTCGATTATCTCGGTGTTGCCCTTTTTCAGGGCAATGGAGAGGGGCGTCTCTCCGTCGTCGCTTGCCACGTTGAAAAGGCCGGCCCTGGTGAGGAGTAGCCGGGCCACCTCCAGGTTGCTGGTAAAATCGAGGGCGGCGGCCTCGTGGAGGGGTGTCCAGCCCCGGGAGTCCCTGGCCACCACGTCGGCCCCCCGGGAGATGAGCATCTCCACCAGGTCCCGGTTCCCTTCCGACACGGCTTCGTGCAGGGGCGTCCAGCCGTTGGGGTCGGCGGCGTTCACGTCGGCTCCAAATTCCAGGAGCACCGACGCCACCTCCCCCGAGGAGCTGTAGCGTATGCCGGCCGCCTTGTGCAGGGGTGTCCAGCCGCTCTTATCCCGCAGGTTCACGTCGGCCCCCTTGATAAGCAGGAACCGGCTTATCTCCCCGTGGGCCTCCTTGCCCCAGAATGCCGCCTCGTGCAGGGGCGACCAGCCATTGTCGTCAAGGGCGTCAACCAGGGCACCCATCTGAAGCAGCAGGGGGATTATCTCTTTGCGCTCGTAATAGACGGCTATGTGAAGGGGGGTGTTTCCCTCTCCCTCCCGGGCGTTTACGTCCGCCTTGTGCTCCAGGAGCAGTCGCACCATCTCCACATCGCCCCGGTATGAGGCCATGTGCAGGGGAGTATGCTTCCTCTCGCCGGAGGAATCAGGGTCGGCCCCCCGGGAAAGGAGCATCTCGGCAAACTGGACATTGCCCAGCATGACGGCCACGTGAAGGGGGGCGTTGCCCATCACGTTCTTTTCGTCCAGGGAAAGAGCCTTGCAGAAGAGTGCCCGGGCCGTGTCCGCGTCGCCCCTTTCCGCCGACAGGTGAAGGGGAGTGTTGCCTGCCCTGTTTTTGGTGTTGGGATTGGATCTCCTGGAAAGCAGGGTCTTAATCTCCTTTGTGCTGCCGGCGCGGACAGCCCGGTGAAGGGGGGTGTTTCCCACCTCGTCCAGGTTGTCAATCTCTTCAATTTTCTCTGTCCTGTCAACCTTTAACAGGTCGCCGGGTCTCAGCAGGCTGCCCATATATAGTAACCTCAAAAAATCCGCAACATTATATTCGCGGCGGAAGACTGTCGCCAGCCCGGGCGTGAATCCGGATTTTGTCTTGCCATTTCCAAAATGGCTATATCTCTCTGCATGGCTGATGCATGGCGCTCTTTCCCGGTGCCCCTTGCATGCTAATCTCAAAAGCCCGTAACAAACCTTGGCGGCGGAAGCGTCTGGCAAAAGCAAAAGTGAGTCTTGATTTTTGCCGCTTCCAATAATAGCAATAAAGACTTACTTCTACTTTAACATAACACAAATATTTCTCATCGGCCACATGACCTATGGAAAAGCGGGAATTCGGCCTAATCTGGCCCCTTTGCCTCCCCGCCTTTCAAGAGAGCTTCTCCGCCGACCGGAAATCCCCTATGCAGCGGTAAGCCTGGGCCCTCAGGCGGGTTGCCTCCGCCTCGCCGGGCTCTTTTTCCAGGAAGCGGGTCAAGTCATCTATGGCCCCCCGGTAATTGCCCGTTCTGAAGCGCACCCAGCCCCGGTGATAAAAGGCTTCGTGGTTGCCCCCGTCCAGCTCCAGGCTCCTGTCCAGGTCCAGAAGGGCCGTTTCCAGCATCCCCATCTCCGCCAAAAGAACCCCCCTCTCCAGGAAAGCCGAGCCGTATGCGGGATTTATCTCCACTGCCCTGTCCAGGTCGGCAAGGGCGGCCTTCATCTCCATCTTTTCCGCCAGGGCAAGGCCCCGCCCCAGGTAGCAGAAGGCGTCATCCGGATCCATCGACAGGGCGGCCCCATAGTCGCTGATGGCCTGGTTAACCCTGCCCGTTTCGTAATTGAGAAAGCCCCGCCAGATGTAAGCCTCCTGAAAAGAAGGGTCGATCTTCAGCGCCCTGTCCAGGTCCTTTAATGCGGGGGCCGGGCTGCCCGTGTTCTTGTATGCCAGGGCCCGCCCCAGCAGCGACCGGGTGTCCCTGGGATCCATCCTTACAGCCTCGCTGAAATCGGCAGCCGCCTCTTCCGGCCTGTCATCTTTCAGACGCAACATTCCCCTCTGGTAGAGGGGGGCCTGGTAATGGGGATCCAGAAAAATGGCCGTGTCGAAGTGCCGCTCCGCCTCGCTCTGCTTCCCCATGGCAACACCCGTCATGCCCCGCCAGAAAAAAGCCACGCTATACCCGGGATCCAGCAGGCAGGCCCGGGAAAGCTCCCTCTCGGCCTGGAGGAAGTCGCCCCGGTTGTAGGCGGCAATCCCCCTGGAAAGGTGGGTGTCAGACGGGCTGTCCCCCTTCAGGTGGGCCACCCGGCCCGCCAGGGAGGCCATGTCGGCAGGGCGATCCTCCGGGTTCTCCTGGATCATCCCGTCGATGATGGCTGCCAGCAGCCTGGGCACCAGTGGGTTGGCATCTTTCAGGGGTGTGAAGATGAAAGGCCCATCCTTGCCCTTCTCCGGGTCGTAACCCGTCAGGCAGTGGTAAAACACGGCCCCCACGGAAAAAACGTCGGCGGCGGGGGTGATTGTCCCCGTGGTGAAGACTTCCGGGGCGGTAAAGCCGGGGCGGGAGTAAAATGCCAGGTCGCCGGGCTTCTCCAGCGCCCACAAAAAGCCGGGATCCAGCAGGAAAAGCCCGCCTTCCCCCGTTACCACAAGGCTGCCCGGCCGGATGTTGCCGCATATGACCGTCTTTCCGCCCTGCCGCAGGTGCTCCAGGAGCTCCAGGGCCTGCACAAAGAGCTTGACGGCCTGCCCCACGAAATCGGGCCCGTCCCGGTGCCGGGCCAGGAATTTGTCCAGGCTCTCCCCTTCCACCCTGGAAAAGACGGCAAAGAGGGACTCCCCCTGGAAAAAAATGTCCAGGAGGGCCGCCACGGCCCCGGTATAAAGGGAGTTTATCCCCCGGCAGCCGCTCTCGATGGCCCCGGGGGAGGCAAGGGCCGCCCCGGGCGGCGGCAGAAGCTGCCTGACTCTCACGGGCCTGCCGCCATCCCTGTCCGTTCCCAGGTAAACCCACCCGCCCGGGCCCCCTTCCAGGATGTCGCCTATCACATACCTGCCCCCCGCCAGGAAGCCGGGCTTTTTAAAAACAGAAACAGGGGCCCCGCAAACCCCGCAGAACCTGGAGCTGTCGCTGTTTTCAAAGCCGCACCCGGCGCAGGTGGCCAAGAGAGCATCCCCCATAAGCCGCCCCGGGGCGGCCTTGATAATGTGCCTGCAATAAATTTCCACCCGCCGGAAAAGTATCCTTTTGCCCCCATCCCCTCAAAAGGTATTAGCCGGGAATGACAAAATATTCATTACAGGATAATCCAGGGGAGCAAGGTATGGATACGGCAAAGGAATCATACGGCGGCACCGATATTTCCCTCACGACGGCCCAGCGGGAAGCGGTCTTCTTCGGGGAAGGTCCCCTGCTTGTCGTGGCAGGGGCCGGCACGGGAAAGACCACCTGCCTGGCCCGCCGGGTGGCCCGCCTGATAACATCCGGCAGGGCCGACACGGGCGAGGTGCTGGTGCTGACATTCTCCAACAAGGCCGCCCAGGAGATGGAGGAGCGCATCGACATCCTGCTTCCCTACGCCTTTTCCGATATATGGGTCAGCACGTTCCATTCCTTCGGCCAGAGGATACTGGGGAGCCACGCCCTGGAAGCGGGCCTCTCCCCCCACTTCCGGGTGCTGACCCCCGAGGAGATGGTGCTGTTCATCAAGGAGAGACTCTTCGACCTGCCCCTGGATCTTTTGAGGCCCTCCCGCAACCCTACAGGCCACCTGCGGGCGCTGGCCAGGCTGGTCAGCCGCCTGAAAGACGAAGACATCTCCCCCGAGGCATACGGGGAGTTTGCCAGGGGCCTCCCCACCCCCGATGGCAACAGGGCTGCCGCCGAGAAGAAAGCCCTGCACCTGGAGCTGTCGGCCTTTTACGGGGCACTGCAGGCGCTGATGACAGAATCGGGATTTCTGGACATGGCCGACCTGGTTTACATGACCCTGCAGGTGTTCAGGAACCATCCCCTTTTGGCCGACGAATACAGGAAGAAGTTCAAATACGTGCTGGTGGACGAGTTCCAGGACACGAACCACTGCCAGTATCAGCTTTTGAAGCTGCTGGCGGCGGGAAGGCGCAACATAACAGTGGTGGGGGACGACGACCAGTCCATATACCGGTTCAGGGGAGCCGCCATCAGCAACATCCTCAGCTTCCAGGAGGACTACCCCGACGCCCGCCTCGTGGTGTTAAACGAGAACTTCCGCTCGCCCGGGATAATCCTGGATGCCGCATACCGGCTCATCTGCCACAACAACCCCTACCGCCTGGAGGTGAAAAGCGGCATAAACAAGCACCTGAAGGGCCGGGAGGACGAAGGGGCCGTTCTGCGATACCGCCTTTTCGACAATTTGGAGACCCAGGCCCGTGAGATAGCGGCACTGGTGGCAAAGAAGAAGGAGGAAGGCTTCGGCTACCGGGACATGGCCGTGCTGATCCGCGCCAACAAGGATGCCGACGCCATAACCCGGCAGTTGAACCTGGCAGATATCCCCCACCAGTACCAGGGAAGCTCCGGCCTTTACCAGAGGCCGGAGGTGAGGATGCTGATCAGCTTTTTCCGGGCGCTGTGCCGCCCCGACGATTCCATGAGCCTTTACAGCCTGGCCGCCTCCGGGATATTCGGGGTGGACGGGCAGTCCCTCACCAGGCTCAGCCGGGCGGCAGACCTCCTGGGCGTGCCCATGGAGGAGATATTCCGGGGCCTGGATGACGAAAATCCCCCCGCCCGGGTGCCCCCAAAGGCACTGCAGGCCATAAAACAGGTCATCTCCTGCCTGGACGGATTCCGGGAGCTGGCCCCGTCCCTCACTGCCGGGAGGCTCCTGTACGAGTTCCTTTCCCGCACGGGCTGGCTGGGCCGCCTGGCCCGCCGGGAAGTGGACAAAGCCGAGGAGAAGACCCGGAACATAGCCCGGTTTTTCGACAGGATAAAGGGCTTTGAGGACATTTCACGCCACCCCTTCGCCCTGCCCTTCATTACCCACCTGGAGGACCTGATAGAGGCCGGCGAAGATCCGGAAGCCTCGGCAGAGGAGGAAGAGGAGGAGGCGGTCAGGATTCTCACCGTCCACAAGGCCAAGGGGCTGGAGTTTCCCGTGGTGATAATTGCCGGCCTGGCTGAAGGGAATTTCCCCTCCCGGGGCCGATCCCAGTTTCCCGATGTGCCCGACGAGATGATAAAGGAGAGGGTGATAAGCCCCGACTTTCACGTCCAGGAGGAGCGGAGGCTTTTTTACGTGGCCATGACCCGCTCAAAGAAGGAGCTTTACCTGATGGGAGCCAGGGACTTCGGGGGGAAGCGCCTTCGCAAGGTAAGCCGCTTCATGATGGAAGCCCTGGACATGCCCCTGAAGGATTTCAGCGCACCCCTGGAGAGGCCGGAAGACGCCATCTCCCTCTTCGCCCCCTCCTCCCGCCCCGTCCGGCGGCAGGAAACGGCGTCCGGGCGCGCCCCATCCCTCACATACATGCACTTTGACGACTACCTGACCTGCCCCCTCAAGTATAAATACGTCCACGTCATGAGAATCCCCGTGCTGCGCCATCACCTGGTGGTTTATGGAAAGGCCGTGAGGCAGGCCGTGCTGGACTTCCTCCGCCGTGAGGCCGAGGGCATACCCGCCTGCAGGGAAGACCTGCTGACCGTATTTGCCGGGGAATGGACGAAGGAGGGGTTCCTCTCCCAGGAGCATGAAAAAATCCGCCGGGAGGAGGGGGAGAAGGCCCTGTCGGCCTTTTATTACAATTTTCACGGAAAAATCAGGAAAGACGACAGGGTTGACAGGGAATACCGCTTTTCCCTGGGGGAGGTTGTCATAACAGGCCGGTGGGACATGCTGCGGACGGAGCCTGATGGCACGGTCATCATGGATTTCCGCTCTTCCCAGGTGCACGACGCCCAGTCGGCGGACAGGAAGGCCCGGGAGTCCATCAAGAACCAGGTGGCCCTGCTGTCGTATCAGAAGATGCACGGGCACCCGCCCCTGCGACTGGAAACCCACTTCCTCGACTCGGGGATCCGGGGGGTGGTCAGGCCCTCCCCCGACAGGCTGGAAGCCCTGGAGAAGACCCTGAACGAGGCCGCCGCCGGCATTGCATCGGGCATGCACGACCCCCTGCCCGAGTATCACAAGTGCAGCCGCTGCGCTTACATGGCAATATGCCCCGCCACGGCCATCGAGATATAGCCCCTCACGCCCTGGGGTTTTTCAGGCGCAGGTAGCCGGCCAGCTCCTTGTGCCCCTCGGTGGCGGCAATCTGCACGGGCGTCCTGCCGTAAACCGTCTCTTTCTCGGTCAGGTCGGCCCCCTTTTCTATCAGCAGGTCCACCATCTCCCTGTATCCCTTGGTGGCGGCAGCGTGAAGGGGATTCCAGCCGCCGTTGTCCCGGATGGAGAGGCTGGCACCATTTTCTATCAGGATGCGGGCCGTTTCCGTGTCGTTGGCCAGGGCGGCTATCTGCAGCGGGGTGCGCCCCCCTATCTCTTCCTTGCTGTTGACGTCGGCCCCGTTGGACACAAAAAGCCGGGTCATCTCCCGGATGCCCTTCTGGACGGCCCAGTGGAGGGGAGTCCAGCCGGAGTTGTCGCCGGCCTGCACGTCGGCCCCCTTTTCCACCAGAAGCCCTGCAATCTCCAGGCTGCCGTTCCTGGCAGCCATGAAAAGGGGAGATTCCCCCGCCCTGTTCCTGACGTTGACATCCGCCCCCGACGACAGCAGGAGCCGGATGACTTTCAGGCTCCCCGATTTGACCGACAGGTGAAGGGGCCTGTTTTCCTCGCTGTCCGGGGCGTTGACGTCCCCTTTTTTCTTAATCAGTATTCCCGCCAGGCCGGCGTCTCCCTTTGAAGCGGCGTGGTGAAGCATCGTGGAGCCGTCCTCCAGCTTCCGGTTGGCGTCTTTTATCGTCATTGCCTTTATTAGATTCAGCATTACCCGTTCATCCCTTCGCTGCCTTTAGACATCGGCTCCGTGCCTTGACAGCACTTCGCAGACATCATCCTGCTCCTCGTTCATGGCGTAAAGAAGAGGAGTGGCCCCATACACATCCTTGGGGTTGATCTCGGCGTCGTTCTTTATAAGAATCTCGGCTATCAGGGGAAACCCGTGGGCGGAAGCCATGTGAAGGGGTGTAACGAAGAGGATGTCCTTCACGTTAACATCAACGCCCTTCTCGATGAGCATTTCCACTATCTCCACGTGGCCGTGGGCCGCCGCCAGGTGAAGGGGTGTGCGCTCTGACTTGGTCTTGGCCATTAATTCGGCCCCCTCGTCCACCAGCAGCTCTGCAATCTCTCTCTGACCGTCGCCGCAGGCCAGGTGCAGGGGCGTGCGCTTGTTGTTGTTGCGGGCGTTGGGGTCTGCACCTTCCGATAGCAGCATTGAAGCCATCTGGACGTAGGAGTCAACCACTTTTTCCTTTTCTATCTTTGCCGCCTGCCTCACCTTGTCTTTTTCCTCTTTGCCCATTATCAAAAGTGCTGCTTCCTTGTGGCCGTTTTCCCCCGCCTCGTTGCCCGGGGTGCGGCCCGCATTGCTCACCACGAGGGTATCTGCCCCCCGGGACAGAAGCAGCCTCACCACTTCCAGGTAGCCATTGGAAGCGGCGTAATGAAGGGCAGTCTTGCCGCTCTGATCCTGGATGTTGATGTCAACGCCCTTGGCAACCAGCATTTTTACCTTTTCCAGGTCGCCCCTCTCGGCGGCGGAGTGGACGGGAGTCTTCTCCCTCTTCTCCGACAGGTCGGTGTTGCTCCAGAAGACTATCTCCTCCTGGTTCAGGGCGTCCATGTCCTGCATGTATTTAAGGCTGCGGTTAAGGGACAGGTAGTGAAGGGGCGAAGAGCCGTTGTCGTCAATGGCGTTGGCAAACTTGGGGTGCTTGGCCAGGGTTATCCTCAGCTTCTCCACATCCCCCTGAATCAGGGCCGACTTCATCTCGTCGTCTATCTTAGGCGTTGTCTTGAATAATCCAAACATATTCTCAAGAGCCCTCCGGTTTAATTATTTGGCCAATCTCTTCCTATATTCTACGTTATTTTCGTAAATTTTTCCCACTTTTCTGGCAATTACCCTGTCTTTATCATTCCGTCCCGGTATTGTGCCTCTATGGGCTTTGCGTACATTTTGCCCCGGTTGATAATCACCCATATCACAAGCATCACGGGCCATATGGGGGTGCTCATTATCCGCTGTTCCGTTTTCCAGTATGCCGTCATAAAATCCTCCCTGAACTGGCTGGCGGAATGCTCAACGGGGCGGTATCCCCTGGACGCCAGGAACTGGATGGCCTGGCTGTGGGCTTCCAAAACGAGCTGCAGGGAAGCGTCGGGAAAGACCTGCAGCAGGGATGTGGGAGGCAGGGGGATGTTGCCTGAATCGCCCGACATGCTGGTGGTGAGGCTGACGTCCTGGTCAAAGAGGCTGACCGTTTCCCACATTTTTTTGGCCCCCATGTGATAAAGGCAGTAATATACGGGAACCTCCCTGTGCCTGAAAAGATATACCACCACGTCAGGAATTATCTTCAGAAGAAATTCGTCAATCTTTTCAAAGCCCATCCTGTCGAGGGTGGCCTTGTCCATGTCCAGGTCGTTCCGGCGCTGGTCAAAGGCTCCCCTGGGCACCGGCTCCGGCTTCAGGTCTTTGCGGAAATTGAAAAAGATGGTAAACACAGTCAGGGCAATAATATCCAGGGGCACAATCACCCCTATCAGCAAAAACAGGTTGACATGAAAATAGTGGGTGAGCACGAAAAAAATGACCACGTTGGAAACCAGGATTGCGTTGTTCCACATTTTTATGTCCATATTTCCCTCCACCCCGGCCTTATTGATAAGAGAGTATTATATCGGCAGGCACAAACTCCTTTCAGGAATCACAAGGCAGGGGGAGGGGCAGGAGGAAAATGGGGGGGCTTCAGTAAAATATCAATATAACCTTTCACAGGCGGCAGCTGCATGAGAAAGAACCTGGCACATTTGGGCACGTCAGCCATCGTCCTCATCGTGCTGATGGGGGCATTGCTGCTCTATTACCCCTATCACCTCAAGCGGGTCTTCACCACCAGCGTCCGTGAGAAGATAGCCAAGAGCGACCTGAGCGAGGAGAAAAAGGAGAAGGCCCTGTCAAAGCTTGCCGAGGGCACCAGGGGCCAGCCAGGAACAGAAGAAGACCACGATGTGGAAGACTTCTTGCACACCAGCTATTTTGGCGAGTCGTGGCGCAAGTGGAACAGCACCCACCTTATATGGGAGAAAGCCCGGGCCTTTTACTTCATCTTCCTGGCGCTCCTGCTGCTTTATCACCCCATCAACAGGCTGATGGACTGGGCATACCTGAAGGGAGCCGGAAAACTGCTGAAGCTGACAAAGGGCCAGAAGCCCGGCCCGGCAGGCGGCCATTCCGCCTATCGCCCCTTTACCGTGCCCGACGGCATATTCTCCCTTTTCAAGGCCCGCCTCCACATCGACGGCAGGCTGGCGGCAATAGCCATCCTGGTGATGTTTGCCCTCTGCGTGCACGTATCTGTGGGCCTGTCCCAGATGAGAAACACGTATTTTCCCGTCAACCTGGACAGATCCCTGGGGATGCAGCTTCTGACCGGCCTGATTGGCGAAGCCAGAACAATCCTGGCTTCATACATCTACATCCGGGCCGACATGTATCACCACGAGAGGGGCGACAAGATCAACTGGCAGAAGGATCCTGCCACCCTCCCCCTTTACAGGCTGATTACCGCCCTCGACCCCAAGTTCGTCAACGCCTACGACTTCGGGGCGTGGCACCTGGCCATCAACTTCAAGAAACGCGCCCAGGCCATCCAGTTCCTGCTGGAAGGGCTCCATTACAACCCCGACAGTTACAACCTCTATTTCACGATGGGCGACATATATTATTTCAGTGAAGATTACGCCAGCGCAAGCCGGTTTTACATCAAGGCCCTTTCCCATACCAGCGAGCACGTGGAAATTAAGAACTGCCTTCGCCGCCTTTACTGGTCGGAGAGAAAAATGAAACGGTACCAGGAGGCGGGGCGGTACCTGCAGATGCTTTACAACACCGAGCCGGACAACCCGGTGCTTCCCATACAGGCCGCCGAGCTGAACGACCTGATGACCGGGAAGAAGACCGAGGCGGACTTTGAAAAAGACCGGCAGGCCATAAAGGAATCCCTGAGAAAGACCCTGGAACAGCAGGAAAAGGGAGGCAAGGACAGTCACGGGCACAAGTGCAGCAACCCGGATCACAAGCATGGCCATGAATGTACCGACCCCAGCCACCAGCATGAGCATGAGCATGAGCATGACCATGACCACGCCCCGGGATGCACTGATCCCAGCCACGGCCACGACAAGGACGGCCATGGGCAAGTGGAAAAACACGACCCAGGCTGCACCGATCCCAGCCACAGGCACTGAGTTCGGTGGTCAGTGGTTGGTGGTCAGTCTGGTGGTCAGTGGTTGGTGGTTAGTGGTCAGTTCTCAAGGCGTTACGTTTTCGAATTGGAATATACCTCGACGATTACTTTTCCCTTAAGAAGCGGTAGCTCCGGGATATGAAACAGGGGGGGTCCAGATGGTGCTGGTAATGTAATCGGCCAGGGATTCGGGGTTATCCAGGTTTTTTTGGCCAAACCGGCGGTTGAAGTAGAATTTGAGGCGGGGCATGCGGCCGGGTGAGAAGCGAACTCCCAGGTACGTAAGGTTGGCCATGCCCATTATCTCCATTGTTGACTTGAGCCTCTCCTCCTGCTGGGGTGGTATTTGAAGGGCCCGCATCACTTCCAGGGTGTGATCCAGGGGGACTATCTCGTAATATATCTTCACGCCGGCGGGTCTTTCATTGCCATAGTCCAGGGATATGAAGAAATTCCCCTTTACCGCCGGGGCGAGGTATTCGTGAAAGCCGATGAAGTAATTGATGAGGGTGGCGGAAAGGCCGATCCTGGCCATCATTGCGGAAAAGCCTGAAGAGAAGAACCCGGGGCCTTTTTTGACCGGGACGGTAAAGAACACGTTATAGCCCACCCCGTCGGGGGGGAGAAAGCCCATCCCCAGGAAGGCCGAGCGGGTTCTCATCAGCAGGGATGCTTCTGTGAAGAACTCCTGTGCCTGGGGGGACATTTCCAGGTTGGGCACCAGGCGGGGCATGTAGGCGACGGGCACCAGGTATTGCCAATAGATGGTGAAATCGAAGGGGTTTCCTTCCAGGAAGTCCCCTTTGACCAGGATATGCTTGCCTGCAAATTTTCTGTCGATGCTGCTGAAGACGTTGAGGGCATCTTCCCCCACGCCCTGGCTCCCGGCATATTCCCTGATGCGTGCGGCAAAGTCATCTCCTGCGCCTTTCACCATTATGCCCAGGGTGCTGTCGTGAGGCGTGATGGAAAGCTCTGTAAGGACGGGAAGGGAGTCCTGGAAGGAATCGAGGAAAACCCCCGCTTCGTGTGTCTTTTCCGGGGATATTTCCGGGGCAATAGCCCGGATCTCCTCCCATATCTCCTCTTTAACGTCTTGTGCCGTCCTGGCGCTCACGTCAAATCCCCCTTTGCGGCTTGGATTGAATTACCAGGATGCGACCCCGGCCTTCCGGGAGGCGGAGCTGCCGGCAAGGAACGGCTCCGGCCTGTCTTTCTTGAAGCCGAAGTGGTAGAGTATCGCCTCCACCGTCCGCCGGGCGGCCTGCCCGTCGCCGTATGGGTTGACGGCCCTGGCCATGCCGTCGTATTCCTGCCGGTTGGCAAGGAGCCTCGCCCCCGCATCGTAAATGTCCTTTTCTTCCACCCCCACCAGGCGGGCCGTGCCTGCGTCCACCCCCTCGGGGCGCTCGGTGGTCTTTCGCATCACCAGCACGGGTTTTGCCAGGGAGGGCGCTTCCTCCTGGATTCCCCCCGAGTCGGTGAGAATCAGGTGGGACCTCTTCATCAGGCTCACCAGCACGGGATAATCCACCGGCTCCAGGAGGGTAATCCTGTCTTTTCCCTCCAGGGCGGGGAATACCGTTTCCCGGACTTTGGGGTTCTTGTGCACGGGAAATACAAGCTGGGTGTCGGGGAAATCCCTCACCAGGCGGGCCAGGGCGGCACAGATGCTCTCCATGGGCCTGCCGATGTTCTCCCGGCGGTGGGCCTCCACCAGCAGGTACCTCTTGCCGGGAATCAGCTTTTCTGAGATTTCCCCGGGCATCAGGGAGTCGCAATTTTCCACGATGTGCAGAAGGGCGTCGATGACCGTGTTTCCCGTCTGGAATATGGTGGACTGGGCCACCCCGCAGCGTTTCAGGTTGGCCACGGCAAGGGGCGTGGGGGCAAAGTTGAGGTCGCAAAGGGTGGTGATGAGGCGGCGGTTCATCTCCTCGGGGAAGGGATCGTAACGGTTGTCAGTGCGAAGGCCCGCCTCCACGTGGCCCACGGCAATTTTGCGGTAAAAGGCCGCCAGGCTTGCGGCAAAGGCCGTTGTGGTGTCGCCCTGGGTCAGCACCAGGTCGGGGGTTTCCCGGGCAAACAGGGTTTCCAGTCCCTCCAGTGCCTTGGTGGTGATGCGGGTGAGGGTCTGGCCCGGCTCCATTATGTTCAGGTCCATGTCTGGGACTATGCCAAACAGATCCAGCACCTGGTCCAGCATCTCCCTGTGCTGGGCGGTAACGATGACACGGGTTTCAACCTGGGGACAGCTTTTCAGCGCCATCACCACGGGGGCCATTTTCACGGCCTCGGGGCGGGTGCCGAATATGAGGGCTACTTTTTTTCGCGAAGCTTCCTGTTTCAATTTATCTCCTGTATCGGCTTTATTCCTGGCCCGGCGCTACTCCCCGTCGGTAAAGGGGAGGCTCTCCAGGCGGAATTTCTTGATCTTGGCTATCAGGGTTACCCGGGAAATGCCCAGGCGCTTTGCCGCGTGGCTCCTGTTGCCCCCGGTCATCTCCAGCACTTTTTTAATGTGGGACGCCTCAATCTCTTCCAGGGTCTTCACCGGGACTGCCTCCCCGTCCTCCATCCCCCCCCTTGATGGCGGCGGGGGGTGATGCTTTTCCTCCCTGCGGGCCATTGCCAGGAACTCGGGGGGGAAGGAATCGGCAGTCAGCACGTCCGACTGCTCCATCAGGGCAGCGCCCGTAACCAGGTTCTCCAGCTCCCGCACGTTGCCGGGAAAAGAATACGAGTGAAGCAGCTCCAGCACCCCGTCGGAGGCCCGCCTGATGCTTTTCTTCTGGTCGGCGTTAAACCGCTGCAAAAAATACTGGCACAGGAGGGGTATGTCCCCCTCCCTCTCCCGCAGGGGGGGCAGGGACACGGTGTTGACGTTGAGGCGGTAAAACAGGTCTTTCCTGAATGTGCCCCGCTCCAGCTCCTGCCACAGGTTCTTGTTGGTGGCCGCCAGCAGGCGCACATCGGCCCGCATGGGCCTGGTGGAGCCCACCCGGAAGAACTCGCCGTTTTGAAGCACCCGCAGGAGCTTCACCTGCACCTCCGGGGGCAGCTCGCCAATCTCGTCCAAAAAGAGGGTGCCCCCGTGGGCCTCCTCTATGAAGCCCTTCTTGTCGGTAAAGGCCCCGGAGAAAGCCCCCTTGATGTGTCCGAAGAACTCGGAGGCGAAGAGATCCCTGGCAAAGGCCCCGGCATTTACGGCAATGAAAGCCTTGTCGGAGCGAAGGCTGGCCTTGTGGGTGGCCCTGGCAATCAGCTCCTTGCCGGTGCCGCTCTCGCCCAGTATCAGCACGCTGGTGCTGGTGGCGGCAATCTTTTCCACAAACTTGAATATCTGTATCATCCTGGGGGACTGGGTGATTATCTCTTCGAAAGCCTTCTTGTTTTCCACCGTTTCCCAGCCGCAGCTCCGGCGGAGTGCGGCAATCTCCAGGCGCATCGATTTCCTCTCGGTGGCCCGCTCCATGGTGAGGAGCAGAAGGTCGTTGTCAACGGGTTTTTTCAGGTAGTCGTAAGCCCCCAGCTTCATTGCCGACACTGCCAGCTCCACCTCGTCAACGCCGGTGAGGACTATGGTTTCAATGTCGATCTTATTCTCCTGTATGTGCTTCAATATGTCCAGCCCGGTAACGCGGGGCATGTCCATGTCCAGCAGGAGGAGATCGTGCTGTCCGGCGGCAAGCTTATCGAAGGCCAGGGTGGAGTCGTTGAGGATTTCCACCTGGTATTGCCCCGACTGGGCCAGGAGCACCCGCAGAAAATTAAGCACGGCCTGCTCGTCGTCTATGATGAGCACTTTCCTCTGTGCCATATATGGTGCAACCTCCTGGGGAGTAAAGGGCTTCTGCCGGACAGGCATTATTTCTCCCTCCCCCGGAATCTTCCTGTTCAGTGGCCGGTGGTCGGTCGTCGGTTTCAAGGCGTTACAGTTACGAATGGAAATATACATCGACGATAGCCTTACGCATACCACAAAGTAACTCCGGGATATTTGCCCACTTTCAAAGTGGGTGGTCAGTTTCCAAGGCGTTACGCTTTCGATTTACCCCATACCTCGAGGTTAGCCTTATGCTTAAGAAAGGGTAACTCCGGGATATGAAAAATACCTCGACGTGAGCCTGACGCTTGCAACAAGGAAAGTCCGGCTATATTTGGGCACTTCTTAAGTGCCTA
>Ga0351838_1110_pt1 | contig 15770 bp, 19 predicted proteins | sample BONcelHFGM3001E3_FD_206742 | JGI IMG/M metagenome (GOLD analysis project Ga0351838, IMG submission 206742) | Enriched cells from coal bed in the Powder River Basin, Montana, United States - BONCAT cells FGM rep1 HSBNCT.FGM.300.1.E3 ... | reverse complement strand
GCTTTGGTGAAAACAGCCGCGTCCTAAAATGGGTGGTTGAACGTGTGGCAGGAAAAACCAGCGCCCAGAAAACTGCGATTGGTTACCTGCCGACAAAAGAAGATCTGTACCTTGAAGGCCTTGATGTCAGCGATGCAGACATGGATGCGCTATTGCACATCGAAAAAGAAGAATGGCTTGCAGAAATCGAATCAATCAAAGAACATTATGACAAATTCGGCAACAGAATGCCGCAGGAACTTAAAAAACAGCTTGCAGCATTGGAACAGCGCGTGAAAAATATGGCATAGACATAAAGGGTCATGAAAAAAACAAGATATCCATGATGGATGTCTTGTTTTTTTGGCGCGTACAGCTTATATGTGCTGACTGCTTGTTTTTTCGGCTCGTATGAGAATATGAAAAAATGCCCCGTTTCCTTATGTTTAAAGGATAGACTGGGGCAAATTCGTTACGATGCTTTATGCTTTTACATATTGAAGACTAAACTGACTACATGCCGCCGCCGCCGATGCCGCCTGCGCCGCCAGCACCTGCGCCGCCGCCAGCGCCCGCACCGCCGTTAACGCCGTTTTGCATATCCTGTGCAGGATCAAGACCCTGCGGCAATTCGGGATCCTCAATAAGTGGGCTGGGCGTCATGCCCGGTGTTATTACTGGTGTCGGTAACAGAGGTGTTGGGGCAGCATTTCTGTTATCAGGCGCACAACCGGCCAACACGGCAAACGACATCAGAATAACCATCATCGCAATTAACACTTTTTTCATTTACATGGCCTCCTTTTGTGATTATTTTTTGCAGATTCATTTGTATTTATCAATCGGTTTATTTGAAAAATCATACAATCGATATTAAATAAAAAAGCATGCAGAGGTTTTAAAGAACATATTGAGAACAGAACTCATAGTATACATCAGCAAACGACATATATGATATGGAAGGAGTAAAGATATGTCTGATGGTTCAAACACAAGCGGCAGATTTTTGCAGACAGCACAGCGCCCGCCCTCTTTTCCGCGAGGCCGGTTTCCCCGTCGTGCTGTTCCGCGTGCACGTTTCCCGCGCAGAAGAATACCGCGTGCACGTTTCCCGCGTGTCGCGCCTATAAGGCGTTTCCCGATAGTGGCACCGCCTTTTTTTGGTTTTCCGCGTGAAAGGTGCTATTTTGTTGACAGGTTCGGCAGATGCTGTAACCGTTTCGGCGTATGCTGCGACAGATTCGGCAGATGTGAGTATATCGGCGTAGACGCTTACCCGATGATAGGTGCAGCGGATTTTGACGGATGGTACGGTGTGCCTGGAAGCTGGGATATGGTCGCGGATTTTGATGATATGGATGACGAAATGGATGACATGGCCGTATACAATGATATGGCGGACTATGACGAAGTGTAGAAAGCCTTATCCACATAAAAACGTATAAAACCGGCTTTAGGCTATGAACGCTTAAGCCGGTTTTCATTCTTTGGTTATCAGCGCCCTTGGCTGATACTGAGCAGCTGGTTCAAATAATCCATAAAGCCGGATATCATTTCATGGTATTTTTGCGTTGCTTTGATGTAGTCGCGGATCGGTTCTTGTTCAAGAAACCGTTGATGATCGGTAAAAAGTTTCTTAAGATATAGCTCTGATTCATTTTCTTTGAAGCCTGAACGTAAAATCCTTGTGTGTTCCCTTTCAAAACTTTGCATCAAACTGCCAAGGTGAGGATCGGCAAATATCCTTTTGCGAAGGTCTATAATTTGTGCATATTCGGGCGTTGACTTGATCGCCGCCGCAAGCTGCTGCAATGCTGTTTTTGGAATCATGCTCGGATCTCTCCTTTCATCATATTCTTTCCCATTATATTTATGAAGAAAAAGCACGCACGGTGACACAAAAAAACATATTGACGGATATCAATATGTTGGGTATGATTTAAACAGCAAAATATCTAAGAAGGTTAAAAAAATGACTCGGGAAAAGATGAATAAGAAGAAAATATTCAAAATCGTTGTTCCTATAGCCATTGTGCTTGCTGTGGTCTTGATTTGGTTTTTGAAGGACGCAGAATCGAAACAGCCGGCCCTGGTTGCCGATGACGACAGCGATTTTGCGCTGCATGCTGCAGGGCCTATAGATCTTGAACAGCTCAAATCTTACGGCCTGCCCATTATTATCGACTTTGGGGCAGACGCATGCGCGCCTTGTAAGGAAATGGCGCCTGTGCTTGAAGAATTGAACCGTGATCTGCGCGGCAGGGCCATCATTAAGTTCGTTGATGTCTGGAAGAACCCGGAGTATGCACAAGGCTACAGGGTAAGCGCTATCCCCACACAGTTCTTTTTCGATGCAAACGGAAAACCTTTCGATCCGCAGAGCCCGATCGGCCTTAGGCTTTACCGCTATGCAAACGAGGAAGGTGAACACATCTTAACGGCCCATGTGGGCGGCATGACAAAAGAACAGATTTTATCTGTGTTGGAAGAGATGGGTATGGAATGATGGAAGCTGCGCTCAATCAGTGGCTCGAATCACTCGCTCAATCAATGTCACAAAATTTTTGGCTGGCGCCTCTTCTTGCACTGCTTGCCGGTGCATTAACGTCATTCATGCCGTGCGCGCTTGCGAGTGTTCCGCTTGTGGTCGGGTATGTAGGCGGTACGGGCAGCAAGGATACAAAAAGAGCTTTTCGCATGTCGCTTGTTTTCGCGGCTGGCATGGCCATCACTTTTACTGCACTTGGAACAGCAGCGTCCTTGCTCGGGCAGCTCATGCAAGGCACGGGTTCGTGGTGGTTTATCGTTCTTGGTGTGCTTATGATACTGATGGCGCTCCAGATCTGGGAGGTATTCAACTTCATACCGGCTACCTATGCGATCAGCAAGAATAAAAGACGCGGGTACTTCGGCGCCTTGCTGGCAGGAACGCTCGGCGGCCTTTTTTCCTCTCCGTGTGCAACGCCTGTTCTTGTCGTGCTGCTTGCCATGGTGGCACAAGGAGGCAGTCTTCTCATGGGCATACTGCTGCTGCTGCTCTATGCGATCGGCCACAGCGTGCTTGTGATTGTTGCAGGCACATCTGTCGGTTTTGTGCAAAAGCTCACGGCAAGCGGGAAATACGGCACATTCAGTAAGGTTCTCAGGATCATCCTTGGCAGCGCGATACTTCTTATTGGTTTTTACTTGCTTTATCTGGGTTTTTAAAAACCTGCCGGCTGTGAGTGCTTGCAAAAAAATTTAATTATTTGAAAAACGGTCTAAAAATAAATAAGAAAGCAGTGGTGCAAAATGAAAGAGAATTGTTGTGATTGCGGATGCAGCTGCAGTGAAACAAAAAAGATCACAATTGATTTTTTGTTTCTAGATTTAAGTGTTTGCCAAAGGTGTCAGGGGGCAGATGAGAATCTTGACGCGGCAGTCAGCGAAGTGACTTCAGTGCTTGAAACGGCAGGGTATGAGATCATCGTCAATAAAATCAATATCACATCCAAAGAGCTCGCGGTCAAGCATGAGTTTAGAAGTTCGCCCACCATACGTGTCAACGGCATTGATATCATGGATGAGGTGCGCGAATCAGGCTGCTGCGACTGCGGCAGCCTATGCGGCGGAAGTGTAGATTGCCGTGTATTTGATCACGAAGGCAAACAATATACCTCACCGCCGAAGACAATGATCGTAAACGCCATATTAAAAACGGTCTATGCTGGCGCCCCGGCAAAAAGACATGCGCCATATGTGTTGCCGGAAAACCTAAAAGAATTCTTTGATAGGCTTGAAGCCGGTCGGGCAGAATCATGAGGGTTTTGATTATCGGCGCTGTGGCGGCGGGAACGTCGGCAGCAGCGAAAGCGCGCAGAAATGACGAGAGCGCTGATATCGTTATTTATGAAAAGGATAAAGACATTTCATATTCGGGCTGCGGCATGCCTTATTATCTGGGCGGAGAAGTCAAGGACATTGCGCAGCTCACACCGCGCGATGCGGCTTTCTTTAAAAACAAATACAATGTGGACGTGCTTACGCGCCATGAGGTGTTAAGTATCCACACAGGCAATAAGCAGATTGTTGTCAAAAATCTTGAAACGCAAGATGTCATGGCTGACACCTATGATAAGCTGGTCCTGGCGACGGGTGCAGTGGCTGCTGTGCCGCCGATAAAGGGCATTGCACAGAAGCACGTCTTTACTTTGCGCAGCATTGCGGACACGCGCCGTATCAAAGCCTTTATTGACGAGAGTAAACCGCAAAGAGCCGCTATCATCGGCAGCGGTTATATCGGGCTTGAAGTCTGCGAGAACCTGCGGCACATCGGGATGGATGTCACACTGATCGAAAAAATGCAGCAGGTAGCGCCGCGTCTTGACAGCGATATGGCCGAATATGTGAAGAAATATTTAAAAGACAAAGGCGTGCCGGTCATAACAGGAGCGGACGTTAAGGAAATCAGCAGCAGAGCCGTTATTTTTTCCGGCGGGCAAGCTGTTGAAGCTGACATGGTGCTCGTTTGCACCGGTGTGCGCCCGAACGTTTCGCTTGCGAAAGAGGCGGGCATTCTGCTCGGAGAAACTGGAGCCATAAGTGTCGATCGGTTTATGCGCACCAACATGAAAGATATTTATGCCTGCGGAGACTGCGCCGAGCAGTTACAGCTGGTCACGGGGAAGCCTGTTTATTGCCCGCTTGGCTCCACTGCCAACAAAACAGGCCGCATTACGGGCGATGTCATAACAGGAGGCGGCCTGGAATTCCAAGGCATACTCGGCACAGGTATTTTCCGGATATTTGATATGTGTGTTGCGCACACCGGCCTGAGTGAGAGCGAGGCGGTAGCCGAGGGTTTTGATATCGCAATCAGCCACAACATAAAACCCAACAGGCCTGAATACCTTGGCGGCAAAGAGATGGTCATCAAAACCGTTGCTGACAAAGCGACCGGCCGGCTTCTCGGTGCGCAGATCGTGGGCTATGACGGCGTTGACAAGCGCATCGACGTGTTTGCAACGGCCATCACCTTCGGCGCCAAAGCCAAAGACCTGCCGCATCTTGACCTTGCGTATGCGCCGCCGTATTCAACGACCAAAGATCCCGTGATATACTCCGGTATGATACTGGAAAACGCCATCAGCCGCGGGCGGCCGCTCATGGACGCAAAGGCGCTTGACGCACTGATGCGCTCCGGCAGAGAGTACACGCTCATTGATGCAAGAGAGACTGAGCAGTACAGTGACGCCCATATTGAATCAGCGAAAAGCATACCGCACGCGCAATTGAGAAAATCGACCGACAAACTCAATAAAGACGCTGTGGCGGTCACATACTGCAACAAGGGCGTGACGGGCAACGCGGCCCAGAACATATTGCTCGCACAGGGCTTCAAAGAGGTTTATAATCTATCTGGCGGGCACAAGCACTATAAAACAGTCAAAAACAGCGATTGAGTGCTGTGCACCAAAAAAGAGAGAGTAATGATTAAAAATATGTTAAAAAATTATAAATTCCAGCCCAATAAATCTATGAATATTCTTAAATGAAACAAAACAAATTCGGGCAGAAGACGGCAATTTGGGCGCAATTACAGGAAAATTTGATGAATATCAAAGCGCAAGTGCTGTATTCTTCGCTTAGCCTTTGGTTTTTCCATCACAATTATCCAGTATTGCACATTGACAGATAAACGCGCGCACGGTATTATTGCGTAGGTGTATGCTTGTTAGCATAGCTAACTTCGATTTATGTCTGCGCATAAAACACGAGACTGTTTTTGAAAGGGAAAGCTTATGGAAATAGATAAAATCTATGATTTGATCATTAAAGCTGAAAAATCTTCTTTTGATAAAATTGAAATTAAAACGGATGATTTCACATTGAGACTTGAGAGAAATTGCGCAGGCACGGCAACGCCAAAACCGGCCGCTGCATGTCAGGAGACGGTCATTGAGATTCCTGTTGCTGCGGAAACGTTAGAAACTCCTCAAAAATCAAACACGGCGGAAGTGACTGGCGATGATATCGTTTTTGCGCCCATTTCCGGCGTATTTTATGTAGCAAAGGAGCCAGGCGTCAGGCCGTTTGTCGAAGAAGGCCAAAAAGTTTCGAAAAGTGACCCGCTTTGCATCATAGAGGCTATGAAGATGATGAATGAGATCTGTGCGCCTAAGGCAGGCGTGATTGAATGCGTGCTGGCGGAAGACGGACAAACGATTAAAGCGAACGATGCGCTTTTCAGATACGCAAAGGCTGACTGATATGGAAACGGTGCTGATAGCCAACAGAGGCGAGATCGCGGTCCGAATCATACGCACATGCAAAAAACTCGGGCTGTCCACTGTCGCCGTATATGCCGAGAACGATGCGGGAAGCATGCATACGCGTCTCGCTGATGTGAGCGTGTGCATCGGGCCAAGGCCTGCGGAGAAAAGCTATCTGAATATCGAGAGCATCATCGCGGCAGCAAAAGCATATGGTGCAGGGTTGATCCACCCAGGCGTGGGTTTTTTGGCTGAGAGCGCTCCTTTCGCAGAAGCCTGCGGGGAAGCGGGCATACGTTTTATCGGCCCGGATCCTGATGCCATGCGCCTGATGGGTGACAAGCAAAAAGCAAGGCAGTTTATGATAGACAACGGCTTCCCTGTCGTGCCGGGATCGCAAGGTGTGGTCAGCACGCTCAAAGAAGCTGTCAGCGCCGCAAAGACTGTGGGATTTCCGCTTATGATCAAAGCATCAAAAGGCGGCGGCGGCAAGGGCATCCGTATCCTTGGCTGCATGGAAGATTTAGAGCGCGAGTATCCGCTCGTGTGCCGCGAGGCGGAAATGGCATTCGGCGACAAAAGCGTATATATCGAAGCCTACCTTGCCAAAGCGCGGCATATCGAAGTGCAGGTTCTGGCCGATGCACATGGCAACACACTGCATTTCGGCACAAGAGAATGCAGCCTGCAGCGCAAGAACCAAAAACTGCTCGAGGAAGCGCCCGCCGTCCACATTGACCCAAAAGTGCTTGATGACATTCAGAAGACGGCTGTTGAGATTGCCAAACGCGTAGGCTACAAAAACGCAGGCACGGTGGAGTTTCTGCTCACGGACGATAATGTGTTTTATTTCATGGAAATGAATACGCGCATACAGGTCGAACACCCGGTGACCGAATGCGTATATGGCGTGGATCTCATTAAAGCGCAGATACAGGTCGCGCTCGGGCATCATCTTGCTGTCCGGCAGGAAAAGATAACTCAAAGAGGGCATGCGATCGAATGCAGGATCAACGCCGAAGACGTATCCCAAAACTTCCGGCCGTCTCCTGGCATCATCAGTAATATGAGTTTGCCGGCCGGCTATGGCGTGCGTATAGATACCGGTTTTCAGTCGGGAGACGAGATATCGCCGTATTATGACTCTATGGTCTTAAAGCTGATTTGCTTTGGAGACGACCGGCATGAGGCCATTGCTTTGAGCCTCGTTGCGCTTGACGAGCTTCATATTGACGGAATCAGCCACAACAAAGAGTTTGCAAAAAAGATGCTCATGGAAGCCGATTTTGCTTCCGGCAATGTACATACCCAATGGATCGAACAGGAGTTTTTTAAGCGCTTTAACGGGGGCGGACATGGATCTTTTTAAAGAAAAAATCAAAACGAAAGCCGAAAAAGCTTCTGTAAAAGCTGATATGCAAATGCTTGCATGCGGGGGCTGTGGCAGAAACATGATGGCGGAAATCGTGCACGCAAACAATTCAACGTGCCTTTTTTGCGGTTTTCTGTTCCGCCAGCCGGCATACAAAAGGATCAACGCCATCGTGGATTCCGGAAGTTTCATTGAGATCGAGCGCGAGGCCGAGAGCAAGGATCCACTGTCTTTTCCCGGTTATAAGACCAAGATAGCGACAGAAAAGACAAAATCGAATATGCAGGAAGGCGTAGTGATAGGCAAAGCCACCATCAAAGGGTTTAGGACGGCAATGGCCGTGATGGACTCATACTTTATGATGGGCAGCATGGGGACCGTGGTGGGTGAAAAGATCGTCATCATCACGCAGTTTGCCATCGTCAATGAGCTGCCGCTCATCATTTTCTGCGCATCGGGCGGCGCGCGAATGCAGGAAGGCATCCATTCGCTGCTTCAGATGTCGCGCACGACCATCGCGCTTGCGCGCCACAGCAGGCATAAACTGCTGCATGTCAATGTGTTGACCCACCCGACCACGGGCGGTGTAACGGCGAGTTTTGCCATGCAGGGAGACATCACGATCGCCGAGCCAAAAGCATTGATAGGGTTCGCAGGTCCGCGCGTGATACAGCAGACCGTAAATGACAAACTGCCGGAGGGCTTTCAGTCGGCTGAATTTCTTTATGAGAACGGCCTTATTGACCGTATCGTGGACAGAAAAGACATGCGCGACACGCTGGCAGATATTCTCTTTCTTCACTGCAAGCAAGACATATCTGCACAAAATCATATAAAAGGGAAGTCGGAATGATGTCCTCAATAGATGTTGATATTATAAACGTACCTGAAAAGCCGTGGGAAAGAGTCAGGAACGCGCGCAAAGAGAATAGGCCGCAGGCAAGGGATTATATCGACAAGCTCTTCCGCTGTGTTTTTGAAACAAGGGGCGATCGCTGTTATGGGGACGATCCGTCCATCATAACAGCCATAGCCAGGTTAGAGGACTGGCCTGTCACGGTCATCGGGCAGCAAAAAGGGCACACGCTTGAGGAACGTATGCTGTGCAATTTCGGCATGCCGCACCCTGAAGGGTACCGAAAATCCATGCGCGCCCTTGCACAGGCTGAAAAGTTCGGGCGGCCTGTGATCTGCCTGGTTGATACGCCGGGCGCATTTCCGGGTGTTGAGGCTGAAGCGCGCGGGCAGGGGCTGATTATTGCGCAGCATTTAAAAGTGATGGCTGAGCTCAAAACGCCTGTCATATCTATCATTATCGGTGAAGGAGGCAGCGGCGGCGCGCTTGCGCTGTCATTGTCGGACAGATTGATCATGATGGAAAACAGTTATTTTTCGGTCATTTCACCGGAGGGATGCGCCTCCATATTGTTCAAGGACAGCTCTCTGGCGCAGGAAGCGGCTGAAAACTTAAAGCTGACCGCAAACAACTTGAAAAAATTTCAAATCGTCGATAAAGTAATCAAAGAGCCGGAGGGTTTTGACCGTTTCAACATGGACGAAAGTGTTCAAGAGATAAGAAACGAGTGTGTGACGATTCTGCGGCAATTGACAAAAATACCGGTCAACAGGCTGGTAGAGAAAAGACACGAAAAATTCTTAGGGATGAGAGGACTTTAATAAATTGATGGCTTCAGTAGAATTGGCAGGCATCGCATGTTGCGTGCCTGAAAGAATCTTAACGAACAGTGATCTTGAAAAGCTCGTTGAAACCAGCGATGAGTGGATCATAAAACGTACGGGAATCAGCACACGTCATGTGATCACAAAAGAGACGACTGTGGAGCTTGGCTATAAAGCGGCGTGTATGGCGATAGAACAGGCGGGTATTGATAAAAACGAGATCGGCCTGATCGTTTTGAGCACTGTAACCGGAGAGTATTTAACACCCTCGATAGCAAGCCTTATCCAAAAGGAGCTGGATATCGACTGCCCCTGCATGGATGTTTCGGCCGGGTGCACGGGCTATATCTACGGCCTTGTGACTGGGGCTAGCCTGATGGACACCTTGAATCTTAATGCCGTACTGGTCATTGCGAGCGAGGCTCTTTCCTATTATACCGATTGGACAGACCGCGCGACCTGCGTGCTGTTTGGAGACGGCGCGGGCGCTGTTGTTCTGAAAAAAAGTGCGCAGAGTTGCATGCATTACCCCATTCTGGGCGGTATTCCGGACAGAGAAGATGTGCTTTATATCAAAAAAGAGCTGCGTGCAACACCGTTTAGGTGTATTTCGCAAAACCCAATGCAATACTTAAGAATGAAGGGTTCAGAAGTGTTTGCCTTTGCAACGAATGCCGTTGAAGAAACGCTTCGCAAGCTTCTCAAAATGTGCAAAGACAAACCATATACAAAAATAATCCCGCATCAGGCGAATGAAAAAATAATCGATTACGTGAGAAGAAAAATGAACTTGAAAAAAAGCCAGTTCTTCTTAAACATAAGTCAGTATGCCAATACTTCCTCTGCAACCATACCGATAGCCCTGTGCGATGCGTATAATAAGGGCTGGCTGAAAAAGGGCGACCGTGTGGCCCTTGTCGGCTTCGGCGCGGGTTTGACGTATGGCGGAGTGGTGATAGATTGGACAATATAAAAAACGGAGGATAAAAAAATGCAAGACATCATTATCAAAAACCTGGTAGAACAGCTTGGGCTCAAGAAGGAAGAGATCACAATGGATTCACGCTTTGTCGAGGATTTCGAAATGGATTCACTCGACATGGTTGAAATGCTGATCGATCTTGAAAAAGAAACCGGCATCAAAATCCCGAACGAAGATGCAAAAGATCTCACCACAGTCGGCAAACTGATCGTCTATTTGGAAGAGAAAAAGAATGCTTAATGGCAGCATTTGCGAGCTGCTTGGCATTGATTATCCTGTGATACAAGGCGGCATGGCTTGGGTTTCTGACGCCGGCCTTGCAGCCGCTGTATCCAAGGCCGGAGGGCTTGGCGTGATTGCAGCAGGCAATGCGCCGCCCGAATGGGTCAGCGAACAAATCGATCTTGTACGTGAACAAACCGACAAGCCGTTTGGGCTCAACGTGATGTTATTGAGCCCCAACGCGAAAGATGTGGCAGAGCTGGCTTGCACAAAGCGTGTTCCGGTCGTCACAACAGGCGCGGGGGATCCTTCGCAGTATATCTCAAGATGGAAAAATGCAGGATGCCTTGTGGCTCCGGTGGTGGCAAGCCGTGCATTGGCGGTCATTTTGCAAAAGAGGGGTGTTGATTTTATCATCGCTGAGGGCAGCGAAGCAGGCGGCCATATCGGAGAACTCACGACGATGGTGCTTGTTCCGAACGTAGTGCGCAGTGTGAAACTGCCTGTGGTCGCGGCCGGCGGGATATGCGACGCACAAACAGTGGCAGCGGCTTTTTGCCTAGGTGCAAAGGGCGTACAGGTGGGAACCCGGTTTTTACTGGCTAAGGAATGCGCGGTGCATGAAGAGTATAAGGCTCGCGTCATCAAAGCAAGGGATATTGACAGCAAGGTCACAGGGCGCGTGACGGGGCATCCCGTACGCATTCTTCGCAGCCCGCTTGCGCGCAAGCTTGCACAGGTCGAGTATGAAGAAGATGCGGTCAAAAAACTTGAAATGCTTGGAGAGGGTTCGCTGCAGCGTGCGGTGCAGTGCGGTGACAAAGAAAGCGGCTCTTTTATGGCAGGGCAGTGTGCCTGCCTGATCGATCGCATACAGCCGGCGGCAGAGATCATCGCCGAGTTGTTTGACGAGACGCGTTTACGTGAAATATGTGGCCGTGTATTTAAGGATTGACGGAGGTTAAAGGTTGCTAAGAGCGTTTTTGTTTCCCGGACAAGGTGCGCAGACGGTTGGCATGGGCCAGGACTTATACGATCATTATACCGTTTATAAAAATACGTTTGACGCATGTTCTAAGGGATCAGAACTGAATTTAAAATCAGCGTGCTTTGAAGGGCACGGTTTGAATGAGAGCGAAGTTGTGCAGCCCGCCATATTTGCACACAGCATCTCATTGTTTGCTTTACTCAAATCAAAGGGTTTTGTGCCGGATGTATGCGCCGGCCTCTCCCTGGGCGAATACAGCGCTTTGTGTGCGTCGGGTGTGTTTAGCCCTGAGCAATGCGCAGCGCTAGTGCGCAAAAGAGGCCGCATCATGGATGAAGCATTTCCTGAAGGAACGGGCGGGATGCTTTCCGTGATAGGGTTTACGGCGCATCAGATAGAGCAAACTATTGAAAGCTGCCATGATGTTTATCTTGCGAACCATTTGTCTGAGCTGCAGACGGTGATAGCGGGCAGGACAGAAGACCTTAACAAACTCAAACCCGAATTCGAGCAAATAGGCGCAAAGATGGTCACCATGCTGGCTGTCAGAGGGCCTTCACATGCGCCTTTGCTTGATGATGCGGCGAAAGAGTTTTTAGAGCTGCTTGCCGGTGAAACGCTGGGCGGTATGGCTATTAAAGTTTATTCCAATGCGATGGGCAAGCCGTACGAGCAGGACAGCGACATACGCGCTCTGCTTGCACAGCAGATGCGGTCAAGAGTGCTTTGGCATAGCTGCACAGAGCACATGATCGCAAATGGGGTAAAAAGCTTCGTTGAGGTGGGCCCGTCGAGCGTGCTCTCCAAGATGCTCAAGCGGCGTGTGGACAAGGAAACGCTGGTCTTTTCGGTGAGGGACCGCGCGACATTTGAAGAATTCATCGACACGGAGGGGGTAACGAGATGAGCAGGGTGGCATTGGTCACAGGTGCTTCGGGAGGTATCGGCCGGGCAATCAGCTTCAAGCTTGCACAAGACGGTTTTGATATCGCACTGCACTATAACCGCGGCGAGAGCAAGGCGCAGGAGCTGCTTGCAGAAATCAAGAAGCTCGGGCGCAACGCGGTGGCGCTTCAGGCGGATCTGTCAAAGCCGGAAAGCTGCGCAAACCTGATCGTGCAATGCGTGGCATTGCTCGGCGGCATATACGCGCTTGTCAACAACGCAGGCCTTACCGATGACGGGCTGCTGATGCGTATGAGCGATGAACAGTATACATCAGTCATGCGCGCCAATATGGACAGTTGTTTTTATTGTACGCGCGAAGCCGTTTCACTTATGGCAAAAGCGCGGCAGGGCAGGATCGTCAATATCACTTCTGTTGTCGGTATCATCGGCAACGCAGGGCAAGCCAATTATGCGGCGTCCAAAGCGGCTATTATAGGTTTTACAAAATCATGCGCGAAAGAAGTGGCAGCGCGCAACGTGTGCGTCAACGCTGTTGCGCCTGGTTTTATCACGACAGCTATGACGGACAGCCTTGGTGAAGATGTAAAAGAAAAAATGAAACAAGCGATTCCGATGCGCCGTTTTGGGGCACCTGAAGATGTTGCTGATCTCGTAGGTTTTCTTTGCAGCGACAGCGCTGCCTATATCACGGGGCAGGTCATGGTGGTTGACGGCGGAATGGTTATTTGAGCCCTTTAAGTTATTGGAGGTTTTATGGGAAATAAAGTTATTATAACAGGTATGGGTACGGTTTCTCCGATCGGATTAAGCGCGCAAGAGGCATTTGACAACGCAGTTGCCGGCGTGTGCGGTATCAGCGAACCTGAGTTGTTTGACAAGGAATATACGGAAATATATGCGGCGGGCGAGGTCAAAAATTTTGATCCGGCGCAGTTCTTAAACAGGCGTGAAGCCAACCGTATGGAGCGTTTTGCGCAGATGGCAATGATCTCGGCGATACAGGCATGGGAACAAAGCGGCATGAAAGACTTTGATCCCTTTCGTGTCGGGGTTATCCTAGGGTGCGGTATCGGCGGGCTTAATATCATCTGCGAGCAATACGATGAGATGAAGCAGGACGGCCCGAGAACGATTTCATCGCTGTTTATTCCCAAAGCGATCATCAACACGGCGGCAGGCATGATAGCCATGCGCTACGGCTTGCACGGGTCTTGCCTGAGCATTGTCACGGCCTGCTCATCTGGCGCTGACGCCTTAGGGCAAGCCTACCTTGCTGTCAAAGAAGGCCGCCTCGACGCTGTGCTTGTCGGCGGTGCGGAGTCTGCGATGAATGAACTTGCGATCCAGGGCTTCCACCAGATGCAGGCGCTTTCCGAGAGCAGAGACCCAAAAAGAGCAAGTATCCCGTTTGACAGAGACAGAGACGGGTTTGTGATGGGGGAAGGTGCGGCATTTCTTGTGATCGAAAGCGAAGCACACGCAAAAAGGCGCGGTGCGAGACCTCTCGGCCAGATTGCCGGATACGGGCAGACTTGCGATGCGTTCCATATCACTGCACCGCACCCGGACGGCACTTATGCCATCAAAGCCATGCAGCTGGCCATGCAGGATGCAGGCATTGAGCCAAAGGATGTGGGCTACATCAATGCACACGGCACAAGCACGCCGCTCAACGATGAATGCGAGAGCAAGGCCATCGAAAGCTGCTTTGGTGAACACGCCAAGAAACTGCTTGTCAGCTCCACAAAATCAATGACGGGGCATATGCTGGGCGCGGCGGGCGCGTTTGAAGCGTTGATGGCCATGATGTCACTGAACGCCGGAATAGCCCCGCCAACGATCGGGCTGGAAAACGAAAGCGAGAATTGCAGTCTCGATTACGTCAAGGGCAAGGCAAGAAAGATGGACACGCAGTATGCGCTTTCCAATTCGTTCGGCTTCGGCGGGCATAACAGCTGCATTGCATTTAAAAAACAGGAATCTTGGGATTAAGGAGAAGCTTATGCTCGGCATACAGGAAATTAAAAAGATATTGCCTCACAGAGAGCCTTTTTTGATGATAGACAGGATCGATGAGCTCAAAGTGGGCGTTAAAGCAAAGGGCGTCAAAGCCGTCAGCGGCAACGAATGGTTTTTTATGGGCCATTTTGCCGAAACAAAAGTGATGCCCGGGGTGCTTATTGTGGAGGCGATGGCGCAGACAGGCGGTATTGCGCTGTTGACAATGGAAGAAATGGCGGGCAAGCTCGCATTTCTCGGCAAGATAAAAAACGCGCGGTTTCATGAAAAGGTTGTGCCCGGCGATACGCTTGTGATAGAAACAACGATTGATGCCGTCAAAGGCATTGTGGGCACGGGCGCCGGAAAAGCGTATGTTCAGGACAAACTGGTGGCAAGCTGTGAGCTCGTGTTTGCCATCGGCGATCCCGATTAGAAACACAGCAACCATGATCAGGCTTCCCAGTTTACGGGAAGTCTTTTTATTTATGCCGTTATATATTTACGTTCAAACAGCATTCCCGATATAGAAGTATGACCCCCGGTAAACATGGACAGGCAAAACGCAGCATGTTTTTGCATACGCTTCTTGTAAGAGGCTGCGGAGGATATTATGTTTGAATTGCTGAACATCGTCAAAGAACTGCTGTTGCTGGCAGGCTATTTATCCGGGAAGACTTTTCCAAAACCGCTCAGCAAGGAAGAAGAAGCGGCATGCCTTAAGGCAAGTGCCGACGGAGATGAGACTGCAAGGCATAAGCTTGTAGAGCACAATCTGCGGCTGGTCGCGCATATCGTCAAAAAATATCAGAACACCATGCTGACAAACGACGACCTGATATCGATCGGGACTATCGGTTTGATAAAAGCTGTCAACTCTTTTCTCCCAAAGAAGGGCACGCAGCTTGCGACATATGCCGCTAAATGTATCGAAAACGAGGTGTTGATGGCGCTGCGATCTGGTAAAAAAGTCAGGTGCGAGGTGTCTCTAAGCGACCCCATAGGGGTGGACAAAGAGGGCAACGAAATCTCTTTGATAGATATTCTAGGCACACGCGAAGACCTTGTCTCGCATCAGGCGGAGCTGAGCATACAAACCAATATGCTCTACAGCCTGCTTGGAAAATGCCTCAGCGGACGTGAAAAAGCTGTGATCGAAATGCGTTACGGGCTTGGCGGGCTGCGCCCGCAGACACAGCGCGAGATCGCGAATATGACTGGAATTTCACGCTCCTATGTATCGCAGCGCGCTTAATGTAAACGAAGATTCCCAAGTGTTTATGCAGGTTTTAAGCAGCGCAGCAATCTGGGAAAATCGCGAAAACAAGAAAATAAGCAATCTTTCATCAAAACAGGGTATTTAAGTCAAGCAAAAAGCATTTCACCCTC
>Ga0351838_1107_pt1 | contig 15877 bp, 14 predicted proteins | sample BONcelHFGM3001E3_FD_206742 | JGI IMG/M metagenome (GOLD analysis project Ga0351838, IMG submission 206742) | Enriched cells from coal bed in the Powder River Basin, Montana, United States - BONCAT cells FGM rep1 HSBNCT.FGM.300.1.E3 ... | reverse complement strand
GCAACTGTTCCCGACTCGACCTTCGCAACCTTTAGCAATTCGCTACTGAAGCCATTGAGCAATTCTCCGAGCGTGTATTTTGGATCGGTCTTACGGGGCAACTTGCAGCCGTAGAGCAACGTCAGGTAGTCGAGGATGTTTTCGATGAGGATACCTGCTTGGTTTGCCACATCCCGCCGATTGAATTCCTCTCCGGCAAGTGCGTCTCGCAGTTCGGCAATGGCGGCCTTTTCTTTGTGAATGCGAATACCGTTCTCGATGCTCCAAGATTTCAAGTCCACGAAATGCAGTTCGTTTGCCGGGGCTCGCTGGTGCCTGTATCGATCTCGCCAAGGACGATAATGCGTGGTTATGACGATGTGAGCGAACGATGGGGCTTCGTCGTGAAGAAGTTGGATAAACCGTTCGAGATGCGGGTCGTCAACCGAGGTTACAACATCATCAAGAAGAACCACGGTCTGGGCATCTCGATACTTTTTCGCCAGCGCGAAAAACACGCAAAATCCCAACGTGTCGAGATGGCCTTCGCTGAATAGCGACTGAGGCGCGACATTTTTTGCCGAGTAGAAATTGCCCTTCAAGTGCAGCGAGCCTTGGGTTCGCGGATCGAGGCCGAGGGAAATCTCCCCCAACTGCTCGCCGGGATGAATGGCACGATATAATCGCTCCACTTCCTGAGAAATGGATGCGAGTTCGGATTCCACGAAAGATTTCCGCTTTTCCACAACCAAGTCCAAGGCCTGCTTGGTGCGACGAGTGATTATCTCCAGCTCTTCACTCTCGCTCTTCTTTGCGACGTAGGTGTCGTGCTGAAGTTTGATCGAGTTGTGCTGATGCACGCGCTTTTGCCAATCAGCCGTCTTGAGTTGAAGGTCCGACTTGAGGGCCGTGAGTTCAGCAACGATGGCATTACCATCAACTACCAATTGGCCCGAAGCCTCTTCGTTGGTCAGACTCTCAATTGTAGCGGGATCAATGGCGGCGGCGGATTTAAGAATATCTGAGCCATATAGAAGGGAAGCGCATGCCTTGATGGCCTTGGCGTAATTCTTCTCCGCTGCACTGGACAGGGTCAAAGATTGTGCAGCAACACTACGTGCGGTCTCCGTGGCACCTGCCAATGTCGCAAGGGAGTTCATCCCTTCGATTCGAGTGGAGAGTTCCTTGGCGAGATCTGTGCGATCCTTGGACTGCTGACATACCGGGCAGCTTGCGGGGGTTGTTTCACTCTCCACGAAAGCCTTGGCTTTCTGAAGCAAACCGAGAAGGGAGCTGTTTTGCCCGGTTGCCTTTGCTTCCTCCTTTTTTAGGGTCTGCTCCTTTTCCGTTGCAGAAGTAGAATCTGCGGAGTGTTTTGCAATGGCATTGACGTGGTCCTTTTGACGATCTTCGACCGTGGAAATCGCTACAATGACACCCTTCGCAGACTCCAAGTCCTGCGACAGCTTGGTGACATCAATGGCTTTTTCTGCGACCGCCCACTCGAACGCATTATTTCCAGGGCTGCCTTCGCCCTTCCACAAATCCTCAAGGGCGTTTTCGGCTTGTTCACGCGCTTTTACTGCGAGGTCGTAATCGGTTCTTTTTTGCTTCTCCGCGTCTCGAAGTGTTGCCTCAGCTTTGATGACTCCCGACAATTCGATGTATTGCCCCAGAGCCTTGTATCGATCTACGGGCTTTTGCTCGATAAGTTGAAGAATCTGAGCGCGCCGGAGAATCCTAGCGGATGGCTTGTTCTCGATCGGATCAACCTCAATGGTGGTTTTTCCTTTTAGCGTTCCTTCGCATACTCCGTTTGAAGTAGTCAACTTTACGCGGAGGGCAGTGCTGTCGGAAGTGATTGCCGTGATGTAATCGTTGCCAGTGCCGGATCGGTCCTCCAGCGAACCGAACTTGCCTTCGCAAAGAAACGAAAACGCATCGACGATCGACGATTTTCCAGACCCGTTCTCACCGAAAATCATGGTGAGTCTCCGCTTTGAATCGAAAGGAATACGGGCCGCGGTGACGGCGGTGGCTCCACGGAATGCGGTCAGCTCCAGTTCAATGAGTTTCAGTGGATTCATCTTTTGGAGCGGTTGCGCCGAATTTGATCATGACCGACCAGTCCGACGCCGAGACTTTTCCGGCTACGATCTTGCTGGCGAGCCCTTTGGCGCTGTCGGATGTGATGAGCTTAGAAGCGAGAAGCCCGGAGACGATTGATTCGGCAACGGTTTGGTCAGGAGTTTTCGGGGGACTTTCTTCGACGACAACTTCTGGCGGGGATGTCTCTAATGGCGTCTCCGGCTCCTCGGCCTCTAATTCCGCGAGCCTCCGATAAAGTGCGTCGTATTCCCGGTCTGAAATTTCGGGCGTGGCCTGATCGTAATACAGGTGATTGTGCCGTTCGATTTCGGCGCGCAGACGTGAGATTTCGCTACTCATGTCAGTCTCCATCGAAGTGAAAAGAGTTTCGTTTGAGAGAGATTTTGAGTGAGTTTTTTCTCAACCTCGTCGATGAGCGCGTCCTTCTTTTTCTCGATGTCGCGCGCCGCTCCCTCGTAATCCTTCCATGCTTCTTCGCGGTTGGTCTCAAGATTCCTGCGCTCGCGTTCCAGCTTGAGCTTCAAGGGTAGATTGGCCGCCAATCGAGCCTGACGTTTGATGATCTTGAGCGCGTCCTCCAGGTCCTTTAGTTTCGCCTTGAGCGAGGCACGGCGGTCCTCTCCCCACCGGTCGAGCTTATCCAACTCCGCCTCGAAAAATCCGCCATTGCGAGTTTCGAGTTCCGCGAGGATGGCATATTTCTGAACTTCGAGAGACTCCTTCAACCCTTCTGCTTGAGAGGCTGGCAACTCCGGGCAAACCAATTCTTCCTCAGCCGCGAGCGAGAAGATTCGGCGGCATTGTTCAATCGTCAGCGTCGCGCCGTTGTCAGCGAGACCGGAGAGAAGGACGTGATCCTCAGAATCGAAGGCCGAGATCGTGAGCAGTTCGCAAACAAGCCAGCCTTCCGTGCCGACTAACTCGTCGAGGATGGAAATTCGTTTCCCGGAAATCGAGTAGCGGAAGATCAGCGATTTCGTTGGCAGTTCCGCCTCGCGGCAGCGGGCGATGACCTTTTGAGCAAGCGGGTGGCCGATGCGATAGACATTCACGTCTTCGACGTTTTTGCCGATGCGGTAGGGACCGGGGTGGATGTGCTCCTCGGGAAAAGGGTTTCGTTTAAGGACAAAGCCATGCTGGCCGTCGTCGAAATCCGCGTAGTCCGAAAGGAAGTGGCGAGTGAGTTGCCAGAGCCATGCCTCGTATCGGTCCAGGACTTCGTTGCTCTGCCGGAGATTGACGCGCAGCTTTTCGTGAACTTCTTCGTCGAAGTTTTCGAGGAGCTTTTGCCGGGTCTGGCGCATTCGGTCGTCAATCTCGCCCTCCATCTCCCGCTGGAGCGCATCGAACTCGAACTCGATCTGCTCTTCCGAACGGCAATTCTGGTAGATGTCCACGATGCGCTTCTCGAAATCCACGCCGGATTCGATGACGCCAAGCACTTCGTCGCTGGCTCCGAAGACCCCGCTGAAGAGTTTGAATTTTTGAGCGAGGAGTTGATAGACGCGTTGATCGGCGGCGTTCTTCTTGTTGAGGAAGTTGACCACAACTACATCGTATTTCTGCCCGTAGCGGTGACAGCGCCCGATGCGCTGCTCGATGCGCTGGGGATTCCACGGCAGATCGTAATTCACGACCAGCGAGCAGAACTGGAGGTTGATCCCCTCGGCAGCGGCTTCCGTCGCGATCATGATGACGGCTTCATCCCGGAAAAAATCGACGAGTGCGGCGCGCTTGTCGGCGGAGGGGGAGCCGCTCACCCGGTCGGTGCCGGCATGCCGTTCGAGCCATTTTTCGTAAATGGCTTTTGAGTGGGCGTCGGAGTTCGTCCCGTTGAAGAGAACGATTTTCCCGGCGTATTCGGTGGCTTCGAGAATTTCCCGCAAGTATTCCTGCGTCCGTCGGCTTTCCGTGAAGATGATGGCCTTTTCGCTGCTGCCGCGTTGCCGCGCTTCCTCGAATCCACGATGGAGAGCGGTCAACAAGACTTCGCCCTTGGAATTTCGGACGATGGATTTGGCGAGTGCGCTGAACTCCTTCAGCGTCTCTACCTCCTGCTTCATCTCGGCGATTTGCTCGGGCGTGTAGGTGTCCTGAGGCTTGGTGCCGTCCTCGTTTTCTTCGCTCTCTTCATCGCTCTCCCACTCGTCTTCAATCTCGTCGAGCGCCTCGAAGTCGGCGCTGACATCTTCCGGCGGGCTTTGCACGGCCTCGGCGTTTTTCGCGGCCTCGCCGAGGCGGACGGAAAGCCCATGAAGTGTCCCGGAAATCGCGTAGGTGGACGACGCGAGGAGCTTCCTCAGAATCAACGTCATCAGCTTCCGCTGCTGAGACGGCAGGGCGTAGAGGTTAGGGCGTTGAAGATATTCCGAGACGAGATCGTAAAGACGCTGCTCGTCCTCCGACGGATGGAACTCCTGGGTGATCGGAATGCGGTTGGTGTATTTAACGTATTCCAGCACCTGACGGCGCAAGGTGCGCTGGCAGACCGATTTCAATCGTTCCTTGAGGTCGGCAAATTCGCTATCGCCGTTTAGCCGGGAGAATTGCGTTTTGAAGCTCTTGAGGTCTCCGAACGTGAATTCGTCAACGATGCTGACGAGGCCGTAGAGTTCGAGGAGGGAGTTTTGAAGCGGGGTCGCCGTGAGTAGAACCTTGGGGGCACGAGAGACTGCCTGCTTGATCGCGTTGGCGATCTTGTTCGTCGGTTTATAGACGTTTCGCAGCCGGTGGGCCTCGTCGATGATCACGAGGTCCCAGTCGATCTGTTCGACGTAGGGCTGCTTGCCACGGGCGAATTGATACGAGCAGATGACGATGGCCGCCTGCTCAAACGGATTGAGGTTCCGCTTTTTGATTTCCTCGTTGAACGTGCGGGCTTCGAGGATGGCGGAAGGTAAGAAAAATTTGTCCGCGAGTTCTTGGCTCCATTGCTTGCGGAGGTTGGCCGGAACGATGACCAGCAGTTTGCGCCGTCGTTCGGCCCATTTTTGGGAAAGGAGAATTCCGGCCTCGATTGTTTTTCCGAGTCCAACTTCGTCGGCGAGAATCGCGCCTTTCGAGAGCGGCGAGCGGAACGCGAACAACGCGGCGTCGATTTGGTGGGGGTTTAGGTCCACCTGGGCGTCGGCCAAGGACGCCGCGAGCTTCCCTACGCTGTCCGAGGGGCAGCGTTTGGTCAGCTCGTGGGCAAAATACTTGGCATGGTAAGCAGTCATCCGGGCGGAGGCACAAAACCCGAATGCTGTCAAATTCAAGGTGTTTTGACGAGAAAAACCGAAGCTCCTTTTTTGTGATAAGCCAGTTTTGCGTCCGTTACCAGGATCTCTTGCCGATGCTCTTACTGGCGAACAAGACGTCGCCTCTGCGAGCGTCGCGTGGCATGAACAGATCTGGCGGTGAATAACTGCGCCGCTACAGATCGAGGAGTGGCGCAATTCCGGTATGCGCGCCACTAAAAAGCCACATTTATCGCAATAGAGGCTCTGGAAATCGCAAAAACACGTCGTAGTGGCGCGATCTCAGAGCTAAAGTGCCGTTTCAGAATATTTGAAATCCTGCACCACAAGCGGGAGACGCCCATTGCCTAGGAGGTCGGGGTTGCGAACGAAGAGGAATTCGATCTGGAATTTCACCGGCTCGCGGAATTCTATGCCTTTGAGCGTGCCGGTGCGAACAAGGTTTCCCTCGGCGCGGACACTGACGGCTTCGTAGGACTTGCCTGCGCCGTCGTTGATCTTGCGCGTATCGAGGATGTCGATTTTGGTGACTTCGACCTTCTGGTGAATCTGCTTTTCCTTGAATTCAGGATTCTGCGATTTGTAGAGAGCGGCAGCTTTTTTCCGGGCGGGATCTTCGAGGTAAATGCGTTTCAATAGATCCGACAAATCCGGCCCTATGGGATTGCGTTGGAGGAGTGCCAGACAGGCCAGCCGGACATGGTAAGCGTGCAGACTTCCGGCTTCCTCGAAGCCGAGAAGCGGCGCATAGATCAGCGTGCCGCCCGGATCGAGAATGACGACTTTCTCCTGTTGTTTCAAGGCGGCAATCGTCAGGAATGGCGCGGCCACCGCGAACGCGATTGCCAACGCGGCCAATGCCATCCAAAAACGGGCGGCAATGAGGTTATTTGTGATGGAAGTGACGGCGGATAATTTCATGGGTGTGGATCAGGAGTTGCGGGATGCGAGCGGAGAATCTGGAGGTAAGGCTTGTGCCTTGGCTGCATGGGAATTGAAGGCGGCTTGCGCGGCATAGGGCGTGGCGATGCTGCCTTTGTGGTGGGACACCGTTCCCCGATCATTGTCCACGACGGCGAACGCATTCGGAGCGGTCTGGTGGGCGACCATGGCGGGATTTTCGGCACTCGCGACGCTTGCCGAGCCCGGCGATGGGGGAGGAACAGGTGGCGGCGGCGGAATATCACTCCCGCCCGATGAAAGCGGGCCGTTGGCCGAACCCGCCACGTCGGCGGCGATGCGTCCCGCTGCGCTGGCGGCCCCGGCGGCAGCCTGGGTTCCGGCCAAAGCTCCCTGAACTGCGGCCGATCCGCCGAGCGTCGCGGCAGCTCCCGCTGCGGTGAGGCCAGCGCCTACCGCAAGTCCGGCGGCCTGCATGGTGCCCTGAACCCCTGCCTGCAATGCGGCAGTCGTTCCGCTGACTCCCTTCATGATCGCACCGGCCACGAAGGGGACGCTCAGATAAAAGAACACGGTGATGATGGCAGCGAACGCCATGATGAACGGGAACAGTAGCCAACTTTGAACGACAATCACGTTTTGCGCGGTCTGAATAATTCCGCCGGTCGTAATCGGGGCAAACAAGGTGTCGCTGATGGCGACAATCACAATGTCCACCAGACAAATCGCCACGTGCCAAAGGAGAACGGTTATAGATGTAACGCCGAACTGAATGCCGAGCGATTGAGTGTGCGACAGGAACAAAAACCCCAGCAACAGCGGTGAAACAGCGATCAATCCGGCGATAGCGAAGTTTTGAAAGAACGTGAGAACGATCAGCATGAAGCGCCCGATGCCTTGGAAAAACATTCCGATGGCAGCGGGAACGACTTTCCCCAAATCCGTCCACGAGTCAGACGGTTGGTTTTCGATGCGGGACCGGAGGATCTGCACAAATTTGGCATCACGGGCGTTCGTGAACTTGCTGCGCATTTCGACAAACGCCTTTTGCCCGCCTTCCATGGCGGTCGGGTAGCCTGCCAATAGTCCGACAACGAGAATCGTCTTTATCAGTGCGCCAAGAATGGCGCGGGTGTCCGACCCGGCGCGCCAGCCCATTTCGCCGATACCAATGACACAGAGGACAAAGGCAAACGGCATGAGCAGCGTCCGAATCTCGAAGGCCGCTTCGTAAAGATTGGAAAGTGAAGGAATCATAAGTCTTTGGGGATTTTGGAAGGGCAAGTCGAAGGCTTCAGAATCCAGGGGGCAGGTCTTCGTTTGGTGCGCTGAAATCTGGGAGTTCCAGTTCCGCTTCGGCCTGGGCGGCAAGCCGGGCCAACTCCCTATTGCGTTCCCGACTGATTTCTTCAGCGGCGACTTCCTCCGCGTGGCTGCGGTTCTGATTCAGGACGTGCAGCATTTGCACCTGGCTGCCGGTGGATTCCGTCAGATAGTCGATGTCATCCAGCGCGGTCTGGGCGGCAGCCAGTGACCCCACGAGTTTTTGCACCTCGGCATCGTCCTTGGCTCCCTTCAACTGCGTATTGAGCCGGGCAATCTGCTGATTGAGGACTTTGCGTTTGTTGTGGGCGCGTCCGAGCAGGATCTCAAAACGCGAGTAAGCATTCTCGACGGCGCGAAAGCGTTTCAGCGGGTCGGCTCCATCCCGGAACGAGGAGATTCCGTCAAAACTGCGTGTGGCATCCGTGGCGAGGTTCTTCCATGAATCCATCTGGATCGGCTCGAACAACTGACCGATGGTCGCGGAAATCTCCCCGCCCTCGCGGGTGATGTCGGCCAGTTCGCCCAGCGTATCGGCTAGTCCGGATTCCTCCAGATAACCGGAAAACAACCCGTTATCGATTAGGGCAATTGCGGCCACCGGATCGCCGATGGCCTGCTTGACCTGATTGGCTGTCTGCAAATGCTCCTGAACGGTGGTTAGCGTGTTGTGAAGGGTGGCGAGCTTTTCCGCCCACTTGGCTTGCTCCCAAGTGTATTTCAGGATGTCGAAAATGTTTTTTTGATCCTGTCGAACTTCCACCCCAGGGGCGGTGACAACAAATTGGGCGTGGTTGGCGGGAATGCTTGCGGCGGTGACGGCGGCGGTAATAAGGACGGTCTTTTTCATGGCTGGGAGCTTTCTGTTGGGGTTCATGGCTTACTCGTAGATGGGGACGGTGATTTCATAGGGAACGGTCTTCACCGCGGCGTTCGGATTGGGAGCAATTGGCATTCGATAGAGCGCAAGACGCGGCTTGGCCTGCCTGCCTTCGTCGGCCTTCTGCATGTTTTGCAGAATCCAATATTGCCGCTTTACGGTGTCCGAGGCCCCACGCTCATAGCCTTTCTGAAATTGGCTGCGAGACGCACACGCCGGAAACAGGCAGACCATGACCACGCACGACGTGAGCGCGAGGAACGGAGATTTTCTTTTCCTACCAGAAACGAACGAAACAATGGTTTTCATAAGGGATTAGATGGGCTTGGCAGACACCAAGGCAGATTCAGCAAGAATCCCCCGAACGATGTCCGAATGGTTGCGGAGCACCCGGCTCCGATGGTCGAAGTCCTCTCCGGTCGAAGAGGAACAGAAGAGCATTTCGGGAGAGACCCGATTGTGAATCGTTCCGCAGAGGGGCTGCTGAACGTCCAGATGATAATACGTCAAAGCCGCATACTTATTGGAATCCGGCAAATGCTCCGGCAACGGATAACGGGAAATCGCCTCTTGGGTCGTGGCCGATAAATCAATATCCTTCGCCACATCCTCAATATCGCGCCGGTCATTCATCCGAGTAAAAAAGAACTGCTTGGCGTTCCCGAAAACGATGGGGCGAATGCCCGAGCGCTGAAATCGGCTGTATTGCTGAACGATACTAATGATCCAAGTGGAGAACTTGGAAAGCTGCGCATAGAATTCGGAGACGAGCTGTTCCCCGCCGGGAATATCGAGGGTTCGAGCCACTTCCTCGAACACGACTCGTTTCCGCGCGCCCCTGGGTAGGGTGATGATGTGCTGCCTTCCGTAGTTGGCGATGAGGAAGCCCGCCAGTTCCTTCAACTGGCGATTGGATTCCGGGATATAGGTCAGGTCGAAATGCGCGAGTTTGCCAGTAATAGACAACGTGGAATGGCCGCAGACGAGCCGCTGCTCGTTCCATGGGGCCAACAAGGTTGCCAGATGGTTGATTTCCTGGCGGTCATGCTCGGGGAACGGTGCCACCAGCATCATTTGCTGGAGCATGTCGTGAGTCGGGTAATCCGTGGGTTGGAAGAATGCGAACGCGGTATTGCGCACATAGCGTTCGGTGTTCGGCGATTTGATAAACCGGGACACTTCCTCCGCCGTGGGTGCGGCAATCAGACTTTGGCGTTCGTCTTCGCCAACGCTGTGCCGCAATTCAGTCCACGCCTCCAGAAACGTAGCCGAAAGAGGCAATCGGGCTTTCTTGAATGCCAGGGCTGCCATTGCGTGACGGGCGGCCTGTTCAAGGCGGGAAGCATCCTCGGAAATCCACTCCTCGAATCGATCCGCGTAAAGCTGCTCGATGTATTGAGTGATTTGGGCCAACCGCAGATTTCGGCGGTCTTCATCGGCAGGATGTCCCGCCATTTTGGCCACCAACGCGGCTGCCGTCGTAATCTGCAAATTGGTCAGCGGTGCGCCCTGAGTATCGAGATAATTCAAACACAGGTCGCCATCCGGCTGGATGACAATCGGACTCGTGCCTTGGGCCTCCGACCAGATTCCGTAGGAAAGCCCCTCTTCGACAATCAAGGTGAAATCGTAGTAGGGGTCTGTCTGCGAGAGCAGATCTGCCATGAAGGCGGACTTTCCGGCGCGGGTCATGCCAAGCAAAACCGCGAGCTGCGGAGTGCCGGAAATAAAATTGCGAACGCCGATGAGATTGCGATTGCTTCCATCATAGAGAGCTTCCGCGCCATCAAGGTGTCCCGTGAATGTGGAGGAAAACGGCAGGATGTCGGCCAGCCATTCGTCGAGCCCGTTGTCGGCGTGATGGGTGTATTTGCCCCAGAGCCACCCCGGCCAGGTCTGGAACCACATGTTCTTGGTGGTGGCGGCGGAGGAAAGATTGCTGGTCCAGCATTGGGCATCCTCCATTTGCCCGAAGGCGGTTTCGATCTGCCGGGTTTTTGAAATCAACCCGTCCTCGGTGTTGTCCCAGACATGCACAACGTAGTCGTAGAGAAACGGAACAACGTCGCCCTGAGAGAGGTTTCGAATCCGTTCCTCCTTGGTCGCCTTGGCGGTGAGGAGGGAATGTTTGCCCTCGGCGGCGTAGTCCCCACGCACCCGCTCCAACGAGCGTTCCGCTCGACCAATTTCCTTGCGGACGTTCTGCGGATACAGATTGACCGTGATGGCATAGTCCAGAAACGGCAGCGACGTTAAAGCCCAGAAGATTCCACGTCTGGTGCGCTGGGGACGGCGTTTGAGAATGACCAGGTTGTGATAAAATCCATCCGCGAAGAACCCGAACGTCTTTCCGGCCTGAACGCCCTGATGCCAGCAATTCTGATGAATCGTCTCCTCCTCGCGGAACTGGCCGATGGGATCGTAGTTGTCCCGCCGAAGATACGAGGGATTGAAGAACGTCGCGTAGTAGCGAAACAATTCCCCGGTGGACATGGAACTGAGGCGGCATCCATGAGGTTCCAGTAGGGAGGAAAGCACCCGGCCGTGTTGCTCGAACCCTTCACTGTATTGGGCGAGAATACGCCGGTAATGGTCGTCCAAGACATTTTGGCCTGCGCCGGGGGGAGGATTGACCGCGATTCGCTTGGATAGAAAGAGAACCAGCTTTTCCCGCCGGAGCTGTCCGGCCTGCATGGCTCCCCAATAACGATTGAACCGTTCGTTGCGGGAAATCGCAGCCCAGGACTCCGGGTCGCATCGCTCATCCGTCACCGCTTTATAGGCGGTCAGTTCGTCGCGATAGTCGGAGTCCACGGACCAGCGGATTTGCGCCCGAGTGGATTCATCCAAGGTGTGGAGGAATTGACGGATGGATTCATAGAAACCATCGAGAGCATGTTCGCTTGCGTGGCGAAGATCGGGCACATCGAGCACGAACCCCTTGGTAACGAATCCTCGTTTATCGAGATCGTTCCAGACAATGAGGTCATGAGAAAACCAGCCGTTAGGAGCTTGCATGGGATGAGAGAGGATTGCGAGGTTGGCGGGCGGATGGCGTCCAGCCGGTGCCGTTGGCGAGCGTTTCGAGCATGTCCGTGTCGAATGACTTCGGCTTGCCCTGCCTGAGCGTGACCACATATGCAGTCACGAGAACGAAAGGCACGGTTCCCACGCCAAAGCTGAACGCGGGTGGGTGGTGGCTGGAAAGCATCACCGCCAGACCGATGCCGAGAAGCAGAGCGGCAAGCATGAACAGGATGTTCACGCCTTCGATGCCCCAGATTTTGCCGTCGCTGTCGTCGCCGGCATGGGTATGGACGATTCCCTTGCTCATCGGGAAACGCTGATGGTGGGCATTCCGCCCGCGGTGAAGAGGGCTTCGGCGATCACCACGGCGAGACCGAGGAGCAGACCGCCGACAATGGACATCTTGCCCATGTCGGCATTGCCGCTGCGGACCTGCCATCCGCCGTGCGCGATGACGACGACTGCGATGATGTAAAGAAACTTGGCGATGATTCCGAGACCTTCGGAAAGAGCGCCGTCCAATGATGCTTGTGCGAGGATGAGTGTGTTCATACGGTCGCAATGCTGAACACAAATTCGCGGACACCTGCTCCCGTTTGGGAGCAACTTAACAGGCCGAAAATATACAGCCCAAAGCGCGAGGTCTTCGCCATACAGATGGCATCGTAGAGCCGCTTGGCTCCGCGAATGAAATCGGGATAAAGCTCCTCCAGACCTACGCCCAAAGCGCGGGCGATGAAAATCAGGTCATCGTCAGAGACACAAACTCGGCGGGCTTCAATTTTGGAGACTTTCCCTCGCGTGGCCTCGTCCATCCCCAGAATTTGGAGTTTGATGGCAAGGTCGTTTTGGGACATTTCCCGGCGGCTGCGGAGACGCCGGATTTCTGGACCGATGACGTTTCGATTTCTCATGGCATATTGCGTTGAGAAACCGCTCCACCGAAACAGTTAGCCTGTCAGGTGAAGTGTGGTGAATGTGTCCGAGTCAGTGACGAAACGGTTCCTATTGACCGTTCGTCACAGCAGATTTGGCTGTCTAAGAGAGCCCTGAAACTTGGCTGCTGCACGACGGCCAAGCTGAACAGGTTTGGAAAATCCTTGAATTTTCACATGCACCTCATCCTTGCCGATTCTGGAAATCGTCCTGACCGCATCTACGTTGATGATGAACGAGCGATGCGGGCGGCAGAACATTTTCTTGGGCAGGATTTCTTCCCATTCCGTCATGCTCCGGCGCATGGTCAGGGAATCCCCGTCAATAAATCGAACGATGGAATAGTTTTCCAAGGCTTCGATCCCAGCAATCTCAGCCAAGAAGGTAAACCGCTGCTTTCCGTCACCCCGAAGATGAATTCGGTCATCCTCGCCGAATATCTGCGCGGCGGCGGATTGTGGCTGGCGGATGATGCGTTGCAATGTATGCGCCAATCTTTGCGGATCGACGGGCTTCAATAAATAGTCAACGGCGTTGACCTCAAATGCCCGCATGGCAAAGCGGTCGAAAGCTGTCACGAAAATGATGGCAGGGAGCGAGTCGATTTTGGGCAGTAAATCAAATCCTTCGCCGTCGTCCATTTGGACATCCAAAAACAAAAGATTCGGTTTCAGGTCGCGACAAAGAATCGTTGCATTTGCCACGGAATCGGCTTCGCCGATCACTCGGACATTCGGATGCACCTCCAGAAGCTCACGAAGCACCTCTCTTGCGGGAGTCTCGTCATCAATGATTACAGCGCGTAGCTCGGGAACATTCATGGCGTTGTGGGAATCCTGATTTGAACTGTTACCCATCCGCTTGCGCTTGAGATCCGAAGACTGTGGGTATCGGGATACAATAAATTGAGCCGCGCTTTTAGATTCTCCAGCCCAACCCCTCCAAGAGTATTTGCGGGATTGGATTCGATCCATTGCCCGGTGTTGGACACTTCGATTTGCACACCACCGGAATCGAGGTTTGAAATATTCACCCGGATCTTCAGCGGACGAGGCGATGTCTTGCGTCCATACTTGATGGCATTTTCCACCAAGGGCTGGATCATGATACCGGGCACGAGCGCGTCGCGGGCAACCGGATTGATTTGGCATTCGATATCGAGTTTTTCCAGGAATCTGGCTTTTTCTACAGCCAAATAGTTTGCAATCGCATCGAACTCATTGCCGAGCGGCACACGGTCGTTGTCCCGATTTTCGAGGGAGTAGCGGAGATACAGGGAGAAGGATCGGACAAGCTCAGCCAATCGGGAATCTTGCCGACAGATTCCCGATTGGATCGTATTCAACGCGTTGAAGAGAAAATGAGGGTTCATCTGGGCTCTCAGCAATTGGAGTTCAGCTCCGCGCTTTTCTGATTCAATCGATAGAAGACGCAAGTCGCGCTTTATCCCGTCAAGCATTTGGCGGACTCCGAAATAGAGCAGGCTCCAACAAGCAAACAGCCCGAGGCGGTAGTAAAAGATTCCGACGAGAGCGGAATGTCCAAAAATTGTTCGCTCTTCAAATGGGAAAATTCGTCCGACCAGGAAATACACTGGAATCTGAAGAAGAGCGCCCGCCGCTGAGGACAAGACAATGGCTCCAACGATCCACGCTGGGTTGCGATGACGTTCATAGACCCGGTCGTAAATTTTTCGCAGCAACAGGGTCAGCAGAAAGCTGAAACCGTCACGGACCAAAAATGAACCGAGGGAAGCGCTGATCGAACCAGAAAGATGGAGCTTTACGGGAAAAGTGAGGGCGAAGAAAGCTCCCCATCCACAAATCTGAAATCGCCAAAATAACGGGATACGCGACCAAATTCCGCGAACTGCTTCCAAAAAACAGTCTAGGAATTTCGTCGAGTTCATACATCAGCCCCGCCGCCCTCGCTTGCGGTGGATTTCGTCGCCAAACACTTCTGCTGGGGAGACGGCTAATTTCCTCATTACCTGCTCAACACCGCGAAGAGTGGCGGATTGGCTGCCATTTATCAGCCGATACAAAGTTGATTCAGCGATACCCAAATCCTTCGCAAGACTTGCATAGCTTCGCCTCCCACGCAGGGTCTTTAAAAATTCAGAAAATTCCTTGTCGAGGCTAGGCATTGGACCAGCCAACCAAGAAAAATCATCCGTATGCGGATGATCTTCCACATACGGATGGGTCCAGCCCCGCGCAGGCGAAATTGTGCGGTGAGGAACCTGTCTAGGTTTGCCGATCCAGCTTCAGCATGATGGGGAGATTCTCGGAATACGCACCAAGGCAACAGAGTGCCTTACCGTCTTGAAGCACAGACGCCCTTTACGGCCATCGGGTTTAAGGGCAAGCCTTCACGCCGTAAAAATTCGCATTGAACAGGGCTTTCGCGGCAAGTCACCATGGAGTCCGTCCCATATTGCATCATGCCATAATCGTTCCGACACCCTCCACCACCAGCGGAGTCCGCCACTTTGAGGAGACGTATGAAGGGAAGTTCTCCTTCCGAGACCTGCCGAAAAGCTTCTCTATATCCGGCGAGATTGCGTCAAAGATCGCGTCGAATTTCGCCGCAAGTCAGCATGCTTGCACCGTAGTAGGGATTGGCGACTTTCTTGTCGGCTTGAATCCATGCGGCACCGGCCATTGGGCAAAACGCTTCATAGTAATGCCCGGTTTTCTCTTTGGCGGCGGAGGCTACTGTAATGAGTGTCGCACTAAGGGACTTCAATGCGCTCCGGGCAGCCTTAATGTCGGTTGCCTTCCCGACTGCTTCTGCCTGCATCATCACGGCATCGGGGAGCGCGCCAGAATTGGTTTTTGCTGTCTCGGCGATGGCTGCGGCAGCTTCGGGGACCCCCTTCAGTGAATCGCTCGCAAGGGCTGTTTGAATTTTCACATATTGTTCCAAGGCCGTTTGGAGAGGGCTGGCGGCATGATCATGAGCCAAGGAGACGGTGACGATGCCGATGAAGGCGAAACAGAAGGTAATGAGCTTTTTCATGTAGTGGAATTAAGGCTGGATTTCGAGAGTGAAGGGAGCAAATTTGTCCTGACCGTTGACACGGATCTGCGCGTAGAGGCGCATGAGGCCGGGCTTGGCAGGCAAGAGGTGAAATTCGAGTTCCCCCGCGCCGCGGTCGGTGGGCTTGGTAGGCTCGACACCCATCGGATGGATGTGGGCAATCGTTTCAAAATCCTCGCCGAATCCAACGATGTGGGAATAGGCACCCATCACTGGTTCAAGCTGGTTGAACGGTTTTCCATCCGGCTTAGTAATCGTGAGCTTACCGAGCACGGCCTCGCCTGCTTTGAGTTTAGCATTCTCGAACGTGATTGCATATTTGAGGCCGTCAACTTCGGCGGTCGTGCTTGGCGTGCGATTGGAAATGGGTTCGCCCTTGGTGGGAGCTGCGATGTCCGCAATGGCATATTCCTGTGCGTCGGTAGCTACGGGAACGAGGTCT
>Ga0351838_1106_pt1 | contig 15976 bp, 12 predicted proteins | sample BONcelHFGM3001E3_FD_206742 | JGI IMG/M metagenome (GOLD analysis project Ga0351838, IMG submission 206742) | Enriched cells from coal bed in the Powder River Basin, Montana, United States - BONCAT cells FGM rep1 HSBNCT.FGM.300.1.E3 ... | reverse complement strand
TCCGGCAATCCATCCTCCAGGCCCTGGCAGAACAGTCGCGCATTGTAAGGCTTCCTCTGAATAAAATAGGTTCTATCAGCAAGATCCATCATGCCAATGTTCGTTTTGAACAGGAATTTGAAAGGGATCCCGAAGTGTCGGAAATGGCAGGGATTCTTGAGATTTCCGAAAACGAGGTGCGGGAATGTATGAAAAACTCAGGACGCCATCTATCCATCGATGCTCCGCTGATTCAGAATGAAACTATCACGATGGGCGATACGATCCAGGGTGATGAGAATACTCGCCCCGACCGTGGATTGCTCATCGAGTCGCTGAGAATTGAGATCGAACGAGCCGTGTCCTCCCTCTCCATCCGGGAAGCTGAAATCATCCGTTCCTATTATGGCCTCAACGGTACACCGGTTCGAACCTCCGAAGAGATTGCCGAACGATTCGACCTTACACGTGAAAGGGTTCGTCAAATCAAGGAAAAAGCCATCCGGAAACTGAAACACATCTCACGCTCTACGGTCCTGCAAACCTATCTCGGATAAGATTGCAAAAAACCCTTGCATCCTTATCATGAATCGCGTATTTTTGACCTGTAAATCCAAAGATTTCAACCATGGCAGCAAAGATCAAGATCTTCGTAGGAAGAACCTCTAAATACCTCGGAGAAAAAATCGCCCAGGCTTATGGTGCTGAGCTGGGAAAGATGTCGGTCATCAATTTTGCTGATGGAGAATTCCAACCCTCTTTTGATGAAAATATCCGAGGTACCGATGTTTTTCTGGTACAATCTACATTCACTCCCACCGATAACCTGATGGAACTCCTGATGATGATCGATGCCGCCCGTCGTGCCTCAGCCCGAACCATCGTAGCAGTGATCCCTTACTTCGGGTTTGCACGACAGGATCGGAAAGACAAGCCCCGGGTTTCAATCGCCTCCAAGCTGGTAGCTAACCTGCTAATGGCTGCCGGAGTGAACCGTATCATTACCCTCGACCTTCACGCCGACCAGATCCAGGGCTTCTTTGACGTACCCGTAGACCATCTTTACGCCTCCTCTATTTTCATCCCATACCTTAAAACACTGCACCTTGACGATCTAACTTTTGCGTCCCCGGATACCGGAGGAACCCGAAGGGCAGGATCCTACGCCAAATTCTTCCACACCAATTTCGTCATCTGCTACAAACACCGCTCTAAACCCAATGAAGTTGGAAAGATGGCCCTGGTTGGTGACGTGAAAGGGAAAAACGTAATTCTCCTTGACGATATCGTCGACACAGGAGGAACCCTCTGCAAAGCGGCCGAAGTGCTGATGGAAAACGGTGCCTCTTCTATACGCGCCCTGATAACTCACCCGCTTTTATCCGGACAAGCATATGAAAATATAGAAAATTCGGCCCTGGAGGAGTTAGTGGTGACCGATACCATCCCGTTGCATCATGAAAGCCCAAAAGTGAAGGTTCTCACCACCGCCGACCTCTTCGCTGAAGTGATCAAACGACTGAAAAAGAAGGAATCTATCTCCTCTCTCTTTAAGTTTTAAGAAAAATTTGTACCTTTGCCGGCCCTTTATAGGGATTAGTGATCGGGGAAAAGGCATGAGGCATGAGGCATGAGAAATCAGGCATCCGGAATCAGTCTGACTACAAGATCCAGCATCCAGAATTAATATAATTATAAACTAAACATTTACGTTTATGAAACAGGTATCATTGAGCGGTTCTCTGAGAGAGAACGTAGGGAAAAAAGATGCCAAAAAACTCCGCAGGGAGTTTAAAGTGCCATGTGTCATGTATGGCGGCAAAGAGCAAGTCCATTTTCTTACGGATGAAAAACTCTTTTTAAAAATCATCTTTACCCCCAATGTGTATATTGTTAAACTGAATATTGATGGCAAAGAGCATGACACCATCCTTCAGGACATGCAGTATCACCCGGTAACCGACCGTATTCTTCATGTAGATTTCCTGCAGGTATCGGACGATAAGCCAATCACAATCGCTGTTCCGATAAAGATTACTGGTACTTCACAAGGTGTGCTGAAAGGCGGACGCCTGATCAAGAAAGCCAGAAAGCTGAAAATTAGTGCCCTGTTAAAAAATCTCCCTGACGAAATTGTAGTCGATATATCCAAACTTGATATTGGAGATTCAATCATGGTTTCTGACCTTTTCCGCGACCATATCAACTTCCTGGATGCACCAAGAAATATTGTTGTTGGTGTGCGATCAGCCAGAACTGTTGTAGAAGTTCCAGAAGGTGGAATCACTGCCACTGCAGAAGAGGCTGCTGAAGGAGCAGACAGCGAAGCTCCGGCTGAAAAATAAGAACTTGGAGGATCTTCGATCCTGATGGAAGCCTGCAGTTGCCCATCATGAGCGTAGCGAATCTATCATGAAATACCTAATTGCCGGCCTGGGAAATATCGGTGACGAGTATGCAGATACACGCCACAATATTGGTTTTGTCGTAGCCGATGCATTAGCCCTTTCCCTTAAAACAACTTTTGATACCGGCCGACATGCTTCAGTAGCAAAAGGAAAACTCAAAGGCCGGTCCATTACTATAATCAAACCCACTACCTTTATGAATCTGAGTGGGAAAGCACTCAGATACTGGATGAGCCAGGAGAACATCCTTCCGGAGAATATCCTGGTGATCGTTGACGATCTGGCACTGCCGCTGGGCACCCTCCGCATGCGAAAACGGGGCAGCGACGGCGGGCACAACGGACTGATCAGCATCATCGAAACAATTCAAACCGTTGAGTTTTCAAGACTCAGAGTTGGAATTGGTAACGATTTCGCAAAAGGCTACCAGGTTGACTATGTGCTCGGCCGATGGACGAAAGAGGAAGAAACGGTTCTCATTCCACGTATCAACACTGCCGTAGAGATGATCCAGTGCTTCATCCTGCAGGGAGTTGATAAGGCGATGAACGTTTATAATTCCTGATGGAAGCCTACGGCTTGATGGAGGGCCTGTGGCCCTGATGGAACTTCGTTGATTGAGCGACCTCCGGTCGCTCAAATCCACCCCATCAGCCAATAATAGGCAATTGCCATATATTCACGCAGGATCAGGATCTCATACTGCAGTTGAGTCCAGAATTGATAGCGTAACGTAATGCTCTCTCCTACATCCGGCACCCACCTTCGTCCTCCCAATTTTTTCGACGAAAATGTGATATCCGATTCAATATCGCTCCCAAATGCCGGTATTCCGTCAACCACATCAAATCCCGCTTTCCTGAAAGTCAATACAGCCCGGTAAAGGTGCTCGGGGGAGGTAACAAGAAGGATACGCGATTTGGGATTCGCGATCCGGGATTTCCCGGTATGGTTCATGGTATCGTGGATCATGTATCGCGGATCGCTTATCAGTTCGCTGATCCGCATTGCCTGTGCCCTGGTATTTGTTCCTGAATCTTCATCCAGGATCCTTTCCGGGGCAATGCCGCGAATGATCAGTTCGTCAATCATTTTGCTAATGGAACTTACACTGTCAGATGTATCCCCTGGAAGGGCGACGATGACCATGGCATCAGGGAAATGCTCAGCAGCAACTCCGGCATAATAGGTGCGCATCAGCCCCGATTCGCTTGGGATACCACTTCCACCCAAAACAACAATATAATCGGGAGGGGAGGTAATCCCTGCTTTGGACGTGCCCAACCCATACCAGATCCAGAAAGGGGCCGATGTGAATGCGAGAATGATCATGACGCATGCAATGCTCCCCAGAACAATCAGGATCACTTTGCAAATTCGAAAAAATCTATTTAAATACACGCTCATACCTTTGTCGATCACCCTTGCATCAGACGAGGCACGCCTCGTCTCTACCTTCCTACCTCCCTACTTCCCTACTTTCCTACCTTCTCCCTCAACACTCCCTGCACCTCATTCATCCCGATCCTCTCCTGCAGCATCGTATCCCGATCGCGGATTGTGACCGTATCATCCTGCAATGTCTGGTGATCGATGGTGATGCAATATGGAGTTCCCAGGGCATCCATCCGGCGATACCGTCTTCCGATCGTGTCCTTCTCTTCATAGAAGCAGCGGTAATCATATTTCAGAACATCCAGTAAATCACTTGCTTTCTCCGGAAGTCCGTCTTTCTTCATCAACGGCAGGATTGCCACTTTGATGGGTGCAAACTGAGCAGGAATACCCAGTACAACCCGTTCAGAACCATCTTCCAGCTTCTCTTCACGGTAAGCGTTGCTGAGCACGGCCAAAAAAGTACGGTCGAGGCCAATGGAAGTCTCTACTACATAGGGTATATAACTTTCGTTCAGTTCAGGATCGAAATACTGCATTTTCTTTCCCGAAAATTCCTGATGAGCACCCAGGTCAAAATCGGTACGACTGTGAATTCCCTCGATCTCCTTGAACCCGATTGGGAATTCAAACTCAATATCGGCGGCGGCATTGGCATAGTGAGCCAGCTTGTCGTGATCATGAAACCGATATTTATCTGCTGACATCCCAAGGGAGAGATGCCATTTCATGCGCTCTTCCTTCCAATATGCGTACCATTTCATCTCTTCGCCCGGGCGGACAAAGAATTGCATCTCCATCTGTTCGAACTCCCTCATCCGGAATAAAAACTGGCGCGCAACAATTTCGTTGCGGAAAGCTTTCCCGATCTGGGCGATGCCAAAAGGAATCTTCATCCTGGCCGATTTCTGCACATTCAGGAAGTTAACAAAGATCCCCTGAGCAGTTTCCGGACGAAGGAAAATTGCGCTGGCATCCTCATTTACCGATCCCATCTGGGTAGAGAACATCAGGTTAAACTGACGAACATCCGTCCAGTTACGGCTTCCTGAGATCGGACAAACGATGCCCAACTCTTCGATCAGAAGCTTGACATCTGCCAGGTCATTTCTCTCTAATGCCGGATAGAATCTGAGTTTGATCTCTTCGATTTTCTTCAGGTTCTCCTGAACCCTTGGATTGGTTTCCCGGAACATCTTCTCATCAAACGTATCCCCAAACCGTTTGGCAGCTTTATCAACCTCTTTCTCTATCTTATCCTCGATCTTCAGGATAAAATCTTCAATAAGCACATCAGCCCTGTATCGCTTCTTGGAATCTTTGTTATCAATCATCGGATCGCTGAAGGCATCCACGTGCCCGGAAGCTTTCCAAACCGTCGGGTGCATGAAGATTGCCGAATCAAGTCCAACTATATTCTCGTGGTACTGAACCATCGACTTCCACCAATAGGCTTTGATGTTATTCTTCAGCTCAACACCAAATGGGCCGTAATCGTAAACTGCACTTAATCCGTCATAGATTTCGCTGGAGGGAAAGACAAACCCATACTCCTTGGCATGGGCTATTATCTTCTTAAAAAGTTCTTCGTTGCTTGCCATGGGACAAAATTAGTGAAAAAGGGACTAGCGATCGGTGATTAGCGATCAGGGATTAGCGATTAGGGATAAAAAAATCTACTGAATGTCCCCTTTTATATAATTTCGAATTTCCTAATTTCCTAATTTCGAATTTCGTATTTCAAATTTCTGTTTTATGAAAACCTCCCGCCGAAATTTTCTGAAAACCGCTGCCGCCGGCGTTGCCGCTGCCGGATTAGGCGATATCAGCGCCCTGGCCTCAAACCTCTATTCCCCGATGAAACTCCCCGAACCTGCACGGGAAGGCCGCAGTGTGATGGGGCTTACCTGCGAACCGCTCAGTACAGTGAGAATAGGGCTGATCGGTCTTGGCATGCGTGGCATGGAAGGGGTGGAACGACTCCTGAATGTTGAGGGGGTAGAGATCGCAGCAGTGTGCGACGTAGTCCCAAACAGGGTCGCAAAAGCAAAGAAGATCGTTACAGATAAAGGCCGGAAGGATCCTGCCGGATATTCTGCCGGTGAAGATGACTGGATGAAACTGTGTGAACGTGATGATGTCGATCTTGTTTACTGCTGCACTCCCTGGTCGTTGCATACGCCAAATGCAGTGTATGCAATGAATCACGGGAAGCACGCAGCCATTGAAGTGCCGGGAGCCACCACGCTGGAAGAGTGCTGGGATCTGGTCAATACGGCCGAAAAAACACAACGCCACTGCATGATGCTGGAAAATTGCTGCTACGACTTCTTTGAGCTCGCCACACTCAACATGGCCCGCCAGGGAGTTTTCGGCGACATCATGCATGCCGAAGGCGCTTACATTCACGACCTCCGCTGGCTTAAGTTTGACAAAACAAACGGCTATTGGGATATGTGGCGACTGCAATTCAGCAAATGGAAAAACGGCAACCTCTATCCTACTCATGGACTTGGTCCGGTAGCACAAATCATGGACATTAACCGGGGCGACAAGATGGAGTACCTCACATCCATGTCAACCAACCAGGTGGGGATGAGCCTCTACGCTATCGAAAAATTTGGTCCCGATTCTCCGGAAGCCCGCCAGCGCTATACCCTGGGGGATATGAACACAACCCTGATCCGCACCTTCGGAGGGAAGACCATCATGATCCAGCACGACACCACCTCTCCCCGACCTTACAGTCGGATCCACCTGTTAAGCGGAACCAAAGGCGTCGCCCGCAAATGGCCTTCACAAAAGATTGCCCTCGAACCCGATGCCCATAAATGGCTTAAGCAGGATGCTTACGATGCCTTGATGACGAAGTACGAACACCCACTGTCGAAACAGATCGGCGAAAAAGCCCGGGAGGTGGGCGGACATGGCGGTATGGACTTCATCATGGATTACCGGCTGATCTATTGTCTCCGGAACGGGCTGCCACTCGACCAGGATGTATACGATGCCGCCACCTGGTCGTCGATCGTGGAGTTGAGTGACTTATCTGTCAACAACCGCAGTAACTCCATTGCTGTTCCCGACTTCACCCGCAGCGCCTGGGAAACCGCCAAGCCATGGGGAATTGTGACGGTTGGATAATTGGCGCAGGGCGCAGGGCGCAGGGCGCAGGGATAGAAATTAATGGATAACTATAAGTTTACCACTCGCTTTGATCACTCCGTCAAGCCGGAGATTGTAAAAATAAATTCCATCGGAAACTGCCCCTGCGTTAACTGTAAATGTATGATCTCCGGCAGGTAGTTCCCGGTTGACCATGTTTGCAACTTCAACTCCTGAAATAGTATACAGTGAAATGTTTACATACCCGGAATTCGCAATTCGTAACTCGTAATTCGTCATTCTTGAAGTTGGGTTGGGGTAAACCTTCAGATCCCGGATCCCGGATCCCGAATCCCGGATCGCTGTTATCACGTAGCATTCTGTAAAGTTTGAATTGTGATACTGCAATAGATCGTTTGTCCAGAAACAGATCAGCGACGGGTTATCGCCCACCATCCCGCACATGGCAGGACGCATCAGTCCATTCATACTCCCTATCCCTTCAATCCAATAGTCATAGCAGGTATCAGTTCCACCAAAAGGATCGATATAACGTAGAACAAAACGGTTTCTGAATTCACCGGTCATCAGTTCAAACGACGTGACCGAATCTAACACATAAGATACATCATCGTCCAAAGGATGCACCGTATCACCGAGCGATAGTCCAAAATCGTAATAGAACCATGTTTTTGACCCGTACGGATCTGTATAATAGACTTTTTTATCCGCTTCTTCACGCAAGAATCCGTTTGGAATCCAGTAATATACAGATGGTCCGGAGCCATATACCAGTTTTTTCCATGTGTATCCGCCAAAGGTTGTATCTGTCGTTACCTTTTCATAATAGGAAAATGGATTAGCTTGATCGCAGGGGTTGTAGAAATTGCTCCATAAGTTCACTGTATCAACCAGCGGATGATACGTTTGGGCGCTCATTCCAAGAAATACCACACAACACAGGAAGGTGAAAAGTGATTTCATATTCAACAGAATTAGTTCTGTCAAATATAGTGGATTTTATGAGAAAAAGATCCGAATGAACCTATTAAATCTCCAGGCTCTTGACAAATCTCTTTGAAGAAATAAACGGGAACGTTTCTCCTGAACACTTCAGTATTATGGTTTGGTTGTCGATCGATAAGGAAATCCTGGAACGTTTATCCCGGGAACGGATCACATTGGCGAGGGTGAGTGCTTTTTCGATCCCGTCGCCCCTGCCAAAATTGACCACCTCGTCGGGAAGCGCCAGCCGGTTCCCTTCATAGATCGATTCATTCGGCCATTCGAGTATCCTGCTATAGACCTCCGGCAGTTCCATCTGCCTGAAATAAGCCACCGAAACCGGGTTTCGTTCCATCACAGCCTTCAGAAAAGGATCCCAATCGCAATAATCCATATAGCGGCCGGTGTACAGGGCTAACTCATAGCTCAGGGCACAGGGCTCAGGGCTCAGAGCCTGTGATTGGTGGCTGGGGTCAGTCAGTGTAGCTAAGATCTCCTCCCGGCTCATCTCAGTACTTATTTCCAATTTCCTCTCCTGCTGAGCCCTCTGCCCTGTGCTCTCTGCCCTGTGCCCTGTGCCCTGTGCTCCCTTCCACTCCTTCTCCCCTCCAGGTAACCGTGGAACGGTGTGAACAAATCGTTTCAGATCCTGACTGAACTCCTTATCGGGATCCAGATCGGGGAACGATTCCAGAATTGTCTGAGTAAATTGATGATAATCCTTCGTCTCAAACAGCTGATCCTTGCTATTGATCATTGCCCTTCCTTCGTAGGGACGGGGAGAGAAATCTTCGTCGCCAATCTCACACAGAAGATTTTTCGCGGTTTTGTCACCCAGACGGTTTTTACTTCCGTGTTCATACCCAAATGCCTTTTCCAGTGCCAGGTACTTGACTGTTCCCCGACAGGGAACCACCAACTGGAACCTCTTCTGGTAACGGCTGTAATAGCGAAGGAAATTGATGAAAATTTCGTAATCGATCCCAACATTCAAAAAAGCAGTGAGTGATTCTCTGAATCGGTGATACTCCTTTTTGTCAATGGTAGCTTCCGGGAAGACTGAATGGATATAACCAGTTTGGTGTGCAACGATGGTCACCTGCTCATGGTCGATGGCACGACGGGCCAGTGCCGACAACTCGCTGCCGTTATACCACATGGCTTTGGTGACAATGCGCCGGTTGTTGGTCAGCACGCCATCGTCCACCATCACAAAATTCTGGGAGTGGAGCGGAGTCCCCATCAGGAAGATCTGCTCCAGCGGAATCCGTGCTACGATAAAGAGGGCAGCGGCATAAAGCGTTGCAAGCGATACACACTCCCCTGCTCCCACAGGATGTTCCGGCTTGAAACGAAACCCATTCATCGCCTCTACCGTCTCTGTTTTCCAATAAGGAATAATATCGGTATCAAATTTATCAAGACCAAAATGGCGACGAATATCCATGTCGAAATAGTACTTGTCACCTTCATAACCAAAGAGCGCATTGGAACGCCTCAGCACCTCCTGATCGATGAACTCCCTGAAACGATTTATCTCAGTCTCCTTGTCGGTAAGGCCCCATGTCTCAAGGTCGAGATTGAAGTCGTAGTGGTCCATGATATACTGTTTCACCCGTTGAATCCTCCTGATTGGTGGCAAGGTCTCAATTTTTTGAAACCATTTGTCTTCCCTCCACTTCCAGATTTCCGGAGAGAGGACATTCGCCAGCACCAGGGAATAGAGCAGTTCAGGAAAGATAAAGATCTCCATGTCGGAAAGAGTGAATGCAGAGGAGTATTTTTCGAGATCGTTTTTATCCATCAGTTCTTATGAAAAAAATGATAATTGCCCGGCGAAAACAGAGAAGGCACGGAGAAACCAGGTTGCAGTGCCTGATTATTTACTCAACAACCAATTTCAGGCTTTCACTCTTATCAGAACTCTTCACGCTCACCAAATAGATACCAGCCGGAAGGGTAGAGATGTCTATCTGCGATGTTTCAGAAAGTTCAAAATTGGCTATGGTCAGCACATTTTTTCCGAATGTGTTAAAGATGGTTACTTCTGCTATTCCAGGCTGATCAGAAACCATGGTTACCAAATTCTTTGCAGGGTTCGGATAGAGGTGAATCGTTCGGCCTCCCGATAGTTCGGCGAATCCGACACCAATGTCTACTGTTACTTCAAATGAGACCGAGAAGGATCCGCCGCCGCAGGCATTGACTCCCTGAACCTTGATCTCGGCAGGTCCGCTGTAACTCAGATCCCATGTTGCCGTTCCAATAGTTGAGTTGCCGGCAATTGATCCGGCAGCGGCTGGGGTTAGTTCCCATGCATAGGAAGTAGCATATTGGCCTCCGGTAGTCACATAATCTGAAGTGGGTGTTGCACCGGTGTACACCTGTGCAGGGCCTTGTGGTTCACCTGGTTCATAGGGGGGTTCGGGATCAACGGTCACCGTGGCAATTCCATTCATGGTATTGTCGCAACCGGCAGCGGTATTGGCCCCAACCACCGAGTAATCGCCAACAGCCAGCTGGTCGCCGAAAGAGATGGCAGATCCGGTACCAGCTACAACATTGGTTGTGGCGATTCCGTCAAGATAGAGGGTATAGTTTACGCCTGTCTCTGAATTTTCGAGACCAACCGTGCTGCCGGTTCCTCCTTGTCCGCAATAGACCCCTCCCCCGGTTACTGTAAAGGCAGTTGGGCCTCCGCTGATAGTGATGTTCAGGTAGCCTGACCAACCACTTTCGCAACTGCCGTTCACTGCTTTTGCCCGAAGGGTTGCTGCGCCGGAAAATGTGTTAACCCAGTCAACAGTACAGGTTGATCCGCTTGGGTAAAGTGCTCCCGCATCATAAGGAAGAAGCTCCCAGGTAAATGAAGTAGAGGGTGTGCCTCCTGTAGCAGTGTAGTCGGTGTTTGGTGCATTCATGCAAAGAAAATCAGGTCCGGATGGCGTGCCCGGAGTGGTTGGCTGCTCACTTACTGTAATTGAAAGCGCCGATGACCATGGACCATCTCCGCAGCTGTTGGAAGCTTTTACCCTCAGCTGTGCGGTTCCTGTCCACAGATCGTCAAAGTTCACCGAGCAGGATGTTCCCGAGGGTGTGATCACGCCGGCTGCTGCAGGTGTAAGTTCCCAGGTATAACTGGTTGCACCTGAGGCACCTGAAGTGGTATAGTTCTCGTTTGGTGGGTTGGCACACATCCCGGCAACGCCCTGCGGCATTCCAGGAGCAATGGGTGCAGACGTAACGCTGATGTAAGCACTTTTTACTTTGGAACCCGTACTTCCGGAGGTGGTATTCCATGCTGTCAGGGATACATCGTAGGTTCCTGCAGTAGCATAGGTTACCGAAGGGTTCTGAAGCGTGGAGGTCGTGGGGTTTCCGCCGGGGAAGCTCCATTGCCAGCTGTTGGCACCGGGAGCGGTTCCTGTGAAGTTTGTTACCATTGGAGAACATCCTGAGGTAGGCGTTCCGGTAAAGTCAACCGTAAGAGGTGGTGCAAGGCCTGTTAACGGCTTCTTCATGGCATTGTAGATCGTCTTGGCACCATTCGCCTGGACAAAGGCAACCAGTTCACACTCATTGGCTACCCAGGAGGGATCTTTTGTGAAAGTAAGGTTAACCGTTTGGAAGTCGCCAGAGGCAAAGCTGATAGGGGTTCCGTTTTCATTCGGAACCATGATCCGCATCACATGATCCACTTCATTCATGCAACCACTGCTTCCGGGCCATGGAGCCGTAGCGATGTTGCTTTCGGTAAGAACCAGGTGAACCTTCAGGTCGGTGGCTGTGATGGTATTTAATTTTTGAATCGCTATTGTGATGTTGTAAACATTACCGGTATTTGTTCCGGAAATGTTTACAGTGAGTGGAGATACAACGGCATAGGCCGTATTATAAAGTGGCAGATATGAACTGTAAACATTACCGTTGGGACATGCCTGTCCGCCAACGTAGGGAACTGTTCCGTCAAAATTGGCCGTCGGATACCCGGTAATTCCGTAATATGAGTTTCGTGCGTTGGAAGCGGTATTGGCAAAGGGATCACCGTTGTGATTCTCTATAACGGCAACCTGGGCTCCGTTAGCCAGTAAATCGTGAGCCCCGTTTGCGGCGCCCGGACAATATGTACACCAGGTGCCGGTCCCGATCTCAAGAACAACATAAGAGCGTTGTACCGACTGAGCCATCAGGAACATGACACTCAAAGAAAGTGTTAAGGTTAGGAAGATTTTTCTCATGGAAGGTGATTTTTGTTAAACAGTTGGTTTCTTTTCAAGGAGTTGCAAATGTACAAGTTTTTCATTTTGCTGCCTTCCCAGTATGAAACTTTAACCAAACCGTTTGCTTTAAGCTCAATATTCATACCTTTGTGAGAAAGAAACCGCCCATGTATTATTCCGGAAAAGAGATCATTGAAATCGCCGTCAGAATTGAAGAAAACGGCAACGAATTTTACACGTCAGCTGCAGAGGCAATCAAAGAAAATAATGATATTAAAGGGTTACTCCTCGACCTGGCTGAGAAAGAGTTGATGCACATCGCTATCTTCCAGAAATTAGAGGAGCGATTTGAAGCTGAAAAGTTTGAGTTCAACGCCGATGAAGCCTCTGATTATATCAGCTACCTGGCCGACCAGCATATTTTCGGAAAAGCCGGAACCGGAAAAGCTCTCGCCAAAACTGTCCATACCCCCAAAGATGCACTTGAGATCGCCTTCAAATTTGAAACCGACAGCGTCACCTTTTATCAGGAACTGGAAAAACGTACTGAGAGTGATGCCAAAAACCTGATCCACCAGATCATTGAAGAGGAGATGGAGCACGCGGCGGAGATCAAGAAATTCATGTAATCAGCGATCAGGGATTAGCGATCAGGGATTAGGGATTTTTGTTCCGGCATCCGGGAATGTTCAACCCGCAGCACCTGCTGCCACCAGAATCACCAGCGTCGCAACCAGGAACAGCGCTCCGTATAGAAGCCCTCTCCGGCTGATCTCTTTCTTCCAGGTAAAGAGAATCATCAACAGGACCAGGAAGGTCATGACCAATGTCAGCGCCATGCTGAGGTCATTCATGCCAAACTTCCCGGGAATTCCCATCAATTCAAGCCAAAAAGCCTCAAACCGTAGACTGCATTTGCAGTAATACAGGTAATTGATCCATGCAAAGAGGGCCCATCCGGCCTCTGCCAAAGAGCCAACCAGAGCAGTCCATTTTACCAGCTTGTCTCCGTGAAGGTAAAATAGGACCAATGCTATCAGCAAAGGGAAACAGATGAGTGCCACCGTTATCATAATATACTTGATTTTCCTTTTTAAATTATGATCCGCAAAGGTAGGATTTTGACAACTTTTTACCGAAAAGATGCAAATCAACTCACTATTATTGCTATTTTCGGTAACCAAACTTAACATCATCATTATGAACTGGTTTCTCAATACGTTTCGTGAACATCCCGAACTCGCATTATTTTTAACTATCGCGGCCGGTTTTTTTATCGGCCGGTTCAAATACAAAACATTCTCCCTGGGTAACGTTACAAGTGTGCTTCTGGTGGGGGTCATTGTGGGTCAGATGAAGATCGATATTTCCAACGACGTGAAGCAGGTCTTCTTTCTGATCTTTCTCTTTTCTGTTGGATACAGCGTAGGGCCCCAGTTCTTCAACAGCATGAAGAAAACGGGACTCCCTCAACTGCTGTTCACTGTTGTTATCTCTGCTGTGGCATTGATCTCCACCTGGTTGCTGGCTAAAATGATGGGTTACAATGCCGGTCAGGCTGCCGGTCTGTTTGCAGGCGCCCAAACCATATCAGCAGTTATTGGGGTTGGAGGAGATACCATCAACTCGCTGAGCATTGATCCGGCCCTCAAACAGAGCATGATAAATGCAATCCCGGTCTGCTACGCTGTCACATACCTTTTTGGGACTATTGGTTCAGCCTTCTTCCTGGCACAGGTAGGCCCGTTGTTCTGGGGTGGATTAAAGAAAGCGCGGCAACAGTGCATTGACCTCGCCGCCAAACTGGGAGTGGGGTCGGATGATCCCAGCCTGATCTCCACGTTTTCAGGTGTGGTGTTCAGGGCCTTTAACATCAGCCCCGATTCTCTCTTTGTTGGAAAAACCGTGCAGGAGATGCAGCAGAAATTTATCGACGACAGCTACCGGATATACATCGAGAAGGTTCGATGCAAAGGGACAAAAGTAACCCTTGAACCCACTCCGGATTATACGTTCCAGGCTCACGATGATGTTGTTCTCCAGGGCAAAGGAGTTAGTATTATAACAGAAGAGAAGGTAATAGGGAAAGAGATCTTTGACCCGCTGTTGCTGAAGTACGACGTAGAATCAGTGAGAGTTCTGCTTACCAGGAAAGAGATCAATGGTATTACAGTGCGTGATTTAAGTCACCAGCGGTATGATCTGCGTGTATCGCTGCAGAAGATTACACGTGTTGGGACCGAAATCCCTTTGTTACCTCAAACAGTATTGCACAAAGGGGATATGCTTACGATCACAGGCCCTCAGAAAGATGTTCAGGCGGCAGTCAAACTTCTTGGTATACCAGATGTCATGACCAGCACAACAGATCTTATCTCTGTTGGACTAGGAATCCTTCTCGGTGGATTGATTGGGGTTCTGGCATTCTATATTGGTAAAGTGAGTCTCAGTCTCAGCACCAGCGGTGGCGCATTGATTGCCGGTCTTTTCTTTGGATGGCTGCGGTCAAAACATCCCACAGTTGCACAGATTCCTCAACCAGCACTCTGGATTATGACCAACCTGGGATTAACCGCATTCATTGCCGTTGTTGGCATCACAGCAGGACCCAGTTTCGTGGAGGGTCTTAAACAGGTTGGCGCCATGCTTTTTGTTATCGGTGCGTTAGCCTCCCTCTTCCCGCTGCTTATCGGGATCATCCTGGCACGCTATGTATTTAAATTTGATGTGGCCATCGGTCTCGGATGCTGCTGCGGGGCACGAACCACAACGGCTGCCCTACCCGCCGTGCAGGACTCCCTGGAGAGTCCCCTTCCCACCCTGGGATATACTGTCACCTATGCCGTTGGCAATACCCTGCTCATTATTTGCGGAATTATTATTGTTTTTCTGATAAACTAAATTACCACGATCATGGCAAAGAAATTACCTGCAATCAAAACGAGTCGCTCTGCTGAAAAGAAGCTTGAACAGATGAGTCCGTTCGAGATCAAGAACACGTTGATCAGCCTGGCCAACCATCACACTAACAAAACCACACATACGATGCTCAATGCCGGACGTGGAAATCCAAACTGGATCTCGGCCGTGCCCCGTGAAGCTTTCTTTACACTGGGACTCTTTGGCATCGAAGAGTGCCGCCGGCCGATGAACTTCAAACAAGGCCTTGCCGGGATTCCCGAGCAAAAAGGGATCGCCAAACGGTTTGAAAAATTCCTTAAAGACAATAAGGATAAACCCGGAATCAATTTGCTTTCGGAGCTATACAAGTATGGTGTAACCATTCACAAGTTTGACCCTGATGCCTTTGTCCACGAGCTGGCTGAGGGAGTAATCGGCGACCAGTACCCGGTCCCCGACCGTATGCTTAAATTCCCTGAAGTAATCGTCCATGACTACCTCGTGCAGGAGATGTGCGACAATCGTCCACCCAAAGGGAAATACGATCTGTTTGCAACCGAAGGTGGAACTGCAGCCATGTGCTACATCTTCGACTCCCTGATGCAGAATTTCTTGATCAAACGGGGCGATAAGGTAGCCCTTTTCGTACCCATCTTCACCCCTTACATAGAGATCCCCGAACTCGACAGGTTCAACTTCAAGGTGATTCACATCAATGCCACCGGAAAAACTAATGAAGGGATGCATAGCTGGGAATATCCCGATCAGGAGCTTGAGAAATTAAAAGACCCCGACATCAAAATCGCATATCTTGTCAACCCTAGTAATCCTCCCTCTGTTGCACTCAGCCCCCGGGAGCGAAAGAAGATCATCGACATCATCAAAAAGGATAATCCTAACCTGATGTTCATCACAGACGATGTTTATGGCACCTTCGTAAAAGGATTCCGCTCACTGATGGCG
>Ga0351838_1099_pt1 | contig 16461 bp, 10 predicted proteins | sample BONcelHFGM3001E3_FD_206742 | JGI IMG/M metagenome (GOLD analysis project Ga0351838, IMG submission 206742) | Enriched cells from coal bed in the Powder River Basin, Montana, United States - BONCAT cells FGM rep1 HSBNCT.FGM.300.1.E3 ... | reverse complement strand
GCCCGAGCATGGCCCAATGTTTCACGAGCACCCGGGGACCAGTGTATTCGCCTTCCAGGACTTTTTCGACGTCGTAGACATACGTGATCAGAGCGCTGGTATAGGGGTCGATGCCGGCAGCCGTGGGCATGGCGGAAACCTCCACCAGTTTCCCCAGCAACTTGACGCGAGGAGGGGCGGGAGGAAATGCGGCAATGCGGCCCAAGGCCTCTTCGGCATGGGCGGCGGCCTCTGCTGCGGCGATGGCGTGGTCATGGAGGGTAATCTGGAGGAGGCCGCCCTCCCAGTTCCCACCGAAGAGCAAACCCTCCACAGGGGAGGGAGGCGAAACCGTACCCTCTTCCAAGGGCAGAGCCGTCCCATTCATGTAAATCTGAGTCCCTTCGCCTTCGCGCACGACCATGAGGTGAAACGGTTCGGCCGGAACTGGAGGGGTGGCGCTCCAACTTTTGCCGGAAGGCGTGACCAGCGCGAGCCGCCCATTCTGAATCTGGACAGCAAAGCCGGGGCTCCGGAAAAGGTAGCCTGGGGCTTCCGTAGAAGTCGGGAGCGGGCTGGGCAGAACGATCGCTTGCAGCGTCGCGGCACCGCCTTTCGACAGGTGGTTCACGGCTCCGATGGCATCATCCTTTTCCCACTCAAATGTCCCGCCATCCAGGAGCATCTCATTGAACCGTCCAAACCGGGCGGCACCGTTGCTGTTCACCAAGGCCTCGAGCTTGTGGCCTTGGCGGTCCTGAAAGGCGTTCAGAGACTTGCTGTCCTGCCACCGGAAGAGCAATCCCTTTTGCGGGGCGGCTTTGGCCTGCACGGTTTTTGGGGGGCTTCCTGATTTGGGGAAGTCCGCGAGACTGGCCTCCGATCCCCCTTGGACCCAAACATCCGGGTAGGAGTCACCCAGATCGTCGTCGGTCAGCCGAAGCCACCCCTCCATCTTGTCCGCCCCGGAGTTCAGTTTTCCCAAATAGATTTCAGCGGTTAACCCCCCTTTGTTGATGACGCTTCCCGAGACGCTTTTCTCTTTGGTGTAGGGCCCCGTCAGGGTGATAAAGCGGGGATGGTTGGACCAGCGGGGATGGTACATTTCCCGGCCTTTGACCCCCGGGGCATCATTGAAGGCCAAGGGCCATGACTTGGCACCGTCCTCAGCGTACATTGTGACGCTTTTGTGCAGACCGTCAAAGACCCAGGTCAGGCCGCTGTTGTCCGGGGCTCCGGACGTCCAGCAGCCGTTGAGCAGTTTTTTGGCTTCCCATGTGCCATCGTCCTGTCGGATTAACATCCCGGCGTGAGGCCAGGGGAATAGAGCGCTGGCCCGGGTCCCATCCCGGGAAAACTGGATGTTGTCCGGGGTGATGAGGGTGTCATCGTAGATGAGTTCCTCTTTCTTGGGATCCTCCAGTTGGAAACGGACCAACCGCTTGCCGTCGAGCGAAAGCCGGGTCGTGGCTCGCAACTCACGAACCGCATAGACCCACTCGATCCCGGTAGCGGGATCTTTCCAGCTCTGGGTGGCGTAGCCCGAGGCCAGTTTTACCGGTTTGGAGCCTTTCCAATCGGTCCGGTAGACCATGGGCTTGTAGTGCTTTTTACCGCTTTTTCGGGAAGTGTTTTTGTCCGTGAACAAGATCGTTTTCCCGTCTGACGTGACCAATGGCCGGGAATAATTGCCTTTTTCTTCAATGATTTGACGGATGCCCAACCCGTTGCGGGAGTCAATGCCCATCAGGACGAGACTGTTTGAGATGGCAAAGGTGTCAGGGCCGCCTTTCTTTTGGGCCTGCGTCCACACCACCCGGGTGTGGTCTCCAGTGAAGGCTTCGATTTCTTTGGAAAGGGAGTCTACGGGAGCCTTGTGCTCTTTGAGCTTCAGACCACGGGCGTCTTCAGACTCATTGTCGTCGTCATCACCGCAGGCTCCGAGGAAAAATGGGGTGGCGGACAACACCAGGACGGCAAACAGACGGGGAAGGCAAAGGTAAAAAAAAGAGGTGGGGAAATTCATCATAGGCAGCAAGGCGGGCTGAGATTAGGGCAGCACCTCTCAGATGGGGTGCCGGGAGCTCCGAAAGGGTCCGCGGACTGAATCGCCTCTGGGGGCGCAGATACGCAGCCTTCATGGGAAGGCTGTCACGCGGACATCAAGACTGTCACCGTATCACGGTGGAGTGCAAGCCCCGGTCAATGAGGGCCTGCCCAAAGGCAGGGGAGCGATCATAGTCACGCAATTTCCCTAAGTTGACATTGTCCGCCCTGCAAGCATTTTCGGCCCCCCATGCGTATCCTCTCAGGTCTCCAGCCCACCGGCCGGCTTCATCTTGGCAACTACTTCGGCATGATGCAGCCCGCGCTGCAGCTTCAGCATGAGGGAGAAGCTCTCTATTTCATCGCCGATTACCACTCGCTCACCAGCATTCAGGACGCCACGGCCCTGCGGACGAATGTGAGGGATTTGGCGATCGATTTCCTGGCTTGCGGTCTGGATCCGACCAAAGCGGTGTTTTTCCGGCAGAGTGACATGCCTGAGCATACGGAGCTCGCCTGGATCCTCAGTTGTGTCACACCCATGCCCATGCTGGAGAATTGCCATAGTTACAAGGACAAGGTGGCCAATGGCATTCCCGCGAACCACGGCTTGTTTGCCTATCCGGTCCTGATGGCAGCGGACATCCTCATTTACGACAGTGACCGGGTGCCTGTGGGCAAAGACCAGAAGCAGCACCTGGAAGTCACCCGTGACATCGCTACCAAGATGAACCTGGTCTTTGGGGAAGGCACCTTGAAAGTGCCTGAGCCCCTGATCCGGGAGGAGACTGCCACGGTGATAGGCAACGACGGACGGAAAATGAGCAAGAGCTACAACAACACCCTCGCCCTGTTTGAGGATGAGAAAGCCTTGCGCAAAAAGGTCATGAGGATCATCACCGACACCACACCTGTGGCAGATCCCAAACCCACGGCGGACAGCTCCATCCTCAAACTTTACCGCCTGGTCGCCTCTGATTCCGAATACCAGGCGATGGTCGAGGACTTCGAGCGGGGAGGGCGCGGGTACGGAGACTACAAACAACAGCTCTTTGAGAAAATCTGGGAGTTCTTCGCCGAGGCGCGGGAAAAACGCGCCGGCATCGTGGCGGAGAAGGGATATGTGGAGGACGTGTTGAGGGACGGCGCTGCCCGGGCCAGAGTCCTGGCCCGTCAAACCTTGGACCGGGTGCGGGAGGCCGTAGGGCTGGGGTAAACGAAAAGTTGGTCCGAATTTGTTGACAAAAACGCCGGGTGACTACTAGACTTCCCCAAAATCCAGGTATTCTTCGAAAGTGAAAGAATGAAAGGGAAGATGGAGGACAGGCATGAGTATGTTTGGATATGGAGATGAGCCGCAGCGCGGAGCCCCGCCGTTGCATAGCGAAAAAATCATGGGCGAGCGCAAAATCTTTTTCCTCGATTTGAAGGAGAATGACCGGGGGCGCTTCATCAAGATCACGGAGGATGTACGTGGACGGCGTGACACGATCATGTTGCCCATGGAGACCGCCGAGGAGTTTTTGGACGCTCTGCAGCGTACGATGCAAGTGGCGCGTGAGATGGAGTAGCGGGGTGGCCGGCCCGACCTGTTGGAGGTCTTTTGCGAAGCTGGTGTAACCATGGGGCAGGTGATGGCGTCACCCTTTCCGTGCCCACCGTGCCTTCATGCCCGCTCCTGAGAACACCCCGCCTGACCTCGACGCCCTCGTGGCCCGGGTGCGGGATCATCGGGATGAAAGGGCGGCTGGCGAGTTGGTGGCGGTCCTTTACCCCTTGGTGGGGCGCATTGTGCGCGGGCATCTGCCCCGCCGGATTGCGGAGGAAGATCTCATGCAGGAGGTCTTTATGAAAATGTTTGCCCGCATCGAGCAGTGGCAGGCACGGATGCCTTTTGAACACTGGGTCTCCCGTGTGGCGGTGACCACCTGCCTTGACGCGCTGCGCCATCAAAAGCGCCGCCCGGAAGTCCGGTGGGCGGATCTGAGCGAGCGTGAGGCGGAAGTGCTGGATCACGTGCTGCAGGATGAGACGGTGGGGGGCTCGGATGATGCCCTGGGATCAAGGGAATTGGCCCACAAACTGTTGGACACCCTTAACCCGGCTGATCGCCTCGTGCTTACCATGATGGACATGGAAGGGAGGTCCGTCGCGGACGTCTCCGCCACCACCGGTTGGAGCGCCACCTTGGTGAAAGTGCGCGCCTTTCGAGCCCGCCGGAAGCTCCGGAAAGCGTTTGAGATGCTGGAAACTGACCGTCCTGGCTTGAAACGAGAAGCGGCCACCTTTAGACAAACTGTATGAGCGCTCCTGCGTCCAACCCTGAACCCGAACCTTGGCTGCGCCTGGCGTCTTTGGCCCGGCGTGATGCGCCCGAGGTCGACGATTTCCCCGTGCCCTATGGCTTTGCCACCCGCATCGTCGCAGCGTGGCAGAGTGAGCGGCCGGAAAACCCTTGGATCATTCGGGAGGCCTTTGCCTGGCGTGGTGCCCTCGTCGCCGCTGCCATCACCTTGGCCAGCGTCGCCATCAATTATGACCTTCTCCTGGGGATCTGGTACGGGGAAACCGCCCTTGCTGGAAGTCTGCTCCAAACCTTCGCTTCCCCATGAAACTCCTTCGACACTGGAAGCTGGTTGTGGGCATGACGGCCATTTTTGGCGCGGGTACCCTCACTGGTGTGGTGCTCACCCTCCAGGGGGTAAAACGCGCCCTGACCGAGCGCTCCGCCTTGAAGCGCTGGGGCGATGCCCGAATGGCGGAGTTTCAACGGCGCCTGGAGCTCACCCCCGAACAGCGCAAGGAGATCCGCCCTATTCTCGACAAGGCCGGAACCCGGTTCCGCGGAATCGTGGCGGATGCGTTCGAGGAAACGCTGACCCAGGTGGAAATCACCCACGGGGAGATCGCCACCCACCTGACCCCGGAGCAGAATGCGGAGTTTGAGAAGATTAAACAAGATGCGGTGCGCCGCTGGCGGGACCTCTCGGGCCCCAAGGAGACACAGGGCACCATCCCCTAGCCGCTTGAGCCGCTGGCTCAAACCACTTCCACTTCCAGCCCCAGGCTCTCCAGTTCCTGCCGCGCCGGACCGGGCAGACCGTGATCGGTGATCAGGGCCTGGGCCGCCGTCAGCGGAGCCACGCGAACCAGACCTGAGGTGGCCCACTTTTGAGAGTCGCTCAGGAGCGTGGTGCGCCGGGCGCTGCGGATCATCGCCCGCTTAATCTGGGCGATCTCCATATTGGTATCGGTCAGCCCATGCTGAAGGTCCATGGCCTGGGCGCCCAGAAAGAGATGGTCCACAAGCAGCTCCTTCAACATTTCCTCGGTCCGCGAGCCGAGGGTGCTGCCCGAGTCCCGCCCCACCACGCCACCCAGGAGAATGACATTCGCTGACGTGTGGGCCGTGGCTGCCAGGGCCACGTTCAGGGCGTTCGTGATGATGGTCAGTCCTTCGATCGTGGCGAGGTGAGGGATCATTTCGATGACCGTGGTGCCCGCATCCATGATCAACGACTGTCCGGCATGCACGCGCTTCGCCGCTGCGGCAGCAATGCGCCTTTTCGCCTCTACGTGCAGGTTCATCCGATGATCCAAGCCGGGCAGGGAGGTGACCGTGCGGGTCATCACCACCGGCAGCGCACCTCCCCGGTCCCGCACCAGTTTTCCCTCCCGCTCCAAATGATCCAGATCCGTCCGAATGGTCACTTCGGACACGCCAAACCGCTTGGCGAGGTCCGTCACCCGCACGGATCCCTGCTCCCGCACTTGGGCAATGATCTGTCCGCGCCGCTGGGAGGTCATCAGCGAGGCGTCACGAGGATCGGGGGATCCTTTCGACGTATTTTTGGTTGGGGGCGGCATCATAAACATTCGAAGGCATAAACAAGGGATCGCAAGAGAATTCGTATGAAAGTCACGAGAAGTCGAAAATTTAGGCTCGACATTTTGCGAAAACTTTCGCAAACTTTCGTTAATTCACGAATATCCTGATGAAAATCGTCGCCCTCACTTCCTGCCCCACTGGAGTCGCCCATACATTTATGGCGGCGGAGGCTTTGAAAAAAGCCGCCACTCATCTTGGCCACTCCATCCGGGTGGAAACGCACGGCTCCATCGGAGTTCGTGATGCCCTGACCGACGAGGAGATCGCTGAGGCGGATGTTGTCATCCTCGCTGCCGACATCCGGGTGGATTCCACCCGGTTTGAGGGGAAGCCCTTGCTGGAGACCTCCACAAGCGAGGCCATCCGCCACACTCGCGAGATCCTCGAAAGAAGTATGGCCATGGTCACTCCAAAGTCGGAGCCAGTGGCCGGCGTTGCAGAGGAGGGAACGCCTGCCGCCCCGACGGTTCCGGCGCAGGCAGGTAAGAAGCTTGTAGGCATCACCTCCTGCCCCACCGGTATTGCTCATACTTTCATGGCCGCCGAAGCCCTGCAAAAGGCCGCCAAAGCATTGGGGCACGAGATCAAGGTAGAAACCCAAGGCTCGGTGGGGGCGAAGAACCAGCTTACGGCGGAGGACATCGCTGCGGCTGATGCGGTCGTAATCGCTGCCGATGCCAAGGTGGATATTGCGCGCTTCGCTGGGAAGCCGCTCTACATGACCGGGACAAAGCACGCCATGCACAAAGGCAGGGAAGTGATTGAGACCGCACTGGCCCAGCCCGTGAGTACCGGCGCAGATCTGACCAGTGCGGTGGACCAGGCCAAGGCAGACCGTTCCCGTTCCCGGACCGGTCCCTACAAGCATCTCATGACCGGAGTTTCCTATATGCTTCCCATAGTGATCGCGGGGGGCCTGGCCATTGCGCTTGCTTTTGCCTTTGGCGGAATTTATGCAGGTGACCAGGAGGGGACGCTGGCGGCGGCCCTCAGCCAGATCGGCGGTGGTGCCGCGTTCAGTCTCTTCGTTGCCGTCCTGTCGGGATTTATTGCCTTCTCCATCGCTGACCGACCAGGCATCGCCCCCGGCATGGTCGGTGGTCTGCTGGCGCAAAATTTGGGCGCGGGATTCTTGGGAGGAATCGTTTCCGGCTTTCTCGCCGGGTACCTGACGAAATTCCTCTCGGAGAAGATCAAGCTGCCCAGCACTTTGGAAGGGTTGAAGCCGGTGCTGATCCTGCCGTTCCTTTCCACCATGATTGTCGGGCTGCTCATGATCTTTGTGATCGCGCCTCCGGTGCAGGGGGCACTGACGGCCATGACGGACTGGCTCAACAGCATGCGGGGCACGAACGCGGCGCTGCTGGGCATCATTCTTGGGGCGATGATGGCCTTTGACATGGGCGGCCCCATCAACAAAGCGGCCTATACCTTCTCCGTAGGTTTGCTGGCCAGCAAGGTATACACGCCCATGGCTGCCACCATGGCGGCAGGCATGACCCCGCCCCTGGGATTGGCTCTGGCTTGTTTCCTCTTTAAGAGCCGGTTCGACCGGGAGGAACGCACGGCCGGGACGCCGGCCCTGGTGCTGGGCATGTCCTTCATTACGGAAGGGGCCATTCCCTTTGCTGCGAAAGATCCCCTCCGGGTGATTCCCGCTCTGGTGCTGGGGTCGGCCGTGGCGGGGGCCATCTCCATGGCCAGCAATGTCCAGCTTCTCGTGCCTCACGGCGGCATTTTTGCCGCGATGATCCCGGGAGCGGTGACGAATCTGGTGCCCTACCTGGTGGCGATCGTGGCGGGCACCCTCGTCACCACCGGTGCCTTGTTTATCCTGAAGCGCCCTGTGCCTGCCGCCTGACCGGCACTTCTGTGTTCCTCGAACCCACCCAAACCTTTTCATCCAAATCGCACGCACGCTATGATCACCCTCGCCCCGCAACACATCCGTCTCCATGCCGGCTTCAAAACCAAAGAGGAAGCCATCCGGGCCGCAGGCCAGGTCCTCGTGGACTGCGGGGCCATCGCTCCGGGGTATGTCGAAAGCATGCTGGGCCGCGAGCGCCAGGCCAATACCTATCTCAGCCACGGCATTGCCATTCCCCATGGCATGCCCCAGGACCGGGGACTCATTCAACGGACCGCCATCGCCGTGGTCCAGGTGCCAGCGGGAGTTGTTTGGAATGAGGGGCAGACGGTGCGACTCATCGTAGGCATCGCCGCCAAGTCAGATGAGCATCTCGGCATCCTGGCTGCCCTCACGGATGTGTTGGATGACGCGGCGGCGGCCGACCGCCTCGCCACGACCAGCAATCCCCAGGAGATCATCGCCGCGCTTTCGCGCCGGGATGCGGGCGGCAGTGGCAGCGGGGACCTCGCCGGAGCTGAGGAAATAGAAGTGGTGATGGCCTGCACTGCCGGCCTGCACGCGCGCCCTGCCACTTTCTTTGTGGAAGTGGCCGCCCCGTTTGCCTCAGACATCGTCGTCAAGCATGGGGAAAAATCCGCCAACGGCAAGGCCATGGCTTCCCTGCTCAAACTGGGCATTCCCGGCGGAGCGAAAATTCGCATCCAGGCGGCGGGGCCGGATGCCAAAGCCGCTTTGGAAGCGCTCGCGGCTGCCGTCGCTGCCGGGTTGGGGGACGAGGAGGAGGAAGATATCGGGCTAGGGGTGCCCTCCGGCATTGGGGCGTGGGAGGCCAAGTCCTATGGCCGCGCCATCACCGGAGTCTCCGCCTCCCCGGGATTAGCGATTGGCCGGTTGCACATCTTCCAGCCCACACGCCTCTTCTTCAGTGATTCCGCGCAAAATGTGGATCTGGAGAAAAAAGCGCTCGTCAGCGCCCTCGATGCTGCCCAAAACCAGCTCGATGAAATTCACGACGCGGTGACCGCCCGCTGCGGGAAGTCCAAGGCCGCGATTTTTAAAGCTCACCAAGCCCTTCTAGACGACGAGGACTTGATCGAGGAGGTGAAGGTCCGCATCGACTCCGGCCGGAGTGCCGCGTGGTCCTGGCAGCACAGCATTGAAAGCCGCGTGGCAGAAATGCGTGAGATCGAAGATGAACGCATCGCCGGCCGTGCCGTCGACCTGCATGACGTGGGGCAGCGGGTGCTCCGCCACCTCGCCGGAGCCACTCATGACACCGCCCTGCCGGAAGGGGCGCCCGTCATTCTGGTAGCGGATGATCTGACGCCCTCGGACACGGCCAAACTCGACCCCTCCCGGGTGCTCGGGCTCTGCACCGCCTCGGGCGGGCCCACCTCCCACACCGCCATCATCGCCCGCTCCCTGGACATCCCCGCTGTCGTCGGAGCAGGCCCCGCCGTGCTGGAGCAGACCAACGGCATCCTCTGCATCCTGGACGGAACCACCGGGCAGTTGTACATCGAACCCAGCGCGGCCGATCTCGAATCCGCCCGCGCCTATCAGCAGGACCTGAATTCCCGCCGGGAGGATGAGGCCGTCGCCCGTTACCAGCCTGCCATGCTCACCGACGGACACCGAGTGGAAGTGGTGGCTAACATTGGAAAAGTTTCCGAAGCCGCTGCCGCGGTCGAGGCCGGGGCAGAGGGCGTGGGACTGCTGCGGACCGAGTTCTTCTTTTTGGACCGGACTTCGCCCCCGTCTGAAGATGAGCAGTATGAAGCCTACCGCGCCATGATTGAAGCGCTCAACGGCCTTCCCCTCATCATCCGCACCTTGGATATTGGGGGGGACAAAGTGCTGCCCTATCTTCCGTTGGCGGAGGAGGAAAATCCCTTTCTTGGGGTCCGCGGCATCCGCCTGTGCCTGCGCAAGCCGGAGATCTTTGTCCCCCAGCTCCGCGCGATTTACCGCGCCTCCACCCATGGACCGGTGAAGATCATGTTCCCCATGATTGCGACCCTGGAGGATCTCCGCGCCGCACGGGAAATGGCGGAGCAGGTCCGTCAGGAACTGGGCGTGGCCCCCGTCGAAACGGGGATCATGGTGGAGGTGCCCTCGGCCGTGATGATGGCTCACGAGCTGGCCAAAGAGGTGGACTTCTTCTCCATCGGTACGAATGACCTGACCCAGTACGTCCTGGCCATGGACCGCATGCATCCTGCCTTGGCACGACAGGTGGACGGCCTCCACCCGGCGGTGCTCCGGATGGTGGACCTCACCGTGAAGGCTGCCAAAAAGTCTGGCAAGTGGGTAGGAGTCTGCGGAGGCGTGGCGGGCGACCCGCTCGGGGCCGCCATTCTCACCGGCCTGGGGGTGGCGGAGCTGAGCATGTCCCTGCCCAGTGTGGCGGCGGTGAAAGCCCGCCTCCGGGAGCTCTCCCTCCCTGCCGCCGAAAAACTCGCCCGTCGGGCCTTGGCCTGCTCCACGGCTGATGAAGTCCGCAGCCTGCTCCTCCCATCGGGGGCCAAGTAACTCCTTCCCCTTTGTCCCATGTCTGCTGTCACTGTCACGCTCAACCCTGCAATTGATCGCACGGTCACCATTCCCGGCTTTCGGGCCGGGGAGGTCAACCGTGTGCAACATGTCCTCGACCACCCCGGAGGCAAAGGAGTCAACGTCGCCGCCTCTCTCGCGGCACTGGGGGAAAAAGTCACGGCCACCGGCTTCCTTGGCCGGGACAACAGCGCCGTGTTCGAGGCCTTCTTTGAATCCAAGGGGATCGAAGATACCTTCGTCCGTCTCCCTGGCGCCACCCGGGTGGGGATCAAAATCCTCGATCCCGAACAGAGCCAGACCACAGACATTAATTTCCCTGGTCTGCAACCCTCTGTTACAGACCTGGACGCGCTCCGGCAGTTCGTCCAGTCCCGGCCCTCGCTTTGGTACGTGCTGGCCGGCAGCCTCCCTGCTGGCGTGGAGCCGGAGGAATACGCCGCCCTCGCCCGGCAGATTCAGGCGGCCGGGGGACGGGTCATGCTGGATACGAGCGGTCCCGCCCTGGAGGCAGCTCTCGCTGTCCGGCCCGATGCCATCAAACCCAATGTGAGCGAACTGTCAGCCCTGCTGGGGGAGCCGCTCTCTTCCCGGGGGGAAGTAGTTTCCGCGGCCCGCCGGATCGTGGCCCAGGGCGTCGGCCTCGTCGTCGTGTCCATGGGGGCTGACGGAGCCGTGTTTGTCCGGGAGGGTGAATCCGTCCTGGCCAAGCCCCCGCGCATGCAGGTGCGCAGCACCGTGGGCGCAGGGGATGCCATGGTGGCAGGCACCGTCGCCGGTCTTCTCCGGGATCTGCCGCTGGCAGAGATCGCCCGGCTCGCCACTGCCTGCTCCATGGAAGTACTTTCCCGCCCCGAGCCGGGAGCTCCCGCCCCGCTCCCCGCCGCAGCTCTCCTCTCCCAAGTCGTCATTTCATGATCCACCGCTGATCTTCGGCAGGTCCCACCTGCTTCCCGCCTCTTCTCTTCTGCTTTGAAACAACGCGGCCCCCGGCCGTGACGAGTGCTTCTGTGCCTGTGCCGGGCCTCCTCTTCCCCTCCTCTCTCCTATGAAACCACAAACTGAACATCCTATGAAACGCGCTCTGCTTCTCCCTGCCTGGCAGCGCGCCGCCGAGATGGGTTTCGATCACCAGAGGCCCGCCGGTGAAGGTGAAGGTCTCTCCGCTGGAGACATCCACCTCCACACTGACGAAAGGAAAATTCTGCAACTCATCCCCGCCCCCTACGATCTTGCCCGTGGCCCGGGACCGGAAAAACTGGGCGTGGAGAGAACTGTAGGCGCTGGACCGCCCCTCGTCCCAGTTGTCATAGGCTGAGACCGGAGCGTGGTTCACGGCATCCGCCGGAAAACCCAAGGACTGGCCGTTCACCGTCCAGGCTTCCAAGCCGCGAATGCGGTACCGGACATCGGGCGAATAGCCTGGCAACCCCACCACTGGGGCAAAGGGCTGAAGAATGATGAACGCCCGCATGCGGGTGGTGCGGTCTGCGAGGCCATCATTGTCGGCATCCTTGGGCAGGCCCTCCTCTTCGTCCGTCTGGGTGGCCATAAAGACCACGGCCGCCTCGATGACACTGGGAAAGTGCCCAAACGATTTCAAACGCTGGCCAAACCCTTCCGTCGGCGTGCCATCCACCACCAGAGGCACGGCGGATCCTTCCGCGAGGAAACTCGGATTGGGGCCGCCCCCGGAGCCTTCCCGGGTGGGGGGAAGATAGGTGTAGGCAGGCGTCGTGTAGCGGCTGGCGGGATTCACCCCCCAGCGCACCAGATCAAACATATTCAGCAGGATCTGGCTGCGGTTCACCCGGCCATACTTCTCCTCAAAAGTTGCCCCGCCAAACCCGGGTACGAGCTGGTTCGTCAGGCGTTGCAGATAACCAAAGACTCTCTCGTTGTCCGGCAGTTCAAAGTCATCCACCGGGCTTTGGGAAGAGCCCCGGTCCGTTGGACTTTTCCAGGTCTCCGCCCGCTGAAAGTAGGCCCGCTCACCTGCCGTGGTGGCGCAAAAGGCGAGCAGCTTGTCCTTGGCATTCCGCTCCGCCAGATTCGCCTGCACCGGCCAGAGGGAGATGCGGGGCCGGTTGAAGAGATTGACCTCCGGAGCCCGGCTGTGGGCCGTGAGAAAGAAGCGGGCGTTGTCCAAATCCGACGCCTCGACCGCGCCGCCGGAGAGACTGGGCTGCCGGCTCTTGGTAGTCTCATCATAACCGGGGCCAAAGAAAAACTCATCCACCGAGGCAAAAAGGCGCTCCCGTTTCATCGGCAGTCCATTGGGGGAGGTGGCGGCCACCGTACCCCCTCGTGAGCTCTCACCCGAAGCCCCCAGGCTCGTCCGGGGGAGCAGGGCGTAAATGCCTTCGAGCCACGTTGTGTAGGCCGAAGCATTCTCCACCGTGCCATCCACCGCGATGACGGGCTGCCGCCAGGCATAACGCCCGTCAAAGGCCTGGAGCACCGCACTCATGGACGTCATGGCCGGATGCCCGGGATAGCGCTGGAATTCATTCTGCGCGGGCATGTAGTAGGCGTAGTTGCGATCCGTCCAGCCTGTCGCCCGTGGCATATCCCAGGCGGTGCCCTCGGAGGCGGTGTTGATATTGACTTTGCAGGTCTCATCATCAGTCCAAAAGGCGATCCGGCCCACGATGGGGTTGGCCGCCGTCACCACCGCGTCGTCAAAGGCGGCCGTGGCCCCGGTTCCGCCGGTGGGCACCACGAGACGGCCGTCCTGCAGGACATAGAGCCAGCGCACCGGCATAGGGAGCGGCTGCCCGGCCGTGGCCCCCGGGGCCGCCGCTGAGGGAGCGAGAGAGAAACCGGCCACCCCGGTTCCCGGTGTCACGGACAAGGCTTCCGGACTGAGAATGGGAAAGATGCGTTTCACTGAACCATTCGGATGGATCCGGGCCACCGGCTCATTCAGGTCCGTGAATTGGGCCGCATTCTCATCCCAATCCATCAACGTGCTGGACTCGGTAGTGGCGCTAAATTCCGTCCCGAGCTGGACCATCTTGTCCGAAGAGTAAAGCCGCCAGACGGTCTCCGTCCTTGCCCGGGTGGCAGGGGTGCCGGCCTGGGTGCCATAGACACGGATCATGCCCGGCTGGGAGGCCCACGTTTTAGCGATGCCCAGATCAGCGGTGGCCTGTTGGATCTGGCCCATGGTGATGGACACCGGCATCTCCGCCAGGCTGCGCGCCTGGGCCGTCTCACTGAAGGCCGCTGAGGAGCGGGTTTCTACAGAACCCATCGTCAACATGGCCAGCACCAGCACCATGAGCAGGGCCATAATGACTAGAACGAGCACCAGTGCCATGCCGGACCGGCCCTTTTTACGTATGGCAAAAAGTGGATTCATAATGAAGGGGGATGCCGTAGAACTTTCCTTTATCCCTGCAATCCGCCGGCGGGGGAAACCGCCGTCCGTCGACGGCGGAAGCACAGAGTGGCGCCGGCGAACAGGAGGAGCACCATCCGCCCCGGCTCCGGGATGGCCGCTACCGTGATGTAGTAGCCGCTCGCATCCGCGCGTCCCACCCATATCCATTCCTCAGACAGTTCCGGCATATCGACAAGGGTGAAGGACCCGTTGTAAACCGGGGGCCCGCCCGTAATCACTGCGGACCAGTCAATGAGCTGCCATTCATCGCCCTCCAGCCAATCCATGGAATCTCCGGCAAGATCGGCCACGCTCAAGGTGCCGCTCAATTGCACCGTGGTCTCCCCGGTGATGATGAGGCGGTCGTTGGCTCCCAAACCGGGATCGAGGTTGTCGGTACCCCCGTAGTTTGCAAAGATGTCGAACTCAAGCGAGCCGCCCAAGGTAATGACCCCGGAGCCGCTGGTGGCCAGGTTTAAGATCTCCCCTACCCCCAACGTCGCCGTCTCAGGATCTCCCACACTGAGAAGGGAGCCCGCCTCAAAGGTGATGTTCTGCGCAGCCGCTCCATTCCCCACGGTGCCGAAGCCGCCCAAGGTGGCTCCGTTTTTGACCACTACATTTCCGGAGCCGGTGGCGGATCCGGCCAGGTTGTTGGCCATGAAGACCCCCTCACTCACCGTCGTTCCACCCGTGTGGAGATTGGCTCCCGTAACTGTCCAGATTCCGTCCCCCACTTTGTCCACACTGCCTGCCCCGCTGAGAGCGCCGCTGTACTCCGTATCTTCATCATTGTTGCCCACGGTGAGTGCCACCGACTCCGGGGTCGTGGCATTGTTGGCGAGGACGACGCTGGACACTCCGCTGAGGCCGCCGAACGTGAACTGCCTGCTGGCCACCGTGCTGCTGAACACAAATCCCGCACTGGTGACAGTGCTGTTTTGCAAAGCCAGGCTGTTGTGCAGGTCCAGAACACCGCCGGCCACGCTCGTCTCCCCGGAGAAGGTGTTGGCCCCAGCCAGGATCAAGGTCCCCCCGCCGCCTTTGGTGAAATCATAGTCGCCACTGATCACACCACTGATGGTACCGGAGTTGTTTGACCCCATACGAGTGTCGCCCATCATGGTGATGTTTCCGGTCACGGTGGCTCCGTCCAGCCTCAGCGCGCCGAACGGTTCGTTGTTGCCTGGACCGGCCACCTCGATATCCGCTTTGACCGTGCCGCCTTGGAAATACACCGCCCCGTTGCTGGCCACCTTGATGATCGCGTCTGCATGGATGGAATTGCCCGTGGCGGCAGTTACGGTGAGTTTCCCGTTGGGTCCCGAGTACGCACTGATCTGCAGCACTCCGACGAAGCCGGAGAGATCACTGGCGATGCGGGTCTCCCCCCTGGAGCTGATGTTGAGCGTACCTGCCCCGGAGATATGACTGTCAAAGATGAAGGCCTGATTGTCGCCGGGAACAAAGAGGTCCAATGTCGCACCCGCGAGGATCTGAACGGCAGAAACCGTGGCGGAGGTGCCGCCCCCCAAGGCGTTGAGCGCTTCCAGGCGGAGCGTGCCCGACGCCACCGTGGTCACACCGGTGTAGGTTCCGTCTGTGATCAGGGTGAAGTTGCCCTCGGTCCGCAAGGCGTCGGATCCCAAAACCCAACTGGTGACCACCACGGGCGTGGCGGACTCGTTGAGCCACGTTTGGGCTGCCCCCACTTCCAGTTCCGCGACCTCGATGCGGGCGGCTCCGGCTCCTGATTGCGCGACGATGCCTCCCGCCAACAAAGTAAGACGATGCGTCCCGCCCACCGTCACAGCACCCGTGCCATTGAGGAAATTCAGGCTCCGGATGGTGAAATCCTGCCCGAGGACATTGCTGAGATTGGCGGCTCCGTTGGCGGCAAAATAGACATCCGTGGTGGCTCCCGGAAGCTGCTCGGTATTGGTCGTGCCCGCCGCCGTGGTGGCCCAGTTGGCGGTCTGGCCGCTTTGGGCGTTCCACGCGTCGCCCAACGCTCCGGTCCAGTAGGCAGCCACAGGCGTGTCCGTCCCGCTGATGATCACCTGGACGGCGGTGTCTGTGTAGTTGAGGGTTGCGGTGTAGAACCCCAAATTGGACGCAGGATCGATGTAAAAACCACCCACATCATCTCCCATGCCGGCCCCGAAGGTGAACAGATTGTAGATTTGGCCGTCGGCGATGGAGCCAATGTTGTTGAGCAGGATCGCCATGTTCAGTTCGCCGGGATCAGCGAGCAAAGTGCCTGTCAGCAGATTGATGGCATCCCCCAGGCCGCCCGCTCCCCCAATATCAAAGGCCAGATCAATGCCCTCTGAGGCATTGGCCAGGACAAAGTCTCCCGTCACCGACAGGGTCCCGGCGACGTTGTTGACGAAGTTGATGGCTCCACCCGGATCGATGAAAACACCGTTGTTCAGGGTGCCGATGGTGGCAGTCGTGCTAACGCCGCGCAGAACTGCGCCATCACTGATGTTCACCTCTCCGTTCACCGTCCCGCCGTCAAGCGCCAAGGTGGCCCCTGAGGCGACTGATACGGTGCCAGCTCCGGTGCCGTTGAGGCTCCCCGACACCTGAAGCGTGCCCTCGAGGATATTGGTCACCCCGGTGTAGGTGTTCATCCCGGACAAAACCTGAATGCCGCTGCCCGTCTTGGTGAAGGCCATGATACCGGTGGCACCGACTTCGCCATGGTTGTTTCTGATGGTGCCACCGTACGCCGCG
>Ga0351838_1093_pt1 | contig 16763 bp, 20 predicted proteins | sample BONcelHFGM3001E3_FD_206742 | JGI IMG/M metagenome (GOLD analysis project Ga0351838, IMG submission 206742) | Enriched cells from coal bed in the Powder River Basin, Montana, United States - BONCAT cells FGM rep1 HSBNCT.FGM.300.1.E3 ... | reverse complement strand
TGGCATCCTGTCCTGACAGGGTGGCCAAATGGGCTCTGCGCGTTTTTTTATCAGCTGCCGCTTTTTGTTTTTTTTGCTTTTTCTCAGCACGAAGCCTTATAACTTCAAGCCTGTCAAGCTCGCGGGCCTGGGCTCTTTGCTGCTTTTTGTCGTTTCCGGTCATGGCACATCTCCTTAAAAGGCTGATGGCTGCGCGTCAGTGATCAGCCAAGCCTTTTTATATCTCCTGAACTTCTGGGACGAATAGAACCTGCCCGGTAAAGTTTTCGCATGACCGTATGTACAAGCAGCATAAACACGCCGGTGATCAGAGCTTCGGGCAATATATAGCGAAAAAGCATTTGCGGAAGGGAAAAAGAGAGGCCAGTCATATACACCAACAGCGCACTCGTCAGCTCTTTAAATAAATAAGCGCCGACCGCAAAACAGCCGGGCACTATATATTTATCGACATAACGCAGCCGCACGGATATGCCGTACGAAGCAGCACCTGTCAAAAAATACGCCATGGCATAAAAGCCGATAGACCCGGTAAACATCAGATCCAGTACAAGCCCGCACGCAAGCCCGAAAACAGCGCCTGACATGCGTTTCTCCAGAATCGCGATGGAACTGATGGTGCATATGATGATATCCGGCGCGATGCCAAACAAATTTATATTCGGAAAGACTGCCCCGGTGAAAATGAGATTGACCGCCGCGACGGCAAAAAGCAGCAGGAATCTCATTGTAAAGCCTCATCTAAATCGAGCTGCTTTGTGGTGATGATCATGACCTCTTCAAGCCGCGAAAAATCCACCCATGGCTTGACAAGCGCAAAGTTGCGCATCCCGTCGCTGCTCGGGGTGACTTCAACGACCTCGCCGATGGCGATGCCCTTGGGGAATATGCCTGCGAGCCCCGATGTGATGACCGTATCGCCCGGCATCAGATCTGCGTCAAGCGGCAGGTTAGCCATCGTCAGCAGTGCGGTTTCATCGTCCAGCGTGGCTCTGCCGCTTAGCATACCATTATCGCGTGTGCGCTTGACGATGCCCGATACACCGCTTGATGCATCGATAATAGAAATGACGCGGCTCCAGTTCGCGCCCGTATGGACGACGCGGCCAATAAGCCCCTTTTCGTTGACGACAGGCATATTGACGTGAATTCCGCTTGACATGCCTGCGTCGATGATGAAAATATTGAACCAATGCCCGGGAGCCTTCCCGATCACACGGGCTGAAACGTATTCCAAAGTGTCTGCCTGTGTGTCGAAGTTGAGCATCTCTTTCAAACGGTCATTCTGCTGCTTGACTTCGTTGTAGTCCCTGAGCAGGCCTTCAAGCTCGGCCACGCGTGCTGAAAGCGCAAGATTCTCTGCCTGGATGTCTCTGCCCGAGAAAATGCGCCCAAAGAAGCCTCCGATAGCATCCGTCGCTGAATAAAGCGCACCCTGGACCGGTGAAAAGACGCTGCCAAGAATGCTTTCCGTGCCCGTCACATTGTTGCTGCCTGCGGTGATAATAAGCACAACAAGCAGTATAACGGCCACAATGATGGTGACCATCAGCGGCCTGTTGCGCCACAACTGCAGCATGCGTTCCTCCTTGAGCGCTTTTGCGCGCCGCTATTATACCATAAAACAAACTGTTGTAAAACACGGCTTCACAAGATGTTTACAATATGGCAGATGTGTAGAAAAACAGTTGCGTACGTCACAAAGAGTTGATATAATTGGCATATCTTGATAGGAGTGCAGAGTAGGTTTTGTGCGTAAAGTGCTTTGGGATGGGATGTCGCCCAAAGACGAAGGGTTTATAAGCCCGCGGTACAAAGCCGCGTCCGCTGCTTTGAGAATCTTCTTTCTCTTAATGGCGTGTCTTTGCCTATCATCAAGGGAAGGAGGTTTTTTTGTATGAAGAATAATATTTTTTCACTTCGTACTCTCATCATCATTGCGCTGCTCGCAGCGCTCGCCGCGGTGCTCAAGGCGTTTTTCTCGATCCCTATAGCGCCAGCCGGGCTCAAAACCGTGGATGTCTCATTAACGCCTATACCCGTGATGCTCGCAGGCATATTCTTCGGGCCGCTGGCCGGTTTTCTTGCCGGTTTCGTTGCGGATACCGCAGGATATTTTTTAGGTGTCCAGATCGGCGCGTATAACCCCGTCTTCTCCGTGACCATGGGGTTGTTCGGCGTCATCGCCGGTTTGTTTTACCTAAAATCAAAGCGCAACACCATACTGAAAGTGACGGCGGCATCAGCGTCCGCACAGATCATTGTCTCAGTCATCATCAACACGGTGGTCATCTGGCTGTACTACGGCGTGCCGCTTGCGGCACTGCTGCCCACGAGGCTGATCGCGGCAGCAGTGGAGCTGCCTGTTTACGCGTGGCTGCTGATGCTGCTCATAGAAGCGCTGCGGCCGCTCATCGCAAAAATATCAAAACAGCAGATTGTGCAAACTTAAGGCATACAAAGAGACATAAAAAGCCGGTTTTTTAACACAAAGCCGGCTTTGTTTTACCCGTTTTTGTTGGTTTATTCAGAAAACAATGTTATATTGTATACAGCAAATTGAAGGGATTTTGTCGTTTTGCTGAAGAAAACAGTTGTATTTGTATGGACGCTCATGCTGCTGTTTGGGTGCGCGATGCCGATCAAGGCTTTGGCGGACGAAACGCCGCAGCCAAAGGCTTTCTCTGTGATCACACAAGGCGCAACGGTGCTGGATTCAGACAGAGCCGTACTGCTCGGGCAGATCCATACAGCAAAGGGTTACAAAGTACGCCAAAGCGGTTTTTACATGGGACAAAGCCCTTATGCGCTTAGCCAAAAGCTCAAATCAAACAAGCTGATCGACGGCCAGCCAAACAAGCTTGTGACCGGCCTTTCCCCTCAAACGCTCTATTTTTATCAGGCTTATGCTGTCACATCAAAAGGCACTTTTAAAGGTGCCGTGCGTGTATTTATAACGCCGGCCCAAAAAGTATGGACAGCGCAGGATGCTGTTTTTGAAAACACCGCTGACAGATACACGTTTCTTTTCGGTACGGATCAAAGATTCTATACAACAAACAGCCCGCCGCCGGGCTTTGCCACCCGGGCCGAAGCGTCAAAGCATATCGTGAAAGTGACGGTACCCATATGGAGGCTCTCGCGCGGCAAAAAAGTGGCGTCAAAAATGTCCGTGCATATCAATGATAAGCTGGAAAACAACGTCAAAGCCATATTTGACGAAATCTACGCGCTTGATATGCAGTTTCCCATCTACAAGCTCTACGGTTTTGGCTACCGCGCCATCAGGGGGCCGGGGCTTGGGAAAAGCAAGATACTTTCGCACCACAGCTTCGGCGCCGCGATAGACATCAACAGAAACCACAACGCGTTCTACAAAAATGCGGACAACCGCAACAAAAAGAGCCCGTTCTGCATACCGCGCGAGGTCATCGACATTTTTGAAAAATATGGATGGGCATGGGGCGGCGATTTCAAAGAAGGCTTTGACACCATGCATTTTCAGTACCTGGGGCTTGATCTGACGGAAAAATAAAAAAAACAGAGGGTTCTTTCCCTCTGTTTTTTGTTTTTCCTATTGCGCTTCGCCGTATTCCGCCCTTGCTTTTCTGAGCATATACACGTATTTTTTCTTGGCGGCCTCCATATCGTATATCGCAAAATCGATAAGGTCGGGGTCGTCCACGTTCTGGAAATAGTTTTCAGCCGCCTGCCAGTCGGTATAGGCGCGCTTCACATCGGCAGCATAACCATCATCGCGCATAAAACATTCTCCTTTTATGGTTGAATGATGTCTATTGTTGCCAAAAAGAAGCTTTTTATACTTGTGTGCTCCCCTAGTAGGCCGTGCGGCCTTCGATGGCGCGCAGGAGCGTCACCTCGTCGGTGTATTCAAGATCGGCGCCAATGGGCACGCCGTGCGCGATGCGCGTGATCTTGGGCACGAGCGGACGGATGGTCTTTGCGATGTACGCTGCTGTCGCGGTGCCCTGTACATCGGGGTTGGTCGCGAGGATCACTTCGGCGATGCTGCCCGCGGCCAGCCGGTCGATCAGCCCCGCGATGTTGATATCGTCCGGCCCCACGCCGTCCATCGGGGAGATCACGCCGTGCAGCACATGGTAGATGCCCCTGTATTCACGCGTTTTTTCGATCGCAAGAACATCCCTTACATCAGATACCACACAGACAAGCGAAGGATCACGGCGGCTGTCCGCGCACACGGTGCAGAGCGGCTCGCCCTTTTGCATCAGGTTGCCGCAGGCCGGGCATTTGGCCGCCATCTTCTTGGCATTCAATAGATCGCGCGCAAAGTCTTCCACTTCTGCATCATCCATATGGATCACATGAAAGGAAAGCCGCTGCGCCGTTTTCTGCCCGATGCCGGGCAGCTTCGCGAACTGAGCGATCAGCCTCAGCAAAGGCTCGATAATCGTGTTCAATGTTTATAAAAGCCCCCCTAAGTTCATGCCGCCTGTCAGGCCGCTCATCTTTTGCTGCATCATATCGTCAGCCTTGGAAAGCGCCTCATTGACGGCGGCCATGATCAGGTCTTCAAGCATCTCGATGTCGTCCGGGTCAGCCGCTTCGGGCGATATTTTCACGCTCAGTATCTTTTTCGCGCCGTTGGCACGCACGGTCACTGCGCCGCCGCCTGCGGTAGCCTCAACCTCAGCTTGTTCTACCTCGGCCTGCGCTGCCGCCATATCGGCCTGCATCTGCTGTGCTTTGGCGAGCATGGAACCCATGTTCATGCCTCCGCCTCCCATAGATTTTCTTTTTGCCATAGAAACCTCCTTAGATTTCCTCTACATCCGCGCCCAGTATGGCGAGTATGTCCGTATTTGGTGTATTTATGATTTCTTGTTCCACAGCCACGCTGACCGGCATAGGATTTCCGGCTGCTTTTTCAAGGGCATTCTTTATGATATCCATCACGGCAGGCTGTTTTAAGTATTCCGCAGACATTTCATCAGTACTGCAGAATTCAAGCTCGAGCGTGCCGTCAGTACGCAAAAAGGGTTTGGCTTTTGAAGCGTAGGGGCAGATGTGATAAGCGTCCTGCTTGAGCGTGTCGAGCAGCTTCTTATGGAGAGGCCCCGCGTCGCTGCCTTTTGGGCTTTGAGTTTTTACAGCTGCAGCAGCCGCTTTGGCTATTTCGGCAGGTTTTTTGGGCGCTGCGGACTCTTTCTGTATTGTATGCGCCGTTTTGGGTGCTTGTGATTGCGCCTGTTCGAGCGCGCCGAGGCGCGCTTCAAGCTTTTCGATGCGCAATGTATCCGGCACGGCAGGGTCGTCCTCGGGGTTCATGATATCCAAAACCGCTGTTTCGAGTACGATGTCGGCGCGCAGATTCTGGCGCATTTCGTATTCTTTTTGGATCAATATGTTCAAGGCTCTGATACAGGCCTGTTTGCCAAAGCTCTTTGCGTATGCGCCAAGCGTTTCGTCAGCATCCGCGTCCGCTGCGCCTACGCTGATCCACATCATCCTGCGGAACGCGTCCGCCAGCGCTTTAAGCAGCGCGTATGTGTCAGCGCCGCCCGAGACAAGCGCGGTAAGTTGTAAAAGCGCGTTTTTTTCATCATAACCCACAATGTGGCTGATCAGCACATGGTGCTGTTGCATATCGCCGCTGCCCAGCGCCGCTGCCACGCTTTGCGCAGTCACAGCACCCGACGCGGCGCACTGGTCGAGTATGCTCAAGGCGTCGCGCATGCCGCCCTCGGCTGCACGTGAGATCATCTCTATCGCTTCCGGTTCAAAATCGCAGCCCTCCGCTTTGGCCACCATGGCAAGCCGTGCGGCGATATCTTCGGCCGATATGCGCCGAAAATCAAATCGCTGGCAGCGTGAGAGTATGGTGGGGGGAAGTTTGTGAGGTTCTGTTGTGGCAAGTATGAAGATCACATGCGCCGGCGGCTCCTCCAGCGTTTTGAGCAGCGCGTTGAAAGCGCCTTTCGATAGCATATGGACTTCATCAATGATGTACACCTTATACCGGCAGGATGCGGGCAGAAGGTTGACGCGGTCGCGCAGGTCGCGTACGCTGTCCACGCCGTTGTTGGACGCGGCGTCGATCTCCACGATATCGACCGGGTTTTCAGCTGCAGTTTCAAGGCAGGCTGCGCAAGTGCCGCAAGGCTCAGCATCCTGCTGCGATGCGCAGTTGACAGCGCGCGCGAAAATCTTGGCCAGGCTGGTTTTGCCTGTGCCGCGCGGGCCTGAAAAAAGGTAAGCATGTGCGACGCGGCCCGCTTTTATCTGGCCTGTCAATACCTTGACAATATGCGCCTGGCCCGACACGTCTGCGAACCGCGCAGGCCGCCATGTGCGGTACAATGCCCTGTATGCCATATCTGCCTCCTGCGTTTGATGCCATTATAATATAGCATTTTTTACGGCGCTTTGTCTATGCGGCTGCTGACAGTGTTTAGCATCAATTTTTTTGCGGTGCCTCTTTCCTGCCGCGTATATCTTTGCTATATTGTAAAAAAACATAGCAGGGCTTATTTTATATTCATACTTATGTTATAATTCAACAATACATTTGTAACACGGAGAGGATTAAGGTTTGAAACTAAAGTTTATAGACCTAAGAATGTTCAAATTTATAGACTGGCTGCTTTTCGGGAATATTATCCTGCTGATACTGTTCAGCTTTGTCGCGATCGCGAGCGCCCAGTCGCACCCGCTTTCTGACACCTCAAGCTCTCTCGCGGCGGCTATCGAACATCTTGAACTTTATCATGTGCTCCAGCAGCTTGCATGGTTTGGTATCGGATTGCTTGCGATGTTTATCGTGCTGATCCCTGATTACCATGCTATCGGCGAATATTACAAATGGATGTATGTGATCGTGATCGCCCTGCTTGTGGCTGTGTATTTGTTCGGTACCGAGGTCAGCGGCACCAAGGGCTGGTTCCGTATCGGCAATTCGGGCTTTCAGCCTGCGGAACTCGGAAAGATCGTGATGATCATTGCCATTGCGCGCATGCTTGCCAACCGCACGCGCGGAAAAGACGGCGGCATAAGGAAAATAAGAGATATCCTGCCCGTTGCGGCCGTTTTCGCCTTGCCTGTTTTGCTTGTGATGATCCAGCCCGACTGGGGGACGGCGCTTGTGTACGCGTTTACTTTTTTCTTCATGCTGCTTATAGCAAGGACAAGCATCAAGCTGATCATCGGGCTGCTGGCCTGTACAGGTGTCGCTTTGCCCGCAGCCTGGCTGATCATGGCACCCTGGCAGAGGATACGTTTTTACACCTTTTTTGGGATCCAGACTGAAACGCTGACCGACCAGCAGTTTGAAGATTTTTCACGCCAAGCCAATCAGGCAAGGATTGCTGTCGGCTCAGGACAGCTGTCCGGCAAGGGGCTTTTTTCGCTGGGAGGGGAAAGCCGCCTGACTCATATCGCCGAAAAACATACGGATTTCATATTTGCGACCACTGCCGAGGCCATCGGATTTGTGGGGGCTTTGCTGCTGATCGTGCTGTATTTTGCGCTGATATTCCGCACAATGTATATCGCGTCAAGAGCCAAAGACGATTTTGGCATGCTGATCGTGGTCGGTGTGATGGCGATGACGCTGTTCCATGTTTTCCAAAATATCGGCATGAACATCGGCGTGATGCCCATATCGGGCATACCTCTGCCGTTTTTGAGCTACGGAGGCTCTCATCTGCTGACCAACATGATCGCATTCGGGCTGGTGATCAATGTGAGTATGCGAAGGCAAAACTGGGGGACCAGCAGGACCATTGGAGGTGGGATGCGTGGAATGGGAAACGGACGTTATTGAACTGATTAAAAAACGAAGGTCTGTGCGTACTTATACGCACAGCGAGATTGAGCCTTGTAAACTCAAAAAGTTTGAGGCTTTTTTGGCGCCCGCAAAGGAAAACCCTTTTGGGGCGGATGTGCGGCTTGAAATGATGGAGCTTCCGGAAGGTTCGAAAATCGGCACATACGGCGCGATCAGAGGCGCGAAACACTTTTTCGGCGGCTGCGTCAAAAAAGGCGGGCTTGATATCGAAGGCTTCGGCTACGTGTTTGAAAAAGCTGTGCTTTATGCCACATCGCTCGGGCTGGGTACATGCTGGCTCGGCGGTTTTCAGCGCAAAAAGGCGGAAAAGCTGCTGTCATCGGGAGACGAGATCATACCGGCCATTTCACCCTTAGGCTATGAGGCGCAGAACAGATCGCTGGTGGAGAAAATAGTCACAGCCGGCGCAGGCAGTGCCAGCCGCAAGGCCTTCGAAGAAATTTTCTTCTACGGCAGCTTCTCAAAGCCGCTTGTTCTTAAGGATTCGCCGCTCAGGGAATCCCTTGAGATGGTGCGCCTTGGCCCCTCGGCTTCCAATAAACAGCCGTGGCGTTTGCTGATGCACGACGGCAAGTGCCATTTTTACCTGATGCAGAGCAAGCGTTATGCCGGAAATCTGTTGTTTGGGTTTTGTCTGCAGCGGCTGGATATGGGCATCGCAGCGTGCCATTTTGAACTGTGCGCCAAACAGACGGGGCTGCCCGGGGCCATCGTCTTTGAAGACCCCAATCTGCTGACCAAAGAAGAGATAGAAAATGGGCTCAGCTATAGTTTTTCATGGGCCTGATGTATCAGAATATATTCTCCCATCCTAAGTTGTCGATATCTCTCAAGTGGTTAATATAAAAGAGCAGCGCATGCGTTTCGGCCAGAGCGGCCTGCCCAAACCGTGTACTGCAATAGCTTTTCATGCGCTTGGCGATCGCGGATATCATGTCGATATCGTCGTGGTCAAAAAGCGCCTCATAGGTTTGTTTCTCTTTTTCCCACATTGCAAGAAATGTTTCCGCTGCTGCGTGCGCCTCGTCAAAATCCTCCTTTTCAAGCGCCTTTCGCACTTTAGCCAGCGGTGCAGTCAGCCTTTCGGTCGCCCCGTTGATAAAAGCGTTCTGCCACCATGCGCCGCCTAAAAGCAGCACGATAAGCACGGCGAGCGTGATTTTTTTAGCCATTGCCCATGCTTCCCGTCATCTGTCTGCCGTGGTAGTCCTGAAGCAGTACGCTGCCCGCTTCGTCGCTCATCGCAAGAAAAACATCGCGCACGCGCCGGATGCTGTGCTGCGATAATACGCCGAGCAGTGCCTGTTCGTTAAAACCGAGGCGTTCAAGGTTTCTTGGCTTCATTTTGCCGTCGAGAATCACGTCATAGCAGAAACCGGGGTTTTGCGGCGAGAGGCCAAGATCTTCAGCCGCAGGGGGGCGCTTTTCAGGCTTGAGCATGACGCTCAGTTCCCCGTTGGTCTCAAGCACGGCATAATGCACGTCACTGATGCTCATCACATCCTTGGCGCGCAGCTGCTCTAAAAGATCGCTCAAACTGTAGCTTAGTTTTTTGAGTTCTTTGTTGTTGATGACGCCCTTGTGTATCACGATACTCGGGTGGCCGGAGATAAAACCGCGCAGGCGCTCGCTTTTGAGAGAAATAAAAGCAATCGCGTTGTGCATCAAAAGCAGCACGACGACGGGCACGATGCCGTAGGTGATGGGGACGCCCGGGCTGTCCATCGGCGTGGCGGCCACCTCGGCGATCATCACGGCAATGATCAGCTCAAAAGGCTGCAGCTCGCCCGCCTGCCGTTTTCCCATCAGCCGCATCACGAACATGGCGAAAAAGTAAATAAGCACTGTTTTAATGATCACGTTGAACATGTTCCTTATTTTTTTGCATGGCTGATGAAATTATGCGCCTTGCGCTTTTGTGTTAAAAATGAGTATAATAGCGAATAGCACGGCAGGAGAAAATAGCATGAGCGATATGGCACAGATAATTATGCGGCTTCAAAATCAGTACCGCGGCGCGCGACCCGGGCTTTGTTACCGCAATGCATTTGAGCTGCTTATCGCCACGATGCTTTCAGCCCAGACGACCGACAAACAGGTCAACGCAGTGACGGCGGTGCTGTTTGCAAAAACCCCTGATGCGGGAAGTTTAGCGCAGCTCGGGCAGGAAAAGCTTGAGGATTATATCAAAAGCTGCGGGTTTTACCGCACAAAAGCCAAAAACATACTGGTAACCTGCCGGATATTGACGGAGAAATATGGCGGCGAGGTACCGCGCACGCTTGAAGAGCTCACCGCGCTGCCCGGTGTGGGGCGCAAAACAGCCAACGTGGTGCTCTCGAACGCATTTGGCATCCCGGCCATCGCGGTGGATACACATGTGTTCCGCGTCGCAAACCGTTTAGGGCTCGCAGATGCTAAGGATGTGCAAGAAACAGAGAACCAGCTCATGCAAAACATCCCGCGCGAAAAGTGGTCGGATGCGCACCACTGGCTGATATGGCACGGGCGGAATGTTTGCAGCGCGCGCAGGCCAGGCTGCGCCGTCTGCTTTCTCAGTGATATCTGTCCGTGGGACGGAAAGGGTCGATGATGTTTGTTGATATTGCCAAGATTTTTATAAAAGCGGGCGACGGCGGCAACGGCTGCGTCTCGTTCCGGAAGGAAAAATACGTGAATGCGGGCGGGCCGGACGGCGGTGACGGCGGTGACGGCGGTGCGGTCATTTTAGAGGTGGATCCCGGGATGCGCACGCTGATGGATTTCAAATACCAGCAGCGCTATGCCGCGCAGAACGGGCAGCCCGGCAAAAAGAAGAATATGCGCGGAAGGACGGGGGATGACCTTTTGATCCGCGTGCCCGCAGGCACTGTGATCAAAGATTTTGAGACGGGGCGTGTCGCAGCGGACATGCGCGAAGGACAGCGCAAGCTTTTGTCCGGCGGCAGCGGCGGCAAGGGCAATGCGCGTTTTGCCACACCGACAAGGCAGAACCCGCGGTTTGCGACACCCGGGCGCAAGACAAAAGGGCGCCATGTGGTACTTGAACTGAAATCCATCGCGGATATTGGGCTGATTGGGCTGCCAAGTGTGGGAAAATCCACGCTGCTTGCTGCATGTACGAGCGCGCGCCCGAAAATCGCCGATTACCATTTCACCACATTGTCGCCGAATCTGGGCGTCGCCAGAGTGCATGAAAAAAGCTTTGTCATGGCGGACATTCCCGGCCTTATCGAAGGCGCGCATGAGGGTGCAGGGCTCGGGCATGATTTCCTGCGCCATATCGAGCGTACGCGGATGCTGATACATGTCGTTGACGCTTCATGTGCCGAGGGGCGCGATATTATCGCGGATTACGAGGTGATACGGCGGGAGGTCGCGGGTTACTCTCCTGAGCTTTTGCAGCGGCCTTCGATCGTTGCTGCGAACAAGATGGATGCACCAAAGGCACAGGAGCATGCCGCAAAGCTGCGCGCTTACCTTGAAAAAAGCGGGACTGAGATTTTTGAGATCTGTGCTGCCATTGGCGAAGGCACGGATGCGCTGATGAAAAGGGCAGCACAAATCCTCGATACGTTGCCGGCGCCGCAGGCTGTGTTCGAAGACGGCGTGATAGAGGAATGGGCGCTGGAGAAGGATGATATGGGCTTTGAAATATACAGTGAAGACGGCGTTTATTTTGCAGACGGCAACGTCATCCGCGAGATACTTGCAAAGACAGACCCTCATGACCCCGATTCCATGCGCCATTTTCAAAAATTGCTCAAAGATTTCGGCATCATCAAGGCGCTGCGGAAAGCGGGCGCAAAGACGGGCGATACAGTGAGCCTCGAGGGGCTTGAATTCGAGTTTATGGAATGAGGAGCAAAGATATGCTGACCAGCAAACAAAGGGCGGCTTTGAGAGCCATGGCAAATACCATAGAACCCATACTCTACGTCGGTAAGGCGGGTTTGACGCAGAACATATTGACGCAGGCTGATGAAGCGCTGACAGCGCGCGAGCTTATCAAGGGCAGCGTGCAGCAGAATGCGCCTGTTTCCGCAAAGGAAGCGCTCGAAGCGCTGTGCAGTGCGGCAAAAGCGGAGCCGGTATCCGTATCGGGGCGCAAGTTCGTGCTGTACCGCCGGAATGAAAAAGAGCCGGTTATAAAGATGTAACCAGCTCTATGGCTGGCGGCCTCCAGCAGAATTTACAGAGGCTTTGCAGCTATTATCCGGACATATTAATGCTAAAGTGCGCCGCGGATAAGCATTTCGATGTAATATGCGCCGATGCCGAGCAGCAGCGCGGGAATGGTGGTAATCACCGTCGCGATCAGAGAGCTGCGCCGGTCTATGGCGAGCAGCGGAAACAGTGCGTCACCATCCTGCGAGATGGCATTGGCGAGCAGCGCTGCAAAAGGCACCATGCCCCTTGCATAAAGCGAAACGAAGATGACCTGCGGCCCGCAGCCGGGGATCAGCCCGAGGACCGCGCCGATGATCACAGCGGCAAGCCCGGTCGCCATCATCCAGCCGGCCATCACGGCTTCCCCTCCGATAAAAACGACAAAAACTTCGTAAATAAAATACGCCACGAATACCCAAAGGCTCACAAAGGCCGTATCCTGTGCGTTGTGCACGAGGGTTTCTTTGAATGAAAAAAGTTTATGCTCCGATGTCTCGTGTTCCTCGTTCTTGAATATGCGCCTGCCCACGACCATATAGACAATACAAAACAGCGTGCCGCCTATGCCGATGATGGCGCCGATGCCAGGAATGCCGATGGCCGTATTGATGTCTATATCGGCAAGCAGCATGATCCCAAGCACAAGGCCGACGGCAATAAGCGCCCAAAAAACGATATAAGCGGCTTTGTGCGTAAACTTCTCTGCAGTGCTATGATCATGGTGCCCTTTTTCACTGTGGTGAAGCAGCACATCGACGCTGTCGCCGTCCTTATGTCCGATGTGACGTACGGGCCCGTCTTGAAGCTGCGCATGTGCCGCAGGTGAAATCGCGGCCTTTTTGAGCAGAACCTCTCGCCTTTTGGCAAAGCCGCCGTCAATTTTTAATTTATCCACCGTATAGCCCGTGATGATAGCGGCGACAAAGCTGATGGCGCTGACGAGCAGATAATCGAGCGGGCGCGTGGATATAAGCACAAACGCCGCATCGCCCATCGTGGCGACAAGCGTAGAGGCCACTGTACCGAATGTAACAGTACCCTTAAGATACAGCGGCATCACGAATATCGCGCCGCCGCAGCCGGGCGTTAAGCCCAGCAACGCGCCGATGACAGGCTGCAGCTTTTTCGAATTTTCAAGCTTCTCGACAAAACGGCCCTGCGTTTTATAATTGATATAGCCAAAAATGAGCAGCACAGCGCCAACAAATACGCCGACTTCCAAAAACGCGGCTTCTGCCGATTCCAGGAGTTTTTCAAAGATCTCGTCTATCATTGTTTCCCTCCAATCCGACAAAAATCGTGGTTATCTTCATTATAGCGGTTCTGTGTGTTTTAAGTCAACGGCGGCCAAAAAAACAACAGGGACATTATGCGCGCTGATGGTATGGTGCGATGAGAATCTATGATGGAATAATTTAGAATGACTAAATTTTAAGCTGCAGCGTACAATAATACCAGAGAGGTGGAGATAATATGTTCTTGCAGCATGGCTTGACTTCTCTGTGTGAAACCCGGAAGATAAGAGCTAAAATCTTTAACCCGGGTGAGTGAACGCCTCCAAAGGCCAATGTTTTTGGAGGCGGGGCAGGGCGGGCCTGGAGCCTGCCCTGCCTTGTTGTATAAAACAAAATAGTACATTTATTCAATGATGCTTAATTCAAAATCCTTGTGCAGCAGACGTTCATAAACATCGGCTGCAGGGCTGTAATCAACGATATCGTTTTTATCCAAATACAGCATCTCAAGGTTTTTTAGCCCGGCAAGAGGGCTTATATCGCTGATTTGGTTTACATTCAATTCGAGCCTTTTTAAGTTTGTCAATCCAGCGAGAGCGCTTAGATCACTGATCCGGTTATCACCCAATGCGAGCGTTTTGAGATACTTAAGCTCCGCAAGAGCGCTTATATCGCTGATCTGGTTGCCGTTTAAATACAATCCGTCCTCCAGGTTGACAAGCCCCGCAAGAGGGTCTAAAACGCTGATCTGGTTATAAGAAAGCATCAAACAATCGAGATTTTCAAGCTTCTGCAACGCACTTAAATCGCTGATCTGGTTAAGGCTCAAAAGCAAATTCGTTAAGTCCTTAAGCTCTGCAAGAGGGCTTAGATCGCTGATCTGATTGGACATGACGGCCAGTTCTTTTAACTTTTTGAGCTCCGCAAGAGGGCTTATATCGCTGATCTGGTTGCCTGTTAAAAAAAGCCGTTCCAAATCGGCAAAGTGCCTGAGCGCATCAATACTTGTGATTTTTTCTTCCGGAGGCGTTGTGGACAAAAAAAGATATGTGATGCCTTTTGCATCATTGGTTGTGAGCTCTCTGTCTGTGATGCCAAGCTCTGCGCGCACTCTTCCTTCCAAAACCGCATCATCAAACTCAATAACAGCTTCCAGAGAAGGAGCTTGAGGGGCTGCAGGTTCCGGTACACTTTCCTTATCCGGCACTTCGCTTTTTATTGGGACAGCAGAAGGCGCACATGCCGAAAGAGCTGCACATGCCAAAGCGGCCATCAACAATATGATTCTATTCATCTTGCTTCACTCCATTCAACTTTCTTTCGGTTTTTTTATGCCTAACAAGGCTGCTGAAAGTCTAGATTAAAAAAATCCTGCTTTAACTTATGTGTGCTATGATGATATGCTCCAGGCCGCAGAGTCATTGCTTTAAAATGTTATGATGCGTGGCCTTTTATTATTATACAATAATGAAACTGTTTTGCACACTTGATAATAAACCAAATCATGGTGAGTCTCTTAAGGCGTCGCTTCAATCAGCAAAAAGAGGAATATATTTTTGAATGTCGAAATACCGTGATATAGAGGGAAAGAGCGCGGCTGTTCTTGGCTTGAAACCTTATGGGTGAAAGGGGAAATAAAATGAAAGCATTAAAGAGAAGTTACTTTTTGATCATGAGTATCGCATTCATTGTGATCGGCGTCCTTGGTTTATTGGGAGTGGGCTTTTTTTCATCCAACACAGTCCTTGAGATCATCCAAATTGTCATAGGCGGTTTGGGCTTGCTGTTTTCTTTCGGCAAACTATAGCACTTGATTCTGCATCATAAAACATCATAAAAATTATCAATCGTGAACCAGCCGCACTCTGACTCTCTTTATTTGTCTTAAAAATTATTATGATTAAAAAGGAACAGAACCATGATTAAAGAGTTTAAAGCTTTTATATCAAGAGGCAATGTCATAGATCTTGCAGTCGGCGTCATCATCGGAGGCGCCATAGGCAAAATAGTGACTTCGCTGGTCAATGACATATTGATGCCGGTTTTCGGGCTTATCATCGGCGGCATCAGCTTTGAAGACTTAAGCGTTCTGGTGGGGAGCGCTTCGATAAACTATGGCTTATTCATCCAAAGCATGATCGACTTTTTGATCATTGCTTTTTGTATTTTTCTTGTTATCAAGCTCATCAATAAAGCGAAAAAAGAAAAAACAAAAGAAGCCGAGCCGCCCAAACCTTCAAAAGAAGAAATACTGCTCGCCGAGATCCGCGATTTGCTGAAAAAAGGCCAATAGAGCCGCTAAAGGAAGTACGCGCGCTTTGCTTATTTACATGCCAGTTCTCTAAGCTTTTGAATCTGCTCCTGTGTGCCCAAAACCACCATGGTGTCTTCACCTTTTAATAATTCGCTTGACTTAGGATTAAACCTGATATTTGGATCTCCCGGGCTTTCGAGTGCAAGAATAATGAGCCCTGTTCGTTCAGGGATCTTTGCATCGCGCAGCATTTGGCCTGCTAGCTCGGATCGAGGTGAAATCACGATTTCTTCTAAATCCAGCGTGACCTCGCCGGCTTGCGTGATGACGTCTAAAAAAGAGATAACGGAAGGGCGGATGATCAGGGCAGCCATTCTTTGCCCGCCGATTTCATTCGGTGATATGGTTTTATCGGCGCCGGCTTTGAGCAGTTTGGCGTGCGCATTTTTTTCAATGGCCTTGGAGACAATATACACCTTTTCATTCATCTGTTTTGCAGTCAGCACAGTAAAAACATTGTCTGCATCATTGGAAAGCGTGCACACGACGCCCTGTGCTCTTTTGATCCTGGCCTCTTCCAAGGCATCTTCATGTGTGGCATCTCCAAGTACGGTCAAAACCCCTTCTTTCTTAAGGTCCGCAACACGTTCCGGATGATTCTCGATCACAACAAAATCAAGGTTGCTTTCTAAAAAGCACTTGATGACCGTATAGCCGATCTCTCCTGCCCCGCATACGATATAATGATTTTTCAGCATGCTGATTTTTGTTTCCATACGTTTTGTCCTCCATGCATTTCTGAACCTGCCTTCAAAAAATGTTGCCGCAACTGCCGATAAGCCGTACCCCACGACCGCTAAGCCGGAAAATATGATGGCGATGGAAAATATCTTTGCAGCGTTGTTCATGACGGCGACCTCTTTATAACCGACCGTTGTTATGGTGATCACAGTCATGTAAAGCGCATCAACAAAACCAACGTTCAACAGGCTCATATAGCCAATCACGCCGCAGACAATCACAACAAGAAGCAAGACAGCGATAAATATGATTTTCCGTATTTTCATAAAGGCTCCTCTGGTTATAACCTAACATTTAGAGCGATGCATCGTTTGCGCTGATACGGAGCCGCATTCATGTGTTCCGCCGTTTTTGCGAAACCTGTGCAAATATAAGCCGGATCAATCTTTAACTCATTGTAATATTGTTTTTGCCGGTGTGTCAAAATATATTACTTTGGCAGATGACGTGGCAGCATATATAAAGACTCGAATCT
>Ga0351838_1092_pt1 | contig 16767 bp, 6 predicted proteins | sample BONcelHFGM3001E3_FD_206742 | JGI IMG/M metagenome (GOLD analysis project Ga0351838, IMG submission 206742) | Enriched cells from coal bed in the Powder River Basin, Montana, United States - BONCAT cells FGM rep1 HSBNCT.FGM.300.1.E3 ... | reverse complement strand
AGGAGCTGATCCAGAATCGCTTTGACCTGAGCGTGTTGAAATCCCCTGTGAAGGGCGGCGTGCAGGAAAAAGTCCCTTTCACGGCAGAAGTGGGGACGCCACTCCAGATTCCCTCTCCGTACTGGCGGGAGGAAGCAGGGGTAAAGAAGTGGCATGTTGAGAATGAGCAGGGGCAGACCGTGGCTTCTGGAGACTTTACGACCACACCTGTAACGTGGACTCCGACCGCATCAGGCCTCTATCGCTACATAGCCGAGCGCGTGGTGGATGGGAAGGTCGTGGATCGTGATACGCGTCTGTTGGGAGGGAAGACGGAGAAGAGTGCCTTGGGAGCTGCGGAGTTTTCCAATCGCGACAAGGTGCCTTCGGAAGCCGATCTTTTTGGCGAGGGACGGAGCTATTTCACATGGTCCATGTATGAAAATCATCCGGATGCGCCCGAATACTGGGACTGGTGCAAGCAGTGGATTGCGGATGGCCGGAAGGCCGGATTTGAATTGATCCGGTTGCGGGTGGATTGGGGAAAGATCGAGAAGCTGCCAGGAGTCTTTGATTTCACCCTGACGGACCGCCTGATTGCCGAGGTCGCACGACAAGGGGGAAGGGCGATTTTGGAATTGCGCTTCGAAACACCCGCATGGCTCCCCGTCAGCCATCAACTCGACAGCTACGGTCGAGCGGACATCTGGAATCATGATCGCCTGGGACGGATTCCTTCGGTATGGACGCCCGGCTTGCTTTCTTCGATCGAGGACTTCGTCCGGGCGACGGTGCTACGGTATCGGAATGACCCGGCCGTGGCAGGGTATCATATCTGGGGACTTCCGGGTTCACTGGACTGGACGACGGTGGACAGACCTTACTGGGGCCAGCGTCTCGATTATTCTCCCGTTGCCATCGAGTCCTTCCAGGAATGGACGAAGCACAAGCACGCCAGTGTGCCCTTGGCTTCGCAGGACTGGAGTCAACCCGATCTCAGTCCGGGCTGGCAGGACTGGGTGGCCTTTCGCCGTCACGGTCTGGATACCTTCTTTCTCGATGCCGTCTTAAAGCCCTTGAGGGAACTGGATGACCGGCGCTCGGTTGTCGCTTACTTCGGACTGGACTATGCTTCGCCTGAGATCGCCGATTCGGCGCGCACATTCAACTGGCGCCGCCACACCGGCGGCTCGGAGCTTTACTATCAAACCCCGCTCAAGGCGAATATGGCTCTATCCGACACGGGAAAGACCTGGCCGCAGGAGGTCCATCTCCTGACCCCACTGCCAGCGGGATTGGAGCTCGCCACCTTTAACATCAGCTCCGCCGGAGGAGATGCTTTTCATTGGAACTACTACTGGCGAAACAATATCCCCGTCGGTAAGTGGACCGCGGAGCGCGAAGAGGGACTCAAGGAATGGCAGAGTCTCTGGCGTCCTTTGTGGGAGGAACTCCGCGATGCCGTGCCAGCCGATGCCCCCGATGTGGCGGGACTCATGACCTGGAGTACCATGCATTATGGACTGCGCACGTTCTTCCCGCTCAGGCTGGGGGATTATGTCACGCCCACCGCCGCTGCGGCCTATCGCGATGGCCTATGGCCCGACTGGTTCACGGAGAATGCCCGGCTGGACGATTTGGCAAAGTACAAGCTCATCGTTGTCCCCTCCGGAGCGGCTCAAGTTCTGCCGGCCCGTGTGGCGGATGCGCTTGCCGCTTACGTGGAAAAGGGTGGCCGACTTGTGCTCTTCCCAGACTCCGGCAAGTGGATCGTGGAGGAGAATGGAGCTGCTGGAGGTCTTCTCAACCGTGTGGGCGGAAAAGGAAAAATCCGCGCCGCCCGTGATCCTGCTGCGGTTTTGGATAGCGGAAATAGTGGTCTTCCGGCATCCGGGGAAGTATCGCCGCTCCCGATAAAGCCCGTGGATAAATCTTCGCTCCTTACGCCAAACACCTCGGTGAGCCTGAAGCCGGGATTGGACTTGGATGATAAGGACTCCACAGTGGAAGCCCGTTTTCCTGACGGTGCCCCGGCCATTCTCCGATGGAATTACGGAAAGGGAGAAGTCCTCTTGCTGAGTGGTACGCCGGAATGGGCGCAGTCTTCCGGGTTGCTCAGGGATATTTATCACTGGGCCGGCGGCAAACGCTCCATCACCACAAATCGTCCGGATGTGCAGGCCAATCACCTGCGGAAAGGAGACACCCACTACATCATCCTGCATCGGCTGACGGATTCCTTTCGGCCTCAGCCGCCTGTCCTCGACCGCACGCAGCTCCACGCTCTCCCCTCCATCTCCGCTCTCTGGAGCGTGCCCGAGCTGGCGGATGGAAAGTGGACGCTGGAGGAAATCTCGACCGATGGCCGCAAGTCCTCCGTCGTCGAAGCCAGGCAGCTCGCCGAGGGCATGTCGACGGATCTGTTCCTCGCCCAAACCAAAGTTTTCAAGCTCACGCCAGTTGCTATCCCTCCCCAGACACAATGAACAACATCGCCTCCTTTCGTCGTGGATTTACCGTGGTGGAAGTTGCAGTCGTCATTACGGTGACTTTGCTCATGGCCGCGCTTCTGGTGCCGTTTTTTTCCAAGGCCAAGGACCGCACCGGACTCGTAGGCACCTCTGCAAATCTGCAAAAGATCGTGAGCGCTTTCAATTTATACGCCGCTGACAATGGCGGGCAGTATCCGCCAGTGGGGACTGACGTGACACGCATGCAGAAAGTCTGGGACGGTCGCTATCTGGACAACGAGAAGGTATTCATCAACCCCATCAACCAAGCCAAGGGCACCGCAGTCGGATCGATCTATCTCGGGGGTGGCAAATGGGTGCCGTGCTTCTTTAGTGCGAACGAGCGCATTTTCACAAACTGGACGATGACGGGCGGTGCGGTTCTCACACCTCTGCGCGTCACGGATAGACCAAACGTGCCGATCATCTGGGACCAGCGAGCAGACCGCCTGTGGTCGGGTAACTATGTGACTTTGCCCAGCGGAGAGCCCGGAGGATTATTCGCCTATCCAGATGGTGCTGTCTTGCTGCTGGGGGAGGGCTCCTCCGTCATTCGGAGCAAGTAAATGACTCCCCGTGCAGCGACTTCTCTTTTTATATCATGATTAACTCAGTGTCTTCTCTATCACCCTCCTCGTTTCAGGTGCGAACCCACAAAGTTCCCTTCAGTTGCCGGGGATCGTGGATGTGTTTTTTCCGAAAGAATCCCGGTCTGGCTGGTGGACTGGCTGTCGCTCCCCTGACTCTACGGGTCTTGTCGGGCGTTCTCTGGGAGCCTTCGGAATTTTTTCAACTCGATCTGGAATCCGCCGGGGAATCCGTTTTGTGGAACGAGGAAATCCGCCCCGAGTGCCTGACCCTGATCACCGCAAAAGGCGTGGTCAGAATCGCCTTTCAGGATGCGGAGACGGTTCGTATCCAGGTGCAAGGAATCGATCTGCGCTTGGATCTCTGTCGGAGCGTGCCCTATCAGCTTGGCAAAAACTGGAGAGTGCCGGCAGGCTCCCATGGGTGGCTGATCGTCTCCCCTCTCACTGGCAAGTTAACCAGGGACCGACATGCCGAGCGCCTTTCTTTCCGTCTGCATGGAGAGTCTGAGACGGTCGAGCTGCTGATCCACCGGACGACGGGTGGATGCCTCGCGCCAGATGCGGTGGGCACCTTCGAGGACTGCATTACGAAACAGCGGCAGGACTTGGAAAACTGGATTCCCGCCCTCCCCGCAGGCAATGCCGAGTTCTCCGACCTCTTTCTCCGGGAAGCGGCAAATCTCTGGAATCTTTCCGTTGCTCCCCTTGGAAATGTCCGCCGGGAAATGGTGCTGGTCTCCAAGGGGTCGTTGGTCGGCCTCTGGTCGTGGGATCATTGCTGGCACATGCTCGGGACCGCGCCCATGGAGCCGGTGGTGGCGTGGAATACCTACATGGCAATGTTTGACCATCAGGACAAGAGTGGTTGTCTGCCCGATGTGCTGTGTGCGAATCAGGTCTATTGGGCAAAGGTGAAGCCGCCCGTACATGGCTGGATTCTGAGCCTGCTGGAATCCCGCCATGCCTGGTATGGCGACGAACATCGCAGGGAAGTTTATGAACCCCTCTCGCGCTGGACCAGATACTGGCTCTCCGAGCGTGATGATGACGGAGACGGAGTGCCGAGCTACCTCCATGGCATGGACAGCGGCTGGGACAATGCCACGGTCTTTGATGCAGGCGTTCCCCTGGAAAGTCCCGATCTGGCAACATGGCTCATCCTCCAGCAGGAAGAGCTGGCAAAAATAGCGCATTCCCTCGGACGTCATGAGGAGGCGGAGAGGTGGGAGAGTGGAGCGAAGCGTCTGCTGGAGTCCCTCCTTGAGCATTTCTGGACGGGTGAGCGATTCGTTGCGAGGCTCAGCGGGTCTCATCAGCCGGTCGAGTCGGACAGCCTCATTCTGCACATCCCCGCTTTGCTCGGGGCGCGCCTACCAGAGAAAGCCCGCCAGTGGTGCCTGCAAGGGTTGCTGGATGAAAAGCAGTTTCTCGCGGAGGGAGGAATCCGGAGCGAGTCTCTGGCCAGCCCGAAATTTGAGCCGGACGGCTACTGGCGGGGAGCAGTCTGGCCGGTAACGGTTTTCATTTTCGTGGAGGCTCTCCGTGCCAATGGCCTGACTGACGAAGCCGCCTTTCTGGAGCGACATTATCTCAAGCATATTGCAAAGGCGGGCAACTTTGAGAACTACCGTGGGGACAACGGAGTCGGAGTGCGCGACACCGCGATGGGCTGGACCTCCAGTTGTGTGTCTTGGTTTCTCAATCCTCAACCGACGGCAAAGGCGGCAAAATGAATACGCCCACTCTCACTTATCCACGACTCGAAGTCTCTCCGGAGGAAGTCTTCACTCAGGAGACATTTGAAAAGTTAACCGCCTATCTCTTTTCCTGGCAGCAGGCACCCGGTGCACTCGGAGGACTCCACCTCCACCCTTGCTGGAGTGAGACCTCGTCCTTGACCCGGCGCTATCACGGGCAGACGGCCTGCTTCTCTTCCTTTCTGATCGATGGAGTCTTGAGACTCCACGAGGTGACAAAGGATCGGCGCTGGGAAAAAATGGCCCACCAGATCGCGGAGAATATCCTCTTTCTCCAAGCCCAGGAAGGTGGGTTCATTCATGCCTCGGCGGAGTTCGAGCCGACCTATACCTGCCAGGAGACCTGCCCGATTCATCAGTTCCTGCCCATCCAGGCTCTCCTGCGCTATGCGGAGTGGGACGGAGCCCGTACCGAGCTGCGAGAGGAAGTCCGGCAAGCCATCGACCGGCACTGGCATTGGTTCCAAGCCGAATGGTGGATGCGAGGCAATGGCTGGCAGCATCCATTGCCGCTTCCAGGGTGGTGTGGAGTGACGAATCAGGATCTCGTCGTGGTGGCGGCACTCGCCTGGTACGGCCGGGTCTTCGGCGACTCCTCGCGATATGATCAATACGGGAAACTGGTTCTCGATGCTTACCTGAGCCCCGCCTATTATCATGAGACCCTGGGACTCTTTGAGAGAGGGGATAAACCCAACTTCGTCGAGCGCACCAATTATTATGACCTCATCCTCGATGCGATGGAAATCATCCACGCATGCACCGGGGATGAGCGGCTTCCCCATGTGATGGAAAACGTCATCCTCGCCTTCGAAGGTGCGGCTTTCCAGACTCCTGATGCACTCGTCCATCTGGCGTGGGGTGCCGAGACCGACCCTGTGGACAAAACCCGCATTTGCGGTTGGATCAGGGAGCAAATCGTCATGGCCGCGTATCCCTCTCATCTGGTGCATCTCCGGAGATTTCTCCAGCGGAAGGACTCCGCCGTCATTCAGTCGCTGACAGACGGACTCGAAAAAACCTTGGCGGCCTATACATATGCCGATGGCACCATCCCGGGATCTCTGGGCAAAGCCCCCTTGCTATCGATCGTCCCCGGAAGCGATGTGCTGAGGTTTTGGCTCTTCCTCATTCACTATCTCGGAAAGTCGGTCAAATCACCCACCCGCAAGGAATCCGTGCCCATTGTCCGTAAGGCGGGCTCTCTCGAATGGGCGACGAATCAGCGCCTGTGGCAGATTTGTGATGGAGGTGTCCGCCAGTTTGGAGGACTGAAAAACAACCCCAGTGCCATATCCGTCGGCCCCGAGGAAGCCCTTCCCGGAGCCGATTTCTCCACGCTTCAGCACGCGGACTGTTTGGAGATCCTGCGAGACTCCCATCAGGTATGATGGACGAGGGAGACTATCCTCCCCCCGGCTGTGCATTCGGCGCCCGTAGCCGGTTCCATAGCTCTTCTGAGCATCCTCTGGGAGCCCAGGCCTTGGCTTGCGTCCATCCCCACGCAGCTTCCATTATCATGGGTGCGACTTGATTTTCTCCGGGCAGCGCAAAGAGCCAGGGCCCGATCGGTTGAGGCTTCCACGGCGGAATGGCTCCCGCTTCCACGACCATTCCCTCACCCAGCACGGAGTTTTCCATGCGCAGCACGGAGGAGGCATCATCGGCGCGAATGCGCAGATAGCCGGAATCAACGCCGGCAACCACGTTCTTCAAAACGACGCTGGCGGTTTTGGCAATATCGGCCACACCTTTGACCGAGCCGACAAAGGTGATATTTTCCAGACTCACTTCCCCACTGGCATTGAGAAAGGTTCTGGCCTCTGCGTAGCCTTCCAATGCGGCAATGAGAATATTTTTGCCCTTGATCATCCCACCTTCGATCCCGATTGGGCAGTTTACGATGACCACATTTTCCAAGATGTGTTCACTCCCCTCATGCAGGGATATGGTCGCGAAGCCGGATGAGCGGGCATCCCGGATGGCTACATTTCGGGTGACGGTTCTGGTCCCGTTGATATGGGTGATACCCACGTCACACTGTTCAAAGACCGCACCATCGACCACGATCTCGCTGGTCTCATGAGCGCTGATGCCCTCATCGCCACATTGAAAGGCGTTGCAGTTGAGAAAGGACAGATCCTTGCAGTCGTTGTGAATGTTGTAGGCGTCATTAAAGACGTGCTCGACGTTGAAGTTTTTCACCACCACGTGAGAGGTATTCCCGCGACCAAATTGCATGCCGTTCATCCTCACACAGGCCTGCAATTTTAAGTCATCCACTGTGACTCCTTCCGGCGGGTAAAGATACATCGTGCCATCTCGCACGCCCCAGCTTCCGGGCTTCAATCGAGTTTCTACGTTTACCAATTCCCGGGAAGTGGAGTCCACCTTGGCAGCGGTGACATTCGCCAGATCCCGGTAGCGCAAGGCATCCACCTTGCTGTGAGATCGTTCAAATTTCCGGCCATCGAGCGTCTTCCACTCGCCATTATCCAGTACCTCTATGTTCCAGAAGGAGGGCTCGGTGCCCTTGGGGGGATAGTAGTAGAAAAGCTTCTCCCCTTCTTCCCACGCCACCTCTCCGGGGTTCAGCAGATCGCGCACCAAAGTCTGCGGGACGAAATCCTTTCCCATCACAAGGAAGGCTTGCGACACCACGTCGGAGCGCTTTACGACGTCGGCGGATGCCTGCTGCCAACCCGCCGGATCGAGCATGTCTGCGCCGCTTAACTTGCTACCCTGCCCATCGATGACCAGGGGATCGTCCAGCGTGCCCCCTCGATGATTGGTCATATCGATCATCATGCGATATGGCTCGGAAGAAGGTTGCAGGAGGATCGTATCCCCCGCTCCGGCCACCGCGAGCGCGGACGCCATCGTCTGAAACGCTGCGCTGACCGATGTTCCGGGGTTGGCATCATTCCCGGAAAGAGGGTCCACATAGTAATCGGCCGACTGGACCTGTGGAGATAGTGCCATCGTGGTGAGGCCTATCCCGATGAAGAGTTTGAGTGCATTCATTATTTTTGATCTGACGTTTGAGATTTGCCTCCGGGGTACTTGGCCTGCCATTTGGCCTCCGTTGGTTGATAAATGCGCAGGACCTTGAGAGGGGACATGCCGGGCAAGTAAGTTACCGATAGTCCCTTTTCCCTCAGTTCCCTGCCGCTGAAAGTGCCGAGCCTCTGGCTGGAAACCATGTCATCGATAAACCAGTCGCCATCCGGCGCATTCGGCAGTTTTTGCTGATACGTTCCCGGCGTCTGCTGGAAGAGGAGCGCATAGTGACGAGGGAGGTCGCGATGCCTGCCCTCCAGCATGTAGGGAATGGCGTTGCCGGCCTGAGGATTTGCCACCCCGGCGTTTTCGACCATCCTCCCGAGCAATCCTTGCAACCTTGCCGGAGTCATATCGGGTGTACCCCAGAATACCACGACCGCACCCTTGCCGACCTGATGGCGTGACATGGCCACGCCTCCGTCACCGAATCGTGCGATGACCTCGCCGGAGTCGGAGTTGTTGCCTTTGAAATATCCGAAGTAGTCACTTTGCGGGAGCCAACGGTAGGGCCACCGATGAAAGTCCGCGCCGATATTCGGGTCCTGAAGCTCCCGCTTCATGTCCTTCTGCGAATAAAACGGAATGCTATCACGACCCAGTTCCTTGCGGAAATTGGGTTCGACCACAGCGGAGACGGATGCACCATCGGTTTGCCAGATACCCTTGGGAGTTGGGATGCCAAATTTCTTGAGAAGGGCATATTCAGCAGACGGATCATCGGAATTAAATCGTCCTGTGCCAGCCATCATCACCACGGTCGCTCCAGCTCGAACGGCCCGATCCAGTTCCTCGATGGAGGAAGCGGCCAGCACTTCGTCGAGAGGATTCAGGAAGACCACCTTGTAGTTCCCTCGATTGTCAGGAGTGTACATTTCCCACGGGACCGCATCAGCGGTCAGCAATTCGAACCACCGCCTCAGATCATTGATCCGACCGGCGAAGGTGGTGCGGTGTTTGGTAAACAGGGTTTCCGAATCGCTGAAGCCAGCCACTTCCTTCCGGGGGGCTACGATCTGAAGGCCATAGAGTTCCGAGAGGATCGGCTTGAATTGCTCAAAGCGGTCGTACGAATACACGCCTCCGAAGTGTTCGATGAGATCGTACGTGGGATTCGGATAGTAATAGACATGGAGATTGGCCCCGCCGCCTCCGGCTTGGGAAAGTGTCACAAAGACGGACCAGTCCAGAACCCACCCCTCTTCGGCAGGGTCCCCATAGTCAGCCCATCGATGGGGGGCGTGAGGCTCCGTGATCCATCCGACTCCTTTGCCATCATCCCAGGCTTTGACGAAGCGACCTTCATCCACGAGGAAATGGTTTCCGCCATTGTGTGCGTAATCGATGGGACGCTCGCCATCCTCGCCGATCACCGTCAACGGTGTGCCATAGGAGATGATGACTCGCTCCTGGTCAAAGCTCCGTATGCGTTGTCCCAGTTCCACGCACCAGTGATTGGTTAACATGAGCTTGAAACGGCAGAAATCTCTCCACTCGGGGCGCAAATCCGGGGCGGTCCCGATGTTCCAGACCGGAAGCGGGATCGTGACCTCATCCCATGAGGACAGACTTTTGCCCCAGCGGGCATTCAAGGCGGGCAGATCCAGGTTCAGATCCTTTTGCAGATATTCGCGAAAGGCCTTTTGGGCGCCGGTCGAGTAGTCTGCGATTTTTCCGTGCCACACTTCCTCGGGCATCACCCATTCGCCATTGGGAAGCATGATGTAGTACCCTTCGAAGGCCGGATGTTTGTGATATCTTTCATGCATGGCTTGGAAAGCCTTGGACCATGCGTCCATGTAGGAACCGTCGGCCATGGAGACGGCCTTGTAGTAGGGATGTCCGCCTATGACTTCGCCGTCGAAGTCGCGCACCTTGGAGTAGGGTAGCCATGTATAAGGTGCCTTCGATTCCGCGTGGGCAAGTCGGAAGGTGACTCCAAATCGATTGTCGGATGCCGTGTCCATGAGCTGATCCAGCACACTGAAGTCATATACACCGGGGAGGACTTCAAAATTTGCGAGATCGATTGCGTGAGTGACATGATTCGTTATATCGCCTGCTTGTTGCAGGGTTTCCGCAAAGCGCTTCAGGTAGGCCTTGGTACTTTCATGCTTCACGTTCCCGTCGTGAAAGGTGATCCGGTTGTAGGCACCGGACTTGATGGATTTCCGATTCGGAAGGACTCCGCTCCGGCTTTCAGAGGCGGAAACTCTTTCGGCTCTTCCCAGAATGTATCGGCCTTTGTCGAGCACCTCTCCGTCACGACTTTGGATCTGGTAGTCAAACTTGAAGGCCGTCAGTCCGTCTTTGGCGTCCAGCGGAAGGGAAAGGTCCACATACTCCGCCATGCCGAAGTTGATGTCCTCTTTACCTTCCGCGACCTTCTCCTCGAAAGCATAGGTCTTGAGTCCCCACTTGAGGCTCGCCGGTTGCGGTGCCCCCTTGTCTGCCGGGAAGACTCGGATTACCAGCTCCAGCGGCGCGCTCTCGGGATAAACCCCGGAGGTGAATTTTACCGGGTTGATCCTTGTGTAGCCGATGGCAGGGCGCTTGGTTACATCGACGGCGGAGTTTTCTTTTTGCTCCAGGGTTCTGTCCGTCTCCCAGCGAGACTCGCCCTCGGCGACGATCTTTCCCTCGCTGTCCCTTGCTTGATAGCGCACCCAGCTATTGGTGAGATTTTTCGCGGAGGGGATTTCCAGCCAGGTACTGCGGCTTTTCTCATCCGCCGGGTCGAAATCGATTTCCCGCGTTAACTCATCCACAGGCGTCTCCTGAAAGTTCTTCCGGACTTCGAAGGCGAGGCGATAGCGCCCCTTTTGCTGAAGCAGTGCATCGGCATAAAAGCCAGGTGCCTTCTCAACCAGCCGTAACGGAGCAAGTTGAACGTCGCTTAAATATACCGTGCCTTTTTTCGGCCCGGGAGAGTTGCCAGATCCCGTCGTCCGGACACGCAGTTCGAATCCCACAAACCGCAGTTCCCCATCGGGGCGCGTGTTTTCATCCCCGCCACTGGCGACGTAAATATTCGGGGAGGCTCCGCCGGCTTCGGAGGTCGCGAACGGCCGTGTCGTCCACAGGGCCCAGTCTTTTTCTGTACCTTCCAGGAGTCGGAGTGTGGGATAAGGCTCATAGGAAAACCGCTCTCCGGACGCATCTTCCAGCACGGGACGGAGGAAGACGGTTCCCTTCCGGACTTCTGCACTCCCATCCTGACCCCGGGCTTCAAAAAGAACTCTCTCCAGGCCTTCGGATACAGGGACGGGATTCGTGAACTCCAGGAAGATGGAATCTTCAAAAAGGGTCCGATGCTGAATGCGTCGAGACTTCTGGATATCCAGATCGTATTGGATGGTCACCATGCCATCCTGGGTTTTCAGCTCGACTCCCTGTTGTTTGATCGGTTTCCAAAACCCGCTTTCTGCGATTGGCACCATGACGGGATGGATGAGGAGATCGTTCTCCGCATTGGCCTCTCTGGGGGTGGTCAGCGACATGGCGGCGGATGTGATAAAAGCGAGATAGTGGAGTTTCGTCATACAAAGGGAGGAGGGCGGTTTACTGGGCACTGGAGTGAGAGGGCCTGCTGCCTCCGATCTTTTCCATGCGATAAATGAGGACTTCGTGTTGGTTTATTTTTCCGGGAAGTCCCTTGTGCCTCAGGGTTTCAGAGTCGAATGGCCCCAGAGCTTTTCCTGATAAGACTTCCGTGATCTCGTAGCGACCTTCCGGCACATGCCATTGGGTGGAAACTTCTCGCTCAATGCCCGGTCGTCCCCATGGCGTGTGACTGCCGCTGTGATAGGCCAGTCCGTAAAAGGTGTCCTTGGCCTCCTGCTTGAGGAGGTTTGTGTATATGCGCGGATGAGAGGAGTTGCTCTTTTGTTCGGTACCTGCCCAGCGGGCCAGATCGGCCAGATAGGGATAGGCTGCAGTTTCATCATCCGCTGGCGGTACCAGGCGAGAAGCCCAGAGAACGACGACACGCCCTCGCCCCACATTCTTCCAGGTGATGGCGGGCGCGGCGGGAATCCCCTCATAGGAAGCCACGGTCTCACCGCTCCCCTCTGCCGGCGCGTTCCAGAGTGGGCCTGCCACTGTGAAGAGCGATTCTTTGCCGGGGAAAATTGTTGAGCTCTGTGTTATGGCTCGCGCCTTTTTCCCACCGACGGCTCTTTCACTCGGCACTGGGAATCCCAACTTTTGCAGAAGCACCCAGTCCTGATTGGGAAGATCGGGACTCTTGCGGCCTGCATCGGCCGTCATGACAAGGGTGCCTCCGTCCTCTACAAAGCGGACGATTTTATCGATGACTTCCGTTTCGTAGGAGGTTCCCAAGGAGGAAACGCAAAAAAGCAACTTCCCGCTGGTGGCCTTATCAATCTCGGCCATGGGTGGCACCAGTTGGGACTCCAGGAAACTTCTCGTGGTTGAGGAATCTCCAAATCCCACGAAGGCCGTGCTCTGCGCCGCCAGCAAACGGGCGGAAAGGTCATCGAGAATAAACATTTCCCGTTGCGGTGCTTCGGTCTGTCGCAGTTCCTTCCACACGGGCATCAGATTTTTGTAACGCGCCAGGGCATGGGGGTCGGCCTCCAACACGGCAAAGGATTTTGTGGAGGGAATGAACATCTTGCAGTGCGAGTTCCCTCCTCCGCCTTGCAACATGGCAAAAAGAGTGCCTTCGAGTTGATGGGGGCCGTATGCCGCCCATTGCCCGACCGTCCTCTCCTCGGCGCGTTCCTGCAGCCCGTAGGAAGCGACGCTCGCCTTTTGCAGACTATGCAACTCCGGTTCATTGACTCCCCCGTTTGCCAGGATGCAGCCCATGCGGCGCAACTCTTCGTAGTGTTCCGCATCGAGCCCGTCGGTGTACATTTCCACAAGACCTTTCCCATCCTCGCGCCTCACCGCATAGAGTTCATCCAGAAGCAGGCTGGAAATTGCCTCTCGGCGAAAACGCATCCAATCCAGATAATAGCGGGAGGACGTGCCTTCTTCTGGAACGCTGATTTCCTCCCAGCTTTGAAAAGAGGTTCCCCATCGCTCGTTGACCGTCGCGAGGTCCTTCCACTTTTTCTGAATGGCGTCTCGAAAGTTGGCCAGGGTTTCAGGATCGTAGCCATCATACCACCCGGCGACCGGATACTCTCCGGGGTGCTCGGTCAGAATGAGGTGGCCCTCATAGGCCGGATGGACGGTATAGCGGGCCGCCAGCGCGGAGAACCAATCCAGCACGGCTTGCCGCAGGGGCTGTGCCTGCCAGAAATTGGCCCGCATACCTTGAAAGAGATAGCGCTGGTGACCAAAAACAGCCCCCTCGGCATTCTGCGAAAAGTAAGAGGGGATCCACCCCGGTTCGGAACCGACGAAGCCGGGATGCAGGATGATGGTCAGGCCCTTCGACGCGGCGTAGTCCATCACGTGGTCCAACCAGGTCCAGTCATAGATGCCTGGCATGGGCTCGACGTCTTTCCATCGCAACGGCAGTTCGATGGAAGTGGTGACTGCCGCGGCCTGATCCAAAAGCGGCTTGAGAGCCAGCCATCGTTTTTCGGGGTCGTCACGTTCACCATCGGGGATGTGCGGAAAGAACAGGAATCTGGCCTTTCCCTCGGTCGGATCTCGGGGGCCGGTATAAACCGGGGTTTTTTGAGAAGAGTTTGATCTGGCCTCTCTTTTGCCGACCAATCGCTCCGAAACATCGATCAACCGGTCTGCACGTAGTAATTCCGCCCGCACCACCCAGGCCCCAGCCCCTTTATCGGAGAGATCGAGATCAATGGTGGTCGGTGATACATTCAGCGCCCCTCGCAATTCTTTTACCAAGTTCCATCCCGCAAAGGGTTTGGCGGTAATCCGGTAGGAATAGTCGCTCGGGTTGCCACCCTCCGGTTGGAAACGCACGGGGAGAATCAATTCCTCCTTGGCATCATAGGTAAGCGATGGACGCCCCGCACCGATGTTTATCGACGACCGGTGGGAGGTTGCCTGTGCTGGCGCATTCGTTTGCACCGCATGAATAATATCGAGGCGGAAAACCTTCTCCTCCACCACGCGGGGAAAGGAATCACCGTCACGCTGATCAAGCAGCTTGACCGTGATCCAATAGACGCCCGGTTCACGCAGGGGGAACTCGATTTTTTGATCAAGCGGCGAGCCGATCTTTGCTTTATCCAGCGGGAAGGTTTCCTGACCCTCCAGGATGGGTGCGCCATCAAAAGCGCTGCGCGCCTCCCAACTGACCTTAAAAACATCACCCTGATAGCGACCCAGATCTGCCAGGTAAATAAAAGGGGCAGGGTCCAGTTCGCCAAAGCCCTCGCGACCATTCAGGGCATAGTAGAGCGGGGATTCTTTGGGAACCAAACGCGTCCACGCAAATGCACTCAAGGAGAGCCTCGCGTGAGAGTTCGCCTTCGTGGCATTCTCAAAGAGCAGTCCTTTGAAGACCAGCTTCCCCTTGGGAGACCGCCCGCGTGGTCCGCTGATCGTATCCCAGTCTCCTTCCCCCAGCTTGGGACGTTTCAGTCCTGCCATTTGCAGCCGACTCGGAATATTTCGGAAACCCGCTTTGAAAACTGGATATCCCTCCTGGAAATCAGGAAGGGGGGCCAGCAGACGATAAAGAAACTCGGTTCCCTCTTCGTCTTCCACCACGGCGCGGATCTTCACCCGCCCCTCGCCGCCGCTGTTCCCCATGATCATCGTGAAACCATTGGCCCAGGCGGGAATCTCCTGGGGCTCTCGAAGAAGTAAGCGAGCCTCCGTTCCGGGGTCGCCCGCAAACGAAATGCCCAATCGGTTGTCTCCCGAAGTCACATCCAGACCTTGACCCACAATACTCCAGGACTTGGCATCGGCCAGAGAAGGAACCTCCTCGACCTTGGGGGAGGGATTTGCTCCGACCAGGGTGGAGATCAGGCCCGTGCAAACAAAGAAGAGACCGTATGCGAAACGCTGTTTCATGGGGAAAACAACGGGAAACTAAAAATCTTCCGCATCTGTGTCAATTTATTTGAATATAGTATATCACAGAATCAGGCAAAATGTTCACTGATCCAAGGAAAGCAACTATGCTATTTCTACCCTCCAGACCTTGGCTTCCCAAGCAGCCAACGAAACCACGGAAGACACCGGATCACCCGTTTCCACATCCACCATCCCTCTCTGAGTATGCTCCAATCTCTGCGATTTTTTGCTGAAATTCAGGACGAAATGCCAATCCGCATCAGCCGCGTGCCGCGTCTGGACGGTGACTCCCTCTGGAAGAGGCTGCGCCCCGGGAAGGAAGGTCTCAAGCTGGCGCTCTTGAATTAACCATTGATAAAACGCGTTGGCCGCCTCATCCCGCAGTTCACCCAAAACGGCAAAGGCCCGCCCTTTGCCGAATTCATGGCTCGTTACAGCTGGTGAGCCAGGGCTTACTCCGTCCTCAAAACAAATGAGTGCTTCGGCGCCGCATAGGTAGCTGACCGCGGCCCAAGTTCCAGCCTGCCAGCTTCCTGTCAGTCCTGCACTGTTGCCCTCCACCGATCTCAGCGTGAAGTGCTGTCCCTCATGCAGGGCATCCACCTCCTCCGTGCGCACCCCGAGGACTTCCTGTAGCCCAAGACCGGGGCTGCCATCGCGATGGCATAAATTGCTTTCGCCCACCAATCCTCCCAATCCTCCGAAGACAAGCCATCCGCCCTCCTCCACATAGGTGATCAGTTGCTTCGCCAAGGCTTCCGAGACCATGAATTGCAGGGGAAGAATGATCAGTCGGTAGGATGACAGATCCACGCCGGCGTCGCAGACATCCATGGTCACCCCGCGTTTCCAGAATGGTCTGTAGTGCTCGCCAGATGCTTCCACGCAGTACCGCTCATTGGTTCGCTCAGGCATCCCTTTGCTGGCGGCATAGGCGTATCGGGATTCCCAGTCGTGAATCAGGGCCACCCTGGCCCGATTTAGCGTCCCCGGCAGTGTGCTCAGTTTTTCGTACCGTTTGCTTAAGGCCGTAACACAATGGAAAACGCGTGTCTCCTCGGCCGCATTGTGCATGACGACCGCCCCGTGGAACTTTTCAATGCCGCCCCGACTCTGCCGCCACTGGAAGTAAAGCGTGCCATTTGCTCCATGGGCCAATGCTTGGAACATCTCGAGATGATGGAGCTCCGAAGGCTTGGTTTTGAGATTCCGCCACAAGCTGCGGCCATCCGTGCAACTCTCCATGAGGATCCAGGGACGGGGTTCTCCCTTCATGCAGCGAAGCAGGTCAAACTTCATTCCTGTTTCTGCGGCTGTCTTCCATACCTCGGGATGATCGCGATCAAATCCCGGGTAGGAATCATCCGAAATGAAGTCCGCATGTTGCGTGAGCACATGGTAGTCGAGGCCGAAATACCAACCCATCAGATTGGTGGTCACGGGATAGGTGGAATGTTCCCGGACGCAGGTTTTCTCAAAACGGAAAAACTCGGCGGCCTGCCACGATACGAATCTCCGCCAATCCAGGATCAGGCCATCGAGCACTTCCACGCGGGGGTCGATTTGTGACCACTCCGAGAAGCGATGACTCCAGAAATCGGCCCAGTAGGCACGATTCAGGTTTTCCAGCGTTTCATACCTGTCCCTCAGCCAGTTGCGAAAAGAGTCCAAGCACAGATCGCAAAAACATTCCCCACTGTATTCGTTGGAGATATGCCATGCCAGTATACCGGGATGTTGACCGAAGCGTTGAGCCAGGGAGCGATTGAGAAGCCCCAGTTTTTCGCGATACAGGGGAGATGTCCAACAATGGTTGTGCCGATGGCCAGAGAGATCCCTACGACCATCCCGATTGATTCGGCGAATCTCCGGATACTTTTCTGAAAGCCAGAAAGG
>Ga0351838_1091_pt1 | contig 16888 bp, 12 predicted proteins | sample BONcelHFGM3001E3_FD_206742 | JGI IMG/M metagenome (GOLD analysis project Ga0351838, IMG submission 206742) | Enriched cells from coal bed in the Powder River Basin, Montana, United States - BONCAT cells FGM rep1 HSBNCT.FGM.300.1.E3 ... | reverse complement strand
TTTTCCCACTTTTTGAGACTCCGCTTTTGCTCGGCCTCTTCTTTTTTCATCGCCTTTAACGCTTGCCTGCTTTGCGCGTTGGTTTTGAGTATCTGCCCGATGACAGCACGGCGCGCCTCCTCTGCCAAAACAAGTTGTGCAAGCGCCTTTGCGGCTGCATTCAGCGCGGTTGGCTGCGGCTGTGTGCCAAGCCGCTGCGCCGTATCCATAAAAGACGCAAGCTTGCTGCTAATATCCTCATCATCTGAGTCAAAGCGCACCGCTGCGGTCTCACTGCACACCGCAGCATAAGCTTTTTCGAGCTGTGCCTGCTGCTCGTCTGCGTCACTTTTTGTACGCGCCATGGACGCAAGGTTTTTATCTGCCTCACGCCGTGCCTGCTCCGCGGCTTCGCGTCCCGCTTCCATATTGGCCTGTGCCTGCTTTAAACGGGCAAAAACAGCTTCTTCCTCAGCATCTGCGTCTTTATTCTCGAAAAGCGTGTGCCGCTCTTCTCTGAGCGCCTCGCAACTTTTCGCCGCCGCCAACCGTTCTTGTTCCCGGCTTTGTAAACGCACTGCAATGTTATCTGCCATCTTTCTGTGCATTTCAATGACTTCTGCGTCCTTGTCCACACTGGAGAACCGCGCCAGCGCTGCCGCCTCTTTTTCCGCTGCTTTGCGAAGCCTGGCCTGCAATGCGCTGTATTTGCTCAATATGTTTTCGGCTTCTTCAAGCGCCTTGTCAAAAGAGCCAGCCTGCGTCTGCCCTGTGCCTCCAAGTTTTTCAAGCGCTGCGTTTTGTATCTTTATGGCCTGCGTTTTCTCATCGATCCTCTTTTGCAGATCGTCGATGCGCGTCTGAGCCTCAATGATACAGCTTCTAAGATGCTGCTGGCGCCCGCAAGCCGCATCGTACGTGTTCTTGGCTTCGATAAATGTGCTGTCCGATTGCGTTTTGCCCGCATACGGATGGTGCTGTGCACCGCAAAGCGGGCAGGGCTGCCCGTCTTTTAAGTCTTTTCTTTCCTCGGCCAACCGGCTGTCCAGCATTGCGTGCTCATAGCTTTGCTTCGCCATGCCCGCTTCCTTGTCTGCCGCGGCGGACTGCGCCATAAGCTGATTGTGAAGCTCCTTAAGCTTGCCGATTTCGCTATGCATATTTTCAAGTGCCTGTGTCGCCTCATACATGGGGACGGCCACGCGCAATGCGGCAGTGCGCCGCTGCCAGTATGCTTGCTCTTTTTGCATCAGCGTGCTGTCTGTTTCAAGGCGAATGGCCTGCGCCTGTGCTTTGGCCTGCTCAAGCTCAATCTTTGCGTTTTGCTTGAGTTTCTCACCCAGCCCGGCAGATTCATACAGCATTTTGTATTCATCGGCAGGCGCCTGAGGGAAATGTTTTTTAAAAATGTCAAGAATGCGGCTCTTATTTTCACGGATCTGTTTTTTCTCTTCGTCACACTCTAGGTCTATACGCGCTATTTCCCGATCCTGCGCCTGTATCTTCAAATCGAGCGCGCGCACCTGTTTGAGAAGTGTCGCTGTCGCGTCCTGCACTTCCTGTTGCTTTTCAAACAACTGTGCAGCCTCTTTTTGTTTCTCCTGCGCGTTTTTGACGGCCTCATCCAAAACGCGCTGCGCCTGACTGTACTGCAAATGCTTTTCTTTCAGGGCTGCAAGCGCTGCCGCTTTGCTTTCGCAGCTGCGCAAAGACGCACCGAGCGCAGTATGATTTTCTGCCTGCAGGACAAGCTGCCGCTGTTCATCTTCAAGCAGGTTTTCCTGCTCAGAACTTATCAGCTTGACTTCCCCCATGCGCGTACCAAGTATCTTGAGTTCCTGTTCGAAAAGTTTTGTCTTTCTGTAAACCGCTGCCGAAATGCGGCGGTATATGTCCATTTCTGTGATCTTTTCAAGTATCTCCGCACGCGCTGTGGAATCCGCCTGCAAAAATTCAGCGAAGCGGAACTGGGCAAGCATGATGGAACGCGTGAAACGCGAAAAATCCAGCCCGGTTATTTCCACGATCATTTCATCCATTTCGCGAATACGTGCCGCTAGAACGTGCCAGCCGTCAGCTTTCTGCTCATATAGCTCGCGTTTGGCTGCGCGATAGGGCTTGCTTCCTTTACTGCGTTCATGCACGAACACGGCTTTGTAACGCTTGCCGCGCGCGGTAAACACCGTTTCGGCAAGGCAGTACTGCGCATTTTTGTTCATGAGTTCGTCCTGCATGTCGCTGATTGAACTGACCCGCGGCGTCTTGCCGTAAAGCGCAAGGCATAAGGCATCCAGCACCGTGGTCTTGCCCGCGCCAGACGGCCCCACGATGGCAAAAAGGCCGCCTGCATATGCGGGGTCGCAAAGATCGATCTCAAACCGTCCCGCCAGAGAATTGATATTTTCTATCACCGCTTTTTCTATGCGCATGATTCTTCATCCTCCAGCATGCGTACGGCTTCGTCAAAGCAGGATATAAGTGCCTGCCGTTCTTCATCGCCGAATGCGGCCGTATTAAGGCAACGCAGGAACACTTCCTGCACTGATAGGCTTTCAAGCGTTTCATTGCCGGCATCAGAAAGCATTTCGCTGACCGCCGCTGCGTTGCGAATCGAAAGCACCTGTGCCAAGCCGCCTTTGACCGCATTGAAAACATCAGCCGAAAGGAACGGGCACGGTGTCGCATCCGTGTATGTGACTTCGATCCAAACATCCTTGCCGGCTATGGCCGCAAGCTGTGCCATGATCTGCTCGTGCGATCCGCTGATCCTGTGAAGCGCTTGGAAAACAGGCACCGCGATTTGCTGTATGTTCAAGCCGCTGCCGTCAAGTTCCGCTTCGATCACATATTTTTCACGGCCGGTTTCCGCAAAGCTCATGGGAAGCGGGCTTCCGCAATAGCGGATATGCGGCTGGTTCGCCACAACCTGAGCGCCGTGTATGTGCCCCAGCGCGATATAATCAAAGGCTTTGGGAAAAACATCGGCGGCCACCTGCCCGAGGCTGCCCACATAAAGCTCCCGCACGCCGTCTCCTTCGGTGCGCAGCGCACCCGCCGCAAACAGATGCCCCGTTGCCACGATGGGCACTTCTCCGCATTCTTTTTTGAGCCTTTGCGCCTCGTCTGCCGTCTCCCGGTAGAACCGCGCGGTTTCAAGAGCGATCATTTGATCACTTGTCTGTGTATCGTCAGACAGGCGCACCATCTCGTTCTTGCGCAGATACGGCACGGCACAGCAGAGAGCCGCTGTGTTGCCGTCTTTATCTTTAAGCTTTATTACATGCCTTTGCGGTGCGGACGGCAGCCCAACCGTATGGATATCAAGATGTTCAAGCACGCCCGCGGGTGCTTCGATCAGCGCCGGAGAATCATGGTTTCCTGCAATGATGATGACGGTTTTGCAGCATGTCCCTAGCAGCGAAGTCAAAAACCCGTAATAGAGACGCTGCGCAGCTCCGCCGGGCGCGCCGGTATCAAAAACATCTCCGGCAACGATCAGCGCATCGATGTCCCGCCGGCAGATCGTCTCTACAAGCCAGCCTAAGAACTTCTCATGCTCTTCGTATCGTTTTTTTGCGTAAAGTGTATGCCCGATATGCCAGTCTGATGTGTGCAGAAGCTTCATAACCGCCTCCCCAGTCTTATTTCCTTATTCTATCACGCACCCTTTGCCGTTTCAAATAAAAGAGCGCGCCGTTTGAAGGCACGCCCCCGTTTGAGCCTTTGATTTATATTTTGAGCTTCGCGAAACGCTCCATGGCTTTTTCCGTGTTCTCACGCGTGTTGAACGCGGTCAGCCGGAAATAGCCCTCCCCCGCGCTGCCAAAGCCTGCGCCCGGTGTGCCCGCCACGCCTGCATCAAGCAGCTTGTCGAAAAAATCCCAGGACGGTATACCGCCCGGCGTTTTGAGCCAAATGTAAGGCGAATTGACGCCGCCCCAGCAGTCTATACCGAGGCTTTTTAAGCCTTCTCTGATCCTGTGTGCATTGCCAAGATAAAAATCGATCGTGTCTTTGATCTGCACCCTGCCTTCTTGCGAATAACACGCCAGCGCGCCTTTCTGCGTGATATAAGGCACACCGTTGAACTTGGTGGTCTGGCGGCGGTTCCAAAGCTCTTTGATGGAATACATATTGCCGTCCTTGTCATAACCGCTGAGTTCTTTGGGGATCACTGTAAACGCACAACGCGTGCCTGTAAAACCCGCTGTTTTGGAAAAACTGCGAAACTCGATGGCGACCTGCTTTGCCCCAGAAATTTCGTATATACTGCGCGGAATGCCTTCCTCACGGACAAACGCCTCATAAGCTGCGTCAAAAAGAATCAACGCGTTCTCCCTTTTGGCGTAATTGACCCAGGTTTTGAGCTCTTCCTTTGTTAAAACTGTACCGGTAGGGTTGTTGGGATAACAAAGGTATATGATGTCGACGGGCTTGTCCGGCAGTTTGGGCTTAAAGCCGTTCTGCGCGTTGCACGGAAGATAAACGATGTCTTTGTAGCTGTTCTTCTCTTCGTTGAACTTACCCGAACGCCCTGCCATCACATTGGTATCCACATACACAGGATACACCGGGTCCAGCACGGCGATACTGCTCAGATGGGAAAAAAGTTCCTGTATATTGCCTGTGTCGCATTTGGCGCCGTCCGAAACAAAAACCTCATCCGCGCTGATGCCAAGCCCCGCGTAATCGTTTTGTGCAATGGCTTCTCTGAGCCATGCATAACCTTGCTCCGGACCGTAGCCGTGAAAGCCGTCGGCCGAGCCCATGTCATCGACAGCCTTTTTCATCGCCTCGATGACCGCTGGCGGCAGCGGGCATGTCACATCACCGATGCCAAGCCTGATCACATCGCCGCCGTGGGCGTTGATCCTTTTGGCCATTTCAGAAAACAGATAACTCCCTCTAAGTCTTGCGTAATTCTCGTTGATCAGTATCATGTTCAGTCAAGTCCCCCAAATCATTTTAAGCAGCTGCCAATGTTTCTGCTTTCCTTTCAAACATTTTACAGTATTTTGTCCTGCTGCGTCAACTCTGTATGAGAGGGATCTTAATCTTTATTCCCGGCACATAATCTGATGGCCGCAGGTTTTCATTGGCGCCCAGCAATGCAATCGGCCTTACACCGTGCCTTTTAGCCGTTTTGACGATATCCTCTCCCTGACGCACCGTATCCCAACACCTCCCATTTTCAACCGGATTCCAAATGTTTACACGCTGCCCGCCTTTGAGCGCAAGCGGGTTCAAGTCTGGATTGAGCGTACAAAACATTTTAAGATCCATGCTGAATTTGCGCAGTACATCAAAAAGCCCCTCGTCTTCGCCAAGCGTATAGCATTGCAGTTGGCTCTGCATACAAAGGGGGATCACGATGGTTTGCCCCGCAATATGATTAGCTGGATCAAGATAAGGGTTCGCCGCAAGCAAAGCATCAATGCCGATTTTATGCTTTTTTGATATCGCTTCCAGCGTTTCTTCTTTTTTAATGGTATAACAAAAAAAATCGTTAGGGCATTGTCCCATTGTTCTCCTCCTTAAAAGAAATAATTGTCCTGTCATGTATATTCCTTGTTTGCGGGATTATGTCACGCCTTGCGCCTTATTCTCTGCGCGTCGAATCAGCGGATACATATCATTAAACTGTTTTTGCAGAAACAAATTGCTGTTCGTTGGTTTTTTCAGTCGGTTTGTCACAAACCCCCTCAGCCGCAGGCCGTTTGCTGCACTTTAACAGATTGACAGCGCCTTATTCAGCCTATATAATTCTTATAAATTATTATGTCACATTGTTGCCTTTAATCGGCCTTCCAGCCGGTTCGAAATTTATTAAACGCTAAATAATTAACCGACAGATAAGCTTGTAACGGGGAGCACACAAATGGTCTATGATGCGATAATCACCGGCGGCGGAATAGCGGGGCTGACAGCGGCAGCGTATTTGTGCAAAGCAGGCCGCAGCGTCGTGTTATGCGAAAAAGAAGAAAAATTGGGCGGGCTTGTCAACTCATTCGATTACAAAGGTTTTTCCTTCGACGGCGGCATAAGGGCCATAGAAAATTCGGGGATCGTGCTTCCGATGCTGCGGCAACTTGGCATAGACATTGACTTTATCAAAAACAACGTTTCCATCGGAATAGAAAAACAAGTGGTCAATCTAGTTTCTGATGAGAGTTTGTATGATTATCAGGCGTTGCTAAATAGTCAGTTTCCTCAAAGTTCTGATGATATCGAAAAAATTATTTTGGACATCAAACGCGTCATGGGCTATATGGACGTTCTCTACGGCATTGACAACCCGCTGTTTTTGGATCTGAAAAAGGACAAGCAGTATTTGTATAAGACGATTATGCCCTGGCTGTTTAAATATATATTCACCATAAGAAAAATTCAAAAACTCGATACGCCCATTGATGAGTACCTGAATAAACTGACAGCCAATAAAACTCTTATCGATATGATCGCGCAGCACTTTTTCAAGAAGACACCGGCATTCTTTGCTTTAAGTTATTTCAGCCTGTATCTTGATTACCAGTATCCACGAGGCGGCATAGGTTCGATCATCGATAAACTGGAAAAATACATCATTGACCGAGGCGGCGAAATACGCAGGAAAACGCAGATCAAAAGTGTTGACCCGCAAAAACGGCAGGCGGCAGATACAAACGGCAATATAATCAGCTACAGAAAATTGATCTGGGCAGCTGACCTTAAAACACTGTACAAAATAGCAGATGCTGATGCTCTCGCCAGTAAAAAAACCAGGCAGAATATATTGAAGCAGAAAAACAGGATATCCGATAAAACCGGCGGCGACTCTGTTTTCACGCTGTATCTGACTGCGGGCATAGATAAGAGCTATTTTGAAAATATTTGCGGTGCGCATTTTTTCTACACGCCGTTAAAAAAAGGTTTGATCAATATTGATCTTGACAGCCTTAAAACCGGGCAAGGACACCAAGGCACATTCACGGCTGATAAGCAGACGATCATAGTGTGGCTCGATCAATTCTATGAATTGACCACCTACGAAATATCATTCCCCGTGATGCGCGATGACCGCCTGGCCCCGCCGGGCAAGACCGGATTGATCATCAGCACTTTGTTTGAGTATTCACTGGTGAAGCATATTTTTGATATGGGCTGGTATGAGGAATTTAAAGAAGCAAGTGCACAAAAAATCATAAGTGTCTTAAGCTCTTCTATTTTCCCTGATTTGAAAACAAAGGTGGAAGAGAGTTTTTCATCAACGCCCTTGACCTTAGAAAAGATAACAGGCAATTCAGAAGGCGCTATCACCGGGTGGGCTTTTACAAAAAACAACGTACCCGTTGTCAAAAACCTCCCAAAAGTCGCCCATTCCGTGCGCACACCTTTTCCTGATATTTTGCAAGCCGGTCAATGGACTTTTAGCCCGTCCGGTCTGCCCATATCTATTTTAACAGGCAAGCTGGCAGCTGATAGTGCAGAAAAGAAACTAAAACGATAACCTATTCTGCCAAGCCCGTCATCTGCCTGCTAAGAGTGCATATGCGCTTCCCCATGTCTTTATCCAGCGCATGCCTGGCCGGTTTTTCTTCTATGGTCAGGTGAAAGAACTTGCCGCTTATATCCTGCATATCGGGATCCGCAGCCAGAAAATAAATGGCTTCCCCTGATATCTTCGGGTCTTTGAGAAAACGGCTGGTCACATGGCGCGAAAAAAAGCGGTATAGCCGCCCGTTGTTGTTGCCGATATTCGTTTTCACGTCTCCGGGATGCATGGCATTGACCGTCACGCCTGTATCCTTTAACTGTTCAGCCAATTCCCATACTGTTAAGAGCTGCGCTGTTTTTGACGCACCGTACCCTTTTAATCCGGTATAATGGCGTCTTTTCCAGTTGACATCATTCGGGTCGAGCCCGCCAAAACGGTGCCCCTCAGAATTGATTTGGATGATGCGCGCAGGTGCGCTTTCTTTGATCCTCTCAAGAAGCAAATGGGTCAGCAAAAAGGCCGAAAGGTGATTGACACAAAACACGCTCTCATAACCTTCCTGTGTATAGGTACGCTTTGTCGAATGCATGCCGGCGCAATTGATCAGCACATCGATCCTTGGATAGCGCGCCAGTATCAAGTCCGCCGCCTTGCGCACTTCTGTCAGCAAGCAGAAATCTGCAATAATGATATCGACCGGCACTTTCCATTCGCTTGTGATATCTGTTTTGGTTTGCTGCGCTTTTTGCGCATTGCGGCACACCATGACAATATGCGCACCGCCCTGCGCCAGCCGCTTGACAGCCTCCAACCCGACCCCTGAAGTTGCTCCGGTGACCACGCAGACTTTGCCTGCCATGGAGGCGTTGCTGTTTCTTTGTACTGCTTTTCTGTTTTCTATGAATTTTAGCTCATCCGGCAACTCAAACTTCTTCATCTGATGCTCCTCTTCAGCCGAAAAATTTACGCATGAACCATCGATACAGCCTTCGGAAACCGGGAATACCGTTATAAATATCTCCCCACAAGTCATAGTAGTCTCTTTGTTCAATGATCCTGCCGTCTTCGTGCAAGGTGAGCCGCGTGCATCCATATATCGGTGTGCTGGGTGATTTTCGAAACGACATCGTCATGATCCAGTCCATCATAATAATGTTTGAATTTTGAGCTATATTACAGATGTCCATCTGCAATTGCCTGCATCTTTTTGTCAGCCGATTGCACATAGCCTTAAAGCTTTCGATGCCTTCCAGCCTTTGAATGGAATCCTGAAATACAATGTTTGGGTGGTAAAAAGGGTAAATATGAGACCAGTCCGGCTTCCCCTTGGTATTGTAAGTTTTTGACCAGTAGACAAGCACGGATTCAGCCGTCAGGGGTTCTGTATGAGCATGCTCTGCGAATACTGACGTATCATTTTCAGCCATAGCCTCACCGCCTGTATTGTTAATATTATTTAGACACAATCAAGAATGTTTTTCATTAATATATCATACTTTGCACTTTTCGTTAAGCTTAACGACCCATTGAAAATGAACATTTTATCTTTTTTTCTCAAAAGTATCTTTTTTATCATAGTACCTTGACAGTCATAGTTCTTTGATGTATTGTGTAGTTGCGGAGGTGATCTCATGGGCGATAACACATTATCCTCTGATTTATTAAGAGGGCATACGGATACCATGATACTCAAGCTGCTTTTGGAAGCTGACCAGTATGGCTATGAAATCTCAAAGCAGATTTATGCAAGATCGGGCGGCGAATATGAGCTTAAAGAAGCGACGATGTACTCAAGCCTTAAAAGGCTCGAGGGCGATGGATGCATCAGCTCATACTGGGGTGATGAAACAAATGGCGGGCGAAGAAAATACTACGAAATCACTCAGAGAGGCCGGGAAGCCTATCTTGAAAACAAACAAAACTGGGAGTACGCCAAACGCGTGCTTAACAGGTTGCTGTAAGAAAGGTGGCATAAAAAATGAAAGAAAAATTCAAAGCACATTTGGATGAAATGTTCTCATCATATGAAGGGCTGCGTACAGTGGATGAGCTTAAAGAAGAACTTCTTAAGGACTTGGAGGAGCGCATGGATGACCTCACAAAGCAGGGACATAATGAACAAACGGCCTTCACCATAACTCTTGATTCTATCGGCGATATCGAAGAGACCATTAAGGACGTGGCGGCGCAGTCCCGAGCGATGCAGCGTATGGTATTGACCAACTTCTCGGCCACCAGCCTGCCGGATTCAGATTTTAAAGGCGTGACTGTACATGACGGCAAGTTTGAGAGCAGCATACTCAAAGGCTCGGATTTTAGCCATTCAGACCTTACCGGCAGTTCATTTAAAAGCAGCGATTTGAGAAATGTGCGGTTCGATGGTTCCAACCTAAAAGGCGCTAAACTCTCAATGGCAGCGCTGGGTGACGCGAGCTTTATTGATTGCAATCTTAAAGAAGCTGATCTGAACTGCTCCGATTTGCGCGGCGCGAAATTTTCCTGCGCCAATCTGACAAAAACAATAATATCCAAGGCTGATCTGAAATCTACGGTGTTTGAAAGCTGTGTGTTTGAAAGCACGGATTTTCATTGTTCGGATCTGCGCGGTGTGTGCTTTGACGGGCAGCGTTTAAGCGGCGTGCGGCTCGATATGGCAGGGCTTGAAGGCGCGTCGTTTAAAAACGCAGTTTTACAAGGCGTTTCATTTCGACATGTGGCCAAAAAGTGCCTCCGGAAATCATGCTTTGACGGCGCATCCATGGATAAGCTGACCTATGCCGTTTTGAAAGCCAATGGCGCCGATTTGTCAAAGGTGGCTGTCAAATAAAAAGTGCAGCTTTAAATCTGCAATAACCAACGAACATCTTGTACTATTCGTCGCGCGGCCAGCGGCGCAGTGGCCCTTTATTTCCGAAAGCTGGCACGGACAAGCCGCACGGTTTATGCCGCTGATGCTCATGAGATTATGGTAATTATTACGTATATGTTACGATTGTTTGACTATTCGTAACATTTCGAGTATGCTTGGTATGCACGATAAAGCCGCAACAAAAGGAGTGTGCTCGATGTTTAGAAAACCGAATCCAAGCCCCAATGATAGATTAGAGTGCAGGCCTTTGAAGATTAAACTGCATGATCTGGCTAAGCCCGTTGCTTCCGCAGATATGAACGCAAAAGTTACAAAAAAGCCGGCGGAAATCGCCGCCCCAGCCGAACACACCGCTATGCAAAAATCTTTTGAGTATATAAAGTATGTTCATGCTGCCCCTAACGGTACCACAGTATCAAAACAGGACGAAGGGCAGTCTGTTCAAGCGGCGCCCTCGCAGGCTACTTTACCGAAGCATCGCGAGGAAAAACAATATCCTGATCAACAAGAATATCGATCGCGACAGTCTCCAAAATCAAGCTTCATGTCGGACGCAAAAAAAACAAGCCGCAGCTTAAAAAGAGCAGAGGCCAAGTCCGCTAAACCCGGAATATCAGGCAAGCGGCAGCTTAAAGACCGGAATCTGTTTTTTTATGCGGGTTTTGGGGTTGCCGTCATCGCCGCCGTGCTGTTCGGGCTTTTTATTGTGCCAACTATAACATCTCAATCAGCTCTCATACACCACGCGCCGCTATCAACACCCTTTATGGCTGGAATTGATGAGGAAAACGCCGAGGACACAGCATATGAAATGGCGGCCGCAAAGAGCATCACAGCTCCAAAGGAAGCGCCCTTGGATACATCACCTGCAGATAATTCCGCAGCCACACCATCTGTCTCAGAGGCAACGGGCATGCCAACACATAAGCCCACATCTGCACCGACGTTAAAGCCAGCAGCATTACCAACACCAAAGCCCATGGTCACACCGGAGCCGACATCGAAGCCTATGGTGACGCCAACACCGGTTGCACCAACGACGTCACCAAGTCCGGCGCCGACGCCAACACCTGCCCCGACAACGATGCCAACACCAACTCCAACACCAACTCCAACACCAACTCCAACTCCAACGCCAACGCCTGCGCCGACGCCCACGCCCACGCCGGTTGGGGAGCCAGCGCAATCGGATGAGGCTGCATAGTAGGCATCATTAATATTGTTGTTTTATTACCGTCAACGTTCTCAGGCAAACAAAAAACCCGCAGCCAACCGGGGTCCCCGCGAAGGCGCAAGGCTTCGTGGGGAAAAGGAGGAGCAAGGAAGCGGGCGGATGCTTTCATGAAATGAAAACGGAGCAAAGCGCACTTTGCTCCGACGTGGCAGCGGAACTAGGATTCGAACCTAGACAATACGAGTCAGAGTCGTAGGTGCTACCGTTACACAATTCCGCTTGATATATATCCCATGGTGGCGTCCGCCAGGTTTTAACACCTGCTCCAAAAGGCAGGTGGGTGCACCGTCTAAACTTCTGCCCTCCCGTCAAGCGGGCCCGGCATCCATTTGCGAACAAGAGCTCCCGTTCAAGTACTGTAGGTTTAAAACGAGGCGTCAATCGCTCACCGCAGGATATGGTGGGGTTAATTGGGATCGAACCAACGACCTCTACGATGTCAACGTAGCGCTCTAACCGGCTGAGCTATAACCCCGAAGCCGCATTACATATTATACACAATCCCCCGAGTAAATCAATAGTTTTTTGCCTTTTCATAAACCTGCAATAAATACTTGCCTTTGCCGTGGCATATATCAATCTTTGAATTTTTCTTATCGTTTACAGACCCGTTCATGATCAGCGTTCTGGGAATAGCCTCATCAAATCTTTTACAGCAAACTCGGGATACCTCTTCTTGCTTTCCTTTTTCTCCTTTTGTTGTTGACTTAAGTGCAAGCGATGATATAATACAAATCTATGATATTTCCCGAGGAAAGAAAGCCATCATGCTGCGTGTGTCAGAAAGCAAGACCTTCTATAAAAAATTCCTGATATTGGCCGCACCTATTGCTGTGCAAAATCTGCTTAAAGCGCTGATGTATTTTATTGATAATATTATGATTGGCGCTCTTGGCGAAACAGCTATCGTAGGCGTCGGCAACGCCAACCAGATCGCCTTTTTTATTTTTGTCATGATGTTTGGCATTTGCTCGGCTGCATGGATCTTCGCTGCACGCCACAACGGCGAAGGTGACTGCGCCGGCATCAAACGCACGCTCGGATTTTGTCTTGCCGGCACGCTGTTTGTGGGCCTGGTGTTTTTTTTATTGTCTGTCACTGTTCCGCACGGTCTCATCGGTATTTTTAATCAATCCGAAAGCGTGATGCAAACCGGAGGCGAATATATCTCTATCGTCGGAATTTCTTATATATTCACAGCGGTGGCACAATCTTATGCCAGTGTTTTGAGGGGCTGTCAAAATACACGGCTCCCCATGTTCACTGCCTTTGTCTCTCTCTGCATCAATGCGGGGCTCAATTACGTGCTGATTTTCGGCAAATTCGGCTTCCCGGCAATGGGTGTTGCCGGCGCAGCCATCGGCACAGTGGTAGGTTCAGCAATTGATGCCTTTTTGCTCATCCTGATCTCATATATCAAACGCAACGAGGCTCATGCTTCTCTTCGGGATCTTTTTCCTCCGCTCCGCGAATTAAGGCCTTATCTCAAACAGTTTGTGCGCGTAGGGCTGCCGGTCATCCTCAATGAAAGCCTCTGGGCTTTGTTCGCTATGGTCATGGTGGTTTTATACAACCAGATGGGTCTTGAAGTCGCAGCTGCCATGGCCGTCTTCAGTGCAATAGAACGCATGGCGTTTGTGGTGTACGCAGGCATAGGCAACACCGCCGGCGTGATGCTCGGCAACCTGCTTGGAGAAGGCAGCATCGAAAAAGCGCATACTTATGCGCGCCGTTTTCTTTGGATGTCCGCGCTGTCCTCCCTGTTTGTCGGGCTGATCATCGTTACAGGCCTTGATCCGTTCTTATCTCTTTATGACATCTCAGGGCAAACGCTTGTCATTGTGCGGCAGGTGATCATCGCCTGGCTGTGTGTTGCATGGCTGTTTTCTTTGAACTATACAAACATATGCGGTGTGCTGCGCAGCGGCGGCGATACGCGTTTTTCTCTCTATATCGACCTTTTTGCAAGCTGGCTTATCACCGCACCGCTTGCCTGGTTCCTTGGGCTTTCGCTTTCCCTGCCGGTTTATTTCGTGTATATGGCCGCATTCCTTGCAGGCGATGCCGTGAAAGCGCTGCTCGGGCTGAGGCGTTTTTACAAACGCAAATGGATCATCGATATCACGGCTCAAACACGTCTGTGCACCGAAAGCATTACGATTCAATGACTTTTCTGTTTCTATTGTATATATTGTCACGTTGATTATGCAGGAAATTGTCGAATGTCTGTAGAAGTAATAAGGCAATACGTATTTTTTTGTTTCTTTTTTATGTACAAGTGTACATATTGAACATGGGGGTAAGTTTGAACACGCCTTTATCAAAAGCACTTAAAAGAACATTGTTCCTGCTTGTTGTTGCCGTGTTGGTGCTCGGCGTCATTGCCGCGCAATTCGGGCATACGGAAGCTGCGGACAAGTCTGTTGTCCGCATCAGGCTTTCCATTGATACCACAACATCTTTCTCATTTTCCTTAAACGGAAACTACAGCATCAACGGCAATCCGGACATCAGCCTTGCTTCAGGCTCTTATACAGTCAGGCTTGAAAGCGGCACACTGAGGCTGTATTCAGGGAGCAGCGTGATCGCATCAGGTTCCTCCATCAAAATCACCGAACTTATGCCGCCTGCCTCAGGTATGAACCTTGCGTCGATCCGGACAACGCGTTACGGCACCAACAATTACCGCGGCGATATCGAATTCCGCATCAGCAGCGGGGCCATAACCGCTATCAACCATATATATCTCGAATACTACCTTTACGGCGTTGTGCCGCATGAAATGAGCAATTCATGGCCAATAGAAGCGCTCAAAGCACAGGCCGTAACGGCCAGGACATACGCCGTGCGTTATATGGGCAGCGGCACTTTTGACCTTAATGACACTTCTTCCAACCAGGTCTACAAGGGCTTCAACCCGGCGCATGACAACGCCATCAGAGCCGTGAACGAAACAGCGAAAACAGTGCTCAAGTGCGGCAATGAGCTTGTGCCGACTTATTATGCCGCTTCCAACGGCGGCTTTGTCAGCATTCCGCAGCATGTCTGGTCTGCAAGCTCGGCCATTAGGCCTTACCACGTGACGATGCTCGATCCTTATGACACGCGCAACACCTGGAGTATGCAGGAGGTGCTGATCTTCCCCAAAGCGATCACCTCTTCCAACCGTATTGCCTACCAATACATGAGCAGCGGCAGCATGGTCGCTGGCTCAAGCACTTTGAGCGGCAATGCTGAGCGGTATTTTAAAATCTTGGCGTTGCCTGCCGCAGCATCTAAGGGTTATATCGCCGCTGTCACTGATGACATTGAGATTCAAGGGATCAACCGCATGGTTGCCCACACCTATGCCGGCAACCATGGTATTCCCGATTATACGGGCACAAACAGCTCGCTGTTTTTCAGGTTTGCCGATGTGACCATGACGGTGCTGGCTTACCGTTACGCCACCCCGCAGGAAGAGCTTGAGACAGGCAGCGCGCTGATCCGAGAGCCGGTTACGGTCGATTTTACCATCAGCTTCGACAAGCTTAAAGAATCAGGCGGGCTGTACCGTGCGTTTGAAAATTCCAGCCTGCGAGCCGTCGTGGTTGAAGAAACAGCCACCAGTTGGCATATATACAACAGGCGTTACGGCCACGGCGTCGGCATGAGCCAGAGAGGCGCACAGACGCAGGCCAGAGAAGGCCGTACATACCAGCAGATCTTGGGTTTTTATTATCCGAACACGGGTTTTGAGACACTCAATATCTCGCCGCCCATACTGCAGCCTCCCGAATCGGATACGGGCACATCCAACGCGACGATCGTCAACTGCACGAATTATGTCAACGTGCGCAGTTCTCCGAGCACGGCATATCCGGCTATCGGCAGAGCTTTTGCGGGCGCACGCATCACGGTCACGCAGCCCCATGCCACTCAAGAGTGGCATAAGATAGATTTCGGCGGCATAGATGCGTATATTTTCGCTTATTATATACAGCTCGACGCTCCCGAACCCACGCAGACGCCTGAACCGACACAGGCTCCCGAACCCACGCAGGCTCCCGAACCCACGCAGGCTCCCGAACCGACACAGGCTCCCGAACCCACGCAGACATCTGCGCCCACATCCACCCCGGCACCTATGCCCTCAAAGCCCGCAATCGTTCAGTCAGGCACGGTTTCAGTGGGCACTCTCAACGTGCGCAGCGGCCCCGGCACCTCGCATGCCGTGATCGGTCGAGTGTTTGCAGATGCGCAGGTCGAGATCGTACAGCCGAACGCGGTGTCCGGCTGGCATAAAATCTGGCACAGCAGCCAGGAGGCTTTTGTGTCCTCCGATTATATCAAACTCAATGATGACTTAACGCCCGAAACCAAGGGCGTAATCACCGCATCTGTGCTCAACGTACGCAGCGGCGCGGGTACATCCTTTTTAGCCGTCGGCAGCCTGAAAAAAGGTGACAGCGTGGATATCATCACCCTGAATGCTGCACCAAAATGGCACAAAATTGTGTTCGGCGGAAGCGCAGCATATGTGCATGCAGACTATGTGAATACCGGCAGCGTACCGGCGCCGGGTACAGGTTCCTCAGTGATCTATGCCGCGGTCAATGCAAGCGCAGTGAATTTAAGGCAGTCCCCGAGCACCGGCTCAAAAATACTCAAGACACTATCGCGCGGCGAAGTCGTTCAGATACTCGAATCCGGAACAACGTGGCACAAGGTCAAACACGGCGGAATCGAAGGCTATATGTTTGCGCAATATATAACGCCATCATCCACCTTATACGGTACTGTCAACGCTAGTGTACTTAATGTACGTTCAAGTGCGTCCACCTCCGCTTCGATTCTGGGACGGCTTGTCAAAGACGAGACTGTGGAGATCACGCAAACCGGCAGCACATGGCATAAAATCAGGTATCAATCGTCGACTGCGTATGTTTATGCATCGTATATTAAGCTTTCATAATACAGATCAAATCGGAGTGCAGAATGTGCACTCTTTTTTGTTTCTCAAGTTTTTTTTCAAGCTTTTATCCACATGGTTTTCATGCGTCCTTGTTTTCCTGTTTTCTTTATTTTGATCGAAAGAATGCGCATTCCGTTTGTTTTTTTCACACTTATCCACCAAAAAACGCGATTTATCCACATCTTTTGGTGGATAACTTCCCAAACGCACCTATGAATATTGCATTTATAAATATGTATGGCCCGCTGCGAAAAACACGATGTCCGCTGGTTTATGATTCTTATTTCTGCCGCAATAATCTAAAAACGCCCCCCGGCTTTCCGGGAGGCGCAGTTTTATATCGGGTTAAAAATTGTTTCTGTCTCGGTAGCTTTTTGG
>Ga0351838_1090_pt1 | contig 16913 bp, 12 predicted proteins | sample BONcelHFGM3001E3_FD_206742 | JGI IMG/M metagenome (GOLD analysis project Ga0351838, IMG submission 206742) | Enriched cells from coal bed in the Powder River Basin, Montana, United States - BONCAT cells FGM rep1 HSBNCT.FGM.300.1.E3 ... | reverse complement strand
GCCATTGTGTATGCGTCGCCTCTGTACTTCTGGAGCTTCACGGGCCAGATGAAATGCCTGCTGGACCGGCACATGTGCCTGGCCAAGGGCTACAGGACCCCGGAGCACAAGTCGTTCCTGGACGGCAAGCACGCGGCCCTGCTCATCACGTGCGACGGACCCATCGAGCCGCAGACCAAATCGCCCAAGCAGATTTTCGACCGCATGCAGAAATTAACGAAATTCCGTGTGGCCGGGAAATTTGTGGTGTCGGGCTGCACCGTGCCGCGCAACCTCACCGAGGACGCCATGGACGTGGCGCACGAACTGGCGCGCACCCTGGCCGGCGAGGTCATGGCCGCGAGTTAGCTGAAATCAAGGTCTGCGTCTTCGGGCTCGGTTCGGGACAATTCATCATCACCGCGCTTGATATCGTCAAGCAGGCGGGTGAGGTTGAGGCGGAAGCCTGCGCGCGCGGCCGCATCCAGGTCCACGGCTGCGGCCAGGGCGCGCGCTGGGGTAAGCCCCAGGGCCGTGCGCAGCACGCCCACGTTGAGCCCGGTTTTGGCTTTGACCAGCAGGTCTTTGTCATTGGAATAAACGCCGATGAGGCGGAACAGGGACACGCCCACTTCGTGCGGGTCGCCGCTGAACAGGTTGGGGTTGTGGCTGCGGTGCGTCACGCACACCGGGCCCAGTTTCCACTCATGCTCGTGGATCACATCCTCCTGGGATGCGCCGTCCAGGCGGTAGCTTTGCCTCTTGAACACGCGGCGGTTGAACAGGCCCCCGGCCACGCGGCCCCCGGCCCCGTATTCTGTTTTCAATGACAGGTTGCGCGTAATCGCGTCCTTGAATTTCATGCGGCGTGTCTCCAAACCCGTATGTGTGTGCGTATATTGTAGCATCCCGGCGCAGGGCGCGTCATGCGGTGCGCAGGTTGTGATTCTCAAACGCGCGGCGGGGCCTTATAATGTGTGAGCCCCGCGGCGCGGAGGGCCCCCGGCGCGCACCATGAACAAACGGCTGCTTACTTACACAAGCTATCTTTACCTGATGAGTTATGCGTTCACCGTGACCAGCATGGGGCCGTGCAATGCGCCCATTGCCGCATCGTTCGGCGCGGGCGCGCGCGCCATGGGCCTGCTCATCGCCACGCACTTCACCGGGTTCATCGCGGCCACTGTGTTCTCGGGCTGGCTCATAGACCGCGCGGGCCTCAAGCCTGTGATGGTGGGGGGCGTGGCCCTGCTGGGCGCTTCGCTTATAGCATTCGGGCAGGCGCCCAGCCTCACGCTGTTGTTTGTTTTCATGTTTATCATGGGCATGGGCGGCGGGGCCGTGGATATGATCCTGGCCGTGGAATAGGCGATTGCCTGCATAAAACACTAACAAAATAGACGTATGATTATTTAATATGCATTGAATTGGAGAACCGGTATGAGAATCAAGAAGAATATTGCGGCGGCGCTCCTGGCGCTCACCATGGCATACTGCGCGGCGGCGCAGGCGGCCGCGCCTCCGGATAACATTGTGCGCATGAACCCGTTTGTGAGCACGGCCAAAACGGGTTTTTCCGTGAACGGGGACGCGGCCACGGCCAGAACCGTGTACGGGAAAGTGCAGTCGTACGGCAACATCGGGGCCGCGCCCGTGGGCGGGTGGATGGCCGCCGCGGCCACGGATATCAAATTTTTAAAACCCGGTGCTGCGCCGGACGGGTTCGACAGCGTGGACCTGCCGCATTCCTGGGGCAAGGATCCCATCCGCCTTTTGCGCACGGATTTCATTATGCCGGACAACGTCAATGGCTTTGCACTTGCCGGAAACGTGTCCCTGGCGTTCTCGGGTTCCGGGACCATGGACGTGTATGTAAACGGCAAGAAGGTCAAAAGCCTCACCGGCGGAGGAGACCTGGATATCACGGGCCGCATCAAGCCGGGCGAGACAGTGACCCTGGGCGTGAAGATCACAGAAATGACGGGCCGCGGCAAGCTCCAGTCCGTGACCCTGCGCTCCGCGGACCTGGACGCCCTGCGCGCGCCCGTGGATGAAATTCTCACGAAAATAGAAACCGCGCGGCTCCTGTTCGAGCAGCTTCCGCGCAAACCCAAAGGACTGCTTGACGCGGTAATTTCCGCGGGCCGCGAAATCGATGCGCTCAAGGGCGTCACCGACATCGCGCGCGTGCGCGCCGCGCTCGACGCCATCAAAACCCTGCTTGCGCCCATCGACGAACTCACGGCCAGGTATCCGGTTTTCAATGCAGGGCCCGCCCTGCAGAACGTGAAGCAGGACGCCATCACCGTGACGTGGGAAACGCGCGCGCCCGCGCCGTCCGCTGTGTATTACGGAAAAGGCGCGCTCGATTCCGTGATGTCCGACCCCGCGCCCGTGACATTCCACAAAGTCGCCATCACCGGCCTGGACACCGAAACCGAGTACAAATACCTGGCCGTATCCGCTGAAATGGCTGCGCCCGAGTCCACGTTCAAAACCGCGATTCGACGCGACACCCCGTTCTCATTTATGGTCTTCGCCGACGATCAGTCCAACCCGCAAATCTTCGAGCCCCTGGTGGATCGCATGATCCCGCTCAAGCCGGATCTCGTAATCAGCGTGGGCGATGAAGTGGGCACGGGCAGCGACTACGCGGCGTGGGCGCGCGAGTTCTTCTATCCCCTGCGCCGCCTCATCAGCCACACGCCCTTTTTTGTGGCCATCGGCAACCACGAGTACGGCGGCTACGCGTGCGGCAAGCCCGTGCCCTGGTTTGACAACTACATGGCCCTGCCCGCAAACCACGGCTATTACTATGCCGTGACATACGGCAACAGCCGCTTCATCATGTTCAACCAGCAGGAGGACCCCGGGTGCCCGGGCATCGTGCCCGGCACGGAACAGTACGAATGGCTGCTGCGCGAACTCGAGTCCCCGGAATACAAGGCCGCGGACTTCCATTTCATGTTCATGCACAAGCCGCCTTATTCGAATTGCTGGGCCGGCGGGTACTATGACGGCGAGGCCTCGGTGCGCGCCAACGTCGTGCCCCTCATCGAGAAGTACGGCGTGGACATCGTGTTCTCGGGCCACACCCACGACTATGAGCGCGGCCAGTGGCCCCGCCCCGGCGGACCCTATTACATCATCACCGGCGGCGCGGGCGGGCATCTGGACGACACCGTGTACAAGGAGTGGCCCCAGATGCAGCTCCACGCCTTCGTGCACCACTTCAGCCATGTCACCATCAACGGCAACAAGCTTTCCTTCGAAGCCGTGGACGCGGACGGAAACATCATCGACACGTTCGAGATTGTCAAGGAGTGATTGCACGGCCGGGATGCGGGCGTAATGGCGCAAAATATTTTTTAATCTGGATTATGCGCAGCCATTGTGAAGAGGTATGAGGCAAATAATACAAACCGTATTCAATGAAATTATCAACCCCTCAGATTTCGTCACCCTCGCGAAAGTTGGGGGCCACGCTCGGCTTGACGTTGCTATGAACACGCAAAGGCCCCATTTTGCTTTCAAGCATTTTAGTAAGAATTGGTAACTTCTTTTTTTTCTGCAATTCCCTCGATTAACAACCTATTTGAAAATATGACAGCATTTAGCCTTGTGATAATATTTTCGGATGCCATTGATACTCTTCTCGGATGGCGGGGCTTTTGCTTTTATGGGCAGGCCCCGCATCTTCGTCGAGTTTATTATTGGAAAAGATACGCCGCGCTGCGCCCGTGAGCCTGTCGTGAAACGGGTCGGAGAGCCGGTTGCGGGAAACACGCACGTCCGGGTCCATGAGAGAAGACAGGAAACCGAGTCATGGAATGACACATGCTCCGGCGATTAGCGAAAGCGGCCGGAACTGCGCCAATCATTTCAAAACCACCGCGCCTTACTTCGACTCTACCATTTTATTTTAATAATTTTCGATATGCGCCGTTGCTGATATGTATACTAAAAAAAAGTACATATTGTACAGCGGCCTGATTTTGGTATTTTGATTCTTTGCGCATCGGAGACGCCAGCATGATGCGTTGCGGCGACAAGCAGCATTCCCCAATGTTGACTTTCCTGCACCGCTCTTGGTTGCGGGCCACATAGATTTAAAGAGTTACACATGAATGATTTGAATAAGCGCAACACACCGCAGAGCCCATTCGACGACTCGGTTTTCCGCATGCTCGTGGAGCACTCCTCGGATATCACCATGACCATGGACGCCCGGGGATTGATTTTGTATGTGAATCCCGCGGTGCGGCAATTGCTTGGATACGAGCCCGGAGATCTGATCGGCGCCTCGGGGTTTGAAATCATACACCCGGATGACCGGGCCGGCCTGGAGCGGACATTTCAGGAAATGGTCGAAAATCCCGGGCGGCGCACCACCGTGCGCCACCGCATCAACACAAAGCGCGGGGACTGGCGCGTGTTTGAAACACGCGTCGGCAATTTTCTGGACCACCCCCCGATCAGCGCTGTGATATGCAACAGCACTGACATCACGGAACAGGTTGAGGCGCTGGACGCCATGCGCCGGCAGGAAGAACTCATGAACCAGGCGCAGAGCGTGGCCCGCCTGGGCAGTTGGAACCTGGACCTGCGCACCGGGCGCATGACATGGTCCAAAGAAATGTACCGCATCTTCGGGTTCGAGCCCATGCCGGATCCCGCGCCCATGGACCAGGCCATGCAGCGCGTCCATCCCCGGGATGTGACGCGCGTTGCCCAATCCATTAACAAGTGCCTCCAAAGCCCCGGCAAACAATCATTTGAATACCGCATCCTGCTTCCCGGCGGGGCCGAGCGCATTGTGCTGGCCGGGAACCAGTCTGAGCCCGGCCCGCACGGCGCGCCCGTGAGCATGCACGGCACCCTGCAGGACATCACCGAACTCAAGCAAGCCGAGAGCGAGAAGCAGGCCCTGCAGGAGCAACTCTACCACATCCAGAAACTGGACGCCGTGGGCACCCTGGCCGGGGGCATCGCCCACGAATTCAATAACATGCTCGCCGTCATCATGGGCAACGCCAGCCTGCTGCTGCAGGACCCGGACGCAGCCGCGGCGGGCCAGGAAGAACTCGAAGAAATCATCAAAGCCAGCGAACGCTCGCGCGACCTGGCCATGAAACTGCTCACCTTCGCGCGCCGCGATAAAATCAATGTGCAGAATATGCCCGTCAAAGAACTGCTCGGCGATTTTGCCGCCATGATCGAACACAGCTTCCCGCATAACATCCAGGTGCATTGGACAGCCCCGGACGATTTGCGCATCAGCGCCGATGTCAGCCAGATGCGCCAGGTGCTTCTTAACCTGTGCAACAACGCGTGCGACGCCATGCCCCAGGGCGGCATCCTTTCCATACTGGCCGCGGATATTCAGATTTTTGAAAAGGAAGCCGAGCCCCTGGCCGGCCTGTGCCCGGGCCGCTATTGCTTCATCACCGTGCGCGATTCGGGCATGGGCATTCCCTCAAGCATCAGGGATAAAATTTTCGACCCGTTCTTCACCACCAAAGGCGTGGGCCGCGGCACAGGCCTGGGCCTCAGCATCGCCCACGGCATTGTGCAAAACCACAACGGGCGCATGTTTGTGGATAATCATGATGGTCCGGGCGCGGCCGTGGCCTTTTGCCTGCCCGCTGCGGATGATGCCACAACGCCACTTGCCCCGCCCGCCCCCAGGCCGGCCGCGAACAAGACCGTGCTTGTGGTAGACGACCAGCCCATCATGCTCACCCTGGCGCGGCGCATCCTTGAGCGCGACAGGTTCCTTGTGCTAACCGCCGGCACCGGCGCCGAGGCCATTGAAGTTTTCAAACACATGCACGGCTCTATCGACCTGGTGCTGCTGGATTTGCTTATGCCCGACCTCGACGGCGAGGATGTGTGCGACGCACTTCTGGACATCGACCCCGGAGCAGCCGTGCTCCTGTGCTCGGGCGCCACGCAATCCCAGCGGTGCCATGACATGTTGCGCAAGGGAGGCATAGCGGGCCTTCTGAAAAAACCCTTCACCATGGAATCGCTCATCGAGGCCGTGCGCAGCGCCCTGGCCCGGAGCGCGCGCGCCACATAGCCAAACCGCAACATTTAAAATCGCAGGCGTTTCGCCGCCATTTGGTTTTGCAATCGCATTTATCGCCCTGCGGTTGTAAGATATGTCCCATGCAAAATCCGGCTTCCACTTCCGCGCGCAGGCTGGGCCTGGCCTTCGGCTTCGGCAACATGGGCCTTAATATCATGACCATGCTTGTGACCATGTGGATCTACCGCCGCTACTGCCCCCCGGACAGCGCCTCCGCGGCCCTGCTGGATATCGGCACGGTCAGTATGCTGCTGTTCGGACTCAAAATCGTGGAGTCTTTCACCGGGTTTACCGTGGGCCACTGGAGCGACCACACGCGCACGCGCTGGGGGCGGCGCATGCCCTTCATCGCCGCCGGCGCTCTGCCCCTGGGCCTGTCATTCCTGGTGCTCTGGCTCCCGCCCCTGCGCTGGCTGCCCGCGCAGTCCACGGGCCTGTATGTGTTCTTCACCCTGAGCGCCGCCGTATTTTGGATCGCGTTCGTTACCGTACAAATCCCTCTGTTCTCGCTCCTGCCCGAGCTGGCCGTGACCAGCGAGGCGCGCATCGCCCTGGCCACGTACCAGACCGCGTTCACGCTGCTCAGCACAGGGCTCGTGATGATCGGCGTTCCTTTTCTCCTGCACTCATTCGGGTTCCCGCTCGTGGGTGTGCTTTTTACGGGCCTGGCCATGGTGTGCCTGCTGTCCCTGCCGCTTACCGTGCGCGAAACATTCTGCGGCGCGCTGGACCCGGCGGCGAGCATGCCCGGATTCGCGGCGTCTTTCACCGAAGCCGTGCGCAACCGCAGCTTCATTATTTATCTGGTCAGCAAGGTTTTTGCGCAAATCGGGTTCCAGATCGTAATCATGACCATCCCCTACGTGGTGCCCACTATCATCGGGCGCGGGGATAAATTCGTGGGCGTGCTGCTGGCTGGCACGGCCGCGGCCGCGGCGCTCACGTTCAGGCCCATGCGCCGCTACGCCGTGGCCCGGGGCAAAAAAGCCGGCCAGGGCGCGGCCCTGCTGGCCCTGGGGTTTCTGCTGCCCTGCGTGTTCCTGTTCGGACGGCTCGACCTGTCACTGAACGTCAATATAGCCGGCGCGCATGTTTTTGTGCCCGAGGCCTGGATGAGCGCGGGCCTGTTCTTCCTGCTCGGGTTCCCCATCGCCACGCTCATGATTCTGCAGGCCCCGCTCATGGGCGATATCATCGACCAGGACGAAGTGAACACGGGCCTGCGCCGCGAAGCCCTGTACTTCGGCATCAACGGGGTGGCCATGAAAATCGGTATCGGCCTTTCCACCCTGCTCATGGGCGCGCTGTTCCACACCTTCGGTTACACCGTGGGCCACCATCTGGGCGTGGACCTGTGCGCCCTGTGCGCGGGCTTCCTGGTGCTCATTGGATACATAATTCTCCGCTTCTACCCCATCGACAAACAAATGGAAGACCACATCCGCAGCACCCTGGATGCACGCCGCGCCGTGATCTAAAAGGCGAAATCAAAAGCGTCTTCGACGCCGCAAGGAACCCTTTTGAAAAAGGGTTCCTTGCGAATCCTCCCCAAACTTTTCGGCGGGCAATCGCCCGGCAAAATATGTGCCGGACAATTGCCTCATAAAATCATTGCAATGTAAAAGCCATAGTGAGGCAATGCCGCACAGCGGCATTGCCCGCCAAAGTCTTTGGGAAGGTGTGGAAACCCTTTTTCCAAAAGGGTTTCCGCGCTTTAATTCTTTGCTTTTCTTCCCGCTGCCAACATCAGAAATACATTTTGCAGGGAATGCCGGACTCGGATTCAAAGGAGCGGATGCGGTGTTTGAGGCGCGCGGCGGCCGCGCCGGGGTTTACACGGTACTGGGGCAGGGCCTCGGGGCAGGCGATGCGGGCCGCGCGCACAAGCTCCTGCATATAGTGTTGCACATGGTTGAGCTTGTCGAACACGATTCTGCGCACGCCCGAGCTGCGCAGGGCCTGGAGCAGGTCGGGCAGATCATGATCCGTGACGCCTGGCAGGACCGGCGCCACGAACGCCCAGGTGTCAAGCCCGGCCGCGGACAGCTTTTCCAGGGCTGCCAGGCGGTCCGCATAGGGCGGTGCGCCGGGCTCGAACGCAGCGCGCGCGCGTTCGTCCACGCCTGTAATGGTTATGCCCACGGATACGCCGGGGATATCATTGAGAATATCCATGTCACGTGTTATGAGCGGTGACTTGGTGAGGATGCCCAGGCTGCCGCTGCGGCGCGCGAACAGGCCCAGCAGGGAGCGGGCGAGCTTGTAGGTTTCTTCGGCGGGCTGGTACGCGTCTGTGACCGAGCCGAGCAAGAGGTGGCCGCGGTCGAACAGGCCCGAGGCGAGTTGCTTTGCGGCAATGTCCGCGGCATTCACGCGTGCGTCCGCCCACGCGCCCCAGGCCCGGGTGCGCGCGCTGTTGCCGGCCATGTGCCTGGCGTAGCAGTACACGCAGCCGTGCGCGCAGCCCGCGTAGGGATTGGCCGCGTAGTCCACGCCCGGGATGCCGCATGCGCCGATAAGGGTGCGGCACGCGCGCTCGCGCAGCAGCACGCCGTGCTCCTCGCGCGCCGGGTCTGCGGCGAACATGTCCAGATTCTGTGCGGGTGTGCGGCTTTCCCGGTTGTCCATAAAGGTATTCTAACAGCACTGCCGCCCAAAACATAACAAAAGGGCCGGGCCTCCGGCCATGAACACCATGATAGAAGTGAAAAACAAGATTTGAAAACGAAGTTGTAGAAGTAATCATTGCCCGCGTGAGGCAATTGTCCGATGACAGTATTGCGTTGCCGGAATTTTATCTATTTCGGAGACGGATGCGGGATAGATGGCCGCCGGGCTATTGTTTTCCGTGAAAGAATTCGCTGCCCGCGCCCGGGAAAATGGTTTTTTCCGTGTCGGGGGTGGGTTTTGTGGCCATGGGCCAGGCGCCGGGCTGCGGCTCGGGGCCCAGGCGCGCCTGGGCGCAGGGTTCGGGGTCGTGCATGGCGGGCCGTTCGCGAATATTTTCTGTATCTTTGTTCCAACTGAACTCGATGGGAATGCCGTTGGGGTCGTAGGCGTAGATGGAAATGAGGAAGCCGTGGTCGATAGCTTCGGTCACGTACAGGTCCGCGGCTGTGAGGAGGTCATTGATTTCCCAGAGATCGGCCATGGTTTCCACGCCGAACGATATGTGGTCGAATGCAATGGGGCCTTTGCGGGGCGCGCCGTGCGGGCGTTCCTCTATGGGAGTTACGCCGCTCCATTCAAAGAATGCGATGGCGTCTGTGGGTGACAGTTCGAAAAAGTAGTGCCTGTAGCCGGGGCGGCCCAGGCCCGCGATGAGGCGGCAGCCCAAGAGGTCGCGCCAGAACCGGATGGTGGCGTCCATGTCCCCGGTGGCCATGGCCAGGTGGTTGATGCCGTTGAATTTAATCATGGATTGGTCTCCTTCCCGCGGGTGAGCATTTCGTGTTATTGTAACTGTTCCCGGCGTTAAAGAGTTTCCGGCGGCTCAAGGAACCCCAGCAGAACTATGGCGGACAGTCGCCGCAAGGAATGATAGTGAAAGACTAAGAGCATATGTGTGAATAGAAAACGCCGGGCCCCTGTGCGGCGGCCCGGCGCGCGGTGTGTTTTTTCAGAAATTTTTGCAGCCTTACAGCAGCATGCGGGCCAGCTCATGGAATACGTCGTTGGAGCGCAGCACGCCCACGACTTTTTCTTCGTCGACCACGGGGATGATGGATACGTTGTGGTCCACCATTTCGTACATGGCTTTGATGATGTGGTCCTTGCTGTCCACGGTCACGACGATGGGCATCATCACATCTTTGACGGGCATGTCCGCCTGTTTGCGCACGCCGTCCACGAGTTTGTCGAAGGAATAGATAGCGAACACGTCCTTGTTGAACAGCATTTTGCGGTCGCGCAGGGGCTTGTCCTTGAGGAAATCGGGTTCAAGGCCGCGCAGGATATCGCGGCGGCGCACGGTGCCGAGCAGTTGGTATTCTTCGTCGAACACGAGTACAAACCGCGTGCGCGACACTTTGCCGCTTGTAACGATTTCGGATTTGTCGAATTCTGCGATGGCCTGGCGCAGGGTGAGCCAGTAGGGTATGTGCGGATATTCATCGAGCGGAATCATGATGTCGCCGGCGGTTTTCTGTTGCATGGCGTGCTCCTTTGAAACGGACTGTGAGTGGGCGTTGGGCGCGGGCCCTGGGCCGTGCGCGTCCTGTCTTTTATTAAACACGGCTGCCGGCGCCGAATGTTTCCTGGTTATGCGGCCGAACGCCTTTTTTTATTGTTGATCACGCGTGCGCGGCCTGTCAATGTCCCGCGCGGTTGCGGCAAAGAAAACTATATGTATGCAGCCGGTGAATTATCAAGTATTTCCAGAGCGGGATTCGGGGGGCGGTGCGGGTGGCGCCAGGCCGAGGTTTTTCAGGAAGTCGCTGATGTACCAGTCGGTGATGGCGTCATTGGACAGGGCCATGTCGAGTTGTTTGGTCATCACGGTGAGGCGGCCGATGAGGCGCAGTTTGTGCTGGATGGCTTCGGCGCTGTGGTAGTCGGTTTCCACGTCCAGAAAGTCGCCCTTGCTGTGGTCGTCGAAGCCCATGGCGGACAGGATGCTGGTGAGCAGGCGCACGCGGCGCGCGCGGCGGTCGGGCGAGGCGCCGCCCTGTTTGAGCTGCATGCGGATAAAGTTTTTGTTGGGCTGGTCCGCGCACATGGCTTCGATGGTGGAGAAGTGGTAGCCCATGCGCAGGCTGAGCATCATGAATTCGCTGCTGAGCACCGCGAAACTGTTTTGTGAGAAAGAAGATCCGCCGCGGTGTGTGGAGCTTGTGGCCAGGGGGCGGCGCTGGCTGTCGGCCAGGTGCACGGGCCAGCGCTCGCTGCGCAGCCCTTCCCAGAATGCGGCCATGGGCAGGGATGCGATATCGGTTTCGGGGATGTCCCGGCTGGGATAGCGCGACAGGTCCTGGTCGATGTAGATAATGTTCATTTCCAGGGGGATGTCGCTTTTGAGGCGCAGGCTGATGCTGTCCTTGTGGCGCAGTTCGCGCGCGCCTGTAAACATTTCGTCGATGGCCATCTGATGCGCGTAGCGGGTGATGTCGTGCAGGGTTTCGCAGGCGTGGGGCCTGAAATTTTCATCGTTGGGGTGCAGCAGGTTGAGGGGTGTGATGTGAGACATGAGGTCGAGCAGCAATTCGCGGGACGCGTCTTCTGAGCAGAAGCTGCATTGCGTCTGGCGGGTTTTGACGAGCTTGTCCTGGATGCCCTCGTACACGCGTCCCGCGGTGGCGTCCACGGTGACCAGTTGGCCGGCGGGCAGGGCCAGGGCGCGGTCCAGGCCGCAGATGGTGGGCGTGGCGTGTTCGCGGGCCAGGGTGGCTGTGTGGCTGGCGATGCCCGGTTCGGCGATGATGAGCGCGCTGATCTTGTTGAGCACGGTGACCAGGGCGGGAAAAGGCTGCGGGGACACCAGCACCGCGGCATCGGGGATGGCGGGCAGGTCCCTGTTCGATATGGCGTGGAACACGGGCCCGGCGCCCGCGCCCGGGCAGATGGTGCTGCCCTCGTCCAGCAGCAGGGTGATGCCGCGGGTGAGCGCCTCGTTTAGGGGCGCGGATTCCTCCATGATGCGCAGGGGCCGCGTTTGCAGAATGGCCAGATGATTCTGTTTGTCCATGGCCCATTCCACGTCCTGGGGGCTGCCGTAGTGCGCCTCGATTTTCATGGCGTTCTCTGCGAGGCGCCGCAACTGATCCTCGTTCAGGCACGGCTGCTTGCGCGCGGCGCGCGGCACGGGTTCGATGCTGACCATATCGCCGTTCATAACCAGTTGTTTGCGTTTTTCGGCCACGCATTCCACCTGGTAGGAATTATCATGCCGGGAGATCTTGAACACGTCCGGGGGCGATTCGCCGTCCATGAGCGGCTTGCCCAGGCCGGGCACGGCATTGACCAGCAGCGACCCGTCGTGGGGCCGCACAGGATCCCGCGTGTACAGCACGCCGCTCACGGACGCGTCGCACATGGCCATGACCCCGGCGCTCATGGCCAGGTCGGCTTCGCTCATGGAATGGCTCAGGAAGTAATAGATGGCTTTGGCGCTGAATTTGCTCGCCAGCACCTCGCGGTAGCGCGCCAGCACGTCTTCGGCCCGCACATTGAGAAACGATGCGTACTGGCCCGCGAAGCTGTAGAAGGTGTCCTCGCCGATGGCGCTGGAGCGCACGGCCAGGGACGCGCCGCCGCACCGCGCGCGCAGGCTTTCCACCTCGGACTCAATGGCCCGGGCCACGTCCGGGGGCACGGTGCTGCCAAGCACCATGTCCTGTATTTTTTCGGCCGCAACGGCCAGGTCCTCGAAACTGCCGATGTCCACGCCGTGAATGAATTGCGTGACCCGCTCCTGCAGGTTGTTGGCGTCCATGAACACCTTGTACGCCCAGGCTGTGATGGCGAACCCCTCGGGCACGGGCAGTCCCAGGCGCGACTTCATTTCCCCGAGGTGCGCGTTCTTGCAGCCCACGCGCCACACGTCGTCCCGGGTCAGGGCGTCGAACGGAGCGGTAAACACATCCTGCTCGATGGGCCGGTGCCCCGGCATCTTTTTATTGATGGCGCGGTTGATTTCGCGCAGGCGTTCGTCCAGGGGCTTGTACCCGTCGCCGCCCAGGGTGATGAGATTGCGCACGATGTCGCGCACCCCGCGGCGGATGCGGTCCACGCTGTAGCGGATCTCGCTGGTTTCCACGGGGCACCCGCTGCGCGCGATGACCTCCATGTCGCTCATGTTCTTGAGCACATGGTTATTGCGGTCCAGCACCGCGTAGAACGTGGTGAACTTGTCGCGGATTTCATTGAGCGCCTCGGCGCTCTCTTCGGGCTTGTTCTCGCGCAGAGCCCTGCGAAACCATTTCATTGGGCTTAACCGCCTCGGCGCCCGCTTTGGGGCGCTATGAATTTCAACACCATACAAAATTGGAACCGAACGCACAGGGTTCCCGCCATATTGTAATTCCCGCGCATGCGGCCCCGCAAGGCGCGCGCGCCACAGCGCCCCGGCTTGCTGTTGGCTTTTGGGATGCTGCGGCTGTTTCGAGCGCACCGTTGTGTATGTGGAAACTCCGGTTTCGTTAAGCCGCTTTGTTGCCGTTTATTTTTCTCCTGAACTATTCATTTGATTTAGGCGTTATTTACAATTGACTTTGTGGCGATAATGAAAGAGTGAGGCGGAGTCAATGGAAGAGTTGGATTTGAAGGATTTTGAGACGCGGATTCGGGTGCGGCCCATGGCGGCCGGAGATTTTGAAGCTGTGGTGGCCATGCAGGAGTTGTGCTTTCCGGGCATGGAAACGTGGTCCACGGAGCAGCTTGAAAGCATGACCGCGATTTTCCCTGACGGGCAGATGGTGGTGGAATACCAGGGCCGGGTGGTGGCGTCGTGCTGTTCTTTGATTGTGGATTTCGATCTGTATTCGGACTGGCACAACTGGAAGGAAATCGCGGACAGCGGGTTCATCCGCAACCACCTGGACGACGGGGACACCATGTACGGCATCGAGGTCATGGTGCACCCGGAGTTCCGGGGCCTGCGCCTGGCGCGGCGCCTGTATGACGCGCGCAAGCAGATAGTGCGCGAGCGCAACCTGGCGCGCATTATCGTGGGCGGCCGCATCCCGGGCTACGGCAAGCGTGCGGACGAAATGTCCGCGCGCGAGTATGTGGAGCAGGTCATGGCCAAGAACCTGTTCGACCCCGTGCTCACAGTGCAGACGGCCAACGGGTTTGTGCTCAAGCGCCTGATTCCCGGATATATGCCCGCGGACTCGGCGTCGCGGGGCTACGCCACGTTCCTGGAATGGACCAATCTCGACCACGTGGCCGGGGGCCAGCAGCGCCTGCACTCCGTGGTCCCGGCCCGCATCTGCGTGATGCAATACGAGATGCGCGGCATTGATTCGTTCGATGAATTCGAGCAGCAGTGCGAATTCTTTATCGATACGGCCGCGGATTACAAGTCCGATTTTATTCTGTTCCCGGAACTGTTCACCACACAGCTTTTGAGCACATTCAAAATCCGCCGCCCCGAGCAGGCCGCGCGCAAGCTGGCCGAGTTCACGCCGCAGTACCTGGATTTTTTTACGCGCATGGCCGTGTCGTACAATATTAATATCATCGGCGGCTCCACATTCGTGATCGAGGATGACAGCCTGTACAATATCGCGTACCTGTTCAAGCGCGACGGCACCGTGGGCAAGCAGTACAAGCTGCATGTGACGCCCGCGGAGCGGCGCTGGTGGGGCGTGCAGCCGGGCCCCGGCGTGGAGGTGTTCGACACGGACTGCGGGCGCATCGCGATCCTCATATGCTACGATATCGAGTTTCCCGAAGCCGCGCGCATCGCCGCGTCCAAGGGCGCGCGCATCATTTTTGTGCCCTTCAACACGGATGAGCGCCACGGCTATCTGCGCGTGCGCCACTGCGCCCTGGCCCGCTGCGTGGAAAACCATATTTTCACGGCCATCGCGGGCTGCACAGGCAACCTGCCTTTTGTGGACCATGCCGATGTGCACTACGCCCAGTCCGGCATCTTCTCGCCCTCGGATTTCCAGTTCGCGCGCGACGGCGTGGTGGCCGAGTGCAATCCCAATATCGAGACCGTGGTCATCCACGATGTGGACCTGCAATTGCTGCGCCGCCACCGCCTCACCGGCACCGTGCAGAACTGGAATGACCGCCGCAAGGATTTGTATAAAATCCTTTATTACGAAGACGGCCAGGAGAACACAGTGTGACATCAGATTTTTGTGAGTCGGCGAACACTCTTTACCCGGGGACCATGCGGCTATGAAGAAAAGACTGCGGTTAGAGATTCTGCCCCAGCCCGATGATTTCACGTGCGGGCCCACGGCCCTGCATGCGGTGTACAACTATTTCGGAGACGCGCAGCCGCTGGCGCGGGTGATCGAGGAGTCGCCGCGCCTGGAAAACGGCGGCACCCTGGCCGTGAACCTGGCCATTCACGCCCTGCAGCGCGGGTACCGCGCCACGATTTTCACGTTCAATCTGCAAGTGTTCGATCCCACGTGGTTCGATCTGGACAAGGCCGGAATGCTGCGCAAGCTGGACGAACAGCGCGAAGCCAAAAAGGGACGCCGCCGCGTGACTTCGGCCACGCGCGCGTATGTGAAATTCCTGAACCTGGGCGGCGAGCTGCGCTACGAGGATCTCACGCCGCCCCTCATACGCCGCTATTTGAACAAAGGCGTGCCCATCCTCACCGGGCTCAGCTCCACGCATCTGTACAAGGACCGGCGCGAACGCGACGAGGACGCAGTGTACGATGATATCCGCGGCGTGCCCACGGGCCATTTTGTGGTGCTGTGCGGATACGACCGCACCGAGCGATCCGTGGCCGTGGCCGATCCGTTTTTCCGCAACCCCGTGTCCCGCTCCGGCTACTACAATGTGGATATGGACCGGCTCATTAACGCGATTCTGCTGGGCGTGCTCACGTATGACGCGAACATGCTGATTCTGCGCCCGGGTCCGGAGAGGAAGCGCCGCGCATGAGAACCCTGATTGTGGTGAATGAGCCAGGGGACTGGCCTCTGAATATAGAAGGCGTGGACGTGGTGGCGGCGCGCGCGTACCTTACGGACCCTGAATATTCGGGGCTGAAACGCGCCATGGTGTTCAACCTGTGCCGGTCCTACCGCTACCAGAGCACGGGATACTATGTGTCCCTGCTGGCCGCGGCGCGCGACCACCGCCGCATGCCCGGCATGCGCGTGATCCAGGGCATGAAGTCCGCACCCGTGATCCGCCAGGCGTCCGAGGACATGGAGGCGCTCATCCAGCGCAACCTCAAGCCCCTGCAGTCGGACCATTTCGTGCTCAGCATCTACTTCGGGCGCAACATGGCCGAGCGCTACAACCGCCTGGCGCGCCAACTGTTCAATATCTTCCGCACCCCCCTGCTGCGCGCCAGTTTCGGGCGCGACGCCAAGGGCCACTGGCACCTGCGGCGGGTCACGCCCATGGGCGCGCGGGATATCCCCGATAACCACCGCGACTTCGTGATCGAGGCCGCGCGCGCTTATTTCGCACATCCGCGCTTCAACGTTTCCGTGCGGCGCCGCGGCCGCTATGACCTGGCCATCCTCCACGACCCGCAAGATCCCATGCCGCCCAGCGATGACCGCGCCATGAAAAAATTCGTGCGCGCGGCCCGCGACACCGGCCTGGAGCCGTACCTTGTGGAAAAAGAAGAGTACGGCCGCATCGCCGAGTACGACGCGCTTTTCATCCGCGAAACCACGGCCGTGCAGCACTACACCTTCCGCTTCGCGCAGCGCGCCGCCGCCGAGGGCCTCGTGGTTATCGACGACCCGCGCTCCATCCTGCGCTGCACCAATAAGGTGTTCCTGGCCGAGTTGCTCGCACGCCACCGCGTGCCCGCGCCCCGCACGGTCATCGTGAGCCGCGACACCCTGGCCCAGTTGCCCGGTCGCATGGACTTTCCCCTCATCATCAAGCAGCCGGACAGCTCGTTCTCCCAGGGCGTGGTCAAGGTGGACAACGAGGACGAATTGTGGGCCCAGGCCGCGCGCCTGCTCGAAGCTTCGGACCTCATCCTGGCCCAGGAATACACACCCACCGAGTTTGACTGGCGCGTGGGTGTGCTGGACCGCCGCGTGCTCTACGTGTGCCGCTACTTTATGGCCCCGCGCCACTGGCAGATTATCAAGCGCGACGGACGCGGCCGCGTCACCGAGGGCGAGGCAGACTCCATCCCCGTTGCCGATGCGCCCCACAGGCTCGTGGACACGGCCCTGCG
>Ga0351838_1078_pt1 | contig 17569 bp, 12 predicted proteins | sample BONcelHFGM3001E3_FD_206742 | JGI IMG/M metagenome (GOLD analysis project Ga0351838, IMG submission 206742) | Enriched cells from coal bed in the Powder River Basin, Montana, United States - BONCAT cells FGM rep1 HSBNCT.FGM.300.1.E3 ... | reverse complement strand
GCGAGCTTTTCAGGAACGCCCCGTAGTGCGCACCAAACCATACGCCAATGTCTTTCCGCTCTTTGTACTTCAGATGATGGATAAGGTGCTGGACCTGATTCCCCTTATTGAAATGAAGAAAAGAGGCAGCACTCTCCACTGGTGCCCGCCCCCAAAAGATCCGGCTGACCGGATTGTCGTGTTCCAGGTGATACCAGGTTTTTGGCAAATGGTATTCACACAGGGTACACACCACCTCTTCCCCTCTCCACAAGCTGTTCCCGCAACAGGTGCAGATTCTCGGGTAGAGGAGCGAGAAAAAATCATTTATCCACATAGTTGTTACATTTCCCATTAATCGGGAAAAGAGCCAAAAGGTTATAGGTTCATTCCAAAATAGTTGATGCAAGGAGGACTTTCATCTGGTCGCCCGGCATCAGAAAAATTCGTAGATTTACACTAAATTTCAAATTGTTATGCAGGAGAGGCCCTTACTCCATGTGGAAAATCTTTCGGTTACTTTCAGGAATGATGGACGGGAGACGCTAGCGGTGGATGATATCTCCTTCCGGATCGGTACCAGGGAGATTCTGGGCATTGTAGGAGAGTCGGGTTCTGGGAAATCGGTAACAGCGCTGTCAGTATTGGGGCTGATCACCGATCCACCAGGTACAGTTGCTGTTAAGAAGATCGAGTTAACGGAACCTTCCGGGGATACGACCAGGCTTAACCTCCTACCTGAACGCGATTTGCAGAAAGTTCGAGGCCGTTCGGTATCCATGATCTTCCAGGAACCAATGACCTCGTTGAACCCTGTATTTACTTGCGGGGACCAGGTTTCGGAGACGTTGAGAAGGCATCTGGGAATTAATGGAAAGAAGGCTAAGTTGCGGGTAATTGAACTTTTCAATGAAGTATCTCTTCCCGATCCGCCAAGGATCTACCGCTCCTATCCGCATGAGTTGTCGGGCGGACAAAAACAGCGGGTGATGATTGCTATGGCGATCTCCTGCAATCCCTCCCTGTTGATTGCCGACGAACCTACAACGGCACTGGATGTCTCCGTACAGAAAACGATCCTCGATTTGCTGAAACAGTTGCAGCAGAAGAGAAACATGAGTATTCTCTTTATTACCCACGATCTCGGACTGATTTCACAGTTTGCCGACAGGGTAGCGGTGATGTACAAGGGAAAGATTGTTGAAGAGGGAGAGGTTAACCGCGTGTTTGATCATCCGGAGCACCCCTATACACGAGGTCTGATCGCTTGCCGGCCTCCTTTAAATGTTAGGCTTAAGAGGTTGCTAACGGTTGGGGACTTTATGAAAAGTCAGGAATCAGGAGTCAGTGGTCAGGAAAATCCTGTTGATGGTGATGACGGCATCGGTCTTCATGCTGAGATCATCACTCCCGAACAGCGGCTTCTTGTTCATCAGAAACTTTATAGCAGCGAGCCGATTCTGAAAGTAGAACATGTAGGGAAGCAGTTTTCATCGGGAAAGGGATGGTTGGGGAGAGAACGTAGTTCAACCCTGGCCGTAGACGATGTCAGCTTTTTCCTCTATCCTGGCGAAACGCTTGGGATCGTGGGTGAATCGGGTTGCGGAAAGACCACCCTGTCGCGGGTGATCCTTCAGCTGATACCGGCTTCGGAAGGGCGGATTCTTTATAAGGAGACAGATATCACAACCCTCACCCGCAGCAAGATGAAATCGCTGCACAAAGATTTGCAGATCGTTTTCCAGGATCCTTACTCATCCCTGAACCCGCGCATGTCGATTGGTGAAGCTATCAGGGAGCCGATGGAGGTGCACCATCTTTACAGCAACCGGCATCAGCGGATAGAAAAAGTGAACGCATTGCTGCAACGGGTTGGACTCCTGCCTGAGCACTATTACCGCTACCCGCATGAATTTTCGGGCGGACAACGGCAACGGATCTGTATCGCGCGGGCACTTGCAGTAGATCCCCGACTGATCATCTTCGACGAGTCAGTATCAGCCCTCGATATCTCTATTCAGGCGCAGATACTCAACCTGCTCAACGACATGAAGCGTGAGTTTCAGCTCACCTATATTTTCATCTCGCACGACCTAAACGTGGTGAAATATATGGCAGATCGCCTGATCGTAATGAAGGATGGAAAGATTGTAGAGATAGGCGATCCTGATGAGATCTATTTGAACCCGAAATCGGAATATACAAAGGTTCTGCTTGAAGCAAACGCAGGGTCGGGGTACGCCCCGACCCTGCTGATGGGGTGATGAATAGCAGGAAATTAGAAAGCGAATAACGAAAAGGAATCGATATATGGCGAAAAGACAAAAAATCAACAATGATCAGAAGAGCAGTATGATCAATAATATTTTGCAGGTATTTCTGGAGAATCCACACAGTGCATTGAATTACAAACAAATATCGAAGAGGCTTGGGGTAGGGGACAGGGCAGGCAAGGACCTGGTAAGACGATTGGTCGAAGAGTTGTTCCGCAACCGGGAACTGGTGGAATCAAATCGCGGAAAATACCGGATCAATCCTGAAGGGGAGCGCTACCGGAAGTCGGTAAAAACCCATATGACCGGAACGGTCGACATGAAACAATCGGGAAAAGCATATGTTATCCCGGATGATAAATCTGGCGACGTTTTCATCAATACCGGAAATACAGGTAAGGCGCTTCATGGCGACACGGTGAGCGTATCACTTTTTCCTATCCGGAAAGGGAAAAAGCGGGAAGGAGAGATCATTGAAGTTCTCAAGCGACATAAAACACAATTTGTCGGCATCCTCGAGATCACGAAGAATGTCGCTTTTTTTATTCCCGACAACACTTCCATGCCGGTCGACATCTATATTCCGAAAGAAAATCTGAATGGTGCCCGAAGCGGAGAGAAAGTGATCGTTACCATTTCGGAATGGCCTGAACATGCCCAGAATCCGTTTGGAAAAGTTATCCAAGTCCTGGGGAAGCCGGGCGATAACCAGGTGGAGATGCAATCCATCCTGGCGGAGTTTGAGTTTCCGCTGTCGTTCTCCGCTTTCTCCGAGAAGGAGGCCGCTACAATCCCCGACGGGATTCCCGAGCGGGAGATCAAGTTGAGGAGGGATTTCCGGAAGATCTTCACCATCACCATTGACCCGGCTGATGCAAAGGATTTTGATGATGCCATCTCTTTGCTGAAGCTGGATAACGGAAACTGGGAAGTGGGAGTGCACATCGCCGATGTATCCTATTATGTAAAGCCAGGTACGTCAGTTGACGATGAAGCCTATCAACGGGCGACATCCATCTATCTTGTCGACCGTGTGATCCCGATGCTGCCCGAAAGGCTTTCCAACGAGCTCTGCTCACTGCAGCCCCACAAGGACCGTCTCTGTTTTTCAGCGGTATTTGAACTTGACGAAAAGGGAAAAATATACCACGAATGGTATGGGAAAACGGTCATCCACTCCGACCGGCGTTTCGCTTATGAGGAGGTGCAGGAGATCATTGAATCCGGGAAAGGAGAGTATGCCGAAGAGATCAGGGTGTTTAACACCATTGCCACTGCCCTCAGGGGAGAGAGGTTCAGGAAGGGCTCTATCAATTTTGAGACCCAGGAGGTGCGGTTCAAGCTGGATGAGCAGGGCAAGCCACTGGAGATCTATTTGCGCGAAATGAAGGATGCAAACAAGCTGATTGAGGATTTCATGTTACTTGCCAACAGACGAGTGGCAGAAATGGTAGGTAAAAAACGGGGAGAAAAACCGCCAAAAACATTTGTTTACCGGGTACACGACACCCCAAGTCCCGAAAAACTCCAAACCTTCATTGAATTCATCAAGAAGCTTGGATACAAGATGACACTTACCAGCAATAAATCCCTTGCCCAATCTTTCAACAATCTTTTCAGGGATATCAAAGGAACTGGTACAGAGACCATGATAGAAACAATCGCTATCAGAACGATGTCAAAAGCCTATTATTCAACGCACAATATTGGCCATTACGGATTAGCATTCCCGTTTTATACACACTTTACATCACCCATCCGGCGCTATCCCGACCTGATGGTACACCGTATTTTTGGGGAGTACCTCCATGATGCTGCTTCGGTCAAGGAGGATGTGTATGAACCGATGTGTGATCACTCCTCCCAGATGGAACGAAAAGCGATAGAAGCAGAACGGATGTCGGTTAAATACAAGCAGACTGAATATATGCTGGATAAGGTAGGTCAGGAGTTTGAAGGATTGATATCAGGCGTAAGCAAATGGGGACTTTTTGTGGAAATTATCGGGACTAAATGCGAAGGGATGGTGAGGCTCCGCGACCTCGAAGATGACTTTTATTACCTGGATGAAGAGAACTTTCAGGTTATCGGGCAACGGTATGGGTTTCAGTACAAGTTGGGGGATAAAGTGACCATCAGGGTTAAACGGATTGACCTAGGAAGGAAACAAATGGATTTTGGACTGGTAAAATTTTAACTTTGTACTATATTTTATTCCATTTCTAGTATGGACCTGATCTCCCCAAAGCAACTTGTTGAAGCAAACAAGTACCTGCAGTATCTTGGTGGGGAGACCCTGGCAAAAATTCTTTTCAAACTGCTCAAGCTAGACAAGGTCAATAAACAGTATGACAAGATTTGTGACCTTGGGCCACGGGATTTTATTGATCAGCTGATTGAGGGCGTAGGAGTAAGTTATGCTGTGGACGAGCAGGAGCTTGAAAACTTCCCTAAAACTGGCCCCTTTATTGCCATATCAAATCATGCCTATGGGGCGATTGACGGGATTTTACTTATGAAAATCATTCCTGAAGTCAGGCCCGACTATAAAATGCTTGTTAACTTTCTGCTAACCAAGCTGGAACCGATAAAACCCTACTTTTTAGGAGTAAACCCATTTGAAGCATACAAGGATGTAAGGTCGAGCTTTGGCGGGTTGAAAGACGCTTTCCTTCACCTTCAGGCAGATCATCCGATTGGGATCTTTCCGGCCGGAGAGGTTTCAACAGTTAAATTTCAGTACCGGGGCGTGGCCGACAAAGAGTGGCAGCACTCTATGCTAAAGTTCATCAAGAGGGCGAAAGTGCCTGTGGTGCCTGTCTATTTTGATGGTTCAAACAGCACGATGTTCCATCTATTAGGCATGGTGCATCCGTTGCTTCGGACTGTGAAATTACCTTCTGAACTTTTCAATAAACGGGGAACGACGATCCGGATCCGGGTTGGAGTCCCAATTCAGGTGAAGGAGCAGGATGAATTTGAGGATATCAGGGAGTTTGGCAAATTTCTCAGGATGAAGACCTATGCTCTTGGGATCCCGCTGTCGAACATCAAGAGGCAGGCATCGATTGCCCCTTCTCCGGCAGCGCAGGAACCTGTGATCGATGAAGTTCCCCAAAAGTACCTGATCGATGAGATCGAGGCGATCAAAGATGAATTCAAACTGTTCCAGATACAGAATCTCTCTGTTTTCTGCTCACCCACGGAGCGGATTCCATACATTACCACAGAGATAGGGCGTTTGCGTGAGATTACATACAGGAGTGTTGGGGAGGGGACCAACAAGAGTTTTGACCTGGACCATTATGACCAGTATTTCGAACAGTTGTTCATCTGGGATGAAGAGGTACAAACAATTGTTGGAGGCTACCGGATAGGCATGGGCCGGATAATTTATGACAAATATGGCATTCCCGGGTTTTATATCAGCACACTTTTTCAAATTGACCCCGATTTTTCAACTGTGTTGAAAGTATCGATTGAACTGGGTCGCTCTTTTATCACGAAAGAGTATCAGAAGAAGACCATGTCTCTTTTCATGCTCTGGAAAGGGATTCTCTACCTCCTGATAAAAAACCCTGAATACCGCTATCTTGTGGGTCCTGTAAGCATGAGCAATGAATTTCTGGATGTCTCTAAAGCGCTGGCGGTCGAGTTTCTGAAAGCCAACTTTTATAATTCCGAATTCTCTGAATATATCCATCCAAACAAGCCTTTCACCATTCAAATTCCAAGGAAGATTAACAAGCACCTTTTTCTGAAATATGTTGGGAAAGACCTGAACCGGCTCGACCGCTTTATCAGTAGTATCGATCCGATTTATAAGACACCGGTTCTCTTCAAGAAATACCTCAGCGTTAATGCTGAAATTATCGGATTCAACATTGATCCGTTATTCAATAATTGCTTGGATGCACTGACCATTCTCGACCTGTTTGAGGTCCCCTATGATATTATTGAAGCCCTCTCCAAAGAGATTAATGATCATTCATTGTTAGACAGATTTCGTAAGTAATACCCTTAATCATGAAAACAATTCAACAATTCCATTTGATTTTACTGCTTTCAGCATGTGCATTGATGCTTTCTGCCAATGCTCAGGAAACCAGGCAACCGAACACCTGGACTATTATGGCCTCCTATTCTATCCCCGGGAAAGCTTCGGGTTTGGCCTGGGATGGAACCTATATCTATTTTGGGATCTATGGTTCAAATGGAAACCAGATCTACAAATTCAATCCAGGAAACGGAAGTTCTACCCTGCAGTGCACAGGATCTTTTGGCGATGCCTATGGACTCACTTACAAAGCGCCGAACCTGGTGACAACAGATCACGTTACCGCGACAGCAGTTCCTGCAACCGCCATAGAATTTTCCATGGCGGGTACCACAATCTCAACACTTAACCTGCCCGACCATTACATGTCGGGGATTGCCTATGATGCAGGCAACTATTGGGTATGTACATACTATCCCGACCCGGGAACTGTTTATAAAATCAATGCTTCCGGAACGGTTCTGTCACAGTTTACGCCTCCCAACAACCAGCCCTGGGACATTTGCACCCACGGATCCGATCTCTGGATTGCCGACTACTGGGGTGATATGTTATATAAGGTAACCACAACCGGAACCGTACTTGAAAGTCATGGATCGGAACAAACCGACCCGGCCGGCATCGTTTGGGACGGGACTTACCTCTGGTACTGCGACGGGCCTTTGAATGGAAACAGCACGCTCTATAAAGTGGATCTGGCCGGGGCGGGAACCCCGGTCATCAATGTTCCTGTTACGGCACACAACTATGGCAATGTGAGCATTGGAAGCAACTCCACCTGGAACTGCCAGGTACAAAACACCGGCACCGTTAACCTTACGATCAACAGTATCGGGATCCCCAGCGGACAACCAATCACTACCTCGTTTGTCACACCGTATATCCTGGCCCCAAGTGGAAGCGTGAACGTCCCCTTTACTTATACGCCTACTACAGCAACCCCGTTGAATACCCAGGTGAGTATCAATTCAACCGATCCCATCAATCCTTCGGTGAATGTCACGTTAACCGGACAAGGCGTTTACAGTGGCCCGCATATTTCACTGCCCTATACCTCCCACGACTGGGGTAACAGGCGTGCCGGAGCCTATTCAAGATGGTACCTGCCGGTGACAAACGACGGGAGCACGACACTTACCATTACAGGCCTCGATATAAGTGACCCGCATTTTATTCTAGATGATTCAGTGGTTCTTCCTCTGACTGTCTCTACTAACGGAACAGCTCAGATTGGCATCTGGTTTCATCCCGAAGAGGGGATTGACTATAACGGAACGATAACGATTGTTTCAGATGCAGTAGGCCAGGGATCGTTGGATGTGACCCTGGAGGGAACGGGTGTGGAGACCAACTATCCAATCGGTACTCCCCTTTGGAGTTATACGATTACAGGTGGTTATGATAACAGCCCTAAAGCGATCGTTCCCATCCAGGATATTACAGGCGACGGTGTGGATGATGTGCTGGTAGGATCGGAAGATGACTATATCAGGTGCTTTAATGGAAATGCATCAGGATCAGGCGATGTCCTTTGGGCAACGGAAATTTATGCCGGTTATACCTATAGTCAGAAGTGTATGACCACGATCGATGATATTAATAACGATGGCTACCGCGATGTCATTGTTGGTACAGCCGGCGGCGACCGATCAATAACCGCCTATTCGGGAAAGACAGGATTGCAGATCTGGAAACACGATACCCACGAATATGGTGGCGGAGGATGGGTTTACCAGGTAGATGCCCGTTATGACTACAATAACGACGGGGTAACTGATGTACTTGGCTGTACCGGAAATGATGGAAGCAACACTGGTCCGGTAAGGGTCTATTGTCTCAATGGGCTGACAGGCATTTCAATCTGGGAGCGACCCAATCCTGATTCAGGGCCCCTGTTTTCGGTGATAGGCGTGGAGGACTTTACCGGCGATGGTAAACCGGATGTATTGGCCGGCGGATCGAATCAGCAGGAGAGTTCGGCCAGACTATTCGGGATCAATGGGGCTACCGGTACTGTGATCTGGACCAATTATCCCATTGGAACATCTACCTGGGGTCTGATGCAGTTGGATGACATCAACGGCGATGGAAAGAAAGATGTTGCTGCAGGTGGGTTCGGCGGACAGATAGTGCTGGTTAACTCGGTAAATGGTGCGAACCTCCACTTCATCAATATTGGCTCATTCATCATCAACAGGCTGCAGGATATGGGAGATCTGAACAAAGATGGCTACCGCGACATCCTGGTTGCCCACAGCAGTCCCATAGGGATTGTCGTTGATGGGTATTCAGGTGAAACCCTGTGGTCGGTCCCGCTTGCTGACCAGTCCTCTAATGTGGGAAACATCGGGGATGTGACCTTTGATGGCACGAATGATCCGATCATAGGAACCCTGTACAACAATAACTACGCTTATTTCCTGGATGGTTATGATGGTGCGGAACTGGCAGCTGCGCCGGGACCAACACCCGTTGATGCCATCACTGCCATCCCCGATATTGTGGGGGATTTAACCATGGAGATGGTTCTTGGCGGGAGAAACGGACTGGTAGCCTGCCTCTCGGGGGGTTATGACACTACTTCGCCGGTTGCCATTCCACCCATGACAGATCTTGTCCGGATGGATGTTGTGAAGATCTATCCCAATCCGGTAAACGATCAGATGACCATTCAGGTGAAGGTTAATCAGCAATCTGTTATCAAGCTGGAATTGTATGATCTCTCAGGCCGGTATATTTGCCTGATCGGTGAGGGTCACTATCCCGCAGGTGAGACAAGCTGGATATGGAACCGGCAATCTGCCGATGGCCAGCGGGTGAAGCCAGGTATATTCTATCTCAAGGCAACAACCGGTAGCCACGTTCAGTGGGTTAAGTTGATCACGCAGTAGATGAAACCGTTTTCAATTGCGATCCTGTTCCAGGTTTTCTCTCTTTCCGTGCTTGGGCAATCGCCAACTGTTTCACCGGAAGATTCGGTCAGGCAACTGGCTGATTCTTACCGGTATGCTGAAGCCATTCAACTGGCAGACAGGTACCTCGTTCTTGACAGCACCAATTTTGAAATGCTGAATCTCAAGGCCAGGGCCCTCCAGGCCTATTTCCAGAATCAGGGGGCCATCGGGGTATTTGAGCGGATTTACAGGCTGGATACAACCCGGCTGAGCACCCTGAATGACCTGGTAAATGCCAACAGGATGACAGGTCAGTATAAACAGGCTTCGGTTTACTGTGAAAAGATCACGCATCTATCTCCAGATAACCTTTACTTCAGAACTCAGCTTGCAAACCTTTATTCCCTCGATGGAAGGTTCAGGATGGCTCTGGATGTACTGATCCCGATTATCCGGGCCGATTCATCAAATCTTTATGTGCTGCGGCAGATTGGAAATTCATTTGCTTCTCTTGGCATGGCCGATTCAGCTATTGTCTATTATCAGAAAGCGTTGCTTCGGGACTCGATGGATGTGGCCACAACCGTGAAACTTTCCAATCAGTACATCCTGAAAAAAGCTTACGACACGGCCCTGCTGATTACAGAAATATTTCTGCGGGTTGATACAACTGATGCCGACGTTACAAAACAAAATGCCTATTGCTACTATCTGCTGAGGAACTACGCAAAAGCCCAAGAGCAGTTTACACGATGTATCGAGCTGGGCGACTGGTCAAAGCTTGCTTACAAGTACCTGGGATTATCCTATTATAAGGCAGACGAATTCGTTCTGGCGGAACCCTGGTTCAGAGAGGCCTATTATGCCGATACTACAGATGCGGAGGTCTGCTTCTATTACGGAGTTTCAGCGACGCGTGCGCTCAACCCCGACACAGGGCTGATGATGTTAAACAAGACACTGGAAACCCTCGGCCCCCTTACCGCATTTCTTTCAACCGTTTACGTGCAGTTAGCGGAGGTGTACAACAGCTTCAATGATGCCGATACTGCTTTGTGGTTTCTGATCAAGGCTGGTGAGCAGAATCCCTCAGATGTCAAATTGCTTTTCAGGATCGGTTATCAATATGATTTGCATCTGAAGAATGTGGAAATGGCACTTGTTTACTATGAGAAGTTTTTGAGCATGGCAAGTGCAACAGATCCGGCAACCAATGAATCCTCCCTCTCGATTGCCGTTTCATTTTCAGACTATGCGGCAGCAAGGGTGATGGAGATAAAGAAGGTCAATTCACAATCGTCAGTTCATCAATGATGTTTGTCGCGCCGGCAAACTTGTCAATGATGAAGAGGACATATCGGATGTCCACGTTGATGCACCGCTGAAGATTGTCCTCAAACAGGATATCACCGCTCATTGCTTCCCAGTTTCCGTCGAAAGCGATCCCGATCAGCTGGCCATCGCCATTGATTACCGGACTTCCGGAGTTTCCACCGGTGATGTCGTTGGTTGTCAGGAAACAGGTTATCAGTTTGCCATCCTGGCCATACGGACCGTAATCTTTGGCCTTCCAAAGAGCCTTGAGTTTCGCATCCACGATGAACTCATCATTTGTAGGATCCTCTTTCTCCATCACCCCGTCGAGGGTGGTGATGTATTCGTAATGAACGGCATCAGCAGGGAAATAATCGAGTACCTTGCCATAAGTAAACCGCATGGTGGAGTTGGCATCCGGGTAGAACATTTTATCGGGCATCATATCCCTGAGCCCGTCGATCCACAAACGGTTGCCTTTGGAGAGACCCGACCGGGCCTCCCCGAAAGCACCCATGAGCTTGCCCGATTCGGCCTGCATGGATTGAGCGGTTAACCAGGCCAGATCCTTTTTGAACACTTTAAGAGAGGGTTTATCAAGGAATGCGTTGGCGCTTTCTGCTGTGGCAAATACGCTGGTGGTATAGACATCGTTGGCGAAAGCAGCGAAATCGTTGTTGTAATCCTCTTCAATCATTGTGAAGATGGAAGGGAGGTTCTCTTTCTTGACGTTTTTCGCATAGAGCTTAAGCATCTCGCCAAACATGTTTTTCTCAATCTCAAAATCCCACTCCTGGAAATGATCTGTAACAACAGCGCGCAACCCATTGATGGTTTCTTCAATGGCAGCTTTGTTTTTATTCTCCAATTGCTCTTTTAACGGGCCAAATCCTTCGGCAAATCCCACAATATCCAATCCGCCTCCTGCAAACCTGGAATAGAAGAATGGCACACTCGCCTCTCCCAGTTTTTCATATCCAGCCTTTAAATCAGGTAATACATCTCCATATCTCTCTTTCCGCATGGGATTATCATCAATCCACAACGTAAAATCGTCTTCCAGCTCCTGTTTTTTCTCAAGTACATGGTTCTTCTGCAGCATCTTGGTTTGGCCAATAAAGTTTTTCCAGGTATTGGAAAGGCCGGCATAATTCTCGGAATAGGCAATTTTTGCTGCTTTGTCTACATCCATCCTGACTTTCATCACCTCGAGTTGTTTGCCAAATACATCAATTATTACGGGATAGAAATCATCCAGATTGTATTGGATTCCATATGAAGTAAGATATCGGCTTGTACTTCCGGGATATCCCCAGATCATGGCAAAATCGTTTTTATTCACGCCCCCAATGCTGATGGGAAGGTGGTAATCAGGCTTAAGAGGAATATTGTCATCAGAAAAGTTGGCCGGATTGTTTGTACTGTCAGCGTAGATTCTGAGAATTGTGAAGTCGCCTGTATGACGGGGCCACATCCAATTGTCGGTGTCGCCACCAAACTTACCGATAGAGGAGGGAGGCGCTCCAACCAGGCGCACATCTTTGTAGGTTTTCCAGACAAAGAGGTAATATTCATTTCCGCTGTAGAAGGAGCTGACCTTGCTCTCGAATTTTCCATCTTCAGAAGCACGGTCGGTGATACGGCCGGAGATCTCCCGAACTTTCTTTCCCCTGTCAGATTCTGAAATAGAATCGGCAAGAAATGGGATGATTGAATCGGTTACATTCTCAATTCGTACCAGAAAAGAGGCCATCATTCCTTCGTTGGGCAGCTCTTTGTCCATGGAGTAAGCCCAAAAGCCATCAGTGAGATAATCGTGCTCGGTGTTGCTGTGATTTTGAACAGCGCTGTATCCGCAGTGGTGATTGGTAAATATCAGACCTTTGTCGGAAACAACTTCAGCTGTGCAGAAAAAACCTCCGCTAGCCGGACTTCCCGACGAAAGGCCGACAATGGCATCTTTCAGACTGGAATGGTTAACACTGTATATCTCTTCGGGGGTCAGGTGCAGTCCCATTTTCTGCATATCGACGTAGTTCAGGCGCTCAATCAGAATAGGCAGCCACATACCTTCGTCGGGCGGATTTCCGGCCTGAACTTTTTTGCCGGGAATCAGCAAGAAAAGCATGCCAGCCAGCACCAAGCTCAATAAGGTGAATCTCTTTGTCATCATAATGTCAGTGATTTATTGAATGAAGATACAATATTACACACAATTTTCTGAACACGGAATTTTTTTAGATAAATGAGCTAACCTCTCGATATCTCTGCTCATCCGCCCCAACCAAGGCAATAACATGTAAAAAGAGTGGATAGTCAAAAAAAATTGACTTGTATCAGGGTTATTTCCATCTTTGCAGCCACTTAAACTAATTTATGTTAAAAGGATTTTACAAACACATGAGGGAACGGTTTGTCATCCCTCATATCCTTTTCTGGATGGTGAGTGTCGCTTTTTTTCTACTGCTTCTTATCTATACAAGGGGCTTCAGAATTGGTGAGATCGATTTTCGCACAGCCACTTCGATTCTGGTCACTGTATTTTTTCTCGCCATATCAGTCTATATCAACATCTTGTGGTTAATTCCACGATTCTTTAAAAAAAGACAGTTTGTTCTCTTTTCCATTTTGCAAATCGGGAATATCTGCCTGTTTATCTTTCTCAATTATTTCACATCCCATGTATTTGAGGAGGAACATCCGGAGTTTCTCAATGAAGCAATAGCAGAGATGATCCTGGTCACCCTTTTTCTGATCGTTACCACCCTGCTTAAATTTATGCGTGATTCCATTGCTCTTCAGGATGCCGAGCTCAAGGTAAAAGAGGTGGAAGGACAGAAGGTCAGGGCAGAACTCCAGGCGCTTAAATCCCAGGTTAACCCTCATTTTTTCTTCAATACGCTAAACAGTCTCTATTCGTTGAGTCTCGATAAGTCGGAGAAAACCCCCGATATGATTTTGAAACTTTCGGATCTGATGCGGTATGTGATTTACGAATCTCAGGACAACCAGGTGCCTCTTAAAAAGCAACTTGATTTTCTGAAAAGCTACGTATACCTGGAACAGATGCGGTCGGACGAGAACCTGAAAGTGACATTTAATGTTAAAGGAGATTACCTGAATACACGAATTGACCCTCTTCTTTTCATCGCCTTTATTGAAAATGCTTTTAAGCATGGCTGTAAAACATCTGCCCTTGGACCCTACATTCATATTGACTTTAACGTAGAGACTCCAGACCAGGTAAATTTTTCGATTGAAAATAATACAGACACTTCCGTATCTTTGATGGACAAGAAATCGGCTGGCTTTGGACTGAAAAACGTGAAGAAGCGCCTGGACCTGCTTTATCCTGGCAAGCATGACCTTCATATTATCAATACCGGAACCACCTATCGTGTTGAACTTTGTATTTGTATTCAAAACTTATGAAGATCAAGTGCCTTATTATCGACGATGAACCTCTCGCCCAACGGGTGATCGAGAAGTATGCCCAGGATTTGCCATTCCTCGAAATCGTAGGGAAGTGCAACCAGGCTGTGGAAGCAATCGAATTTCTACACCAGCAACAGATAGACCTGATGTTTCTGGATATTAATATGCCTAAGCTCAGTGGGATTGATTTCCTGAAAACTATGAAACATACTCCGCTGGTAATCATCACAACTGCTTATGCAGAGTATGCCCTCGAAGGGTATGAACTGGACGTGGTGGATTACCTGATGAAGCCGTTTGGTTTTGACCGGTTTGTTAAAGCGGTTCACAAGGCACAGGATGTGTTGTCTACCAAGAATTATCAGGATGAACCGAACGTTAAAAACGAGTACTCTGCCGAAGAGCAGTTCGTTTTTGTAAAATCGGGAAAGAAGACCTTTAAAGTAAATCTCAACGATTTGCTCTATGTTGAGGCGTTGGGTGATTATGTGAAAATTTATACAACGGAACGGATGATTGTAAGCTACCAGTCGTTGAAGCACATTGAATCCATACTTCCCTCAAACCGCTTCCCACGAGTTCATAAATCCTACATCCTGTCTCTTTCCAAAGTGGATATGATTGAAGGAAATCAGGTTCGGATCAAAGATAAATACATACCGATCGGATCAAACTACAAAATGGAGTTTGAAAAACTGGTTAAGGCAGGATAACTCCCTTAACAGTTCGTTTATCTCAACGCGAGCCGTTTCCCTCTTCAATGGCATTTTTCAAAGTCTTCAGCACAAATCCGAAGTAGATCATCAGGATTCCAAAAATTATGGCAAAAACACCGAGTAATTTTAACAGGAATCCAGCCGTTGTTACCGGGTCAAAAAAGAGCATCACGCCTAAAACTGTTGTGAGGATTCCATTGAAAAGGAGGATGTTCTTACTCGGGAATTTCTCTTTGATATTAACTAAAATTGCGAGTTGAACCACTCCAAGGATGACAGCCCAAACACCGATAATCACCAGGATGAATTTCATTGAGAAAGATGGGAACAGCAGAAAAACCAGTCCAATGATCACTGTAAGGATGGATTCAAAAAGAAGCATTCCGGCATGTTTGTCCTTTTTGATGTTTCGTAAGGCTGCGAGCAGAAGAATCACCCCCACCGCTGCACCTCCAATGCCGATGTAGATCAGGAGTGCCCGGATCAGGTCAGTGTCAAAAAAGAGGAGAAAGGTTCCGAAAAGGATTGCGATCAATCCGTTGAATACCAGAAACCACCAGTTTTTTTTGCTTTTTTGTTCCATGATTGTAAATTTATTGGGTTAATTGTCCTTTAAGCAGCGAGATGCCGTAAAAATATTCTGATATCGAACTTCCGATTACAAACAATCCAATGATCAGGAAGAGAATCCCTGCAATCCGGTTGATCCAGAGTTTCACCTGGGGGCTGATGGCAGTACGTATCTTATTTGCGAGTACAGCCTTCAGGATATCTGTCATCAGTACCATCAATAATGTCCCGGCGAAGAAAAAGGCAACCTTGTTGCTGTTTCCTCCGTAACTGGAATTGATAGCCACAACAGAGGTGATCCAGAAAAACCAGATAGAGGGATTGGCCAGATTCAGAAAATAACCTTTGAAAAAATAGGTAAAGAAGCCACCACGGTTAAATTTCAATTCCCGGATGGCTTCAACAGTCTCTTTTTCAGAGACTTTTCTTACCAGGGTAGCGATGCCAAACAGTATCAGGATTGATCCGCCAATGATACCAAGAATAAGGTGACTTTTTGGGTTCCCGAGAATTTGTGAGGCCCCGAAATAACTGCCTACAGCAATAGTCAGATCGCTGGAAAAAATTCCAAGAGCCAGGTATATTCCATGCCATGCCCCATACTTGATGCTGGTCTGGATCAGTGCAATCATGGCCGGACCTATGATAATAGCCACGGTCAATCCCAGGAAAAGCCCTTCTACGAGTGGTCGAATCATGGATACAATGTTACGAAAAAATAACTACTTTCGTGCGATAGCATAGTTGGAATGAAATCATTAAGCCGGGTGGTTATCTGGATTGCGGGGTCGATTATTGGGTTGGTTGTGATCCTTTTCGGAGGTTTTTTACTCTTCAGTGTCATCCATGAATATCGGCCTGATCCAATTGAATCTGTTGAGGTTGATGGTTCTTCATCAGAAAAGTCAGACACCACCAGAGTATTTTCGCTGATTATATGGAACATTGGTTATGGAGGTCTCGGGAAAGAGATGGATTTCTTTTATGACGGCGGGAAAAATGTTCGACCCGAAGAACCCTATTTTGAACAATCTATCGCAGGAATTGGGAGTTTCATAACACAACATGATTCTGTAGACTTCTTTCTTCTTCAGGAGGTTGACATGGATTCGAAACGAAGCTATTCCCTTAATGAGGTGAACTGGCTGGGAACCATACTGCCAGATTTTTGTATTTCGTTTGCGGCCAACTACAACTGCCGATACGTCCCCATGCCTGTTACTGACCCTATGGGACCGGTAATTTCGGGACTCGTTTCCTGTTCACGGTTTCAGCCGGAAGAGGTAATCAGACATGGCTTTGACAAGCATGTTTCATGGCCTAACCGGCTCTTTTACTTGAAACGATGCTTCATGGTATCCCGTTACGCCCTTGACGATGGCCACCAACTGCTCCTCATCAATATTCACAACTCAGCTTTTGACACAGGAGGCGTTTTGCGAAAAAGAGAGATGGAGATGATCAGGCAATTTATGTTAGACGAGTACGAAAAAGGAAATTTCCTGGTTGCGGGAGGAGACTGGAACGCAAATCCGCATCTATTCAATCCGGATGATATGATCTCGGGAGATAGGGTAAAAAAAGACGAATTTACGGATATGAACACCTTTTTTCCTGACTGGGAATTTGTATTCGACCCGCGATATCCGACAAACCGGGATGTTGACAATCCATACCAACACGGGGTCACACCGGTGACCATTCTGGATTTTTACCTCGTCTCCCCAAATATCCGTGTTCGTGGCATTCAAACATTACAAACAGGGTTTGAACACTCCGATCACCAACCGGTCTATTTACAAATCGCCTTACATCTTTAGTTATGATAATCGAGGTACCTGAATTAATGACACTGAGCGAGTTGCTCCTTATGGAATTTAGGGAAGCATCCAAAACGACGGTTAAAAAGATTATTTCCCGAGGGAATGTTAAGGTAAATGGCAAGATGAACACAAATCCTGCCACCAAGGTTAAGCCAGGAGATACCATTGAATATATCAAGCAGGTATTCCAGCTCAGCAAAATTAAACCACCCTTTCCGGTTTCCTACGAGGACAACTTTATCCTGGTTGCGGAAAAACCGGCGGGAATGTTGACTGTGGGTGATCGTGGTTTGGGAGGAACCTCATTTTATAAAGAGCTGCTTGCCTATGTGAAAGAGAATTCTCAGGGCAAGGAGCGACTCTATGTGGTGCATCGACTTGACAGAGAAGTTTCCGGATTGCTGGTTTTTACAAAAACCGAGGAGCTTCAGCAGATACTGAAGAACGATTGGAAAAATACCAAAAAGCTTTATTACGCATTGGTAGAAGGCTCCCCGCCAGAAGATAA
>Ga0351838_1081_pt1 | contig 17683 bp, 12 predicted proteins | sample BONcelHFGM3001E3_FD_206742 | JGI IMG/M metagenome (GOLD analysis project Ga0351838, IMG submission 206742) | Enriched cells from coal bed in the Powder River Basin, Montana, United States - BONCAT cells FGM rep1 HSBNCT.FGM.300.1.E3 ... | reverse complement strand
AGTGGCGACAGTCGAGTCCCGATCCGTTCCCGTCGACATGCTGACCATCGGCACCGTGGAGCCCATTGCTACAGTGCAACTCAAGTCAAAGGTCGCCGGTGAGATCCTCAAGGTGGATTTCGTCGATGGTGCCCATGTGGAAGCCGGAGAGGTGCTTTTCCAGATCGATCCTCGTCCTTTTGGGGCAACCCTGAAACGAGCCGAGGCCAATTTTGCCATTGCTCAAGCAACACTGAGCAATGCGACTGAGCAGGCGGAACGCTACACGACCCTCATCAAACGAGGTGTCGCCTCGAAAGAGCAATTCTCCCAATATCTCTCCAACGCAGAGTCCCAAAAGGCGGAACTCGCCGCCCGCCAGGCCGACGTCGATCAAGCCCGCCTGTCTCTGGATTGGGCCCAAGTACAGGCTCCGATCAGCGGGCGTACCGGCGCAGCTCTTCTGAAAGCCGGAAACATTGTGCAGGCCAACACCGAAGTGCTCACTGTCATCAACCAGATGCAGCCTATCTATGTGACATTTTCCCTCCCGGAAGGTTCTCTGGCAACCATCCGCGAGTGGATGGCAAAAGGTAAGCCAGTCGTCACTGCCCGGAACCCGGAGACAAAAGAAGTCCTCTCCACAGGAGAACTCACCTTCATCGACAATGCGGTCAACACCACTTCCGGGATGATCGCCATCAAAGCGGAATTCACCAATGAGAACGAACGCCTATGGCCGGGGCAATTCGTTGACGTGACTGTCACTCTGGGCCACGAGGTTGATTCCATCGTCATCCCAAGCGTGGCGATCATGGAAGGCCAGAAGGGACCGCAAGTCTTCGTGGTGGAAAATAATACCGCCACACTGCGCCCCGTAAAAACATATCGGACCTCCGACAACCTCACTCTCATCAGCGAAGGCCTCAGTGCTGGAGAAACCGTCATCACCGTGGGGCAACTCCGCGTCGCCAACGGAGCTAAGGTTACTGCCAAACCTGCCCCCACGCCCGAGCCATGAATCTGACCGATCCGTACGTCAAACGCCCGGTCATGACGACGCTCGTCATGATCTCCATCCTCGTGGCTGGCATCCTGGCCTACATGCAACTTCCGGTCAGTGATCTGCCGAATGTGGATTTCCCCACGATCACCGTCTCGGCAAATCTCCCCGGGGCCAGTCCAGAGACGATGGCCTCCTCTGTGGCTACTCCCCTTGAGAAGGAGTTCTCCACCATTTCCGGGATCGAGTCGATGACCTCCACGAGTTCCCTCGGGGCCACTCGCGTGACCATCCAGTTTGATCTGTCCCGGAATATCGATGCTGCCGCTCAGGATGTCCAAGCGGCCATCTCGCAGGCACAACGCGACCTCCCCTCGGACATGCCTGCGCCTCCTTCCTTCCGCAAGGTCAACCCCGCAGAGCAACCCATCCTCATGCTGGCCGCCTACTCCGACTCCCTGCCACTGAGCAAAGTAAACGAATACGCGGAGACCCTCATCGCCCAGCGTCTCTCCACCGTGACCGGCGTGGCTCAGGTGGACATCTATGGCAGCCAGAAATACGCCGTGCGGGTCCAGGTGGATCCCCGCGAACTGGCCGCTCGAGGACTCGGCTTTGATGATCTTGAGACAGCCCTTCGCGAAGCCAACTCCAACGAAGCCACGGGGGAACTTGACGCTGGGTCAAAGTCCCGCACCATCGAGACCACGGGCCAACTCGAGAACGCTGCGGCCTTTCGGGAACTCATCGTATCTTATCATGATGGATTCCCAGTACGTCTGAGGCAAATCGCCAGGGTCATCGATGGAGTAGAGGATGATAAGAACATCGGCTGGTACAACAACACTCGAGGCATCGTCCTGGCCATCCAGAGGCAGCCGGGGGCCAATACCGTGGCGGTGATCGACCGCATCCGGGAACTGCTTCCAGGTTATTCGGCGCAGCTACCTGCAGGCATGCATCTCGACATCTTGTACGACCGATCTGACTCCATCCGGGAATCACTGCATGATGTGGAGTTTACACTCGTCCTGGCCATCGCATTGGTCGTGCTGGTGATCTTTATCTTCCTGCGCAATGTCCGCGCAACACTCATCCCCAGCGCGGCAATCCCTCTGTCCATCATCGGCACATTTTCCATCATGTACCTGCTGGGCTTCAGCGTGAATAACTTCTCGCTCATGGCGCTCATCCTCGCGGTCGGCTTCGTGGTCGATGATGCCATTGTCGTGTTGGAAAATATCGTTCGCCATATCGAAGCCGGGGCAACTCCCATGGAAGCAGCACTCAAGGGGGGACGGGAGATCGGGTTCACCATTCTTTCGATGACCCTGTCACTTGCCGCTGTATTCATCCCGGTGCTTTTTATGGGCGGCATCCTCGGGCGTTTACTGAATGAATTCGCCGTCACCATCGCGGTCTCCATCCTACTTTCCGGCTTCATCGCTCTCTCGCTCACACCGATGCTGTGCAGTCGCTTCCTGACCCAGAAGGCTCATCTTGCCAGCAATAATGCACTCTTCCGATGGTCGGAATCCATCTTCGACGGCATGCTGGAGCTATATCGCAAAACCCTGCGCTGGGCTCTGAAGCATCATCTCATTATTTCCTTCACTGCACTCATCATGGCTGGGATGACAGCGTGGCTTTTCATGGTGATTCCGAAGGGATTTTTGCCGAACGAAGATGCGAACCGCATCATGATCTCTACAGAAGCCGAGCAGGGCATCCCTTTTGAGAAAATGATCGAGCTTCAGCAACAGGCTGCCGCGATCGTGGCGGAGAATCCCGCGGTGCAGGGATTCATGTCTCGTATCGGTGGGGGCGGGGCATCCTCGGGCAATACAGGGCGTCTTTTCATCACACTCAAGCCACGCAGTGAAAGAGCTTCGATCGATGAACTCGTGCGTCAATTCCGGCAGGATCTCTCGGGAATACCGGGATTGAAGGTCTTCCCGCAAAACCCTCCCAGCATCCGTATCGGCGGCATGCAGACGAAGAGCCTCTATCAGTTTACCCTCTTCGGTCCCGATCTCGACAGTCTCTACTCCGCCTCCGCTGAGATGGAAAATCTCATGGGCAAGATCCCCGGCATCGTCGACGTAACGACCGACCTCCAGATCACCAGCCCACAAGTGATGGTCGATTTCAACCGCGACAAGGCCTCCAGCTTGGGAATCACAGCAGGGCAGATCGAACGCACCCTCGGCAATGCCTACGGAGCCCGCCAGATCTCCACGATCTACACGCCCTATGATCAATACCGCGTGATCATCGAGGCACAGGATGACTTCAAACGCGAGGCCATCGACCTTTCCCGCCTCTATGTACGATCCGGCGAGGGGCAGTTGGTTCCTCTGAGCGCGGTAGCCACATTTAAAGATCAGGTGGGTCCCCTGACGGTGCAGCACTTGGGACAATTACCAGCGGTCACCGTGTCATTCGATCTCGCCAAGGGATACTCCCTGAGCGATGTCGTGCCAGCCATCGAGCAAGCCGCACGCGAGTATATCGATCCGCAGATCAGCACGCAGTTCCAAGGCACCGCCCAAGCCTTCCAATCCTCACTAGGAAACCTCGGCCTGCTGCTGATCATGGCTATCCTCGTGATTTATATCATCCTGGGCATCCTCTATGAGAGCTTCATCCATCCGCTGACAATTCTTTCCGGTCTGCCTTCGGCGGGATTCGGCGCATTACTGACGCTCGTGATCTTTGGCATGGAGTTGAATGTCTACGGATTTGTCGGTTTGCTCATGTTGATCGGCATCGTTAAAAAGAATGCCATCATGATGATTGATTTCGCCCTGGAAGCGCAGCGCAGTAAAAATCAAGCACCGGAAGAAGCCATCTTTGAAGCCTGCCTTGTGCGTTTCCGTCCCATTATGATGACAACCCTTGCCGCCATGATGGGCACGCTGCCGATCGCTCTCGGCTTCGGCGCAGGCGGAGATGTGCGCCAACCGCTCGGCCTCTCGGTCGTGGGAGGGCTCCTCCTCTCGCAACTCGTCACACTCTATCTCACGCCCGTTCTCTACATTTATCTGGAGCGTTTGCAGGGGCGCTTGTCCCGAAAGAAGACGCGGACGCATGTCCCCGCGATGGCATCCTGAGTCCACCAACCTGTCCCAGAGTTCTGCTTGCCAGAAAGCCCGGAGGCCATTAGGCGTGAATGAAATCACTTACCTGTCGGCCACCGTACGGTGGCCCGCAAACGCCTGAATTTTTTCTGAGACCTTGATGAACAACCCACCCAGCGAGCATGGCTCGCACTCGGATTCATCCGCCCGCCGTCGTCTCATCGGACTCTCCATTGCTGCACTAGGCGTCGTTTACGGAGACATCGGCACAAGCCCTCTGTATGCCTTCAAGGAGTCCATGCATTCCCTCCGGCATCATGGACTACCGCCCTCGGTGTTGGGAATTCTCTCCCTGATCCTGTGGGCTCTCATTTTGATTGTATCCATCAAGTACATCGCATTCATCTTGAGGGCTGATCATCGGGGCGAGGGCGGCATTCTGGCTTTGGTCGGACTACTCTTTGACCGTGACTCCGGCAGCAATCCACTTGTCGGCAAGGCGGCCTTCGCATTCACCATCCTGGGAATCATGGGAGCCGCATTACTTTACGGAGATGGGATGATCACACCGGCCATCTCGGTCCTGAGTGCCATGGAAGGCTTGGGATTTGCCGCCCCCCAACTCAAGCCCCTCATTGTTCCGGCGTCCGTCGCCATTCTACTCGGTCTTTTCATCTTTCAGAAAATCGGTACCGGGCGAGTAGGTGCCATATTTGGCCCCATCATGCTGGTATGGTTTACCTTCCTGGCCGTGACGGGACTCTGGAATCTGGTGAAGGCGCCGGAGGTACTTGCAGCCTTCAATCCCCTGCACGGCATCACTTACCTTGCTACACATGGATTCCATGGATTCCTCGTGCTGGGCTCGGTCTTCCTGGCTGTCACCGGTGCTGAAGCACTCTACGCCGACATGGGACACTTCGGCAAACGGCCGATCCGCCTGGGCTGGCATACCATCGTCATTCCGGCATTGGCTCTCAACTATCTCGGTCAGGGAGCCGTCGTCCTGCGAGACCCCTCCGCCATCGAGAATCCCTTTTACGCGATGGTACCCTCGTTCCTCCTCTTCCCCACGATTATCCTTGCGACCATGGCCACGGTTATTGCCTCCCAGGCTCTTATTTCCGGGGTGTTTTCCCTCACCCTACAAGCCATGTACCTCGGTTACTGCCCTCGCATGACGGTCAGTCATACTTCGCACCATGAGCGTGGACAGATCTACATCCCCCATGTGAATTGGGGACTAATGGCTGCGTGTATTTTTCTCGTCGTCCAGTTCCAGACGTCGGGAGCGTTGGCGGCGGCTTATGGTATAGCGGTCACGCTCACCATGCTGATCACCACGATTCTCTTCGCAGTCATCACGCGCAGAGTCTGGAAATGGCCCTTGATAGCAACCATTGCCTTCACGGTCATCTTTGGCACGATTGAACTCAGCTTCTTTTTGGCAAACACCTTTAAGATCATTCACGGCGGATGGTTCGCCCTTGTTGTCGCGGGTATCATTTTCGCACTCATGACCACGTGGAAGGCCGGACGTGACGCCCTCTATAGCAGCCTGAAGCCGGGTCTTATCCCTGCCAATGATTTCATAGCCGACATCAAGCGCTCACAACCGCAGCGAGTCAAAGGTAGCGCCGTCTTTCTCACAAGCACAGGTGGTGTGACACCTATCGCCCTTCTCAACAACGTCCGTCATAACAAGGTGCTTCACAAGACGATCGTCCTCATATCGGTCACGAGTGAACTCAGGGCCTATCTCGACCCCGAGGAGGAAAGCATCCGCGTCGAGGATCTCGGCGCAGGCTTTTACAACGTGACAGCCAGATTCGGCTACATGGAGACTCCGAATGTCCCCTTCGTGATCAGTCTTCTACCGGATTACAACGTCCCCATCGATCCCACTGACATCACCTATTTCCTCAGCCGGGAACGCATCGTCTCTGCACGTATCCCCAGACTCTCTCCTTTGCGTCGCGTCCTCTTTTCCTTCCTCGCTCGCAATGCCACCTCTCCGGCAGACTTCTTCTGCCTGCCTCCGGGACGTGTAGTTGAGTTGGGTGCACAGGTGGAGTGCTAGAGATTTCCTTTTCGTTGGATTTCTTTGCGCATCACACGCGCAGATGGGAGCGGGACATCGTTCTTCTCCTTGGATATTGTATGTACGGCATGCCGCAGTTCACCCCCATCCTGCTGATTTCCCTTCTAGGCTTGATGCTCAATGCACAGAGTGCGTTGGGAAACGATCGGCTCGTGCTTGAGTATTGGGACAAATGGACAGGCATTGAGGCCGACGCGATGCGCGAAATCGTGGAGGATTACAACTCTTCACAATCGGAAGTGGAAGTTCGCTACCTCTCCGTGAGCCAGATCGAACGCAAGCTCATGCTGGCCATCGCGGGAGGCAATCCTCCCGACCTCGCGGGAATTTATTCTCACGTGCTTTCCATTTACGCGGAGAACAATGCCCTCATTCCGCTCGACGGTCTGCTCCGCAACTCCGAGATCCGCGAAGAGAACTACCTTCCAGTCTATTGGAAGGCCTGTCGCCATCGAGGATTCACCTGGGGCCTGCCCACCACCCCCTCCACAGTCGCTCTCTACTGGAACAAAGCTATCTTCCGAGAGGCTGGGCTCGATCCTGAAAAACCTCCCACTTCTCTTGCCGAGTTGGAGGCCATCAACGATGCCTTGCTCGTGAAAGATGCCGATGGCCGCATCCTGCGCCTCGGCCATACGCCTCAGGAACCCGGCTGGTGGAATCCCCTTTGGGTTTACTGGTTCGGCGGACGCCTCGACGAGTCTCCAGACACGCCAGTCGTGGACACTCCCGCCACTCGTGCCACGTTCACTTGGCTTCAGAGTTACCCGAAGCGTTTCGGAGGGCAGGCCCTGCAGGCGTTGCGCAATGGTTTTGGGAATTTCGCCTCGCCGCAAAATTCCTTTTTCACCGGTCGGGTGGCCATGACGCTGCAGGGACCATGGCTCTTCAACTTCATCAATCAATACGCTCCACCCGATTTCGAGTGGGGAGTAGCTCCGTTCCCGTCCGCTGATCCCGAGGCGTTGCCAAATGTCACGATTGCCGAGTGCGACGTCCTCGTCATTCCCAAGGGAACGCGGCATGTGCGTGAGGCCTTTCGATTCATAGAATACGTCAACTCCCAGCCTGTGCTGGAAAAACTCTGTATCGGGCAACGCAAGTTCAGCCCTCTCCGGGAAGTCAGCTCCGACTTCTATTCGCGGCATCCCAATCCGCGCATCAAAGTCTTCGTCGATCTTGCAGCAAGTCCGAATGCCCTGCTGGCTCCCCGGCAGATCCTGTGGCCCGAGATCAAAAGCGCGCTGTCGGTGGCATTTGATCAGGAACTCCTCAAAGGAGAAGATCCCGCACTTCTCTTGGAACCGATCGAGACCCGTCTCGATCGCATCCGCGAGCGACAGGAGGCCCGGTGGCAGCGACTCTCCGGGTCGCGGATGAAGGAATGGAAACAACTTGTCAACTCCACGCCATGAATACCAAAGAACGTCGCCGCACTGCCACGGCTTTGCTTTTCATCGCGCCATGGATCTTGGGCTTTCTGGCCTTCTCATTGTATCCGCTCGTAAGTTCCGCATGGTATTCCTTCACCGATTTTTCCGTTCTTTCGGAGCCAATCTTCGTCGGTACAGCAAACTATGCCGACATGCTTCAGGATGATCGCTTCTGGAAGGCTCTGGCAAACACCTTTACGTTTGCGGCCCTCTCGATCCCTCTCGGCATGGCTGTGTCACTGGGGCTGGCCATCCTGCTCAGCTTCGACCTGAAGGCCAAGGGCATCTTCCGCACCATCTATTTCCTCCCCTCATTGTTGCCTCTTGTCTGCCTCGGCGTACTCTGGCAATGGCTCCTCAACGGCGATGTGGGATTGATTAATGCGGCGCTGACTCCCATTTTCGATCTCTGGAATTCCCTAACTGGGTCTCAATTACGGACGCCGAATTGGTTGCTTGATCCTCGCTTTGCCCTCTCTGGTCTCGTACTGGCCCAAACATGGACGGTCGGAAATACGATCGTCATCTATCTCGCCGGGCTTCAAAATGTGCCACGGCAGCTCTACGAATCCGCCGAGGTGGACGGCGCTAGATTCATTCACCGGCTCTGGTACATCACGCTGCCCATCATCTCGCCAGTGATTTATTTCAATGGCATCATGGCCTTGATCGGCAGCTTCCAAGTCTTCGCCGTGCCGTACGTTATCACAGGAGGCACCGAGGGACCGGACTACTCGTTGCTCTTTATTGCCACCTACATTTATCAGCAGGCCTTCGACTATTGGAATATGGGTTACGCTTGCGCCATCGCTCTCCTGCTCTTCGTCCTGATCCTGCTTCTCACCGTCCTCGCGACACGCCTCTCACGTCGCTATGTCCACTACGAGGCTCCTTGAGCATGATGCTGCGTCTCACTTCCTTTCAGCGCTGGGTCATCTTTTTCCTGCTTCTCGTCGGTGCGGTGGCTTTTCTGATTCCCTTTGCCTGGATGATCTCCACCTCGCTGAAGCCGCTTCGTGAAACGATGGTCTTCCCCCCCCAGTGGATACCCTCTCCACCGAGATGGGAAAACTACCCTGCGGCCATCGCCGAGATGCGCTTCTTCTTTCGCTACCTGCTGAATACTCTATTGCTCTGTATCCTCTGTACGACAGGAGCCGTCTTAAGCAGCGCACTGGCCGCCTATGGCTTTTCACGCATCGAATGGCGGGGTCGCGATATCGTCTTCGGCATCGTGCTGACGACCATGATGGTCCCCTTCCCCGTCGTCATGGTTCCGCTGTACACGCTTTTCCGGGAGCTTGGCTGGATCGGCACATTTCGCCCGCTCTGGGTGCCGAGCTTTTTTGCGGCGGCCTTTAATGTATTCCTCCTGCGCCAATTCTTCCGCACCATCCCCAAGGAACTTTCCGAGGCTGCCGTCATTGATGGCTGCAACGAATGGAAGATATTCTGGAGAATCATCCTCCCGCTATCCCGGCCCGCCCTTCTCGTCGTTGCCTTGTTTCAATTCATGGCGACTTGGAACGACTTTCTCGGGCCCCTGATCTACCTGACCGACCAGCAGGATTTCACCCTCGCGCTCGGTCTCCAGTCCTTCCAAAGCCAGAGTGGAGGCACCTCGTGGAACCTCCTTATGGCAGCATCCACGATAGTCGCCCTCCCGGTCATCATCCTCTTCTTTTTCACCCAGAGATTCTTCGTGGAGGGTATCGCCACGACCGGAGGCAAGAGCTAAGAAGTCGCTGAAAGCCAGGGCAAAAGGGGTTGTCAAAGGCGCACCTGGCCTTTACCCCTTGAGAGACACGGGAGAAAGATTATGAGCATCGAAAATGTCCAGACCTTCATGACCAAGGCGGAGAACAACCCAGAGCTTCAGGAAAGAATCTCAAGGATTGCCACCCTGTCCGAGTTGACTCCAGAGGCCCTGGCCAGACTGGGCGAAGAGATTGGTACGCCATTCACCGCAGAGGAATTCCTCGCAGTCAGTCACGAGCACAGTGGATCGATAGGCAAGGAACTCAGTGATGATACCTTGGCGTCGGTAAGCGGCGGGGTTGAGTCGGGTACGGAATACGACGGTCGATCCTCTTCGCAGATCGTAACGGATAAGCTGAAAGCGCTCGGACTATACCGCGAGAAAAAGACCTCTTCTTACGAAACCGTTGATCCTCGATTCATCAAGCCTCCCGGCGCGGCAAATCCTTCCTAGGCTTCGGCCTCCTTCTTAAGCAAGGCCCGCTTGCGTTCAACGCCCCAGCGGTAACCGGAAAGGCTGCCGTCACGCCGCTTCACGCGATGGCAGGGGATGGCCACCGCCAAGGCATTCGCCGCACAGGCGCCGGCCACAGCACGGATCGCTTTTGGCGCACCTATGCTTTTTGCGATGTCACTGTAAGTCAAAGTGGTGCCTGCAGGAATCTGTCGCAACGCCTCCCACACACGACTTTGGAAAACCGTGCCACTAATATCCAAAGGAAGACGACATTCTGTGGTGGGACCATCAATGAGAGCCGCAACTTGCCTCAAGAGCTTTCGAAAATCTTTATCTCCTTCGACCAACTTTGCTGCGGAAAAGCGTTTTCTAAGATCTCCGATCAAATCCTGAGGATCATCACCCATCAAAATAGCGCATAGCCCCTTGCCCGAGGCAGCTGCGAGATAGTACCCCAGAGAGCAGGGGGCCACTGCAAAACGAATCACCTTTCCGATTCCTCTGCATCGATATTCTTCGGGTTTCATTCCCAATACCTTTTCGGACACCGCGTAAAATCTCCCACTCGACTGGAACCCTGCTTCATAAATTGCATCCGTTACGGTTACGCGCTGGGGGAGAAGACCACGCATACGATCCGAGCGAAGAGCTGACGCATAGGCCTTCGGAGTGAGGCCTGTGACCTCTTTGAAAATCCTGTGGAAGTGATGAGGGCTCAGATTGGCCGCCTTCGCCAAAACGGCCAAACTCGGCAGGGTGTCGCTCTCCTGAATCTCACGACAAGCACGCTCCACCACCTCTACTCGCCGCACGTCCTGGCCCGCTCCCTTGGGATGACATCTCTTGCACGCACGAAACCCCGCTTCCTCAGCGGCAGTCACCGTGTCAAAAAAGACCACATTCTCCCGGTGAGGAGTCCGGGCGGGACAGGACGGACGGCAATAGATGCCAGTGGTCCGTACCGCGAAGAAAAATCGACCATCCGCGTGGCGGTCTTTTTTGCGGACGGCCTGCCAACGACCTTCGTCGTTCGGATGGCTAGCAAGGCATCTCCTTTTCATGAAGAGCAAAATATCACGCTGCTGCCTACGCGGCACTCCGCTTCTTGCTTTCAAATTTTTTCTGATTCCTCACCATGGCGCTCCATGCAACGTCCCACTCCCTCCTGGCTTAAAGACGCCGTCATCTACGAGATCTATCCCCAATCCTTCTGCGACACGAATGCCGATGGCATCGGCGACCTTCAGGGCATCATCAGCAAGCTCGACTATGTCCAGTCGCTGGGATGCAACGCCATCTGGCTCAATCCCTGCTTTGAGTCTCCCTTCGGCGATGCAGGATACGACGTCAGTGATTTTTGCAAGGTCGCTCCCCGATACGGCACCAACGATGATCTCGTACGTCTCTTCAATGAAGCCCACCAGCGAGACATCAAGATCATCCTCGACCTCGTCGCTGGTCATACGTCCATCGAGCACCCTTGGTTTCGTGAGTCCGCCAAGCATGAGCGGAATCCCTACTCGGATTACTACATCTGGACCTCCAGTGCCTGGGAATCTCCCGGCGAGGATCTCTTCCCCATCCGCGGACATTCCGAGCGCAATGGAGGCTATCTCCCAAATTTCTTCCACTTCCAGCCAGCCTTGAACTTCGGCTTTGCCGAGCCTGATCCTCTCTTCCCCTGGCAACAGCCCGCTACAGCCCCGGGACCGCAGGCCCTCCGTCAGGAACTGATCAAGATCATGAAATTCTGGCTAGATCTGGGGTGCGACGGATTTCGCGTGGACATGGCGGAATCCCTCATCAAGGGCAAAGGTAAAGCCAAGCTCAATGCGATGAGGGCCTTTTGGAAGGAGATTCGCATGTGGTTTGATACCGAGTGGCCTGAAGCCGTGCTTATCTCGGAATGGTCGCGCCCCCACGAGGCCATCGAAGCGGGTTTCCACATCGACTTCCTCATTCACTTCGGCCAGCCCGCCTACAACAGCCTTTTCCGTCCCGTGGTGCTCGGCGAGCCCGTGCCGGGCAACGAACACTATTTCTCCGCCGAGGGCAAAGGCGACATCACCATCTTCACCGGCTACTATGATGCAGCTTATGAATCCACTCGTGACATCGGCTACATCAGCATTCCCACGGGAAACCATGACATCGTTCCCCGTCTCGCCGACAATCGCACCCCGGAGCAACTCCGTGTAGCCCTCACCTTCCTCTTCACCATGCCCGGTATTCCGGTGATCTATCAGGGAGATGAATTCGGCCTCCACTCCACCCCCGATCTGCCCTCAAAGGAAGGCGGCTATGAACGTACTGCCGTGCGCACCCCGATCCTGTGGGATAAAGGCATGCCCGGCGCCGGCTTCTCTGCGGCTGATCCCTCAGGATTTTACCTCCCGCTCGGTGACCATGGCGAGAAGGCCGATATCGCAAGCCAGGAACGCGACCCTGCGTCGATCCTGAACTTCACGCGCCGCCTCGTTAATCTGCGCCATGAACATCCCGCCTTGGGATCGGAAGGGCGCTATCGTACGCTCTTCGCGGAAGCGAAAAAATATCCCTTCGTGTACGAGAGGGAATTGGATGGCTCCCATTACCAGATCGCCATCAACCCTACGAATCAAGCTCTCGACCATGCCTTTGAAAGCGTCGGTGAGGTCATACTCTCTCAGAATGCAAGTTCAGTTGGCGGAGGAAAGTATGCTCTAGGAGCCACGAGTTACCTGATCCTAAAAGTCACTTGAAAAAGGGCTGGGGAATTTTCATAAATCCCGCAGCACTCCATAGGGCACTGCAACCGAGCCGAGAAAGAGCGGATTCCGATTCACCTCGGGGTCCGGGCCGATGCATTCCCACGGTGCATTGAAAGTCGGGCCTTTTCGGAAATCCTCCTCTTGGAAATGTGCGATCATTTCCCGGAAGATCCGTTCTGCCCAATCCGGCGCACACTCTCGCAGCACCGCCACCAGCCAACCCGTCGGCGTATGCCAGAAGGCTCCATTTTGATAGTGATGGTTTGGCGTATGAGTTCGTTCCCAGGCGGACATTGGTGAGGCATCGTGATTTAGCGGCACATGCCGGACTGCGCCTTTGTAGCAAATGGTCCCCTCCTCCAGAGCCCGCACGATTTCCTGTCGTGCGAGCTTCGCTCGGTCCTCCCCCAGCAAGCCGAGATACAGCGCGTAAATTGTACCCCAGACGTCCGGTTGGCGCCCGACCTCAGTGGCCCCCAGAAGCCATCCTCCGATTCGCTCAGGCTCCTCAAACACGCCGAGATGCGTGGGAATCCGAGCCACCTCCTGCCGCAGTCGATCCGCTTCATCGGCCTGGCCCAATGCCGCCGCCAGATCCGCGAGTTGCTGCCCCGCACGCCAACGCAGAAGTGAAGCAAAGAGTAGATGGCCTGTCAGATAAATCGAATCGCAGAAAATAAAACCCACTGCCCGATTGGCCGCATCGGTCTTGATCAAGCCGGTCTCAGTCTCGATCACCGGGACTTGAAAAGCCTTTTTCAACCGCTCGATGAGTGTCATCTCTCCCACGGACTGCCGCAGGAAATCAGTGCCTCCGCTCGCCCTCCACAGATGATGCGCCAGGAGAATGAAATCGTAGTGATTGTTTGTCGGCGGTACGATACCCCAGCGTTCGCCTCCCTGATCCTCTCCGCTGGAATATGTGCCCGGATAAAACACCGCGCGCCCGTCAAAGAGAACATGATCAGGAATCGCATACGGCGGAATCACCGCTCCACTCGCCAGCCTGCGCTCTCTGGTTCCATTCTGCCCACGCGTGATGAGCAGCAAGTGGTCCTCCATTTCTCTCGTACTAATGAAGCCCGTCGCCACGGCGATCGTGAAATCCTGCGTCCAGACCGCGGGATAGCACTGCCTTCCGCCGGGACGAATGAGAGTCATTCCTGAGAGGTTTGTGGGAAGAGTTGGATCAATCAACTCTCCCGGGCGCACTCGTGAAGCCTCAATGGAGGCCTCTGCAAATCCAGCCAGAAAAGCCATCGAATCTCGGTCGGGTATAAACATGATTCCAAACTTTCAGGTTTTGATTGAGGAATCTTCCCGCTTACAGAAGAATTTCTTCCTGCATCCTGATATTCTATGCCCACTCACCGCACCCCTCCCCGTATAAAAACGGTGGCATTCGGCTTCCACGCCAGTCGAGGTCTCCCCAGTCCGATGAATGCGGCAGATCAGCACAATGAAATCGAAATCAACCTCGTGGAAAAAGGCGGCCTGCTTTTCCGACGAGGCACAGAGACGATCAATATTGCCGCCGGGCAAGCCACTCTTTATTGGGCAGCCGTGCCGCATCAGATCCTGTCCGTCCGGCCTGGCACAGAAATATCGTGGATCGTATTGCCTCTCGCGTGGGTTCTGGGGTGGAAGTTACCGTCCCACTTTCTCCGCCGACTTCTGAATGGCGAGATGATCGCTCTCCCCGATGCTCTTTGCTACTCCATCCGCACTTGGGCCACGGATTTTTCCCATTCAGAACTCCGCTTGCCGATTCGGCTTGAGATCGAGGCTTTTTTTCATCGGCTTGCACTTCAGAAACTCGCAAGAACAAAACCAAAAGGTGGTCCCGATCATCAACATCGCCACGTCGAGACTATGGTTCGGACGATGACCGAGCAGTTCCGTGAGCCGCTGACAATTATCGACATCGCCAGAAGTGCGGGCCTCACCCCGGAATACGCAATGCGTCTTTTCCGCCAACAATGGGGCGTCACTCTCTGGACTTTTCTGCTTCAGCAACGCATCGCCGAGGCTCGACGACTCCTGCTACTCGGAGACGACAAACTGATCGAGATCGCCTTTGCCTGCGGCTTTCAGTCCCTAAGTCGATTCTATCATGTTTTTAAGAAACATTGCGGATGCAGCCCGGGAGCCTACCGCAAAAGCTACCCACATACGCCAAAGGATTAAACAACTAGGCCGACTTGGGAGAAGCTTTTCTCAGTGCTTCACATAGGCGTCTCAGGCTCGGAGTATCAACCCCGAGAGCCTCCGCCCGACGCAGCGGCTCCTCCCAGATCGCCTGCAACTCCAGAATACGTCCCGCCCTCCAATCTACCAGCGTGGACGGTTGATAGGCCCCCATCGGCTCGGTCATCTTGATCTGAAAATCCACAAAATCAGCGGGAATATCATGGTCTTCCGCTTCAGCGATAGCTCGCGTTTCATTCATCAGGCGGATCGTTTCCTGCTTCAATTCCGGATCAGCAAGGATCTGATCAACCGTAAGCCCCCCGGCAGCGACGGACAGGCCGTTGAAAGGAATATTCCACACCAGCTTGCGCCACCGCTCATGCGCGAGATTTTCCCCCGCATATGTCTTGATGCCGGCCTCCTGGAAGCCATCAACAACCCTCTGAAGGCGTTCGCTTGCGGGGCGACGATATTCTCCAATGGAAAGGACTCCCTGGCCCACATGATCCACCGAGACGGGATCACGCCGCGTCAGACAGACAAAACACAGCCCTCCGAGCACGCGATCCTCTCCCCAGCGTTCCGCCAGAAACTCCTCGTTTCCCAAGCCATTCTGCAAGGTCAGAAGGATGGTATCGTCCTTAAGCAGCGGGGGTATAAGGCTCTCCAAGGCAGGGTTTGAAGTCGCTTTCAACGCTACAACGACAAGATCACAGGGGCCCATCGTACGCGTATCGACATAAACCTGCGGATTCTGAGCATGGAAATCACCTCCTCCGCTATAGATACGCAGCCCCTTTGTCCTCGCTGCCTCCAGGCCGGAACGCATCAGGAAATGCACATCGTTGCCTGCCTGAAGCAACCGACCTCCGTAGTAGAGCCCGATGGAGCCCGAGCCTATGATTCCAATCCTGCCTGCCAACATTAGATGATCATCGCTCGCAGACTTTGCCCCGTCCAGTCACGAGCTGTGACTAGAAGGTTCCAAATCGGAAAAAACCCTCCGCAGTCGCCGAAGTATGCTTCGCAATGGCTTCGACGGTAGTACCGCGGATCTCCGCCAACTTCTCCGCCACGAGGCGAGTGTGCCATGGTTCGCAACGCTTGCCACGATGAGGCGCAGGCGCGAGATAGGGACAATCCGTCTCCACCATGAAGCTTCCTTCAGGAAGGGAGGTCGCTGTCTCACGTACGATGGCAGCATTTTTAAAGGTAATGATACCTGTGAAGGAAACGAGATGTCCCATGTCGATAAGCTCCGCCGCTTGGTCGGATGTCCCGCCAAAACAGTGAAACACAGTCTTCAGTTTTCCCGTGTAAGGTCGTAGAATATTCAGGGTATCCTCCCACGAATCACGTTGGTGAATGACCATATTCAGCCCCACCTCCACCGCCAGATCGAGTTGCATTTGGAAAGCCTCGGCTTGGGCAGCCTTATAAGCGCCATCCATGATAAAGTCTTCCGTTCCCTCCGCCGTGCCAGCCAAGAGAGCATCCATGGCAGAGGTTCCCTCACGCTGAAGAGAACTTGGTAATCGGTGATAATCCAGCCCCGCCTCGCCGATAGCCACCACCTTGGGATGGTGGGCAAGCTTCCTCAGTTCATGTAGGAAATCGAGCCCCTCCTCTTCCACATTCGTAGGGTGAACACCCACCACGGCATAGATGGAGTCATATCTCTCGGCCAGGGCAATGGCTTGCCGACTACTCTCGATCCCTGTCCCGATCGTCAGGATACGCTCCACACCCTTCTCTCGGGCGCGAGACAAGACGTCATCGAAATCGCTGGCAAAATCCGGATAATCCAAGTGGGCGTGTGTATCAATCAGCATGGCGAGAGCTCTTTCCCCTTAGTCTAGCGCAGAGCACCTCAAAGCGCGGCACTTTTTTCCGTCCGGCCTAAATCACCACTGCACCACGGAACTCGCGTACGTCATACCACCGCCGAAGACCACCATGAGAATGTAATCGCCGACTTCAAAACGCCCCGTGCGATTGGCCTCATCCAACGCGATGGCTACTGCTGCGGCCGAGGTATTACCATAGCGGTCCAGATTCGTGTGAAACTTGTCCAAAGGCACCTTCAGGCGATCCGCCAGAGCCTCAATGATCCGCATGTTTGCCTGGTGAGGAATGATGCAGGTGAGATCATTTACCGTCAGACCGCTCTGCTCGAGCGATTTATTTGCTGCCGTAAGCATCGAGATGACCGCCTGCTTAAAGGTCTCCCGTCCATTCATGTGGAGGGTATTGAGCTTCTGATCGATATTTTCCTTCGTTACCGGGATGGCACAGCCACCTCCGGGCATATGCAAAATATCGGCATGGCGTCCATCGCTCCCCATGTAGGTCGTGATCACGCCATGAGAGCCCGCACGGTATCGCAACACGGCCGCTCCCGCTCCATCGCCGAAGAGGACGCATGTATTGCGATCCTCCCAGTTCACGATCGAGCTGAGCTTATCCGCCCCGATGACCAGAACAGTGTTGTAGGTGTGATTGCTGATGAATTGCTGGGCAACTTCCACGCCATAGAGAAATCCCGAGCAGGCTGCGGAGATATCAAAACAGGCTGCATTCACCGTCCCCAACAAACGCTGCACGTGACAAGCCGTGGAGGGAAAGAAAGTATCAGGTGTGACCGTGGCGAGAATGATGAGATCGATCTCCTCAGGCTTCACCTGAGCTTGATCCATGGCGCGCTGGGCAGCTTTGGCAGCCATGTGGCTGGTGAGTTCCTCGGGTCCGGCGATACGTCGCTCCCGGATACCCGTGCGTGTCACGATCCAATCGTCCGTCGTCTCTACGACCTTCTCAAGCTCGGCATTCGAGAGGACCTTTTCCGGCACGTAGCTACCCGTACCGATGATCGACACGGTGCGGCTAGGTTGACGCTGACGTGTCCTTGGCGGAGTTCTCATTATAGGCTTTG
>Ga0351838_1073_pt1 | contig 18330 bp, 20 predicted proteins | sample BONcelHFGM3001E3_FD_206742 | JGI IMG/M metagenome (GOLD analysis project Ga0351838, IMG submission 206742) | Enriched cells from coal bed in the Powder River Basin, Montana, United States - BONCAT cells FGM rep1 HSBNCT.FGM.300.1.E3 ... | reverse complement strand
GCGACATTGTCGTGTTCTTGTTCGGGCTGGCGAGTCTGCTGTCCATCATGACCTCAGGCTGCAATCTTCTGAGCTCCATCCTTGGAGCACTGAGGCTGGCGAAAGCGAATAGGGAGATCATCACCAATGCCTTTCACATCGTAATCGTATTGGAACCCATATCGATGGTGGCCTTCTACGCAGGACTGGCCGTGTTTGCGCTCAGAATCATCCGTCAAAAACCGGAAGCGCAGATTTCGACAATTTAAGCATCTCAGATTTCAAAGGAGCATGGCTTCCTCAAGGCCCGACCGCCTTAGGCTGTGACACCACACCCCCAGCCCAGCCCCCAAGGCCTGATATTTGCGCTGGCAATCTCAGCACCAACATCGCCCCTCAGCAATATCCCAAGGCCTGAAGGGCCGCCATTCCACAGCCCAGCCCAACGGGCTGGGAACCGCCGCCCCAAAAGGATCTGCGGCCTGAAGGGCCGCCACTCACCAGCTCACTCGCCGCACCCAATTTCTCTCAGGCCTCCTCACCCTGTGGCATCAAGAATGTCGGCCCTACAGGCCTGATGTTGCTCTTAAAAAGAAGACGCCGTGGCCCAGTGCGCGAGGTGCGGTGAAGATGCTTTGGCTATTTGCAACCTCAGCACCAGCAGTCCCCCTCAGCAAAATCCCAAGGCCTGAAGGGTCGCCATTCCATAGCCCAGCCCAACGGGCTGGGAAGCCCCGCCCCCAAAGGATCTGCGGCCTGAAGGGCAGCAACTCCCTCACGCCCTCGCCGCCCTCAAATCTCCCCCCTCACCACGGCAGCAACCACCAAAGCGCCACGACCTCGAGCGCAAAGAAGGCGCAAATGATAGCGCTGCCCTTCGCCGTCTGGGCGGATTTGTTGCCTTGGGGGAAGAGCCACCAGCCGAACCAATTCACGAAGAGCGGCATCGTGGCAAAGGAGGTCAGCGCGACACTGATGACGTTGCCGATGAAGGTGGCCAGGGAGGCGTGCAGGCCCATCGCCGTGAGGATGGGGCTGAGGTACTTCATCTCCAGCATGACGATGGGGAAGAGGCCGAGCAGGACGAGCATGGCGGCCTTCCAGTTTGGAGGCGGCTCATTCGTCAGGGGATCAAGCGGGACCCAGCCGGGGAAGGAGGTCTGGAGGCGCAGGAGTTCCTCGCTCTCAATGAAGTCCTCGGTCTCTGTGATGAGCTTCTTGCGCACGGGGGAGGTCATCCACTTCTCCAGGCTGGCGGGCGAGTCGTAGCGCAGGATCGAGGTCCAGTGGCCGTCCTGACCATTGGCCGGGGGCTGGAGGTACATGCCGCGATAGCCGGGGATCGTGGCCTGGGCGGACTGGATGCGCGCGGCCCACTCGCGGTAGCGGTCGGCCATGCCGGGCTTGACCTTGGAGAAGATCACCTCCGTGACTTCAAGACTCGGAGCCTGCGCGGTGGAGGAGGCTGTCTCGGCAAAGTTGCCGCCGTCGAGCAGCGGGGTGACTTCCGCAAGGACGGCCGCCCGTTCCGGCGAACCCTGCCACGCGGCAATTGCCGCATCGGAGTCAAAGTTCATGATGATCGTCCACGGCTCGCCGACCTTGCCGTCGAGCGGCGGGACGAAGTCCGTACTGATAAAGCCGGGGAACTTCGACAGCGCGGCGATCTGGTGGGACTGCCACGTGGTGAAGGCTTCTTCGGAGCCGGGACGGACTTTGACGGTGGCGATGAGGACGGATGGCTGGCTCATTTTGAAAAGGATGGCGGACGGTGTGGCGCGCTGGGGGTGACGGGCGTACGATATGAAAAGGCCGCGTACGCGACGCGGCAGCTTTTCAGACCGAGATGTAAAAATGGCGGCGGATCGAGGCTTTCCCCCGATCCGCCGCCGGTGAGTCGATCAATAAGGGTGACGATCGTCCTTGTTGGCCCAGGATTCGCAGGCCTTCAAGGCGTAGTCGCGTTCGAAGTCAGGATAGCAATCGATGGCCTTGCGCTCTTTCCAGGGCAGACGGAAGTCGATGTACTGAAACTCGTCGTCAAAGCCGATCTTGCTCGTGTCTTCGAGGCGGGTGCCGAAGAAGACGCGGTCAATACGGGCCCAGTAGATCGCGCTCATGCACATGGGGCAGGGGGCGCCATTCACATAGAGTTCGCAACCCTTGAGCATCTGCGCGCGCTCGGGTACGGGATCAGGCGAACCCTCGGGACGGGGGATCATCTTGAGGTTGCCCTCCATGTAATCAGAGCCCAGAAGAGCCTTGGAGTTGATGCGACCGCAGGCGTCGATGATGGCGGTGACTTCCGCGTGGTAAACAGGGATGCCGGTCAGCAGGACGCGATTCTGTCCGCGTCCGATGATCTCTCCGTCCTTTACGATGACGGCGCCAAAGGGGCCGCCCCATCCTTTTTCGACGGACTCGATGGCGAGTCGCGTGGCCTCATGGAGGAACTTCTTGCGGGATTCCAGATCGATATCAGGGGTGCTCATAAACTTTAAGTATAGGGTTGTTTGTTATGGGAGGGAACTCTTCTCACAGCAGAGAATCCCACACCATTCTTTTTGCATACACCCTATATAGGGGGTAAAAGCGATTGCTCTTCATGGACAAACACCCCCGCCCGGCCAAGCTTCCACCCCGCAAGCCGTCTTCCCGACGGCCCGCCGCCGTGGCGCTGAAACCTCCCGCGGTGTCTTCCCTGGAGGCGGCCTATGTCTTGTGGGATGAGCTCGACCAGCTGCCGATGGATGACAATCAGGCCCTCTCCCATCTGGCCAGGGCGCTCATGCGCTTGCTGAAGGCCGATGATATCAAGTGGCTTGGCGCCGTCCGGGTGATGCAGGGGAATGCCGCGCGGAAAGACCCCCTGCTGGGCTGGAGGCTCCGGGCGACCTACAATTTCGGAACCTGGCCTGACGAATACCAAAAGCGCATCTCCTGGTGGTTTCAGCGCAGCATCAATGCACCCACCGAGGTGCAGATGGGCTTGGCGACGAAGGCTATCGTGGCCGGCACGGGGAAGTTTCAGGCCCACCGGATGCGGGACGGGTTCATTCCCTTTGAGGAGTTTCGCCGCAGCGAGCATTACAAGCTCCACTACGTGGAACGGGGCATCACGGATCGGATGTGGATTAGTTTTCCCGTGAATTCAAACGCCGAGTCCATGTTCCTCATCGACCGTCTGCAAAACAAGCGGCACTTCACCCAGGAGGATCTCGACTTCGCCGCCTTCATCCTCCGGGGCATCCGCTGGTTTCATCGCCGCCTCTTGCTGAGTCAGGGCCTGCTCATCGCCAATACCCCCCTCAGCCCCAACGCCTGCCGCATCGTGCAGAAGCTCCTCACCGGCATGTCGGAAAAAGAGATCGCCGCCTCGATGAACCAAAGCCTCAGCACTACCCACAGCTACGTGAAGACCATCTACCAGCAATTTGGCGTCAATGGCCGCGCCGCCCTCATGTCCCTCTGGCTGCGGAATGGCTGAGCCGCGCCCTCGCTCCCAGGTCTCCCGTATTGTCCCGCGCCCCCCTTCGCGCTAGCCTGCCCTTACCATGAAATCATTAACGGAACACCTGTGGTTTGAAGTCCCCGGCCGCCGCGGCTTTCTGAATATCACCCCCACCGTCGAGTCCCTCGTGCGCAAGAGCGGCATCGCCGAAGGCCTCTGTCTCGTCAATGCCATGCACATCACCGCCTCCGTCTTCATCAATGACGACGAACCCGGCCTCCACCACGACTACGAAGTCTGGCTCGAAGACCTCGCCCCCCACGAGCCCATCAAAAAGTACCACCACAACCGCACCGGCGAGGACAACGCCGACGCCCACATGAAACGCCAGATCATGGGCCGCGAAGTCGTCGTCGCCATCACCAAAGGCCAACTCGACTTCGGCCCCTGGGAACAAATCTTCTACGGCGAATTCGACGGCAGCCGCCGCAAACGCGTCCTCGTAAAGATCATCGGGGAGTGAGCGGGGAAGCGTGTATGCCAACGTGGCTTTTGCTTAGGATTCGCAGCAGTACAAAAGCGTTGACTTTGCCTCACGATTAAAACGAACTTGCCAGCAGGCGCCAGAGACGCCTCCGGGTCCGCGGGAAGGGCTGAGCCCCCCTCTTAACCAACAGTGATAAACATGCAACCTTTGTTGCACCCGCGCGCGGACCACGGGTCTTAAATGCAATGGAGGTCATCATGAATACTCTTCCCCTTCGTCCGTCTCTGGATCAGCTCAAGAAGCAGGCCAGGGAGCTGCTCACATCTTTTCGCTCTGCGGAACCTGAGGCCATACGCCTCTTCGCGGAGCTGCATCCGCATAAAGGTGCGCCGGGATTTTCCCTGCACGACGCGCAGTTGGTGCTGGCGCGGAGTTATGGCCAGCCAAGTTGGCCGAGGCTGAAGGAGGAGGTCGAGCGGCTGAACTCGGACTTCGCCGAGCGCGTGCGTCGTTTTGTGATCGATGCCGTAGAGGGCGATATCCGCCGGGCGCGGCGGGCCTGGCAGCAGGAGCCAGAGTTGGCACGGGCGGGCCTGTGGCCGGCACTGGTGCTGGGGGATGTCGATTTCATCAGCCGCGCGGTGACGCGAGACTCGGCAGTCGTGCGTCGCACGGATGGCCCACTGGCGGGACGGACGCCGTTGCTGTATGTGAGCTTCTCGCGGTTACAGGAGGATGCGGAGAGCGGGGCGCGATTCGCCGAGTGTGCACGCCTGCTGCTGGAGGCCGGCGCCGACGCAAATGCCTCCTACGAACTCCCCTCATGGCCGGGGTCTCCGCTGAAGTCGCTCTATGGCGCCACCGGCGTGAATGACAATCCCGCCCTGGCCCGGCAGCTGATCGCGCACGGAGCGGAACTGAATGACGGGGAGTCGATCTACCACGCGGCGCAGTATGATCATCGCGAGAGCATGGAGGTTTTAAAGGAGGCCGGTGTCTCGCTGGGGCTGCATCCGCACTGGAAAAATACGCCGCTCTACTTCCTGCTCGGCGCGCCGCTGCCTCCGGCGACGAAGCGGGGCGTGCGCTGGCTCCTGGACGCCGGATGCGATCCGGATGTGCGCTGCGAGGAGAACGACGAGACGGCTCTGCATGTGGCACTCCGGGCGAATCTTGAGGCCGAGGTGGTACGCTGGTTGCTGGAAGCCGGTGCGGATGCGAACGCCGCCACCAACAAAGGCATCGTACCCCTGGCGCTGGCGCATCGGAGCGGACGGAGAGATCTTGTGGAACTGCTCGGTGATTACGGCGCACGCGCCGTGGAACTCTCGGCAAAGGAACGCTTCTTCGAGGCCGCCCTCCAGGGCGACGCGGAGAGCGCAAAGGAATTGCTGCGCGTAAATGAGGGGCTTCAGTTTGAAGAGAATGACCGTCTGACGCTGAATCGCGCCGCCGAGCAGGGACGCGTGGAAGCCGTGCGCGCGCTGCTGGATTGTGGATTCGATATTACCTTTAAGGGACCGCACCCCTGGGGCTCGACCCCGCTGCATGTCGCCAGTTGGCAGGGACAGGCCGATGTCGTGGAACTCCTGCTGGAGCGGGGGGCACCCGTTGACGTGCAGGCAAATCCCCCCGAGGACAGTCTCCCACTCGGCTGGGCCGCGCACGGTTCGCAACACTGCGGAAATCCGCACGCCGATCATGTGCGCGTCGTGCGAGCCTTGCTGGCCGCCGGTTCCATACCCCATCCCGGCCACGCCGAGATGGCCAGCGAGCCCGTAGCCGATGTCCTTCACGCCGCACTGGCAGGGAGGGGGGCATGAAGACGCCGCCTCCAGCACGACAAGCCCTCCAAGCCGTCCGGCAGGGAGATCTCAATGCCTTGCGAAAATTCCTGAATGCCGATCCCGATGCCGTGGCTGACCCGCGTCTGCTGAATGAGGCGGCTTTGATCGGAAATGCCGGGATCGTCAGACTGCTGCTCTCCTGCGGCAGTGATCCGAATCTCGCTGTGCTGAGCCACGAGTATTATCGCCCATTGCATCGCGCCATCGAGCATCGCGGACATCCCCGCAGACCGGGCCATGGGGAAGTGGTCGAGGCCCTCTTGCAAGCGGGGGCCTCGCTGGAGGCGCGATCCACCTGGATGCAGTTGACTCCCATGGGCGTGGCGGGAATGACCGGGGATCGCGAGATCATCGACCGTCTCTGGGCCGAGGGCACGGAGCGGACTATCTATATGGCCGCCGTGACGGCGGATGTATCGGGCGTGCGGAGATTCCTCAGGCGGAAGTCTGCGGCCACCGCTAAAGATGAAAATCACATGACTCCGCTCCACTACGCCGCCCTCTGTGGGCTCGCGGATGCGGATCAGGAGAGACGCGAGATCGCCGGACTGTTGCTCGATGCAGGCGGAGACCCGGATGCCTGCGAACCCATCGGCCCCTACCCGGCCACGCCAGTGCTCCATTTTGCAGTGTGGAAAAATTATCCGCTGGCCGAGGTGCTTCTCTCCCGGGGAGCGAATCCGAACCTCGGATTTTCCAACTGCCTGTGGCGTCCACCGGGACCCATGGCGGAGCTTTTCCGGCGGCACGGCCCGGATATCAATGGTCGGTATTCCACGGGCGAATTGTATCTACATTCCCGGATTCACTGGAACCTGCCGAGCGTCGCGCTCTGGTTGCTCAAGCACGGAGCCGATCCGAACCTGCGGACGGCTTCCGGCAATACCGCGCTGCATGAAGCCGCCACCCGAGGCATCAATCCAAAGGTCGTGGAGGCCCTCCTGGCAAAAGGCGCAGACCCGGAAGCGAAGAACGCAGAGGGCTTGACGGCGCTGGATATCGCAAAGGTCAGGCAACGGGTGAAGTTGATCCCTCTGCTGGAAAGACCATGATGTCCCTTAGTCAGGGAGAAGCGGATATTTGCGGAGCAGCTTGCGCAGGCGGGGGTCATCAGAATTCCCAAAGACCGTCTGGGCCTGCAGGAAGAGTTTGCGAAGTCTGGGCGTGATGGGCAGCAAGACCATGTCCGGTGCGCAGAAATTTGCGAAATAGAAGCCGACAAGGGGCTCAGTCTGCGAGGACTTTCCGGCGGTCTCTACATCCCGGCGAATCCTGACGGGATCGAATGTGCCAGCCGCAGCACGAGCGACTTGTTCGGATTTTTCGCCGCCTTGTTTACGGCCGCGGTCATTGACGAGAAGCCAATTCGGGATGGCCTTGTGAAGGCGGGTGAGGGCCGCAGAGCCGTCGTGATCGAAGACCAGTATCCACCCCGAATCGAAGCGAAAACAGGCGGGCCGTTCGTCGGGTGAGGCGTTTGCGGTGAGAGCCAGGGCGAGAAGGAGGAGAAGCGCCGATCTCATGGGAGCTAGTGCTCGCTGGGTTCTCTTGCGAAGCGCCAGTTGTAGGGGATGCCGAGAGCGCCGATAGTGAAGGTCTGATCGACGATCAGGCCGAGCGGGATTTTGTCGTAGGCTTCTCGGGAGACTGGCAGGGTGATGGGCTCACCCGTGCGGATATCGTCCAAGACTATCAGGTAAGTGGTGGTGCGACCACCGCTCACTGGCTTGTCGATGATGGGGCCTTCGTAAATGACGGAGCCTCGGGCGGGAAGGACGCGTTGACGGCCATGACGTAAGGCCAGGCCATCAGGAGGCTGAGAGGGTAGAGGATGGCCGCGATGACCCATGGGAACCACCAGGCACCTTTTCCATTGCGACCGCGCGGCATGTCTTTGTAGCACCATGCTGTGACGCCAAAAATCACGATGGCCACGGGCAGCCAGAGAATCCGTATGGAGAAATAAAAGCCGCCATTAAAGACTGACTCGATCAGGCATAGAAATGTGAGGGAAATGAAAAAGTAGAGCAGGAAAATCGGGGTGCCGAAGCGTTTGAGGAAAGAAGCCATCGAGGTGAAGTCTGGGTGTGTCAGAACCGTGGAATCGCAGATGTTCTGAGAACAGACTGATGGTAACCGCTTTCGGCAAGAAAGGCTGCTCAATTGTTTACAGTGATCTCGTGGCTCGCTGTTGGGCGTCTTCGTTGGGAAAGGCGGCGTGCTGAGTTAATCTGACACATCCAAGAAAACCTGTCCGCGCAGTCGGGTGTCGGAAATCATGGGATAAGACAGTGTGCGCGTTCCGCCGTTTTTGAGGACCACTTTGATAAAAAGTGATTTGTATTGCGGCGAGATCACCGTGGGAGCAAAGGCCCACTCTTTGCTTTCAGAAAATGGTCCGAATAGATGCCAGCCAGGTTGGGGGCCTGGTGGGCGGGCGGGATTTAATGCCTTGATCGGAACAGCTTCGAGAGACGGGGGCGTTTCCAAGAATGCGTAGTGGACACTCTTGATTTCAGATGGCGGGATGGGGGCGCCATTCTTGGTTAGGTTTAAATGCACACTGATTGCCGGACCACTTCCGCTAATGTTAAAGAGCGCAGGAATTGCAAAGAAAATGATGATTATCAATAAGCTGACTATCCAAAATACTCGGCGGAAGAGCATGCGATGAGATTTGCTTATTTGGTGGGAGGATTCAAGAGTTGTCGATTGTTGCGCTTGGCTAATGGTTGTAGAGAGCTTGTAGGTCAGCTCAATTCCTCACCGTGATCTCATGCACCTTGCCGCCGGGGCCTTCTGTCTGGATGGCGGCGGAGGTATAGCCGTTTGATGGGGTGCGGATGTAGGTGAGGAAGTCGGCCATTTCCTCGTGGTCGGTGTTGTCGCTGGCGATGATGGTGCCGGGGCGGAAGCGCGGTTCGAGGAGGTGCAGGATGCGGATGTAGAGATCCTTGGCTCCGTCGAGGAAAAGCATGTCGATGGTGTCGGGAAAGTTGGCGAGGCTCTCGAGGGCGTCGCCGATGCGGAAATCGACGTAGTCGCTAAGGCCGGCGGAGGCGATGTTTTGGCGCGCCTGCTCGGTTTTCTCGGGTTCGAATTCCGTGGTGACGACCTTCCCGCCGCCATTGTCACGGAGAGCCGCAGCGAGGTAGATCGTGGAGAGGCCAAAGGAGGTGCCAAATTCCACGATCGTGCGGGCCTTCGCGATACGGGCCTGCGTGTAGAGTAGATGACCGAAGGCCGGTCCGACAGCCATGTAGGCCTTGCGCATGTTGTGGTAGCGCTCCCGGTAGTTCGCCGGCTGCATGGCGGCTCTTGCATTCGCCTCGTGGTGCTGCCGGTCGTTGGCGGCATCGGCGTAGAGGCTATCGAGGAGCGCGGTGACTTGAGGTGTGTGAATCCAGGATGACATAGGGAGTAAGTTTTGCTTTGGGGAAAGAGAGTCGGTGTTCGCTACTGTGAAGCATGGGCTTGCGCCTGGCACGCTCGGTTTCCGCCTACCGCACCGTCACACTCTCCCTCCACGCACGCGGAGTGAGATTGGTCTGTTGGCGGAAGACGCGGATGAAATACGACGCCGACGCGAAGCCGCACATCCAGCCGATCTCGGCGATGGAGTGGCGCGGGTCGGCGAGGAGATCCTTGGCCATGATCAGCCGCTCCCGTGTGATCCAGCCGGTCAGCGTGAGGCCGTGCTCTTGATGAAATCTCCGTGAAAGATAGTCCGCCGAGCATCCCAGCGTGGCCGCGAGGCTGGCCACGGAGAGGTCGGGGTTGCCAAGCAGCGCTCGGGCCATCTTCTCAGCCTCGACCATGAGCGGCGATTGGGAATCCGTGCTGCGGCTGGGCCGGTGCAACTCTCCCAGCATCGTGATGAGAAAGACCTCCAGCAGGCTGCGCTGAAACCCCGTGCGGTTTTTCTCCGTCACCGGCGTGGACATCTCATCGAGATAGCGAAAGGCCGCGCGCCCCCGTGGGCTTACGAGATGCTCCGTATCCGTGGCAACGATCTCCCCGCGCTCTGTCGATGCCGCCCGATGCAGGATGAATCCATCGCGCGCCTGCATGAAGACCAGGATGCTATACGGCGTCTTGAGATTCACCGGCGTCTCCGCATGGGGCACGCCGGTCGGCACCACTCCCACCTCCCACGTGCGCAGCCGAAAGGACTCGGAGGGACACTCGAAATCCGTCCCTCCCCCGGTCTGCACGAAGAGCTCGGGGTACGCATGGAAATACGAGCGCGGCTTGCGGCGGAAGAGTCCGCTGGGCTTCGCAATGCGGATTTTCAGCCTTTCACTCCGTAGCGACGCGAGGACGCGTTCCAAATCCTTGGCATGGGGAAACATCAGGTCGGTTTTGTACTATTCTTAGCAGACAAATACAACTCATTGCCATTGAGATTCAGGGTACAGATGCGATGTAGGAGCCGGATATTTCATATGTCATCTACTCTCCGCGTCACCGTCTGGGGCGAATTTCGCCACGAAAAAAAGAATCCACAAGTCACCGCGCTCTATCCCGAGGGCATGCATGAAACGATCGCCGCCTTCCTCCGCAAGGACACCGCGCTGACCGTTCGCACCGCCACCCTCGATGAGCCCGAGCACGGTCTCACCGAGGCCGTCCTCGCCGAGACCGACGTGCTCATCTGGTGGGGCCACATGGCCCACGGAGATGTGCAGGATGCCATCGTCGAGCGGGCAAAGAAGCGCGTGCTGGAGGGCATGGGCCTCATCGTCCTTCACTCGGGCCATTACGCCAAGCTCTTCAAGTCCCTCATGGGCACCACCTGCTCGCTGAAGTGGCGCGAGGCCACGGACAAGGAACGCATCTGGAATATCATGCCCTCCCATCCCATCACCCAGGGCATCGGCGAGTACTTCGAGATCCCCGCAGAGGAGATGTACGGCGAGCCCTTCGGCATCCCGACACCCGATGAACTCATCTTCATCTCTTGGTTCACCGGCGGCGAGGTCTTCCGCAGCGGAGCCACCTGGTATCGCGGCCATGGCCGCATCTTTTACTTCCGCCCCGGCCATGAGACCTATCCCACCTACCACCACGCCGACGTGCAAAAGGTCATCACCAACGCCGTCCACTGGGCCCGCCCCACCGTCCATATCCCCGATGCCTGTCCGAACAGCCCGGCCCTAGAGCCTCTCCCCGAGGACGCCGAGGCGGAACTCCGCTCCACCGTCGGCCACAAATAGGCCCGCTCCCCATCGCCCACCTCTTTCCCCATTCTCTATGAGCAGAAAAAAAGTTCGTCTCGCCATCCTCGGCACCGGCGGCATGGCCAATGTCCACGCCGAGCGGTTCAATGCCATCCCCGAGTGCCAGATCGTCGCCGCCGCCGATGTGAATCTCCAGCGCGCCGAGGAGTTCGCCGGGAAACACCTCATCCCCACCGCCTATGGCAGCGTGAAGGAGTTGCTGAAAAAAGGCGACTTCGACGCCGTCTCCATCGTCGCCCCCGACGCCTTCCACGCCCCCCTCTCCATCGAGTGCCTGAAGGCCGGCAAGCACGTCCTCTGCGAGAAGCCCCTCGCCGTCACCTATCCCGATGCGAAGAAGATGGTCGCCGCCGCAAAGAGGGCAGGGGTCATCAATATGGTGAATCTCTCCTACCGCGACTGGCCCGCCATCCAGGCCGTCGCCGCACTCGTCCGCGACGGAGCCATCGGTGAGGTCCGCCACGTCGAGGCCAGCTACCTCCAGGCCTGGCTCGCCAGCAAGGTCTGGGGCGACTGGAAGACCACCCCCGCCTGGCTCTGGCGTCTCTCTTCGAAGCACGGCAGCAAAGGCGTCCTCGGCGACGTCGGCGTCCACATCGTGGACTTCGCCACCTTCCCCGTCGGCCCCCTGCGCGAAGTCTATTGCAAACTGAAGACCTTCCCGAAGGCCCCCGGCAACCGCATCGGCGAGTACGTCCTCGATGCCAATGACTCAGCCGTCCTCACCGTGGAATTTCAGAATGGCGCCATCGGCACCATCCACACCACCCGCTGGTGCGGTGGCCACGCGAACCGCCTCTTCCTGAAGATCGCCGGGACCAAGGGCACCATCGAGATCGACTCCGACAAGACCACCGCCGGCTATCGCATCTGCGCCGGCAAGGACCTCGACAAAGCCCTCTGGCGCGACGTCGCCGTCACCGAGGTGCCGAATAACTACCAGCGCTTCATCAAGTCCATCCGCACCGGCAAGCAGGACCAACCCGACTTCGCCCGCGGCGCCGAAATGCAAAAAGTCCTCGACGCCTGCTACCTCTCCGACGACCAAGCCCACCCCGTCAAAGTCTAGCAAAGCCCCAAAAACATCCCCATGCGCAGGCCGCCGCCCACTCGGTGCCCTGCGCATTTTTTGTTCGGGAAGGGGAGCCCCTTGCGGGCCGCTGTATCTCCATCCCGTCCCCTTTCGAGAGAAAGCAAGGCAAACGCCTGAGGGTGCACTGTATCCGAGCGTTCCGGTTACGCTCCTCAGGCTAATTCGGGCGGGAAAGAACTGCAACCTCAGGCTCTATTTCATCATTGCCTTGTAGGTTTTAAACGCTCGCACACTACTCTCCATCAGGCCTAGACGCTATCCGAAAAGTCAGGATAGGCACGGGAAGTGCTGAGATGGGGGGATGTTCATAAGTGATGATCAGTGGGAGGTTTTAGGGCCGCTATTGGAGCGACCGCGCAAGAGTAAGTTTGGCAGGCCGAGAGCCAGTGAGAGGGAGGTTTTTGAAGCGATCCTCTTCGTATTGCACACCGGTATTCAATGGAAGCATTTGCCGAGGACGTTTCCGCCCAAGAGTACGGTGCATGACTATTTGAAAGCGTGGAGCCGTTCGGATGCCTTCCGCCAGATCTTCGCAGCCATCATCGGCAACTTGATCCAAGAGGGGCGTGTGGACTTGGAAGAGTGTTTTGTGGATGCCACCTTTGCGGCAGCCAAAGGCGGCGGGGAAGCCGTGGGGCTGACCCGAAAGGGCAAGGGAACCAAACTGCAATTGATCGTTGATGCCAAGGGAGTTCCGCTGGCGCTTTCCATCGCTTCCGCAGGCGTTGGAGAGACCTCCATGGTGCAGCAAACTCTGGCTCTGGCTGATGAAGAGGTTCAACCCAAACGCCTCATCGGCGACAAGGGCTATGACAGCGACGCTCTTGACCAAACCCTGGCCGAGCTGGGCATCGAGATGATCTCTCCGCATCGCTCCAATCGCAGACCGGACACCGTCACCCAGGACGGACGCCCCTTGCGCCGCTACCGCAAGCGCTGGATCGTCGAGCGCACCATCTCCTGGCTTGGCAACCATCGACGACTGCTCACCCGTCATGAAAAACAAGCCTCCCTCTTTGCCGCTTTTGCCACTCTCGGTTGCCTCATGATTGCTCTTCGTCACCTCCCCTTCGCTTAGCTCACTCGACTTTCCGGACAGCTTCTAGCAACACAAAAAATGGAATTACGAAAAATGCTCGCTGACCGGGTATTGCCGTCAAAAATGAAAGAAATCCCCAAATAACTAATCCAATCGTAAAGCCCAACATCAATCCGATTGCGATTATTTTGGCACAGTATAGTTGAAGCTGTCTCTTTTCTTTCGGCGTCACTTTTTCTCCCTTTCTTTTTCGGTGGAGGCTCAGGCTTTTGTTCTGAACAACACCCAACGATTTTATGCGCTTCCCAGACTACGCTCCTCGCAAACCCTGCTTTGATGGGCTTTTCATGTCGCCTGACCCCGATTCCTGCGATCTATCTACTTCCACCACTCCCCATCGCTTGCTAAGGGAAGAGCCATATCAGGTTGAAAAATTGGAGGCGTGGAAAACCCTTTGGTCTGCGGAGGATTGTTTTTTAAATTAACAAGCTGCAATGTCGCCAATTCTTTTTCGCGAAAAAGAAGATTGTTATCCAAAACAACTATATAACTTATTGAAGGAAAATAATAATCCTTTTTGTATTCAACTTTCTTTATCGTGAAAGTCTGCCCCTTTTCAGCCACTCCGAGAATTGTCAAATAATCGGTTTTTAATCCAGTGTGCTCACTACTCACATCTTGAGGAACCCCTATTGAGTAAGGAGGCATATCACCTGCTGTCCCTAGGCGCAGCGCAGCGCTGTCATTAAACTTGTAGATATAAAGATCTCTTTGGAGAACAAATTTTTGACCTACTGATGTTCTATAGGGATCTTGATTGCTAACGTCTTCAACTCCATGCCTGAGTTGACAGGCTGAAAAAAATGCTAACATAAATGCAAAACATGGCCAAAAAAATTTCATGGAAAATCGGAGTTAACCTGAAGCTGTGCTAAGATAATGGGAATTTAGCATAAAATTAAATGTAGTTACGAGTGAGGAATAAAGGTTGTTTGCTGGTGATAAAAGTAGCTACAATGCTCTGATATGGAATGGTATGTGCTTCTCATCTGGGATGAAGACGAGCGCGCCCTGAATCTGATTTCGAGTTCCGTTGCGGCAAATCATCATTCCATGCGCTGGTAAACCCAGACATCCCATTTTTCATCTGATAGCTTACGTGGTGGCGGATAGCTCTTCGGTTGAAGATTGATTCTATGATTTACAAAGTGCGATATCACCTCTGCCTCAACGTCAGAAACGATTTCTAGCTCGGTTTCAGTTACATCTCCTTCGTATAAAAACACTCCGTCGATTTGTGATTCATCCCAGCTAATTGCTACTCCTCGTAATGCAGAGGTTACCATCCCTAGTAACGCAACCTGAAAAGAAAGTAACACTTGGCGGCGTAGATCAACCTCGTTCTTTGAATCCGGCTTTCCCTCTGGGAAGGAGGCGGCCAGCGGGGTCATACAAGGTGACATATCGGGAGTTGGAGGGTAGCTTTGCAGTCGGTCGTCGTGGCCAGCATCTGCAAGAAGCACATGGAACGGTATTGCAGGTCGGTCCCACGGTTGGCCTTCATCAACGGGGTCGGCCAACTCATCTGCGACTAAGGTCAGCGTATCCAGCAACCCTGCAAGCGCATCGCTGTTCGCGCTTACTAGCGCTTCGGATGCATGGGCCAAGTAGACCACAAACGCGGAACCTTGCAATCCATCTAGATCGGACAGGCACTCATGCAGAGCATTGAGATTTTGTCCGAAGTAATCAGGCAATCCGAATGCTTTAGTCAAATGGGCATAGGCACTCGGCACATCTCCCATCTGTTTGCCATCAAGGTCGATCCATCTCCGCCCAGCAGTTGCAAGCCAAGCTGATCGAATATCGGAAATGTTTGAGATCAAACGGGAGATTCTAGGCTCCGTCGTGGTTTCAAGCCAAGGGATCATGGTCTTACTGGATTCGTGTGAAGGTACCATAGTGATCGCCTATGTAGTATGCTTTTCATGTCGCCTGACCCCGACGCCTTACGCTTCCCATCTTTACTGATGGTCCTTTCAGATAAGACCTCCGTGAAATGGGTGTCTCGCAATACCTGCTGTGGGATTTTCGACAGCTACATCTCTATGGTGCGGCACCAGAAAGGGCTTACTCCTTAAAACTCTTGCCGTCTTTCCCCACGTATCGGAACATTGGTGTCGAAACTGGTTCCCACGGCGCGGCAATGATCTGTTCTTCATATCCGTAGGGGGTTGGTTTTGATCCTAATGGGTAATTCCAGGTCACTCGGGCTTTCGTGACCGGATCGGGATATTCTACGACCGCAAAAATCTGCGTGCTGACGCCCATAGCGGGAATGATCGGTCCACGAACATTTGTTTTTTCCAGAAAGACACGCCGGATTGTGACCGGCGTTCCGACAGGAATAACCTTTGAGGGCTTTTGCGCCTTGAAGTCATATTCCACAGGCATTGGCGATACTAAAGCCACCTTCTTACCTGCATAGGCATTGTAGGGCGGGACGATTGACAAGTCAGTGGTGGAAGAACAGCCCGATAAAAGGCACACAAAGACGAAAGTCAAGATCAAAGAAACCACGCGCATTATGTTCATATTAGGGGCGATTGGTTGGATTGGAAGTCAGCAGTGTCAGTCCGGAATGGTACTAAGATAAGGAGGGTTTTGGACACAGCTTTTCCCTGTAAAATGGCTTTAGAAGCTCATCCAATAAGCCTCCCGAAATGCAGTGAGAGGGTTCGACTTCTACTGAATACGCTTGGCGTAGCCTGTCAACGGGTCAATCTGACAGAACCAGCCTCAGAGAACTTTTCCAACATAGTAAACCCATCCTAAAAGGTCCTTATCTTAGTGCCATTCGTGTCAGTCCGTGCATACGTGCAAATCTCCATGCCTTCTTCACGTAAGCCACCATAAAACCCCCCTCGCAAATTAAAAGCCTGAAATCCTCTCCGCATCCCATCCTTTCCAGAAACATCACGCGATCCTCGTCCCCCCTGGAACATATTCCCCCGGCACATCACATGACAGCAAGACCCTCATATGCAATTTGCGGCGCTCTCGGAGAGCCGATTCTTTGACCTCGATTCAACTGCAAATTCAACCACATTTTGCACGCATGCACGGACTGACGCCGATCCTCTTTCTGGCTCAGAGCTCAACCTGGCTCTGGCTGCCAAATAGTTTATTTTTCTTGATCATCCCCACCTCAAACAGGTCGATCACGCATACTCCCATGCCGGGAGGGCAAATGGCATAAAGGCGGTCTTTTTTTCAAGGCATCCGTAAAGCACCCGGCCACGTAAATACGGAACAGAGAATGAAACATCTTTTCAAAACCTCCTTCGAACTCCCACTGCCGTTGCCAGATGTATTCGAGTTCTTCGCCTCGGCGCACAATCTGGAAAAAATCACGCCGCCAGAGATGCAATTCCGACTCCTCAAGCCAGACCCTATCGACATGAAGATGGGAACGGAAATCGACTACAGTCTGAGGATAATGGGGCTGCCCGTGACATGGCGCTCGCTCATCTCGCGATGGGAGCCGCCACATGCCTTCTGCGACGAACAGCTACGCGGTCCCTACGCCTTGTGGGTGCACACACATCTCTTTGATGCGACAACGCGCGGAACTCTCATCCGGGATTCGGTGGAGTATGCCTTACCGTTTTCACCATTTGGAGAGGTGGGCTATTTCTTCGTGCGCGCTCAATTGAAGAAGATATTCGCCTTTAGAGAGAAAGCCATCCGGGAAGCATTACTGCCTGGAGCGGGCTTAAAATAAGCCATCTCCATTCGACCCGGGCAGGCCCGCGAATCAACTCAGGCAAGGCATCTGTTCTGATGAGCTGGAGATATGTCGCCTGACCCCGATGCTGCGGGATTTAATCAGCGTTTCCTAGCGTGACCATGCCAATTGATACGAGGCAAAGTCCTTTTTGTTACGAGTAATCGGCTGCTGATCCGTTCCATCTTTCTTCATGATCCAGATGTTCATTGTGTTGGAATTCGGTCCATCGTCAGCCGTCCTGGTAAAGGCAATCCACTGGCCATCTGGGGACCAAACAGGCTCGGAATCACGGGTATTCCCTTTGCTGATATTGGTCCTCTCGCTGCCATCGCTCTTCATTACGAAAATATTTGCTTTGCCGTTTTCTCCCCGCGACATGTAGGCAATTTGCGTTCCATCTGGTGACCAAGCTGGCGAATGGCAGAGATCCTTGTTTTTCGTAAGGTTGATTTGGTTCTTTCCATCTGGGTCCATGATATAAATCTGGCGATTACCGTCGCGCGTCGATTCAAAGACAATTTTGGTACCATCAGGAGACCAGCGCGGCGACCAGTTATAGAACTCACCTGATGTCAAAGGTACCCAGCTCGAGCCGTCTGTATCTGTCGTATAAATCTGTGATGACTTCCTATCTTCAGGCCACACGACAAATGCTATTTTCGACTCGTCTGGAGACAATGCGGGCGAATCAGAATTTTTAGCTCCTTCTCAATGGCGACCGTTGTGTTTGCGGCTAAGTCTTTGAGAAATAGGCGCGTACCCATTTCTCCATTGTTGGAGAAAATCAACCTACCGCTTTTTGCTCCGAATTCAGGGTTGCCACCTTGAAACGGCTGAATGTCCTCACCAACTACTGAAATGGTCCCAATGCTGCCAAAGGAACCACTTACGAACGCAATCTTACCAATTGGCGGTTTTGCTATCAGATTCGACATGGTCTCGCCCGCATGTGATCCTGCGAGGAAAAGTGCGGAGAGAATGATGAGGGTCATCGTTTTCATGTGGGTTTGAGGGGGCGCGGTGATTGTAGGTGCAGCTTCGAAAGCACGGAGGGCCAGTTTCGGGGCTTTTCAGAGAAGACTGTGCACAGGTGCAAAACCTTCTTCCATTTCGCAGGGGGGGGTATGTGCATGGTTTTATTCGCTTCATTCTTTGTTTAATTCATCGAAAGAGGCGACAAACGATTCAATTCGGCCCTCCTCATGCCAGAAAGCAAAAATCTTCTCTCCGAGTTTTGTGGGATCGGCTTCGGTGGGTAAAAGGAACAGATGGTCACCACATCCATTGCTGGCAATAGCGATGGCATTCCTCGGGAAATTCGCCCATTCCTTGGCTGCTTCTGTTTCCTTGATAAGATCGTTGCATGTTCGACTGAGGCGCTTCCGATCAGACGTATCGAGAAAT
>Ga0351838_1072_pt1 | contig 18486 bp, 9 predicted proteins | sample BONcelHFGM3001E3_FD_206742 | JGI IMG/M metagenome (GOLD analysis project Ga0351838, IMG submission 206742) | Enriched cells from coal bed in the Powder River Basin, Montana, United States - BONCAT cells FGM rep1 HSBNCT.FGM.300.1.E3 ... | reverse complement strand
TGCCCAATCTGATCACCGGCAGCGCCGACCTCTTCGGCTCTACGAAGAACTACATCAAAGACGGCGGTGACTACTCCGCCAAGAACCCCACGGGCCGGAACATCTGGTTCGGCATCCGCGAGCACGCCATGGGAGCGATCTGCAACGGGGTGGCGTACGACGGTCTTTTCCGCATCAGCGGGGCCACCTTCCTGGTGTTTGCAGACTATTGCCGCCCCAGCATCCGTCTGGCAGCCCTCTCCAAGTTGCCGGTGACCTACATTTTCACCCATGATTCCGTGGGTGTGGGTGAGGACGGCCCGACCCACCAGCCGGTGGAAACGGTCAGCGGTCTGCGTGTCATCCCGAATCTGGACGTGATCCGCCCGGGGGACAGTGAAGAAACCGCCGCCGCATTCGCGGCTGCATTTAGCCGCAAAGACGGCCCCACGCTGCTGGCACTGTCCCGCCAAGACCTCCCCAACCAAGGCGGTACCCCCGCCGATGTGCGCCGCGAAGGCACGCTCAAGGGCGGATACGTCCTCGTGAAAGAGACTGGCGCCCTGAAGACCATTCTTTTGGCCACAGGCTCTGAGGTCCAGCACGCCGTGAATGCCGCCAAGCAGTTGGGCGAGGGCGTTCGCGTCGTCAGTCTGCCCTGTTTCGAGCGTTTTGACCGTCAGCCTCAGGCCTACCGCGAGGAAGTCCTTCCTCCCACGTGCTCGAAGCGTGTGGCGATCGAAGCCGGCGTCACCGCGTTGTGGTGGAAGTATGTCGGCTCAGAAGGCAAAATCATCGGCATCGACCGTTTCGGCCTCAGTGCACCGGGGAATGTGGTCATGCAGGAACTTGGCATCACGGCCGAGAGCGTGGTGGCCGCTGCCCAATAGCAGCTGACTTGCCCTTGGCCTGTTCGCGGGCCCGAGCACATCATTCTCTGCGGGAGGCTCTCAAGGGAGCCTCCCGTTTTTATACCTCACGAGTACTCGGGGGCGCCGTGTCGTTAGACATCGCAGATGCCCACTGCCTGCTTGAGTGAGGCCAAAGCATCTGGACGGGCGGGAATGAATTCCTGCGCCACGTGTCCTTTGTAGCCGGTCTCCACGATGGCACGCATGATGGCCGGGTAGTACAGCTCCTGGCTCTCGTCGATCTCATGCCGCCCCGGCACGCCGCCTGTGTGGTAGTGGGCGAAGTAGCGGTGGTTCTTCTTGATGGTGGCGATCACATCACCCTCCATGATTTGCATGTGATAGATGTCGTAGAGCAGCTTGAAGTTGTCTGACCCCAGCAGGTCGCAGAGCTCAATCCCCCAGTTGCTCTTGTCACACATGTAGTCCTTGTGGTTCACCTTGCTGTTGAGCAGCTCCATGACCAGGGTGATCCCGTGCTTTTCTGCCACGGGCAGCAGGCGCTTCAGGCCCGCCGCACAGTTCTTCAATCCCGTTTCTTCGTCCATGCCCCTGCGGTTGCCGGAGAAGCAAATGACGTGTTTGGCCCCGAACGCGGCGCTGGCTTTGATATGGGGCTCGTAAATTTCCACGAGGAGGTCGTGGTAGGCGGGATTGTTGAAAGCGTGCTCAATGCTGCCTACTTTCACGTCGTCAGGTCCTTGGATGGAAGGGAAGCTGATCATGGCGCTGGTCAGCCCATGTTTTTTCAGAATCGGGAAATCGACCGGATCCACCAGATCGATGGAGGTCAGCCCCATTTCCTTTCCCGCACGACAGAGGGCGTCGAGCGGCACTTTAGGGTAGCACCATTTGCAAGCGGAGTGATTGATCTGTCCTTTCAGCCCGGACGTTGCGTCGGCGGCGTCCAGGCGGAGCTGGAGGGAGGCAGCTATTGAGGTGAGGGCCCCGGCTTCAAGAAAGCGGCGTCGGGAAATTGAGGCGGTGTTCATTGCCGCGATGCTACCGGGACCGGGGACTTTTGCCAAGCGTTCCCCGAGGGTCGTATGGAATTTCAATCCAGGGAATCCACGAGCCGGGCCAGGGTTTTCCCCAGAGCGTCCCGGTTCTTTCGCACCAGGTCAAAGTGGTTTCCTAAGAGCTTTTCTACAGCTACACCGCCCAAGACATGGTCGTTCCATCCCAGAGTAGGTTCTTCCGGCTCGTAGAATGTCTCACTCACCAGGAGACGGGCGGTTCCCCCGTAGGTGCCGGGAACATAGTCGCTCAGGAGCGAGAGGTAGTGCTCCGCGAACTGCGGGTGGCTCCCCGCCGGTCCAGGGGCGTCGTTGGCTTGAGTTCTGCGGCGCTGCAAGCTGCGCCGGGAAGCGCTTTCCACCAAGATCAACTGCGGCCGGGGGCCGGGACCGTGGGTTCTTTCCCACTGGGCCGCCATCTCAAACGCGACCAAGCCCGCCACGCAGTGGCCCACAAGCACGGGCGGGTTGTGCAGGCCCAGATCTCCCATTTCCCGCAGATAGTGGGCCGCGATCTCCTGAACGGAGCCGGGAGTTGGTTCGAGTTGATACAAGGTGGTGGCCCGGAACCCATAGATCGCCCGGTCTGGCGAAAAGTGGGGCGTCATTCGGGCGAACAACACCAGTTCGGCCTCGCTGCCGTAGCCGCCGGGGAGAAAAAACACGGGTGCCTGGGTGCTGCCGGCACGGATTTGGACGAGGGCTGGAATGGGAGAGTCGAGAGCTGGGAGGAGACCGCGACGGTCCTTTCCAAGGAGATAGTTATGCCGGATCTGTTCCGCAACATGGGCCACCGTGGGCTGACTGCCCAACAACGCGGCGGCTGGAAGATGGATCTGCAACTTCGCCGTCAGTTCGGCCTGGAAACTCACGGCCGCCAACGAGTCACCACCCAGAGCATAAAAGTTGTCATAGACGCCGATGTGCTCCCGGTCGAGCAAGCGCCGCCAGATGTCCCTAATTGTCGATTCCAGCTGGCAGCGGGGTTCGCCGGAATCCACGGTGGGAATCGCCTTCCGGGCCTCGGCGGCCAGCGCCCGCAAATTTTCCCTGTCGATTTTGCCGTTGGCGAGCCGCGGGAGGGCTGGCAGGTGGTGCAGTTGATGGGGGAAAAGGCCCCTAGGCAACCTGCTGGAGAGGAGATCCCGGAGCGTGTCGTCATCTGGAAAGTCATCCCGGTTGGATGACACCAGAAATGCGTCCAGACGGATGCTGGAGGGGCAGGGGACCACTGCACAATCGAGGATGCCGGCGATGGTACGGAACACTGCCTCCATCGCCGCTGGACTGACGAGAATGCCCCGCACTTTGACTTGATCGTCCAGCCTGCCCAGGTGGCGCAGGTTTCCCTCTGCATCCATCACGCCCAGATCCCGCGTCATGTACATCCGCCATCCAGGGTGGTGGGGATCGTCCTTAAACCGCCGGGCCGTTGTTTCCGGGTCTTTGAAGTAGCCAGCAGAGAGACAGGCGCTGCGAACCACAATTTCCCCTGGGGTGCCGGGAGGCTGTGGGGCTCCTGTGGCATCCACGATCATGACTTCCCTCCCTGGAATCGGGATACCCGCGAGGATCCTTCCTTCTGCACTGGGCGAGTTGCTCTCCACTACCTGGTCTGTAATTGTTCCGGCCGTTTCGGTGGCTCCATAAGTAGAGAGCACTTTCATCGTGGGTGGAAAACTCGAGCGGAGCAGCTCAAGATCTGTCTGAAAAAGCGGTTCACCCCCGAGGTTCAGCCAACGCAGGGCTCTCAGGTCCGCTCCCGTCCGCCGGACCATGGCGCGGAACACCGAAGGGACACAGTGGCAAAAGGTGATCTTTCGGCTCCCCAGCCAATCCCGGAGGCGGGAGGGGTCTTTCAACAAGGACAGCGGGTACAGGGTGGCACCTGTCAGCAGCGCCAGGAAGACATCATTCAAACAGGCCCCGAAACTCGGGGGAATGATCATGGCGATCCGGTCCGATGGGGTTATCTCGCAGCGGCGGGCCAGATACCTGACTTGGTGGAGCAGTCCCCGCTGGGAGTAGCGCACGCCTGAGGGATTGCCCGATTGGCCCGACGTGAACACGATGGCCAAGTCCCTCATGGCCCGCGGGCGCGGCAGAGGGACTGACTTGCGGAGAGGGACCGGCTTTGGGGCGATTTCATCAGCGAGGTCGATGATGCCGGAGGCGGAGGCTCGCGCGACTTGATGGGCCGCCGCGCTCTCCCCCCGGCCAGCAATGACCAAATCCACCTCTGCCAGTTTCGCGATAAGGTGACGGCGGTCGGGAGGGTCGTCCGGGCTGAGAAAGACAAAGGGCCGGCCGGCCTTGAGACACGCCACTATTCCGAGGATGGCGTGTTCATTCTGCCCGGCACAAATGCCCACGGGCAGCGGTGGTTCTTTCCGTCCTGGTTTTGTCCTGGCGACGATTGCTTGCGCGAGGAGGTCCGATTGCCAGTTGAGTTCTCCATACGTCAGATCGCAGCCCGGGCCACGCACGGCCAAGCGGGCTGGCCCTCGCGAGACCGTTTTGCGGAAAAAGGGGACCAAAGGACGGTTCAGATCCCGGTCCACCCATTTTGCGGGAGCACGACTGGAACGCAAAAACGCTCGGAGGAGAGAAAGCATGGGTGAACGACTGGCCGTACGGAATGGGCCAGGGGAGGAAGCAGCCCCAGCGGCCCATCGATACCCCGGTCAGCAGGACTGTCAACGGAGCCCGCTGGCCACAGGGCCTTTTTGCCAAGCGCTACCCGCGGCTTCCCGAAACGTTGCCTGGAGGGGCTCCAGGGACTGCAGCATCCGGCCAAGGGCTTTCCCCAGAGCGTCCCGGTTCTTGCGCACCAGGTCATGGTGATTTCCTGAAATCTGGTCCACGTCTACCCCGCCCAGAATATGGTCTTTCCATCCCAGGGTGGGGTCTTCCGGCTCGTAAAAGGTTTCACTGACGAGGAGGCGGGCGGTACCCTCGTAGGTGCCGGGAACATAGTTGCTCAGGAGGGTGAAGTAATGCTCTGCGAACTGTGGATGGCTGACGACCGGTGCGGGGCTGGGGGCGGGTTGGCGATTGCGGGTCCTCCACCCGCGCCGGGAAGCGCTTTCTACAAGGATCAACTGCGGCCGGGGGCCGGGACCGTGGGTTCTTTCCCATTGGGCCGCCATCTCAAACGCGACCAAGCCCGCCACGCAGTGGCCCACCAGTACGGGCGGGTTGTTCACACCCAGGTCTCTCATCTCCCGCAGATAGTGCGCTGCGACCGCCTGGACGTTGCCGGGACTTGGTTCGAGTTGATACAAGGTAGTGGCCCGAAACCCATAGATCGCCCGGTCTGGCGAAAAGTGGGGCGTCATGCGGGCGAACAGAACCAGTTCGGCCTCACTGCCGTAGCCGCCGGGGAGAAAGAACACCGGTGCCTGGGGGGAACTGGAACTGCCCGCACGGATCTGGACAAGCGCAGGAATGGGAGAGTCGAGCGCTGGCAGGCTGCCGTGATGCTCTTTCCGGAGGAGGTAGTTGTGCCGGATCTGTTCTGCGACATGGGCCACCGTGGGCTGACTGCCCAGCAAAGCGGCGGCTGGAAGATCCATCTGCAGCTTCGATGTCAGTTCGGCCTGAAAGCTGACGGCCGCCAGGGAGTCACCTCCCAAAGCGTAAAAGTTGTCGTAAACGCCGATGTGCTCCCGGTCCAGAACGCGCCGCCAAATGTCCCTGATCGTCGATTCCAGTTCGCAGCGGGGTTCGCCAGAAGAGGTGGTGGGGATTGCCTTCCGGGCCGCGGCGGCCAGCGCGCGGAGTTTTTCCCTGTCCGTTTTCCCGTTGGCGAGCCGGGGAAGGGCTGGAAGGTGGTGAAGCTGATGGGGAAAGAGGCCCCGGGGCAGCCTGACGGAGAGCAGATCCCGGAGCGCTTCGTCATCCGGGAGTTCGCTCCTGTCGGACGACACCAGAAAGGCGTGCAGACGGATGCTGGAAGGGCAGGGGACCACTGCACAATCCAGGATGCCTTGAACGCTGCGGAACCCGACTTCAATTTCCGCCGGATTGATGCGAATGCCCCGTACTTTAACCTGGCCGTCCAGCCTGCCCAAGTGGCGCAGGTTTCCCTCCGCATCCATCACGCCCAGATCTCGTGTCTTGTACCTGTGCAGGCCTGGTTGATGAAGGTCGACCGTGAAACGTTCGGCATCGGTTTCCGGGTCTTTGAAGTATCCAGAGGCGAGGTAGGCACTGCGGACCACGATTTCGCCTGGGGTTCCTGGAGGCTGTGGGATGCCTTGGGGGTCCACAATCAGGACTTCCTTCCCCGGGATCGGCATGCCCGCAAGAACCCTTCCCTCCACACAGGGCGTGTTGCTTTGCAAGACCTGGTCGGTGATGGTTCCGCCCGTTTCCGTAGATCCGTAGCTGGAGAGTACCTTGACGGTGGGAGGAAAGCCTGCGCTCAGGAGCTCGAGATCCGTTTCGAAAAGGGGTTCGCCGCCCAGTTTCAACCACCTCAGTGCGCTCAAGTCCGTTCCTGTGCTCCGGGCCATGGCCCGAAACACGGACGGCACGCAATGGCAATAGGTGATCCCTTGGATTCCCAGCCAATCTCCGAGGCGGGACGAGTCCTCCAACAATGAGAGCGGGCAGAGGCTGGCTCCCGTCAGGAGCGCCAGAAAGACGTCATTCAAGCAGGCCCCGAAACTTGGGGGAATGATCATGGCGATCCGGTCCGATGGGGAGATGGCGCAGCGTCGGGCCAGGTGGCGGATCTGGTGAAGCTGGCTCCGTTGGGAGCGGCGCACGCCAGAGGGCTGCCCCGACTGGCCGGATGTGAACACGATGGCGAGATCCCTCCCGGCCTGAGGCGATGGCAGTGGGAGGGCGTTGCGGGGTGAGGAGGACTTTTCGACCGCAAGCTCCGTGAGGTCAATGATTTGGGATTCGGAGGACTGCGCGGTTTGCCGAGCCGCCTCGCGTCCCCCCCGCCCGGCCAGGACCAGGTCCAACTCTGCCACTCTCGCGATAAGCTGGCGGCGCTTGGGAGGGTCATCGGGGCTGAGAAAAACAAATGGCCTGCCTGCCTTGAGACACGCCAACATCCCGATGATGGCCTGCTCATTCTGTCCGGCGCAGATGCCTGCCGGGGGCGTTGCTTCCCCCTTCCCTGCTTTCGTTCGAGCGAGCAGTGTTCGAGCGAGGTTGTCCGACTGCCAGTCGAGATCCCTATACGTCAGGTCGCAACCCTGGCCACGCACGGCAAAGCGGTCTGGCCACCGGGATGCCGTTTTCTGGAAAACTTGGACAAGAGGACACTCCAGATCCTGGTCCTCCCATTTGGCTGGGTCAGGGCAGGACCGGAACAATGATCGGACTTTGTGGAACATGGGGGTTGGCTGCCCCGACGGGTGGGCCTGCGAAGGGTTCTTGATGGGTACTGAGGGCTGGCGGGCTGTCAACGGAGCCCGGACAAGTATCGTGGGAGGTCCACAAAACTCGGAGAACATCGAGTGAGAATTTTACACCTTCATCTCTTGAGTGTAGGCAGACCGCCCCTCTCAATCGTCCGCAAAAAAAACTCATCATGAACCGTGATCTTTTGGCTGAAATTCCCGAGCCTCTGGGGCGACTGCTCCACGCAAACCACATGGAGCTCTTGGGCATTGAGAATACGATGCGGCTGGCGCATGCCAGCAATCAGCTCAAAGGCCGGAGGCAGGAGGCGTGGCGGCGGCAACTCTTTCAAGAACGCCTGGAAGATCTGCTCGCAGAAAATGGCGGCGTAAAATCGACCCCCATCGTCATGAACGACGGCTGGGCCATCGATGACTCGATGTCGCTCCCTCATCTGGACCGGATCTTGGAGGCATCCGAAACCATCATCGAGGAGCGGGCAGGCCTGCGCCTCAGCTCGCCGGGTACCTATCGCAGTTACTTTCAGGATGTGTGGAAACCGGAGACAGATCCGCTGGACTATCCTGCTTTTCTCGATTTCGCGGCTTCCAGTGACGTGCTTTCGGTCGTGAGCCGCTATTTGGAGTCCATTCCCGCATTGTCCACGACGCTGCCTTCGGGAATCCGGTTTGTCGAATCCAACGCGGCCTTTGACGACCGTCCGGAGACGCCCCACGACAGCCAGCTCTTCCACGTGGACTACTACTCGCTGCCCAACGTGTACGTTCTCGTCCTTTTGCGGGATACCACCCTGGAGCATGGGCCATGGACCTTTCTCCCGCGCGCGGCTTCCCTGCGCGTCAAAGAGGCCTTGGGGTACTGGGAGCGGGGGAAAGGCTATCGCGTCAGTGATGAGGAGGTCTACTCAGTCGCAAGCCCGGACGAGGTGATCCGCTTCACCGGCCGGCGGGGGACTGTGCTTTTTATCGAATCGTCCGGGTGTTTTCACTTTGGGAGCCGCAATTCTGTCAGGCCCCGCTTTCAACTCATGCTCGGCTACACTGGCGCTTGCCGCACTGATTTTTCGGAAAGCTTTATGAAGCCCAAGACCTACCCGGTCCGGCCGGAGGACTCCCTGCTCAGGAGGCTGCTTCTGCAGAAGGATCTGCTCCCGGAGGAGTGAGCGGGCCGCGGCGGCGCCGGGCCCGGCAAAATCACTCCAGCACCATCTTTCGCAGACGCGAGTCTGATTCTTTTACCGGATAGGGGAAAGAACCCATAAAGGTCTGCGAAAAATCGGTGCGGCAGACAGAAGTGTAGGCATACATCATCTGCATCCGGGGGGTATAGGACAGCCGGCTTCCGTAATGGAAGCACTTGCTGGAATCGATAAAGAGGACGGTGCCTTTAGGGTAGGCGAAGGTGATGGCTTCCGCCGGATCCACGTGCCGGTACATCTCCTCATCTGTAACACGGTATGGGCGTCCGCGCTTCTGATAGCCCATAGCCTTGGAGGCCCGTTCCGAGACAGAGGCAGGAAGGAAAACCCACGGGCCGCAGTCCATCGTGACGTCTTCGACCAGGACGATGACGTACACCAAAGGCTGGTCGTGGAGATCCCGATGAAACAACTGGCTCGCCTCCCATGGCCCGGGCGGGTTGGGGTCCATGTTCTGGTTTGATTCCATGAACCTGACGCCAGGAGGACGGGTTTTCGAGAGCACCGGGATCGTCTTGAGATACTCAATGCTGGTGGCGAGGACCTCCGGGGAGACCACAAAGTCCAGCCAGGAGGGGTACTTATGGATGTCGTCGTAGAACATTAAATTCCTAAAATACGGGCGCTGGACATCCCCATGCGTTCTGCCTCCGCGCTCCCGAACCACTTCCCCTGCATCTGCCAGCAAACGGTCCAGCCCTGGCAGGGTCTGTGATTCGTCGATGGCGTACCCGTCCTTCATGATGATGCGGGGTGGATAGACCGGCCTTCCGCCGGAGTGCCCGGTCATGAGTTCGTCCAGGTCACGGCGATAGGCTTCGTCGTGAAGGTGCCGTCGCTCACTGTAACGCCAGCGATTGTAAAGCTTCGCCGCCAGCGCGATGTTGCGTATGCCATAGCGTTCCATCGCCTCTTCTTTGCGCCAGGCTTTTGCCGGATCTTGCAGGCGGCCGTCGGCCCAGCCGGCAATTCTTTGCTTGAGCGGCAGGCGCGGGGCCGGTGCGCTGGCATTAGCAGGTTGCCCGGGAGGAGCATGCTTTTTCTTGTTGTCGGGCATAACTAGGGAGACAGAATGGTGACTTGGTGGACAGATAAGCCAAACGTTCGTTTTCCGCAAGATGCTAGATCCGCTTGCGGACGAATCGAGAGCGGGGGTTTGAATCGCGGGTGCCATCTCATTGCCGGCTTCCTTGGCTGCTAAACCGGTGTGTGCTCGGAGCTTCGTTGGGGGAGTGTGCCTTGGCTGATCTGCAGCTTGAGATGGGAAAGACCGCGGAGGGGGCGGCGCGCGATTGATTGAAGAAGGCAATCAACCTTGCCGTTCTGTTTTTCCCATGACTCCCTCCACTATGGAATGTGCCTCTGAACTTCTCGAAGTTGTCCCTCTGGTGATGCGGGCGATGCGTTCCGAAGTGCGCCGGGACCGGACCCCGGAACTTTCCATGCCGCAATTCCGGGCGCTATCTTTTGTCGGTCGGAATGAAGGGGCCGCGCTCACGGAGGTTGCCGCCTTCCTCGGGCTGACCCTGCCCACGGCTTCTAAAATGATCGACGGACTGGTAGAATCGGGATTCGTGATCCGCAAGTCTTCCCCCAGCGACAGGCGGAAACTGAGGTTGCGGCTCAGCCAGGAGGGTTTGCAAAAGTACGAGGCCATCCAACTGCATGCGCGGCAGTACCTGACGGGACGGCTGGAGCATCTCAACTACACTCAGCGGGAGCAGATCTCCACGGCGCTGCACCTCTTGCGGGAAGCGTTTGAACGGGAGCTGCCGGACAACCCGGGGAGCGGAAAAGACCTGCAGACTGCCGGGGCCGAGGTGACCGCTTGAGGCAGCTGGCAGCTGGCGGTGCCGGGACAGGCGAAATACGCACTCGCCTCAGGAGCAGGCCGAGGCCTCGCGCCCCGGGCCGCTTCCTCTATTTCCCTTCACAGGCTCCCTACCTGTGCTAGCTTGGCTGTCACCGCAATATTATGAATCCCATTACCAGCAACGCCACGATGGCTGTGTATCTCGACCTGGAGAACATCGTCCTCGGCGCCCAGGAAGCCCGCTACCCCAAGGTGGACATTCAAAAGATCCTCGAGCGGCTTCTGCTTAAAGGGCACATTGTCACAAAAAAGGCGTACTGCGACTGGGACCGCTACAAGGACTTCAAGCGCCCGCTTCACGAAGCCGCCTTCGAGCTCATTGAGATCCCTCATGTGCGGCAGTCGGGCAAAAACTCCGCAGATATCCGCATGGTGGTGGATGCGCTGGACCTTTGCTATACCAAGGGGCACGTGGACACCTTTGTGATTATCAGTGGAGACTCGGACTTTTCTCCTCTCGTCAGCAAGCTGCGGGAGAATGCGAAGAAGGTGATCGGCATGGGGGTGAAGAATTCTACCTCGAACCTTTTCATCGGCAACGTGGACGAGTTTATTTACTATGACGACTTGGTGAGGATCGAGCAGCGGCGCGCCTCCAAGTCCACTTCCAAGACGGCGGCCTCAAAAACGGCGGCGGCGGCGGTCGTCAAAAAGCTGGACCCTGCTGATGTGATCAGCAGGGTGGGGGAGACGCTGGAGGCTCTTTCGGACGAGCGCGAGGCCGATGATCCTGTTTGGGGCTCCATGATCAAACAGGCACTGAAGCGCCGCGACCCGGGCTTCAACGAGCGGGCTTTTGGCTTCAAATCGTTCAATGCACTGCTGGAGGAGGCCCAGAAGCGCGGGGTGCTCACTCTGGAGGCAGACGAAAAGTCCGGGGGTTACCTCGTCCGGGCCAAAGGGTGAAGGACGGCGGGGGTTATTTTTCCACCCATTGTATGGGTGATTCCCAAACCCGCCGTGCCGTTTCCCACGCCTCGTGGAAGGCCATGTACTCGGCAGGGGGATATTCGCCGGTCTTGGCGGAGAACTCGAAGTTCACCGTCAGGAGTCCGTCCTCCCCGGTCGCCGGCTCCATGCTCCATGAGTTGTAGGGGGTGCCCGCGCTTTTTCTCAGGCTGTTCGTTCCTGAGGGTGCAGCTCCGGAGGGGAGCTGCAGCAGGGTCCGGCTGTTCAAATGCACGGGATAGACAAACTCGAACGGTGTCTGCCTGTCTTTGATGTAGCTTGTGGCCAGATAGTCCCGCTCCCACAGCGCTGGAAGGCTTCCCTGACGCTTGTCGCCATCTGCTTTTACCCCGCCCGGCACCCGGTAGGCCGTTACCAGCCTGGCGGGCTCGTCCGGCGCTTCCAAAGCTTCAAAACGAAACTCCTCCACCTGCACCTGGCCTTGGACGGAAAGGAGGGCCTGGATCTTTGCCCGTTGTTCGGTGGGGTTCAGGCCGATGAATGCCTGGCGCATCCAACTGGCGTAGTAGCCGTGAAGTTCCAGAGTGTCCGCCACTTCCCAGTCGCGGCCCTTGGGGGTGACGGTCCGTTGGTTGACGACGCGGCAGCTCCCGGCGGGAGCGGCTTTGGCCCTGGGCAGGAGCCGGGGGGCTTCCGGGTCCAGGACCAGGGCCTGGGCGTGCCAGAGGCGGTCCGCAGGCAAATGACCCAGGTCCAGGTGGCGGTCCGTGGGATCGAGGAGCCAATTTTCACCCAGGGCGGGGACGTGGACGACCATGTGGTTGAACTGGTCCAGAGTGGGCAGGCCCGGGGTCGTTTCCCAGTCGGTGTTCACCAGAGCCAGATGGCTGGGGACTCCCGCAGCCTTGAGCAGCAGGTGCACGAGGAGGGACTGGTCTTTGCAATCACCGTAGCGCAGTCGCAGAGTGTCAGCACAGGCATTGGGGCGTCTCGCCCGCACGCCGAACTCAATCGCTTTGTACGCGATTTCCTTTTGGATGTAGCGCGCAATGGCTGCCGTTTTCTCCCGGGGTGTCGTCCGTCCTTCCACCAGTTGGGCGGCTAGATCAGTCACGGTTTTGTCCACGACGAGCCGGTCAGAGACATCTTTTAGGTATTCATGGGCCACCGTTTCCCAGGTGCCGTCCCGTCCGCCGAGCCAGAGCATGGGACAGCGGCGCTCCGCCCAGAGGGAATAGCTCTCACTGGGTTCCGCGGGCTGTGCCGGTGCGATCCAGGCGGCGAGGCTGTCGGTCCGCAAGGTCTTGACCTTGTCACCCTGGGTGAGGTGGGCTTTCACCTCCCCCACCTGCCCGGTCACAAACACGGTCTCCTCCGCCACGGGCATGACGCTGGCGAACAAGTGGCGTTGAAACTCGAAGGCGTCTGCCGGGCTCCGGTCCTCAATGGTGACCTCGCATTCAATGATGCTTCCCGGTTGGACGCCTTCCACCTGCATGTGGAGCACCTGATTGAAACTCGCCGTGCCGTCGTCCAGATCCCGGACGTAGGCGTCCTCCAGAGAGGCTTTGCCGGTGACTCTGCCAGAGGCGTCTTTGACTTCCAGCCGGTTCATGTAGATCCGCTCGCTCACCGGGCTGAAGGCGATCTGGAGGGAACTCAATTCTTCAGCTCCCTGGGCGGTGAGCACCTTGAGCCGGCGGTAGAGGGTGCGCCGGGCGGGCTTGCCCTTTTCAAAGTGGTAGCCCGTGGAGCGTAGCAGGGAGGCATAGGCATGCCCCTCTCCAAAATTGGCAGGGGCGTCAGCCTGGGCCAGCGCAGACGCGACCTCCGGCGGCATCTCCACTGGTGCCACCGGTTCTTTGATGTCTGAATTGTTTCCTTGTCCCAGGGCGGCCGAGGCTGTCCGGATGGCGTCCTGGATCTCTTCGTCCCGTGGGGATTTCCGGGCGGCCCGTTCGAAGGTGGCCTTCGCGTCGCGGTACCATTTCCGGCCCATCTGGCTCCAGCCCAACACGAGCAGTGCACGGGGGGCGTCCGTTTCTTCGGTGAGGATCTTCTCGGCTACGGCCCCCGCTTTGGAGTGCTCACCAGCTTCGTTATAGGCCTGCGCCAGATCGTAGGCGGCCCTCCGGTCTGCGGGGTTCTCGTTCGCCAGCGCTTCGAAGAGCTGAACCGCGCGCTCATGGTTGCCGCTGGAAGAGACCGTCTGGGCGTGCCAGCGGCGGACGTTGGGGCTTGGCAGGCGGGCCAGCCATTTTTCCACCGACTCCACTGCTGACGGGTACTCCTCCTGTCCGACGAGAAGATTCAGCCAGCCCCACAGCTCGTTCTCATCTCTGAGCCCTTTGTCCATGAGTTGGAGGAAAGTCCCAAGTCCTTCCTGCACCCGTCCCTGCAGGGCCAAAAGCCGGGCCTGCCGCACCCCCAGCTCCACGTGGTCGGCAAAACGGGCCTGGTGCGTGGCGAAATACTCCAGTGCTTCCGCGGAGCGGCCGGAGTTTTCCATGCTCAGCAAGACATTGTCCAGCATCGCAGGGTCGGTATGGGTCGCTTCGAACCCCGTTTTAAACCAGCGCACGGCAGCGGCATAGTCTTCGCGGGCAAAGTAGGCCAGCCCGGCCTGATTGCAGGCCACGCCGTAGGCCTCTTGCTCGGGCGCGCCCAGTACTGGGATCTCTCCCTCGGGCTCGGATAAGGTCACTGCATCGATGCTGCGGGTCACCAGGTCCATATCGCCACGACCCTCCACCGTCCATCCGGCAACCAGAACCGCTGCCCGGGACCAGCGGATAACACGCATCACATAGTGGTAGCTCAGGCCATCATCCCCCGTTCTTTGGCGCCGGAGTTCACGGCCTTCACCGCCTGTTTTACCGGTGAGCCAGACGGAGCTGGACGCTCCGTCTTCGTCGGCCGGGGCCGGGTGCTCAAAATCCATCGTGGACAGCAGGGCCCGCGTTGTCGCCTCCATATCCGGTGCCTCTCCCGGAAACCGGATGGGCACCACCATGAGGCCTTCCAAGTGCCTCTGAGCCGAAAAATCTGCCAGAGCCGTATGCTGGGTCTTGTCGTCCCAGGCATTCCAGTCCAGTGGCTCAAGGTGGGTGGCGTAGCCCCAGGCGGGCCGGTCCCGATCCTTCACGATGGCCCCTCCCGCGAGGGCGGTGTCCAGCACGTTGAAAGTCCTCGCCAGTTCTTCCGCCCGCCTCGCCACCACGGCCCGTGATTTCCGATCGGACCAGACCACGATCTGCCAGCATCGCCCCCCTTGCGAGGCGATCCAGTGTTCATACGCCAGCTCCATTTTCGTGTCATCGAGCCGGGCTTCACTTTGCACCCGTACAAAGTCCACACCGTTGAACTGGCGGTTCTCCTCTGTCTGATGGAGGACTTCCGCCGCGGTTTCCATATTGAGTTTAATCGCCTGCACCAACGTGGGTGTGTCCAGTCCGGCACCCACTTCTTCCGCGATCACCAAAGCGAAGACATTCTCCTTCACGATCCGCATCGCCAGACAGGCCTCTGGTGACAGCACTTTGGGGTCCTGCAGCACCCGCCACTGGGAATTGGGCTCCAAGGAAAAGTTGTACGCTTGGAGCGCAATCCGCCCGGAGGAAGCTTCGGTTTGGTTGAGATTGCCCAGAGAGGCCTTGTCCGCCTGTTTGAACGCGGCAACGACGGCGCCAGTCATGAAAACCAGCAGCATCAACCCACTCAGCACGACGGCCCAGATACCCTGGCCCCGGCCTTGCGTGTAGCGACGGCTGTCGAAGAGCGACAGTCCTACGATGCCCAAGATGAGCGCGACGAGCATGAAGAGCACCGTGAGCAGACCCGTCGCAAGCACGAGCGGGCCGGACTTGGGCAGGTTGAATGCTGCGGCAAGCCCCGCCGAACCGCTGCTGATTCCCCACCCCACCAGGACCAGCAAAAGGGCGGAGACACAGAGTTTGCTGGCGGTGGGCCGTCGCAGGATCTGGCAACACTTGATCACTCCAAAAAGGAGAGCCAGGCAGAACAGGATACCGCCGGTAATGGCACCGGCCTTTTCCGCAGAATAACTCGTAGCAGTGCCCAGCAGGACGATCGGGAGGGTCATTGGGTAGGGAATTTTACCGGGATATACCCGGAGGAAGACTGGTATTTCCAGTCATTTCTAAAATTTATCAGAACGGATTTTTCGAAAGCTTGTAGAGCGCCCCCAGGATCTCCCGGCGGGTCGCCCGCCCGTCGGCTTTGATCTGCGCCGCCAAGGCTCGATCCCGCACTTGGTCCGGTACGAGAGAGAGCCAGTATTTCAGCAGGTCCTCATCCATCGTTTTCTCCAAACCGGCATCGTGCATGGGATAGGCGTGAGCGTACTGGCCGAAAAGTTTTTTCCATTCCGGTTGTTTTCCGTTTTCCGGTTTGTAGAGGCCATGAAGTCCCCCGATCAACCCGAGCCATTGGACGGCCTGGAAGTCGGGAGAATTCGGGGGCACGTCTGACACATACAGGGTGGCGGCCCGGTGTTGGTGCAGGAGCAGTTGCAGCTTTCTCACCGCCACGTTCTGCACCACCGGCTTGCTGTCGTCGAGGGCGATATGGGCGGCGAGTCCTGCGGCGTGGCCCATGGCCGTCCAGATCGGCTCCAGCCGCAGCGCGCCAAAGCCGACATGGCTGGAGCTGGTCGCGACGGGCACCAGGAGGTTGGTCACCTGTTTGGGCACGAGGGTGTTGTACGGGATTTGAAAAGGGGCGTTGCGCAGGTAAAATTCGCCCCCGTGCTTGCCTTCGAAGCGGGTTCCCGTCCTCCCCGTGCCGTGACAGTTGTGGGAGTAGTCGCCAATGGCAATGCTGTCGCCCTTGAGCGGCAGGCGGACGTCCTCGTCGGTCGGCTTGGTGTCATTTTGGGTGAAAATGTGGACCCCCTTCATCCGGCGGGCCTCCCGGATGTAGAGCTGCTCGGGAATGTGGCCGTGTTCCGGCCATTCATCTTTGGGGAACCCGTAGCTCCGAGCATCTGCCTGCACCGCTGGCGGCACCTCTGGATCGTTTTGCAGGAAGTAGAGCAACCCGTACTGGTACGTGATGTGTTCCTGGATGATCCGGGCCCGGGTGGCTTCATCTGCGGCAGGGTACTCGTCATTGATGTCCGGCATAGAAAGGCGCACCAGCCCATGGGACATGTCGTTAATGTCCGTTTTGCCATTGGGCAGCAGAGGGGGCTGCACTTTGAAGATGGCCTTCTTTCCCTGTTCGCCGAAGGCGTGAGTGAGTTTGCCGGTCTGGTAGTGCTTGAGCACGGGAGTGAACATCTCCCTCTGGTACCCCTCAGGCTTGGGGCAGGGGACCCGGTTGGCCGGGTCCTGCGTGACACACCAGCGGAAGTTGTAGCCTTGCACCTGGCCGTCACCCCCCGGAGGCACTTCTTTGGCCAGTGGTTCGCCATAGGCAGCTTCGTCCTCCCGGCCTATCGCAAAGTCCACCCCGGCCCCGGCCATGAGGTCACCTTCATAGCTGGCATCAATGTAGACCCTGGCGTGCAACGTCACGGGTTCTTCCTGACCCGCTTTTTGGAACACGGCAGAGACGATGGACGAGGGCATCATTCGCGTGGACGCGGCGGACTTGAACGCGTGTTTGGTCAGCACCGTCACTTTCTCCCGCTTGGCCAGCATCTCCTCGAACACCTTCTGGTTGACGCCGGGCTCACCGAAGTTGCCTTCCCAGGAAGCCTTCACCTGTTCCGAGTCCTTCCCATACTTGTCCTGGTAGTGGCGGATCACCGCTTGATTGAAGTCCCACCAGAATCCGGTGAGGGATTCCAAGGAACGCAGATCCGTATGGGACAAGCCGTTTGTCACCATGCCGCCCACGAACGAATACGGCTCCACCAGAACCACCTGCCGACCCTCATCGGCCGCGGAGCAGGCGGCGGCGATGCCCGCCGGTGTGCCTCCATAGACGAGCACATCATAGACTGGCGCTGCGGCCGCTCTGAGGCCCCAGATTGGCAGGGTCAGAGACATCAGGATGAAAGAAAAGCGTGTCATGCATTGATGTTACTCCAGCTCTTTAGTGCCGCTATCAACGATTCTGCCCCCTCCATGAACTCCCCGTCCCTCTTGAGACGCCTGTATCGGGCTTCTACCCTCTTCGTCCTTGGCGTGTTTGCCAGCGGTCTCTCTGCCAGCAGCGGGGAGGATTGGCCCCGTTTCCGGGGGCCCTCCGGTGATGGGCGCTGGAATCCGTCCTCGCTGCCCGCGGATCCCGGAGCCATGGAGCCGGAGTTGCTCTGGAAGGCCGACCTCGGGGGCGGCTATGGGGGCATCACCGTGCAGGGGGGACGCCTCTATGTCATGGACCGCCAGACTCAGCCTGAGGAGGTGGAGCGCATCCTCTGTTTTGACGCTGCCAAGGGTGAACTCCTGTGGCAGCATACTTACCCGGTGAGCTATGCTTCCATGGACTACGGCAACGGCCCCCGGGCATCCGTGACGGTGTTTGAGGGACGTGCGTACACCATGGGAGCGCGGGGCATGGCGGTATGTCTGGATGCCGCCACGGGCAAGGTGCACTGGCAGGTGGATCTGGTCGCCCGCGAAGGGGCGGTACCGCCGCGCTGGGGCTATGCGGCGTCGCCGTTTATCTGGAAAGATACCGTTCTCTTTCATGCCGGAGCTCCGGAGAATGGCAGCCTGCTGGCCTTGGACCGGGTGACGGGGCAAAAGCGCTGGCAAGGCGGAAGCGATCCTGCGGGCTACTGTACCCCCGTGGTCTTCGACACCCCTGCCGGCCTGCAACTGATCCAGTGGGGCCCGTTGCACATCAGCAGCTTGAATCCGGATACAGGAGAGACCCATTGGCAGATCCCTTATGAGATCAACTACGGTGTCTCCATCGCCCAACCGCTCTTTCACGAGGGGCTCGTGTTTGTCGCCGGCTACTGGCATGGCTCGCGTGCCGTCCGGCTCGGTACCGGCATCAAGGACGCTGAACTCGCATGGAGCGATGAAAAGACGCTCTTCGGCCTCATGAGCCAGCCACTGTACAAAGACGGTTTTGTCTATCTTCTCACCAAGGCAGAGGGGGTCGTCTGTTTCCGGCTCAAAGATGGTGCCATCCAATGGAAAGACGGGCACCAGCTCACCCCCAAAGACCGCAACCCCCAGATCAGTCTCGTATGGGCAGATGAGAAGAACCAAATAGCCTCCGGTCTCAATGCCAATGGGG
>Ga0351838_1065_pt1 | contig 18535 bp, 20 predicted proteins | sample BONcelHFGM3001E3_FD_206742 | JGI IMG/M metagenome (GOLD analysis project Ga0351838, IMG submission 206742) | Enriched cells from coal bed in the Powder River Basin, Montana, United States - BONCAT cells FGM rep1 HSBNCT.FGM.300.1.E3 ... | reverse complement strand
CCCCCGTTCCTGTGGTTGTAGTTCAGAAAAAGAGTTTCGGGGAGGGCTACAAAGAGATTATCTTCCCGGTTAGCAACGACGTTGAACCAAGACAAAAGGTGCAGTGGGCAAAGCTGATGGCCAAATTATTCAACGCCAAGGTGAATATTTTCCAGAGTTTGGAAAAGGATCCGGTAATGAACAACCGCCTGGATATTATAACCAAGCAAATCACAGATATCTTTGATGAGTCTGAATTGAACTATTCTGTGACAGTGGCGGAGAAAACAACAGATTTTGCCGATCAAGTCCTCTCCTACGCAGTCACAAATGATGCGAAGATGATCATGATCATGACTCGGCCTAATGTCGATATTCCGGGCTTCAGCCTTGTTGGATGGGATGAACGACTGATGTTCAATGATGCCCAGATCCCGGTTATGTGCGTTAATCCGGTTGAGATCGGAGCCTATTACTGGGAGTGGGTAGCACCATTCTAACGATGAACAAGGAGGAAGCAAAAGAGTATATCCGGCAGTTGACAGAAGAGATCAATCGCCATAATTATGTCTATTATACATTGTCGAAGCCAGAGATCAGTGATCTGGATTTTGATCTCCTCCTGAAAAAACTGGAATCGCTTGAACACGCATTTCCAGAATTTGTGTCACCCAACTCACCTACACAACGTGTAGGAGGCGAAATCACAAAAGATTTCCAACAAGTTGTGCACCGGTATCCAATGCTTTCATTGAGCAACACTTATTCTATTGAGGAGGTTGAGGAGTGGGAAGCACGTATCCATAAACTTATCGGTGAAAAGGTAGAATATGTATGCGAGATGAAATTCGATGGTGTTGCCATCGGACTCACATATAAGGAAGGAGTTTTGATTCAGGCAGTTACACGTGGTGACGGCATTCAAGGTGATGATGTGACACACAATGTAAAAACCATCCACAACATCCCTCTGCACCTTCGGGGAACAGGATACCCTGAACTCTTTGAGATCCGCGGTGAGGTATTTATGCCCCATTCAAGTTTCAACCGATTAAACAGGTTGCGATCAGAGGAAGATGATGAACCGTTTGCCAATCCTCGGAATGCGGCATCAGGCAGCCTGAAAATGCAAGATTCAAAAGAGGTAGCAAAACGTCGGCTCGACTGTTACCTCTATTACATGCCCGGCTCAGATCTTTTGTTTAAAACGCATTATGAGAGTCTCCTGGCTGCCCGCAGTTGGGGGTTCCACATTTCAGAGTATGTTGCGAGGTGTTCGACAATCCATGAAATTTTCGAGTTTATTGACGAAATTGACCATCTTCGAAATGGACTTCCATTTGATATCGACGGCGTAGTTATAAAGGTGAATGACATCAGGCAGCAGGAGGTTCTTGGAAATACGACGAAATCTCCCCGGTGGGCCATCGCCTATAAGTTTAAGGCAGAACAAGCTGAAACAACGCTTACATCTGTCGACTTCCAGGTAGGAAGAACAGGCGCAGTTACACCTGTTGCCAACCTCTTCCCGGTTCAGTTGGCAGGTACGGTGGTCAAAAGAGCATCACTCCACAATGCCGATATCATATCCACGCTGGATGTGAGAATCGGGGATACAGTTTTCGTGGAAAAAGGGGGAGAGATCATCCCAAAGATTACTGGAGTAAGGCTGGATCTCAGACCCCCGGAAGCTACCCCGGTAAACTTTCCTCCGGAATGTCCCGAATGTTACACAGTGCTGGTCAGGAGTGAAGGTGAATCAGCATGGTATTGTCCGAACAGATCGGGATGTCCGCCTCAGATCAAGGGTCGGCTTGAGCACTTTATCAACCGGAAGGCGATGAATATCGATACACTTGGGGAAGGTAAGATCGAAATTTTATATGATAATGGGTTTGTAAGAGATATCGCAGATCTGTATGACCTGAAGCAGGAGGATCTTCTTGGGTTGGAAAAGGTGTACATCGATCCGGAATCAGGGAAAGAGAGAAAAGTGAGCTTCAAGGAGAAAAGTGTTGCCAACATCCTCAATGGGATCAATCTTTCGCGTTCCATCAGTTTCGATCATGTATTATTTGCTTTGGGGATCCGTTTTGTTGGTGAAACAGTGGCACGTAAACTGGCAACCCACTTCCATTCCATTGAATCACTGATGAATGCAAGTTTTGAGGAGTTGACGGATGTGGAGGAGGTAGGTGAAAAAATTGCCATTCCAGTTTAAGTCGGAAAGAATTTACAAAAAAATCATCTCTGCCCAGGTAGTCAAGGTCAGCGTCGCAAAGTATATTTCCACGTGTTGCGGAGGCTAACTGAGGTAATTTAGTACAGCGGATCAAATCGCAGACAACCCCGATCTGGTTGGATGTATAGTTGAATTTTCTAAGGATATCTGCGGCCATCTTTATAGAGTTCTCCTCGTGATTTTCATAGGCTATGAGCATCCCGGCATCATGATAAAGGGCGGCGGTCTCAACCAAACGTTGATCCTCTTCGCCAATGTTTTCACGAATAGAGAGCTCACAAGTAGCCTGGAAAACATCAACGGTATGGCTGTATGAATGGTAAACGAGTCGCGTATCTAATTCATGTTCAAGGCGGTGCAATATATAAGCCTTGGCAGCCTCAAAATCCATCCTTGTAATTTTCTCGTAAAAGTACAAAAATTGTTAACTGTTTCTCAGCAGTGCTTAAGTTGATGGATTGTTTCAATGGGATTGGGTGAGCTGAAGACGGTATTTCCTGCGACCAGGGCATCCACACCTGCATCTGCCAAACCGCGTGCATTCTGAAGTGTGACTCCGCCATCCACTTCAATCAGTGCATCGGACCCATGTTCAAGAATCATTGTTTTCAGTTCGCGGCTTTTGCGATAGGTTTGTTCAATGAATTGCTGTCCGCCAAAACCCGGGTTTACAGACATCAACAGGACCAAATCGACTTCATTAATAATATCCTGAAGTAACAGCACTGGTGTATGGGGGTTGAGGGAAACACCGGCTTTTGCGCCGGTTTGTTTGATTGCCTGAATCGTACGGTGGAGGTGAGTGCAAGCTTCGTAATGGACGGTAATAATGGAAGCGCCCACTTCTCTGAATTGTTCAAGATATCTGTCGGGATCAACGATCATCAGATGGACATCCATCGGTTTTTCGGTCACCATTTTGACCCATTTCAGGATCGGAAACCCAAATGAGATATTGGGGACGAAAACACCATCCATGATATCCAGATGCAACCAGTCTGCTTCACTTCGGTTAACCATCTCAATCTCTTCCTCGAGTTTGAGAAAGTTTGCTGATAACAGGGATGGAGCTATGAGGGGGAGCACTGCCGTATTTCTTATTTCGTATTTCCCAATTTCCTATTTTCCAAATTTCTCTCGTTTGATTTCTCTTTATCCGAGATAGGTCTTCAGGATTTTACTCCTGCTGGTATGTTTCAGCCGGCGGATCGCTTTCTCCTTGATCTGGCGGACACGTTCGCGGGTGAGGTCGAACTTTTCACCGATCTCTTCGAGAGTCATAGGATGGCTGCCATTCAAGCCAAAGTAAAGCCTGATCACATCGGCCTCGCGTTGCGTGAGAGTGGATACAGCCCTTTCAATCTCCCGTTTCAGTGATTCATACAAAAGTCCGTTCTCCGGCGTGGTATTTTCTTCACCTCTCAAAACATCATACATTGTGTTGTCTTCATCCTGAACCAACGGAGCGTCCATGGAGACATGTCGTCCCGCATTTTTCATGGACTCTTTTACTTCATTCTCTGAAATTTCAAGGAGTTTGGCTATCTCTTCAATATTTGGTTCCCGTTCGTAGAGTTGCTCAAGTTGGGCATATGCCTTGTTAATCTTGTTAATGGAACCGATTTTATTCAATGGCAGGCGAACGATCCGTGACTGCTCGGCCAATGCCTGAAGGATGGATTGACGAATCCACCATACAGCGTAGGAGATGAATTTAAATCCCCTGGTTTCATCAAACCGCTGCGCTGCTTTAATAAGACCCAGGTTCCCTTCATTGATGAGGTCGGGAAGGCTTAGTCCCTGATTTTGATATTGTTTAGAAACAGAAACCACGAAACGAAGGTTTGCTTTGGTGAGTTTCTCCAGTGCAGTATGATCCCCCTGTTTGATGCGTTGCGCCAGGGTAACCTCCTCGTCGGCAGTGATCAGCTCAACCTTGCCAATCTCCTGCAGATATTTATCCAGAGAGGCGGTCTCACGGTTAGTAACCTGTTTAATGATCTTTAGTTGTCTCATCCAGATCTCTTTTATTTCAGTACATTGATGAAGTTAACAGTGTCCATGTTTACGTGAAACTGGAGCGTCGGGTTTCAAAGACCTACGATTTATTTCGGTCGTTTGTCCTGATAATCCTGCGGTTTCTCAAGAAGTACCTTTCTTGAGAGTTTGAGTTTACCTGTTTTGGGATCAACTTCAATCAATTTGACTTCCACCTCTTCCCCAACCTTTAAGGCATCTTCCACCTTTTCAAGGCGCTTCCATTCAATTTCAGAGATATGTAATAACCCATCCTGTCCGGGAAGAATCTCGATAAATGCCCCAAACGTAGTGATGTTTTTCACTTTTCCCTTATAAATCTCACCAACTTCAGGAACGGCACAGATACGTTTGATCCTTTCAACAACGGCATCTTTTGCCTCAACATTGTTGGCAACGATATCGATGACGCCAAACTCTCCAACCTCTTCGATCACGATGGTGGTTCCTGTTTCACGTTGCATCTCCTGGATCACTTTACCACCAGGTCCAATCACGGCACCGATAAATTCTTTCGGAATCTTGATCTGGGTAATTCTTGGAACAAACGGTTTGAAGTCGGCTCTGGGTTCAGAGATGGTCTTCATCATTTCACCCATGATATGCAATCGGCCTGCTTTCGCCTGTTCCAATGCCTGTTCCAGAATTTCGTAAGGCATCCCCTCTACTTTGATGTCCATCTGACAAGCCGTGATGCCATCGCGCGTTCCACAAACCTTGAAGTCCATGTCTCCCAGGTGATCTTCGTCTCCCAGTATGTCTGAAAGTACGGCATAACGGTTTGTTTTGGAATCAGAGATCAGTCCCATTGCGATTCCGGATACAGGTTTTTTAATTTTAACACCTGCATCCATCAGCGCCATAGTACCTGCACAAACAGTTGCCATGGATGAAGAACCGTTGGACTCAAGAATGTCTGATACGATACGGGTGGTATAATGATTGTCTTCAGCGTTGGGAAGGATAAATTTAAGGGCCCTTAGCGCCAGGTTTCCATGGCCAACTTCGCGGCGGCTTGTCCCCAGAAGTCTCTTCACTTCTCCAGTCGAAAAAGGAGGGAAGTTGTAATGGAGCATGAATTTTGATCTGCCTTCGATGATGGCACCGTCGATGATCTGTTCATCCAGTTTGGTCCCCAGCGTAACAGTGGTTAGCGACTGAGTTTCGCCACGGGTAAAGATAGCGGAGCCATGAGCTGCCGGGAGGTAATCGACTTCTGTCCAGATAGGACGAATCTCATCCAGCTTTCTGCCGTCAATCCTGATTCTGGAATCGAGGGTTGCATTCCTGATAGCTTCACGTTCAATGTCGTGATAGTACCGGGGGATCATCATCTTCTTTGCTTCCTTATCTTCATCACTCAGCGAGTCAACGAACCCGGTCTTGATAGAATCGAGAATGGTTTTTCTCTCCTTTTTGTTGGCAATTCCGTTGACTGCCATATCGTAGATTTTCTGATAGGTTGCATCGTGCATTGCCTGTTTGAAATCCAGGTCGTTCGTCTCGTGGCTGTACTCACGCTTGATTTTGGATTTCTCTACCATCCCGGCGAATTCAATCTGGGCCTGGCACTGAATCTTGATGACTTCGTGCGCGAACTTAATGGCTTCCACCATATCCTTCTCACTGATCTCTTTCATCTCGCCTTCAACCATCATGATGTTATCAATGGAGGCAGCTACCATCATATCGAGGTCTGAATCGGGGAGCATATCGGCGTTGGGATTGGCGATCAATTCACCGTTTACCCTCCCGACTTTCACCTCAGAGATGGGGCCGTTAAACGGGATGTCGCTGATTGCAATGGCTGCGGAAGCGGCCAGACAAGCAAGAGCGTCGGGTAGAATATTTTTATCAGCTGAAATCAGTGTGACCATAACCTGGACTTCGGCATGGTAATCGTCAGGAAAAAGTGGACGTAAAGCTCTGTCAACCAGCCTTGAAGTGAGGACTTCACTATCGGAGGGACGGGCCTCACGTTTGAAGAATCCACCAGGGAATCTTCCGGCGGAGGCATATTTTTCACGGTAATCAACACTCAATGGCATGTAGTCAACATTCTCACCAGCTTCGGTTCTGGCAACAACAGTGGCAAGCAACATGGTGTCTCCCATTTTAACTACAACGGCTCCGTCGGCCTGACGGGCTAAACGGCCAGTTTCCAGGGTGATTTCGCGACCATCCGGGAGTTGAATTTTCTTCGTAATTGCATTCATAATTTTGTATCTCTATTTTTTCGATTTGTAACCGACAGAAGCTAAAAAAGGCAATCCGGGAATTGCCTCTTTCAGTTCAGTCAGGATAATAATTTATTTTCTTAGTTTTAGTTTCTTGATGATTGTGCGGTAGCGCTCAATATCCTTTTTCTTCAGATAATCCAGGAGGGAACGGCGCTTTCCAACCATCAGAACCAATGATCTTTCGGTGACGAGATCTTTTTTATTTCTTTTCAGGTGTTCTGTGAGGTGCTGAATCTTCATGGTGAAGAGTGCGACTTGTGCTTCAGTTGAACCTGTGTCAAATTCTGATTTTCCGTACTCTTTAAACGTTGTTTTCTTAACTTCAGGAGCAAAATTCATTGTGAGATTGTTGTTTAAAATGGGCTGCAAAAGTAATATTTTTCTTTCAGAACAGCAAATAAATTTTAATCTTATATCTTTACAATTATTTTATGCATTATGTCTCAGGATATTCATCGAAACATGCAGGTTCAAAGGGATTTTTTCAACTCTTTTCAAACTCGAGATGTCAATTTCAGGATTGATCAGCTTAAAACACTCCAAAAAGCTATCATCGCTTATGAAGAGAGGATTTATCAGGCACTTTGGGAGGATCTCCATAAATCGGAGTTCGAGGCATTTGTGACTGAAGTTGGCATGGTGTTGAAAGAGCTCTCATTGCATATCCGTAAACTGCAAAGATGGTCGAGACCTGAGCGCGTTTCAACAAATCAGCTGATTCACTTCTGGTCAACCAGCAGGATTATCAGGGAGCCTTATGGCCTTGTGCTGATTATTGCTCCATCGAACTATCCGTTTTTACTTCTAATGGCGCCACTTGTGGGGGCCATTTCAGCTGGAAATTGTGCCAGTCTAAAGCCTTCAGAACTAACTCCGCACACTTCAGAAATTATTGCAGAAATGATGGCTGAGTTTTTCACACCTTCGTACATATCAGTTTACCAGGGCGGGGTAGAGATGAGTCGAAGTTTACTCAGCGAAAAATGGGATTATATATTTTTCACAGGCAGCAAGGTTGTTGGGCAAATTGTGATGGCGGCTGCATCCCGTTTCCTTACACCTGTTACGCTGGAACTTGGAGGAAAGAACCCCTGCATTGTTGACGAAGACGCAAACCTGAAAAGGGCAGCGGCACGTATAGCCTGGGGAAAACTGGTCAATGCCGGGCAAACATGCATAGCCCCCGATTACCTGTTTGTCCATAAGAAAGTTAAACAGGAATTTTTGGAATTACTTAAAAAAAATATTCAAAAATATTACGGGGCAAATTCAAAGGAGAGTATTGATTATGTGCGTATTATAACGGTCCAGAAGACTGAGAGACTGGCTGATTTTCTGAAGGGAATGAATACCTATTTCGGGGGTGATATGAATTTTTCGGAACGCTATATTTCGCCAACAATCCTTGTCGATGTCCGTCCTGAAGATCCGGTTATGCAAGAGGAAATCTTTGGTCCGATATTACCTGTAATGGAGTTTGAAACCCTATCGGAGGTCATTGGATTTGTAAATGCGCACGAAAAACCACTTGCCTTATATTATTTCTCACGGATTAGAAAAAAGCAGGATTTCGTACTTGCAAGTACCTCATCCGGAGGAGCATCCATTAACGATGTGATTGTGCATTTTGCCTCTGAAACAATGCCTTTCGGAGGAGTTGGCAGCAGTGGCATGGGAGGGTATCACGGGAAATTCAGTTTCGAAACATTTTCTCACAAGCGATCGGTACTGAAAAAGGCAACCTGGATAGATGTGCCGTTGAGGTATCCACCTTATCGTAATAAACTGGCATTTGTGAAATGGGCATTCAGGAGATAGAAAATGGTGAACCGGAGCGCTGCGGATTTCTGCAGAGCCAAATAGCGAAACGTGAAATATTGAATTTATGGAAAACATGAAAGAAGAATTTAAAGTGAAGGGTGAGGAGTTGATTACCAAGATCAAGGAGCTCATTCATGAAGGAAATGTCCGCCGGATCATCATCAAGGATGAGGAGGGGAAAACCTTTATCGAGATACCCGTTACGATTGGGATTATCGGTGCTCTGGTGGTACCAATCCTTGCGGCTGTTGGAGCTATTGCAGTAATGGCTGCCAAATTTACTGTGGAAGTGGTACGGAGTGAGGAGAAGATGTAGGGAAGTAGGGAAGTAGGTCAGGGAGTCAGGTCTCATCTGGCATTCAGTAGCCAGTTTCCAGCATCCAGCACCCAGCACCCAGCATTCAGCATTCAGCATCCAGAAACAACATCAGCGCAAGCTCTGCCTGATCATGCAGCATACTCAGTCCCGACTGGACTCGGGCCCCCTGTGCTATACCGTGTTTCATGAACTGGGTGGTTTCGGGATTGTAGACAAGATCGTAGAGGAAGTGTTTGGATGAGATCAGGTGGTAGGGGAGTACTGGAGCATTTTGGGTAGTTGGGGACATACCCAGAGGCGTAGTGTTAATGATTAGGGTGTGATGATCCAGAATTTCGGGATTCAGGTCCCTATATGACAGTACGTTTTTATTTGCCCCGGTCCGGGAAACGAGCGTATAAGTAATGCCCATTTTACTGAGGGCGTACGATATTGCTCTGGCAGCGCCACCTGTTCCCAGGATCAAAGCGGCCCGATGGTCAGAAAAATCGGCCGAAGAGGCAAATCCCCCGGCATCTGTATTGTAACCAATCAGTTTGCGTTTGTTGCCTGAATGCTGAATTCGAATTGTATTCACAGCCCCTATCTCTTTTGCAACGGGATCGATGATGTCGATAAATGACAGGATAGTTTCCTTGTATGGGATCGTAACATTCAGTCCTTGAAGAGTGGGTGTGTTTGCTAGCAGGGATGGCAAGTGATTCAGGTTTTTCAGGGGAAACAGCTGGTACTCATGGTGTTTCAATCCCTCTTCCCGAAACCTCTTCTGAAAGTAGGCGGGTGACCATGAATGGTCGAGCGGAAAACCAATCAATCCATAGATGCTTTTCATCAGAAAATGTGGTCGCTATTTACGGTAGGAAGTGATGATGTCAATAACTTCAGGGTGTTTTTCCGCGTCGGGGAAAGATACAAACAGCCGCTTATATCCTTCAGGATCAATATCCATAGCCTTATAAAGAAACTCATAGGCTTGCTGAGATTTTCCCTGGAGAAGGAGGAAATAGGCCATGCTGTAATAGAAATCAGAATAACTCTCATGGTTTTTAATTCCCTCAGCTAAAGTCAGGCAAGCTTGCTGATAATTCTTTTGTTCGATATATGCATTGGCCAGAGCCAGCCAAACTTCCGGATCTGTTGGATCCAGATCGATCACTTTCTGATAGGATGAGATTCCTTCGGAATGCCGTTGCAATTTGATCTGCAGGTCACCAAGGATAAACCAGTATTCGGGCATGGTGGGAGAGAGGCGGACCGCTTTTTTAACATAGGCATAGGCAATATTGGGCTTATCAAGCTCGTCAAAGCACATGCCAACAGCAAGCCAGGCATCTGCGAATTCGGGATCCAGCTTAAGCGCTATCTTATACTGGTCGATTGCCGATTCAAATTTGTGCTGTTTCTCGTAGCATTCGGCGATGTAGTAATGTGTAAGAGGTTCAGGATCTTCAAAATGGAAGGTCTCCAAATAGGCTTCAATAGCCTTGTCATACTCATTGATATTAGCATAACAGTTGGCTTTGTTGAAATAGGCCGAAGCAAAGGATTCATCAATGGCCAATGTGAACTCATAGGCGTCGATGGCCTTTTCGAACAACTCGAGGTTGCTGTAGGCAATGCCAAGATTGAACCAGGCTGCTTTATTGTATGGATGATGATCGAGAAACTGCAGCAGGTAGCTTACAATCCTTTCGGTTTGCTGGTTGATTTCACAACAAAAGGATAGTTCAAACAGAACGGACTCGTTTTCAGGATTATGATTCAGGGCTTTGATCAGGAAGTCAATGGCAAGATCAAACTTGCCAAGATTTTCATACTCATAGGCGATACTGGCATAGATCTCATCCAGGTCGCTGGTATCGTGAATCCCCTTTGTATATTCATCAATTGCACGCTCATATTTATTGAGCTGGCTATACAGGGCACCCCGCAAAAGATGGATCTCATGGTCGGGCGTCATGGCATGGTCTGTCTCTTCCAGAAGCTTAAACGCCTGCTTATCCTTGTTGGTATTAATCAGGAATTGCACCTGCTTCAACTGGAGGGATAAATTTCCCGGATGCTGTTTTAACGCACTCTCCAGTGTTTTCTGAAACCGGGAATTCTTATTGTGAAACAGGTAATAGTCAAGAATGTCCTCAAACTCATCGAGATCAAAGAATCCATACTGCCCGCCACCGGTTAGCTCTTCATACCGGTGAACCAGCGCGGCAATTTCAGGATCTGAAAACGGATCAAAAGGATTTTCCATAACATATTTTCCGTTGCAAAATTAATAAATTCCGGCATCACTGTGCCATTATGGAATCTACACAAGATTTCAATAGTTTTCAACATTCAAAAACCCCAACGTAAAATATCCTTTACATTTGTTCTTTAATTTTCACGATATGACATTGATAAAATCTATTTCCGGAATACGCGGAACCATAGGGGGAAAGCCGGATGAAGGATTGACTCCACCTGATATTGTAAGGTTTATCACGGCATATGCATGTTTTATCAAAAGTCAGGCGACTGATAAGAAACTGAACGTTGTTATAGGCCGGGATGCAAGGATCTCTGGCGTTATGGTTAGCAACCTTGTAAGCGGAACACTCATTGGGATGGGGATTGATGTTCTCGATATCGGTCTGACTACAACCCCAACCGTTGAGATGGCAGTTACGGATAGTGCATCAGACGGAGGAATTATTATTACAGCAAGTCATAATCCCAAACAATGGAATGCCTTGAAATTGCTGAACAGCAAGGGGGAGTTCCTGTCGGCCAGGGATGGTGAAGAGTTAATGAAGATTGTTGAGTCGGGGAATTATTCCTATGTTGAGGTTGATAAATTGGGAGTTTATAGTGTAAGTGACAGGTATCTGCTGACGCATATAGATCACATTCTGGATATTCCACTTGTCGATCGGGAGGCCATTAAAAATGCTCATTTCAGTGTGGTTGTAGATGCAGTTAACTCTACAGGAGGAATTGCAATACCATTGCTGCTGGAGGTGCTGGGTGTTAGTACGGTTCATCGGTTGTACTGCGAGCCTACCGGCCTGTTTCCTCATAATCCCGAGCCGCTTCCCGAGCACCTTTCGGCCATCTGCGAAGAAGTTGTAAAGCAAAAAGCCGATGTAGGGTTTGTTGTCGATCCGGATGTGGACCGACTTGCCATTATCAATGAATTTGGCGAGCCTCTTGGCGAAGAGTATACCCTGGTGGCTGTCGCCGACTACATCCTTCAGCATAAGGCAGGGAACACTGTCTCCAACCTCTCCTCCTCCCAGGCACTGAAAGATATTACCGAAAAGGCTGGAGGTAATTACTTCGCTTCGGCTGTTGGAGAAGTAAATGTTGTGGAGATGATGAAGAAGCAGCATGCTGTAATCGGTGGAGAGGGCAACGGAGGTGTTATATATCCCGACCTCCATTACGGACGGGATGCCCTGGTTGGAATTGCATTATTCCTCTCCTATCTGGCAAAGTCGGGGAAAACATGTTCTACCCTCAGAGCTGGATATCCCAGTTATTTCATTTCAAAGAATAAAATTGAATTTGGTCCGGAGATCGCGTTAGATGATATCCTGGATAAAATCGCCGAACAGTATAAGGATCATGATATCAGCAGGATCGACGGTGTAAAGATTCATTTCGATAAATCATGGGTCCATCTGCGAAAGTCCAATACCGAACCGATCATCCGGATTTACGCTGAAAGCGACATGCCCGAAAAGGCAGATCATCTTGCCAGTAAAATACTCAACGACTTTAAAGAGATCATCAACTCGATATAGTTTGGTATGCCACGACCAAAAGCAAAAAAGAAACGCAAGCCCATCCGGTATAAGAACCTTACCATTACGCTGACTGCCCGCCAGAAACGGTCACTTGAGCGTTTTGCAAAATCGAGACGTACCACTCCGCTCAAGCTGATTAAAAAGGCCATCCGTCCCCTGCTGGAGAACTATGCCGATCTGGAGGTGAATGTGAATAAGGAGAAGGTGGATCAGCTGAATTTGTTTGAGCGTGAATAACGTGAATAACGTGAATAGCGTGAATAACGTGAATAACGTGAATAGCGTGAATAACGTGAATTTCGCTATTTCACCATTTCACTATTTCACCATCTGATAGGGTGTCCTGTTCAGTATTGACCTTCCCAATGTCACCTCATCCGTGTGCTCCAGTTCATCGCCAATAGAGATTCCGCGTGCGATCATAGAGATCGGGATATCGAATGGGTTTAGTTTTTTAAAGAGGTAAAAATTTGTCGTATCCCCTTCGATTGTCGTTGGGAGCGCCAGGATAACTTCGTTTAACTCACCGGATGCCGCCCGTTCAACGAGTGACCCGATATTCAGGTCCTGAGGGCCGATGCCCTCTATCGGTGAAATGATACCTCCCAGTACATGATAGACCCCGGTATATTGAGCTGTATTCTCAATGGCCATCACATCTCTGATATCCTCAACAACGCAAACGATGGAGGCATCCCTTTTCGAACTGGAACAGATGTCGCAAAGCTCTTTGTCGGAGATGTTATGGCATCGGGAGCAGAAAACCACCTCCTTACGCATCCTGATCACGGCAGTGCCGAAAGCATCAACCTCTTCAGGTGATATACGTAACAGATACAACGCCATCCGCAGGGCTGTTTTTCGCCCAATCCCAGGGAGTTTTGCCAGTTCATTTACGGCATTTTCAAGGAGTCGGGACGGGAAGTTGTACATTGATGCGAATTTCGTTTACTTTGCAAAGATAACGATTCATGATCATGTTAAAAGCCATTCTTGTTTCTGTTTGTGTACTAGGCAGTATGCTCGCCTTCCCACAGGATACAATCAACCAGGTAGATGCCCAGGGAAGGAAACAGGGCTTCTGGAGGAAAATGGATAAAGACAACTTACGGGTGTATGAAGGGCAATTCAGGAATGATGTCCCCTATGGGAAATTCACCTATTACTATCAGAATAGCAAGGTTAGAACCACTTCATGGATTTCTGAAGATGGGAAGGTTGCCCGTACAACATCATGGTTTGCCAACGGAAAGCTGATGGCAAAGGGAAACTATCTCAATCAGCAGCGCGACTCCCTCTGGCAGTTTTTTAGTGAATACGACGGCTCACTGGTCTCAGAGGAATTTTACATGAATGGGAAAAAACATGGTCAGGAAAAGATCTTTTATCCGGGCAGAGGAGTCTCAGAGATCATCCCCTGGGTGGATGGCGTGAAGGATGGTGTGTGGGAGCAGTTCTATGACGATGGAGCCCCGAAACTGACCTGCTTCTTTAAAAACGGAGAGAAGGAGGGTCCGCTCAAGACCTTTTTTCTCAACGGAAATCTTCTTGTGACAGGCTTATACACCAATGGCCATCAGGACAGTACCTGGATTTATTACGACGACAAAGGGAACGTAACGATGAAGGAGTATTACGAGGACGGGATATTGATGAAGTCGGAGGAGATGAGCCCCTAGACCCCTGAAGGGGTGGGCTGTGGAGGGAGCACTTATCATTTTATCTCTTCAAACAACTCCAACAACATCTCTCTTTTCCGGGAGGCGACCGGAACACGAGAGCCGTCGACCATCACCACAAAACCGCCATCAGCTTTGTCGAGGTAGCTCATCTTATTGATGTTGAAGATGTGAGATTTGTGGATCCGGTGAAAACCATGCTTCAGCAATGATTCCTCAAACTCTTTGATTGCTTTGGTGACCACGATCTTCCGGCCGTCCGGCATGAAAAACGTGCTGTAATTACTATCAGCCTCGATCCGGATAATATCGGGTATGTTAACGACATAGATCTGGTCGGCTGTTTTCAGCACGAGCCGGTGGGTTTTCTGCAGATCCTTAAAGCTTTCGCCCAATGCTTTCTGCTGCAGGTTCTCTTCAAACCGGATTTGGTCGGCTGCCTTGTTTATCGCCAAGGTAAGCTCTTCGACATCAATGGGTTTGAGAATATAGTCCACTGCGTTGAACTTGATGGCTTTGACGGCATAATCAATAGAGGAAGAGAGGAAGATCATCTTAAAAAAGGGCTTGTCGAAATGCCTCACCAGATCGAATCCGCTGCCATCCTTCAGCCGGGTATCGATCAGGACCAGGTCGGGTTCGTGTTCGTTGATCGCTCGAACCCCCTCGGTGACGCCTTCAACCCGTGCAACCAGGGTGACATGCGGACAGCAAGTATGCACGACATGAGTCACAGTATCGGCCACACGGGGATCATCCATTGCCAGGAGGACCTTGATCATCCAGTTGTTTTGCACGAAGATAATTCTTTTAGTTAACCACGTCAAATTAAAAAAGCATTCTACGGATTACTGACAAGCGAATAGCGAATAGCGAATAGTGAATAGCGAATAGCGATTAGGGATTAGGGATTAGGGATTAGGGATTAGGGATTAGGTGATAAATAGCATAACATAGTTGACACTTTAAATCGTAGCACAAGATATTTGACACTTTTCATATAAGTATCGTTCTTTGACATAGTTAAATCTCGTACTATTCAAATAAAACATGAATGAGTACGAGAAGCGGAAAGAAGCAATTCTCAGGTATGAGTCAGGTGAAAAGATTACTTCCATTGTAAAATCTTTGCATAAATCACGCCAATGGTTTTATAACTGGTTGGATCGATATCACAATCGTAGTGATGAAGATTCCTGGTATTTAGGGTATTCAACTGCTCCTCTGATTAAACCGACCAAGATTAATGATCTCGAGGAACGACAAGTATTGCTAGTGCGACAGGCTCTTGAGGATCAACACTTTGCCCAAACGGGTGCGATTGCCATCCAATATGAGCTTAACAAGCGTGGGGTACAACCACCTCCTGTTTGGACGATCAACCGTATCATTGCCAGGCATGGATTGAATAAACAATCTCCTAAGCGCAAGCAAGCCAAAGACTACCCGGAGTTATTTATTCATGCACACCAAATGGATCTTGTTGGGCCTCGTTATATCAAAGGAGACGGACGGTTTTACAGCGTGAATATTATAGATACCATTAGTCACAATTGCTATTTTAAGCCGATACGAGTAAAATCATCTTCTGAGATCCTCACAGTCGTTGTTGACTATTGGCGTACCCATGGAATGCCAGATGCGTTGCAAATGGATAATGAGTTGGCATTTCGTGGGAGTAACCGTTACCCAAGGAGTTTTGGTTCTGTAGTAAGATTTGCCCTAAGTCAAGGAGTAGCTCCTGTGTTTATCCCAATTAAAGAGCCATGGCGCAATGGTATGATTGAAAAATTCAATGACACCTATGAAAAACGATTTTTTAGGAGTCAGAGCTTTGCTAATTTTATTCAGCTTTCTGAAGCATCAACTAAGTTTGTCGTTTTTCATAATGCTAACCATCGTTACAGCTCTCAAAGTCATAAGACGCCTAATGAAATCGACAAGGCAATGCCTTCTCCAATTTTATACCAAGGAGATACACATCTCCAGAAAAGGATTCCTCTGGAGACAGGATGTGTCTATTTTATAAGGTTCATCAGGAGCAATCTACTACTTCAACTTCCAACAGAATCATTTAAGGTCAAAGAAGAACTCAAATATTCTTATGTAGTAGCCGAAGTAAATATTGATAATCAATGCCTGGTAATAAGACAAAACAATGAGATCATTCAGATAATTGATTATCGAACACCGGTAGATTGGTAATAACTTCTTTCCAAAATGTCAAAGAACTTATGCTATGAAATCAACCGTTAAGGCCCCCTGCAGGGGGGAGGTGCTAAAGCACCTCAAGATTCTTAACAGTCGTTAAAAAGTGTCAAATATGTCATGCTATACAACAATTAGGGATTAGGTGAGTCTTACATTCAGTGCCCTGCGCCCTGTGCTCTGAGCTTTGAGCCCAGCACCCTGAGCTACAACTTCACCAATCGTTTCACAACTACTTGATCTCCCACTTGAAGCTTGCAGAAATAGATCCCGGATGCCAGATGCCGGATGTCCAGATGTTGTGAATGTTTTCCTGATGGTTGGATACCCAGATCTTTTTTGAGGACAATGCTGCCAACTGTATTTAGGATCTCTATCTGGACTGAAGCAGATTGTTCCATTGAAAATGACAATTGTAAAGATTCATTAGTAGGATTTGGAAACGTGGAAAGTTGAATCTTTGGTTGCGATTCTGAAGGGATGTTTGTATGAATGCTGGGTCCAACCATCAATGAGTCAAGGAAAAGATAGGCTCTGTTCCTGAAACCTGCCGGCATATTGTGTCCTCCGGGATGAGAATAAAATTCAAAAGGCAACTCCAACATTTCAAGTGTATCGGCTAAAGCCAGGTTCGCAGGATACAATAGGAAATCATCGTTTTCGCCACAGCCATAAAAAATTCCTACGCTATCTTCGGCAGTCAGTTGCTGAATCAGCAGGGAAATGTCAAAATCGACCCATTTTTGATATATGGAGTCTATATAATCGCAATTCTCATCAAATACGAAGTTCACAACCTGTGGATTGATATAGGTTTGCGGAGAATTCGTATCAGGTGAATATGCTCCGGATAATAGAAACGTTCCCTGAGTGAAAACTCCATTGGTTCCATAGTTGTAAAAATAAGGAGGACCTGAAGGATGCTCGATCATGATACGCTGCCTGCAGGTGTCCAGCCATAAATTCTTGTCTACCGTCACAATTGCGGCGTGTCCGGCCATTGCCCTGAATTTATCTTTATGCAGTATGGAGTATCGAAATGCCCCATTGGCTCCCATGGATTGACCAATCAACCCACGGGCATCACGCTCAGGAATGACCCGGAATGAGGATTCGACCCATTCGATCAGGTCATTGACATTGTAATCTTCATAATTTCCCCATAATTCAGAATTGACGTACATATTCCCTTCAAAAGGAGGTGGGTTATTATTGGCGCATACCATCATCACCGGGTCGATCAAATTGTCGTTAATGTAGTTTTGCAGTGTGCTCAGGTAGTACATCCCCATTTCATTTTGATTGTTTTTCCATGCAGGCAGACAATAAATTACAGGATAATACCAGTTTGGATGATCCTCGTAACCAGGAGGAAAGTAGACATCAACCAGCATGGTCTTTCCAAGGGACTGGCTGTAGAAAGAGGTGTCAATTTTGTTGATCTGAGCAGTCAACAGGATCGAGGGCACGATCATTGCAATAAGAAGGACAATTTTTTTCATGGCGTTTTTTTAGTACAAAGGAATCATCCCCGGAGACCTGAAAGGGAGGAGTTACCTGAACGCAGGGAAGTTTTACGTGAACGTATGGAAAATCGGGGTAAACGCTTGTCGATTGAATGGCAGAAGCAGGCCGGATTATTTAGCAGGAAATCTTGATAGGTTGTCTGGTTGAAAACCGCAAAGGCATTTTCGGACATATTCTTAAAAAAAAACAGATAATATATTGATTGAATAAATAAAGCTGTATATTTGCTCAGTATGTGGGAAAATATACAGATAAATAGAATAGCATCACATCTTCTGCCGGATGCCGATGCCAGACAAATCCTTCTGCTCACAGGAGCCAGACAGACCGGAAAAACATCCCTTGTCAGGAAGCAATACCACACACTTCCCTATTACAACCTGGATGCCATTGAGTTTCGGGATCAGTTAAGCGCCATCAGCACATTCAGTTGGGCGCGTGAAGTCGGGGTTGCTGTTATAGACGAAATTCAGAAAGAACCCGGACTGTTTGATAAAATCAAGTTTGCATTTGATGATGGCGGAGTGAAATTTTCTGTGCTGACAGGTTCCTCTCAAATCCTGCTATTAAAGAATATCCAGGAAACTCTGGCCGGTAGAGTGACCTTGCGCGAGCTGTTCCCATTCATGCTGGTAGAGTTGATCAATCCCGGAGGCATAGCTCTTGAATCGATGCTTCTCTTTAACCTGATTTCA
>Ga0351838_1068_pt1 | contig 18718 bp, 11 predicted proteins | sample BONcelHFGM3001E3_FD_206742 | JGI IMG/M metagenome (GOLD analysis project Ga0351838, IMG submission 206742) | Enriched cells from coal bed in the Powder River Basin, Montana, United States - BONCAT cells FGM rep1 HSBNCT.FGM.300.1.E3 ... | reverse complement strand
AAATCTCGGCCGAGAGCGAGGAAAAGGCCCAGTTGATTCTGGCGAAGTATCTGTCGGATCTGAAGGTCACCCCCGGCGTGAATCCAAATAAGCTTCAGATCGGAGGCAAGTCGGTTCCGCTCTGGGTCGTATCCGGTCAGGGAGCCATCGCCGCCGCCCGCAGTGGATCGAAGGTTTTCATCGCCGCCGCTCTGACGAATACCGGCATTGAGGACGTCCTACCCGGTGGAATGGGAACGAATTGGGCCAAGGCAGTTTTTGACCCGGAGGTCAGCGTGCCGATGTGGCTGGACCGCTGGGATCAATTCGGCTTTCGCTTTTATTACCGGCCGTGGGAAAGACCGAAGGATGCGTCCATGGCGGAGAACTATGACTACAGTAAGGAGTTTGAGTTCGCGGAGCAGTCGGATCGCAGTGGCTTCGTCTTCTGGTCCGGTCCTGAGCAGACAGACACTGCCGAGGGATTGAGGAATGATCCTTGGTGGGATTGGGCTGCCCGGGCTGCCGAGGCCCGTAAACTTCCCGTGGGATTGAATATTATGGGCGGGGGACCAGGGTTTGGTTGGTTTTACAATCGCTTCCGTGAGCAGGAAGCCCAGAAAATGCCCGATTACTGTGGGACTTATCACGGTATCGCGGATTCCCATCATGGAGGCAGCGGATTCACATCTTGGAATTCCACTACGGCGGAAGATGCCATGATGGGAAATCTTCAGCCCATCGTGAAGAAAATGGCCTCCACCGGCACGCTCACGACGGTACTCGAGCCCCATGGGGAACTGCGCCATGGTGACTACGATGTTTTCATGGAATACGGCGACGTGGCCGATGCCACCTTCCGTCCCTTCCTGGAGAAGAAGTACAAGACCATCGAGGCTCTCAATACGGCCTGGGGCTCTTCTTATAAAGACTGGTCAGAAGTGAAGGTCCCGGAAGTCGCCACCTTCCTCGGATGGGGATCCGATGCCATCGAACTCGGCGGCGCCTGGAAAATCGCTCAGGAACCCGGCTTTGATCCCCAGAAAAAAACGCCTGCGAATGCTCCAGCTGAGCCATCAAAGGCACCTGCGGAATGGTTCGGAGAGCTCTTTGATGATACCGCATGGCCTGTAGTCATGGCCCCTGGCCACGATCGCACCATGTTTCTGCCCAAGCAGCCCGCGGTCTATCGTCGCACCATCGATATCACGCCGGAATGGCTGCAGAAGAATCCCAAGGTGTGGATTTACCTCTGGGATCTCAATACCGCGTACAATCAACCGGTCCAGATCTACGTCAATGGTGTGAAAACGGCGGAAGATCTCTGCAAGCACCCTTCGCCACACTGGATGGCTGCCGAGATTGCCAAGTATCTGAAACCGGGTCGGAACCAAATTTCCCTACGCCTCCCCTCCGGCTACCTCGCCTACAAGGTTTACTTATCGGGGAGTGCTCCCATCCAGTATCCCGCTCTCGGCAAGGAAGCCAATGCACGCTGGGTGGACTTCGTGAGCTGGATCGGCTGGTCGCGGGTTCATACTGCCCAGCGTGGTGTGGAGATGATTCGTCAGGCCACGCCCGACGTTCAGATCGATCTGATGGCCCCGGATTTCTATGCCGACGGCGTAAAGGAAATTGCGCAAATGTACGGAGGCAATTTTAAGAACACCGGCTACATGGGAGGCTTCTGGGCGGATTATCTGCCGGCTCAAATGCGTGGAGCAGACTTCCCCTTCTCTCTGGAACCCGGCGGCCCGGCCTCGGATCTTCCTGGCTTTAAAAAGCAGATGGGTCTCTATCACACCGAGGGTTTGCAAGGTGTCGACTACTTCATCCATGTCGGGAATATCATGTGGAACTCTGATATCCGCGGACACTTCCAGCAGACGCTGCCGATGATCCGATTCATCGGCAAGTACCATGCTCCGAAGGCTGATACCGCCTTCCTATGGGCTACCCGCAACAAGGCGCTGACAGGATTTCCATGGGGCAATGACCCGAATACAAATCTCCCCTCGGGTTGGAACTGTAAGGGCATCGGAGATACTCTCCTTGCCAACGGTTATCCCCGGGATGGCCTTTCGGAGAGCGATTTCGAGAATGGCAATGCCTCTCGCTACAAGGTCATCATCGATACGAATACCTCCATCATGGACGAGGACATGGTGCGCCGCATCGAGGATTATGTGCGTGGTGGTGGCACCTTTGTGACCTTTGCCCAGACCGGTCGTCATACGCCTACTCAGCCGGATAGCTGGCCCATCTCCCGTCTCACGGGATACGAGGTCCTCTCTACCGATAAGCCAGCTCCCGGTAGCCCGACCCCCGGTTCTCCGAATCAGCCACTCTCGCCAGTTCCCGGGCAGGATATTTATCCCGAGTTGGATGAGTGGATGCAGTCCCCTCACATCACGGGCCTCCGAATGAAAAAAGTTGCCGATGATGCCCAAGACCTTCTTATGTGGAAGGATGGCACCGTCGCCGCCGGAGTTCGCAAGATCGGCGAGGGCCAGATCATTCAACTCGGCGCCCGTGCCAATGGAGCCGTCTGGCTCGGCTTGGACACCAAGGCCTTCCAGCGCATCCTTGATTGGCGGGGAGTGACCAAGATCCCGGCTCACATTACAGATCCCGCTTTGTTGAAGGATCTCATCATGCGTCACTACGTGTCGAACAACGGCCTCTACGACGTATGGGTTATCTTCAACCAAAGTGATAAGACCCCTGCAAAAGCCACCATTCAGTTCGACAATGCAGCTCTCACTGAGGCACTGGAACTCGAGAACAATACCTTCGTCCCCATCACGGATGGCAAACTGACGGACCTCGCCTTCGAGCCTCTCCAGACCCGCCTCTTCCTGACCCCACGCAATCAGATCGCGCTGGCTCCTCTGCGCTGGTTTGAGCTTCAGCGGAATTGGTGGAGGGGCACTACGCCTCCTCCCGACAAGGAACTCCCGGCACCTCCGCACAAGTTCTCTCTCGATCTGGGAGCGGATTGGGCTTTCCGTCCGCTCACTGAGGGCGAGGATGGTACCGCTTTCTCCGGCACAGATGTCGATGATGCCACGTGGGAAAAGATGCCTCTCTCAGTCTGGAGTCTGCCGGACAAGACGGAGATCAAGCGCGCCATTCTGCGCAAGAGTTTCATCGTTCCGGCAACTTGGTCGGAAGGCGACATCGATCTCTGGATTCAGTCCTGGCAGCAATCCACCTTCATCGATAAAGGCCGCGTCTGGCTGGATGGCAAACTCATCCGCGACTGGAACTCCGCCGGCCTCGCCGGAGTGAATCCCGATGGTGTCCTTAAGGCCGGGACTTCGCACGTCCTCGCTGTGGAGATCGAGGGCAAGGATGCGCTCGTCGGCTCCCGCGGCACCGCCTGGCTGTGGCACTGGCCCAAGCCTGAAGCCACCATCGACCTTGCAGGGGAATGGTCCCCCAGCAAGGACGCCATGAATTACACGGCTCCCATCAAGCTGCCGGGCAACTATAACGCTTTCACGCTGAGGCGGAATGTATTCATCCCCACCGTGCATTCCTCAAAGAATGTGCTCTTGGATGTCTCCGGTGAAGGCCCGAATCTCGGTGTCCTCATCAATGGCCGCTGGATGCGCCGCCTCCATCACATCATCGGCACTCGTTATCAATTGAACCTCACTCCATGGATCAAGTTCGGTGCCGAAAACGAAATCGAGCTCATCCGCCTGAATGGCTCGGGCCCTGCCAAGATTTCTTCGGTCGATCTCCGCTTCTATCCGACAGAGCAGTATCCCTAAACACCAAGGGCGCAGCCTGCTTAAGGCTGCGCCCTTTTCTTTATATAAATCGGGCTTTACGCCCCAGGCTCCTCCAGCCAGTGCTTCATATCGGAGGGCTCATCCTGCTTCCCGGAAGCCAGAGCAAGCGCTCTCCTCAGCAGCGCATGCGCCACCTTCTTCGGACTCGATACCACGAACGAAGCAGGAAACGGGCAGAAGTAATCGATCCCGTCATTCTTCGCCAGCACCAGCTTGAGCTCGCTCGGCACTTTCACGCCAAACTCCGTCAGCGCCAAAATGACTCCGCGAGATACCGTATCCGGATACGCAATCAGCGCATCAGGCTTCTCCTTCTGATTCCATAGCCTCCGAAACGCCTCGTACCCAAAAGTCTCATGCTGCACGGCACTCTGAAACGGACTGTCCCGTTCACGCGGGATGATCCATTCCTCCCTGGTCTCCAGGCCGAGGTTCTTACTGATTCGCAAAAACTCATTAAAAATCGCAGCCGCCTCCTTGCGAAAATATGGCGCGATAAATCCCACCGAAGTCGCCCCCTGACGATGCAGCGCATGCAACGCGAGATCCTGCGCATCCTTATTCTCAAAGCAAATATCTCCGCGACGCCGATCCGACCCGAGGACCGCGACAGGAATGGCCAACCGATCCATCCAGGTATGGTGAAGCGGATCGCCGATCATGCTCACCAGCGCATCCACCTCCCTCGCATGAATAAAATCCTCCAACTCACGAATCACTGAGCCCTGCGCGTTCTCAGGCCGTCGATCCGTCAGCGTTCTCACTCCGATGCCCTGCCGATGAGCCTCATTTTCCAACTCCGCATGCACCGCCTGCTGAAACATCCGATGGGGTGGGGGAGGATACTGAAGGGTGGCCGTAAGATAAATGGCTATGCTCACCGGTCGGGTCGGTCGCTCGGCTACAAAAGTCCCCACCTTGCGCGTGCGCACGATCAGCCCCTCCTTGACCAGTTCCGTCAACGCACGATGCACCGTGAATGCATCAGCCCCAGCCTGCTCGGCCAGCTCCACCGTCGTCGGTAGCTTGGTACCAGGTGGCAGTGAGTGATCGAGGATCTTTTGACGGATCTGCACGGCGATCTGTCGCCAAAGCGCGGTCGGTCGATCCATTTTTTCGATGAGGTCCATAGAGCTGTGCCGGAGAGGTAATTATGATCGTCCATGAGGCAGGCGGAAATTGCGAATCATATTGCCGCCTCACTTTGTCGGAGCGTGATTGATATTAATTATTATTAATTGTATCACTAATAAACAAAAAAATACTTGCGATTTGCAGCCTCGTCAGAAATGTTGCACAGACGCGCCCACCCCGGTCGCGGACCAACTCGCATCCCCTCCGATTCCCTCCACTGACTCCCCCTCATGATGAGAGATCCGTCAGCGAGCTTCCGAGGAAGTGCCACATTCTTCCCCGTACCATGCATCTATTGACTCGCATCTTTAGTCGTCGCCTGAGCGTTTTCCTTGCCTCTCTGTTCCTTTCCCTTCCGCTGTTGCAGGCGGCCAAGCCCGTACAGGTCCTGATGCTGGGACACTACGCCAGCCGCGATTTCGAGCCATGGTGGCCAAAGTTCCGCGAGGCCTGCGCCAAGCAGGGCGTGGAAGTTTACCTCCATCACGCCGATACCAAGAACGGCCTCGAGTACGACGTGTACACCGACGAGGTTCTCCGCCAGTTCGATGTCGTCGTTTTCAGCGGCTTGCTGGAGAAGACATCCAATACCGCCACCAGCGAGGAAGGCATGGATGCTTTCCGCAAGCGCCTCGATGCCTATTACCGTGCAGGCGGCGGCATCATGTGGGTCCCCACCGCGAATGACCACTGGGGCACTCGGTGGAACAAATTTGTCGGGGATCGCTACGATGCTCAGAGCTTGGAGGAAGACATCTATGATCCCGCTAAAACGGTGGACGTAAATCCCACCCTTGATAAGGCCTACTACCGCTACATCTGGACCACAAATATCGCCGAGCATCCCGTCACGGAAGGCGTGCGCGGTCTCTTCCTTCCGGTCCTTGGCGAATGGTCCTGGCCGGGCACCGTGCCAATGAAGTTTGGCAAAAGCTGGACCCCTCTCATTCGCGGCATGGAATCCACCGGCACCATCGGCAATGCCGCCCCTCCCGATAGCGGCCAGCGCGATTTCAAACCCGAAGTGAAAGGCTCCTATGCCGCCGCCCCCGAGATCGTTGGCGTTCGTGAGAGCGTCGATGGCTCAGGCCGCATGATGGTGTTCCCTTTCCACACCACGCACACGTGGAAAAATTTCAACCACTTCGCCTTCAATGACGCCATGATGCTCAATGGCAGCGGCGGCCATGCCAGTGATGGTCTCAAGCTCTTCCTCAACGCCTGCAAATGGCTCGCCGCTCCCGCCGAGAAAGCCGGCCTCGGTGGCTACAATCCTCCGCAAGTTAACCAATCTCCCTCTCTCACTCCCCTCGACTGGAGCAAGGCCGCCTTCCCCGACAACGCATGGAGCGGCATGGGCACATGGTGGTACGACGCCACCCAGGTCGAGCGCCCGCTCGGCGATCCCACTGCGGCAAAGCTCCAGCCCTTCCGCGGACTCATCGGCGTGCGCACCGTCGCCAGTGATGGTACGGGCACCGTGGCCGAGTATGTGGCCGAGGCCAGGAAGCAGGGCCTGTCCTATATCATCTTCCTTGAGGATCTGGAGAAGACCGATGAGCAACGCTTTGCGCGCCTCATCCAGGATTGCCAAGACGCCACCGACGATTCCTTCGTGGCCAGCCCCGGCTTCATGTATCGCGATCAGGGCGGCAATTTGCAATTTGCCTTCGACGTCAAGGTGCTTCCCCTCAAGGACAATCTCACCAAGGACGGTCGCGTCATCGCTCCGAATAATATCGTCGATCAACATAGCTGGTCCAACGGCCAGGGCATCGCCGAGATCGGTAAGCTGAAGGTCGATCTGGCCTACCTCTTCCTCTTCTCGTGCATCGCTCCCTATGTTTACGAAGCGGACAAGCTCGTTGACGACGGCTTCGCCAAGTATTGCTACTCGGAGGGCCTCGGGCACCAATATGCCCCCGTCAGCCTCACCATCGTCCGCAGCCCGGCGGAGATCGCGCAGACCCTGAAGTCCGCCCACATCACCGTCATCCACGGAGCCACCCCCGCTGCCTACAAGAAGTGCCTCGGTCGGAACTCCAGCCACCCGACTCCGGTTTACCTCACCAATGGTCCCGTCATCCAGCGATGGGGCGCGCTGAATCCCCTGGGCCATCCATTCTGGCCGGGCAAGAATCGTGTTCGTTATGGCCTTGAGGCAGCGAGCGAAGTTGGCATCACCGATGTCAAAATCATCGACGCCACCACCGGTGAAGTTTTCCGCCACTTCAAGCCCGATGGCGCCAAGGAATTCTCCTTCACCGTCGATGATACTCACAAACTCCAGCGCTATCTCATTCCGGTAGTCACCGATAGCAATGGGCGCACCGCCATCGGTTCCGGCTTGGTCACTTATCAGGATGGTCATCGCATCTGGATGATGGGAGATCGCCTCATGGGCCTTCACCACGGCATGGGTTGGGATGAGAAGCATCAGAAGCTCGTCAAGACCGGCGGTTGGATCGGCCATCCATGGACGAAACCCTACGAAGCCACGGGCAGCGCCCCTCCAAATCCCCGCATCTCGGAGAATAAGATCCAGGGCCTCGATGGCGGCAGTGTTCACCCCTCGGCGATCGATATTTCCCCCAGCGTCACGACCGACGCCGGGACCGAGCCCCTCGTCCCGGCCTATCGCTTCCGTCCCTCTTTGTCCTCCTTCGATTACGCCGTCATGGACTATCTCGGCGACTCGCAGTTCCTCGTGAACAAACGTAAGGAAAAGCAGCACGAAGGCTGGTGGGCGACTCCCGATCCCCAAGTGCCAAATCCCACGGTGGACATCACAGAGCGCGTCTGGGCCGTTCGTTCACGGGACATGGCCGATGTTTCCTCAAACATCCACGAACTCACCGTGACCTTCAAAAAATCCGCCCGCTTTGATCGTCTCCGCATCGCAGGCATGCGCAGTGGCCGTGAGAAGATCGAGCCTCTCGTCATGTTGAAGGATCAGGAAGGCGAGTTCGCCTGGATCGTCGGCAACGAGGAACGCTTCAATCGCGCAGGCATATTGCCGCCCGGGGGCTACCTCTTCCCCGCAAACTACCGCGGAGGAGCCGTCGGCATCATCAATCTCGGGCCTCAGCCCATCAACTATACGAATCAGGGCCGCGTCTCTCAGATCTTCGTCGATGGCGAGGGCCGTCAGATGAAGGCCGGTGATAAAATCACGGTGCGATTCCTGGTGTTTACCCGCCCATGGCAGGGACAGATGAATAATCACTGGCTGAAGAAATTCATCAGCGATTTTGGTATCGAAGGGAAACCCGGCTACGCCTTCGAAGTAACTCAGGGCAAGCTTATCAGTAGCAACTACTCCCTCGATCTTGAGGCGCAGCAAGGAGGAGTCACTGTGAAGGTCGGTAAATACGATCTGCCGCACAATCTCGCCGTTCGCGTGAGGGACATCCCCTCAAATGCCATCGCCGGTCGCTACGATCTGGAGGACAAACAACTCCTGATACTCCCCGTCTTTGAAGGCGGGGCCAACACCAGTATCTCGACGAATCGCAAGGATATCTCCCTCTATGTCGGTGAATTATTCCATTGTGATGACTCCGAAGTAAGGCTCTCCGCCACTCAGGATGGTGAGGATAAGCTCCTGCTGGAGACCCACAATCCCACCGATAAACCTCGCAAGGTCACCCTCTCCTCAGTGGAAGGCTTTCCTCCTCTGAAGGGACTGAACGAGACATTTGAAGTGCCCGCCTATTCCAGCGACAAGCGTACTCTCCAAGCCTCCAAAGGCTCCCTCGACAACTCCCCCTATAAAGCCGAATGAAAAAGCTCCTGTTTTCCTCACTTATTCTTGTCGCCCTCTGCCACTCTTCTGCGCTTTGCGCAGAGCAGGGAACTCCATCCACCAGCTTCCCCCGCCAATGGGGAAGCCCCCTGCGTGAAGATCATCGTGGCCCTTTTCAACTTCGCGGCTACGGCGAGGTGACCGCCCGCGGTGGGATGTGGAAACAGGACAAGGGCACTGTCTCTCTCGTGGTTTTCGAGACAGAGAGCGAGGCCAAAGCCACCTTGCTGGCATCCAAGTATCTCACCGATCTCAAGGCCTATTCGGATTCCAAAGTCCTCCCCGGCGATGACAAGATCGGAGGTTCCCATCTGGAGATCGTGGATGCGGGACTCTGGGTCATCGGGCGACAGGGAAGTGAGGTTTTTGTATTATCGGGACCGGATCGCAAAAGCCTCCTTCCCTTTGCCACTCAGCTCCAAGCCGAGCGTTGGCAGGCGACCAAGATGGCGAGCTATCCCAAGTATCTGGACTGCTTTGACAATGCCTCGCTGGGTTTCTGGTGGATGCCTCCGACGAAGCCGCAGGAGATCATGGACTTCGTCAGCAAGAGCCCTGTGATCGTAAATGTCCACGCCGCTCGCCTGTCGGACAGCTATGCTCCCGATGTTTTTGATTACACGGCCAATGACAATGTTATCGCCCAAGCTCGTTTGCTGGATCGTCCCTATCGACAGATGATCTGGGGTGGTTTGCCCTCCTGGTGGTCACGCGATATCCGCCCCGTGGATCATTTCGATTTGCCGGAGCGTTCGGCTTTTCCCTGGCGCGACATGCATTCCGCAGATGAGATTCGGAGTACGCAAATCACGTCCCCGATCGCGAAGGCCGTGGAGCTGAACTCCATGCTCAAGCTCATGGAGCAGTACCGCGATGATGAGAATCTCGTGGCCTGGATGGAGCCGCATGGGGAATTCTCGCTGGAGGATCCGCGCACGGTCCCGCCCGGAGCGGCGAAACGCTTCCCCGAGTATTTGCAGACCGTCAAGGGCTACTCACTGGAGCAGGCAAACAAAGCCTTCGGCACACAGGCGGCAAGTTGGGATCAATTCCCTTATCCCGAGATGGCCTATTTCTTCGGCCGCAGGGGTGAGGTCGTAGATCTCGACGATGCACAATGGCGATGGCGCCCGAGGGTGTCGCTGGAGGAGGGGCTTGAGAAAGGCTTCAACAAGGCGGATTTCGACGACAGCACCTGGGGACTCGATCTGCGCCAGAGCCGGAGATTGCACAATCAAATCCGCTTCGATGGCCGTAAGGCTCCACTTTGGTATCGGTTTCAGGCTCCCATTGCCGCCGATTTCTTGAAGGGCAAGGAGCCGGTTTATCTTCATGTCCTCGCTTTTACGGAAGTGACGGATAAGGGGGGCAAGGACCTGACGCTTTGGCTCAATGGCCAGGAAGTCACCACTCGCATGCCCGCCCGCGAGTCTCATCTGAACAAGCATTTTCAGTACGATGTCTCCGGGCTGCTTAAGCCGGGGAAAAACGAGTTCGTTTTCTTCTCTCAGGGCGGTCGGTTTCTTTATCGTACCTTTGTCAGTAAGACAAAAGGCGATCAGTTCCCTTTTGCGGAAAAGCAACTCAATCAGTTCTGGCTCGATTGGAATGATTATCTGATTTGGGAAAAGCTGGAGACTCTCAAGACCTATCTGGCCTACATGCGTACCGCTGATCCCGTGCGTCCCATTAAGGTGATGACTCCTCACATGTTCCAGTCCGAGGCCATGGACTTGTTTCAGAAGTATGGGGCTTATCCCCAATTGACAGGCGAGGGGACATGGTATCGTCCGATGCACTACAAAGGCTATGCAAGGCTGCGCGGATTGCCGGGCAGTAGCGAGGGCGGAAGCGCCGCTCCCGATGCCCGCCATTTGCGGCAAAAGTTCTCCAACATTTTTTGGGAAAATCAGGACGCCCACGATTACGTCTTCGACATCCAGCGGGATTTCTGGCCACGCAAGGATGTCGTGGAGTGGTGGGGCAAGAATTCGGCTCTCCTCGCCACGCTGGGCAAGATCGACTTTGCCGCTCCCTCAGTCGGACTTCTGCGGGATGTGGAGCAGCCCGAGAAATATCTCAATGGCGCGATCTGGCGCTGGGATCTCTCCCGAGGCCCCCTTCCCACGGCGGGTTTAAGCCCCGTTCTCATCAATGGAGGAGATTTCGACCGGGGGCTGGCGGCAGATGTTCCTGTGATTTTTGATTGTTCGACTTCGGTCATGACACCCGAGCGAGCCGAGGCCATTAAGCGCTACGTGGAAGCGGGAGGTATCTTCGTTGCGCAATTCAATACCGGTCGCCATACACCTCTGGAACCCGATTCGTGGCCATTGGCAAAGGTCTTCAATCTCAAGGTGGAGGATCAACTCTCCATGTCCAGCGAGGACCCCGGCAAATGGGACATGGCAAAGCTCCGCTTTACCGAGGATCAGAATGTGATGCCCAGTCTGCGCGGTCGCACATTGCAGGGGAGTGGCATTTCTATCGAGCATCGTGGAGGCTCGGAATCCGGCGGCATCAAGATATCAGGAACCGACGCAGAGGCCGGAGCCGTGGCATTGTGGGAGGATGGCAGCTTGGCGATCTGTGATTTGGCGGTCGGCAAGGGGCGCTTTATCTGGGTGGGGACTCCATTCTTTGTCCGTTTCAAGGATCAGGAAGGTAAGTGGATCAACGAGGAAAGCCGCCAGGCCATGCTGGAGGAAATGCTCGCCAGCCTTGGCGTGTATGCTGATGCGCGTACAAGTGATCCGCGTGTCTGGATCGAGCGCAGAGAGAGCAAAAATGGACTCTTCGATGTTTACATCGCATCGGCGAAGAATATTCAGAACAAGGACTGGGACCCGGAGGAGAAGATCTCGGTCGATCTCACTCTGCGCCGGGCACACAGTGATCATGTTCTCGACCCGACCCTTGATCCGCCGCTTCGCCTCACCGGCGTGCGGGAGGGCGAGAATCTCTTGCTCCGCGATCAGATCTTTACTCCGTATCAGGTTCGCCAATTTGCGGTGATCCGCAAGGATGTCGGCCTCCAGGGACCTCTCCATTGGCTGGATGTGCAAAAGGACTTTTGGTACGCCGTCGAGGTGCCCGCTCCGGGCTCACTTCCCGATGTGGCTGCCGTCGTCGCCGAGCAAGCCAGGGAACTCGGCCAGTCGGGACTTAATATTTCCAAGGATTGGCAGGTGAAGCGTCTCACGGCTCCCGCTCAGGTCGAGGAGGCTTGGGTCACGACGCCAGCCAAGGATCTAAATTGGGAAAGCGGGAACTGGGGCACATGGCTTTCCCAAGGCTGGTCGGATACCCGACAGGCTCGATACCGCAAAAAGGTAACCATTCCCAGTGAGTGGACAGAGCAGGGCAAGCGCGTCCTGCTGGGATTCAGCGGATTCTGGAGCTTTGGCATCAAGGATGACGGCAAATTCTGGATCAACGGGAAGCCGTTTGAACCGTTGAAAAATCCGACCCTCGTGGACGTGACCAAGCTGGTTCAGGATGGAAGTCTCGACCTCGCTCTGGAAGTAACCGGGGAACCTGCCAATGGCGGACCCGCTGGCACGATTTACCTCCGGGCCGTGGACAAGCCACTCGAAGAACTCAGCTTAAATGGCGAATGGGTCAAGGCCAAGTCTTGGAGCGAGCTCGACGGAACTCTCTCACTTCCGGCAAAGGTGGAAGGCCCCTTCGGACTACGAAAAACCTTCACTCTGCCAAAAGGCTGGGAAGGCAAGCGGGTGCATCTCGTGATCGATCAGGATCGCCTGAAAGGAAACCAAGGCGAGATCGGCGGCATCCTCGTCAATCAGACCGGTTACATGCGTGACTCCGCGGAGGTCTTTTTCCCCTATGGCGTTCGCATCGACCAATGGTTGAAACCCGGTCAAAATGAAATCGAGCTCCTTGCAGCTGGCCACAGCAGCTACCGTGAGGGTGAAAAGAGGGCTATCGACGCAGACATTCGTGACGTGAAAATCGAGATCTATGACTAAAGCCGCGTTGACCGCCTCTTTTGTCGTCTTGCTGGCGGCCAGTCTCCTCCATGCGGAGGAGCCAACTGTCGCTGACAAACCTCTATTACTTTATCGCACCGAGTTTGCCGACCCGAAGGCGGATGGCTGGGAGTGCTCGGCGGGTTGGTCTGTTGTTAAGGGCGGACTTATGACCCCGCAGGGGGTCGGGAACTTTTCCCAGCGAGCCTGGATGCCAGGTCGCGCCTATACCAGCGAGCTTCGGTCGCTGCGCTATCGCTTTACTCCTCAGGTAAAAGGAACGCGTTTTGCGGCAGGGTCTGCTCGATCTGTCACTGCCTATAGCAAGTCATCCCTCTGTCAGGTGGATGATGAAAATCATTTGCTCAAGATCCATAGTCGTAACGACAAGGAGAATAAAATGTGGGACTTCGAGCCTCAGGTTGTCACCTCGGTTCCCCTGCCACCTCTGACTCCGGGGACTGAATACATCGTGGAACTCCGTCGGAATAAGCGCATCCTCACGGCCACGGTCTCTGACGCCACAAGCGGCAAAGTCCTGGCCTCAGTATCAGATGGCACAAATGACACTCCGGCAAACAACCTCACCTCGGGGGAACTGAACGAAACTCCCATCCTCCTCAATCTCGCCGGGCAGACCCTCTTTCAGGAATGCATCATGGATGCTCCCGTCGCTCGTCCGAAGGTCTTCATCACCGGCGACTCCATTACCAATGGCTACGGCATCCGACTCGGATATCGCTGGGCGGATAAGGTACGAGAGGCCGTGGGGGGACGGGCCATGCTGGCCGGTGAAGATGGCGCTTCATCGGCTTTGATCCCAGGTCTCCTGATAGGTGAAATTCCAGCAGCCCGCCCGGAATGGATCATTTGTAATCTCGGTACCAATGGACGCGATGCTGGTCTGGCGACCTATCAGGCTCAGATCAATAGCCTCATCAGTTACTGTAAGGAAAACGACATTCGCCTGGCTCTGGCGGTCTTCCCCACCACACAGGGACGGCAAAACGCAGCCCTGCGCGATTGGCTGCGAACTCTGAAGGGTGTGCCTCTCATTCGCTTCGATAAAGCTCTCTCGATCAACAACGACGGTGAGACCATCGATTACGAGAAGCTTTACATCAATGTCGGAGCCCACCCGAATGAAGCGGGCAATGAAGTGATGTATCAGCAAGTCCGCAAAGACCTGCCGGAGCTTTTTCAGTAATCCCGGTTTTTCGCGTGTGTTTTCACACGCTTTTGCCAAGCTCGGGATTCCTTACTCTCCCTATGTCCATCCAACCGAATAAAGACGCTCGCTGGCTATTCATCGGCGACAGCATTACAGATTACGGTCGCCGCAACGACCCCGCAGGGCTTGGCTTTGGCTATGTCCGCATGATTCAGCAGTGGCTTTCCGGACGAGGTGGCAGCCCCGAGGTGCTCAATCGCGGGATTAGTGGGCACACCATCCGCAATCTCGAAGACCGCTGGGAAGAAGACGTGATCGCCCTGAAACCCGATCTGTTGTCCGTCAAAGTCGGCGTGAATGACGTGGGCCATCAGTTCGCGGAGGACCGGCAAGAGAGGGGAGTGAAGTTGGAAGAGTTTCGCCAGCGCTACGATTCCTGTCTCGATCGTTTTCGCCAGGTTTGCCCGGAGAGCCATCTCGTTCTCTGCGAGCCGTTGGGCATGTGGCCACCACGCTTGGAAGAGTGCAACGCCCTTGTGCGGGAATACCTCCCCGTCATCCACGAGCTAGGGGCCAAATACAAGGCCGATGCGGTCGTGAATCTCTACGCCGCTTTTGAAAAAGCCCTGACTGAGCATCCGGGCATCGATTGGACGGTGGACGGAGTGCATCCTTCCCCTCCTGGAGATGCCCTCATCGCGACGATTTGGATGAAGAGCGTCGGCCTTTGCGGCTAGACGGTTCTTTCTGATCCCGGGCGGCTTTCTGCGTAAATCGGATCGCAACTGAGTTCCGTACATCCGCACGGAGAAATCGCTTCATGTGCTGCAGTGCAAGGTCATTGCCAGCCTTCGTTTCCGATGCGATGCAGTCTCGCGGGATCACGAGATCATAGTCTCTCATATACGCGTCATTTGCGGTGTAGAGCACGCAGATGTCTCCGGCAAATCCGCAGAGGATCAGTTTGCTGGCTCCGAGATAATTGAGGAGGATATCCAGACTCGTGGAGAAAAACCCCGAGTGCTTGGGCTTCAGCACAAAGTAGTCCTCCTCACTGGGAAGGAGGAGTTGCGCCACGCACTTGCCAGCGATTTCATCCTGCAAACAGTGATCCACGATTCTTCGGAAATCGGACTTCCAGCGTCCGAAGTTGTCGTTCACGTAAACAACGGGAATTCCAGCCTGACGCGCTCGTTGTTTGAGCTTGGCGATGCGTTCTGCTGCCTGGTTGGCGAAGCGCAGTAAGGCCTTTCCCCGGGGAAACTCCATGTCATTGATCACGTCGATGAGAAGTATCGCCGTATCGGACTTTTCCGGGGCGGAACCGTGCAGATCGTGGGAATTCTTTTTCACGCTCATGGGTGCATAACAGCATCGCGTGACTTACCGGAACCGGATGGATTTCCTGCCATCCGGATCACCAATCTAACTCTTTTCTTGAGCCACCCAATCAATCGCAAATCGGACCATCTCGCCGGCATCTCGGAAGCCGAGCTTCTCTTTGATGTGGGCCCTATGGGTTTCGATGGTCTTCACGCTGAGGTGCAACTCCGACGCGATTTCTTTCGTGCCGAAGCCCCGTCCCAGAAGTTCCAGGACCTCAAGTTCACGATCGGAGAGTCGATCCACGGGTGAGCCTCCACTGCCATCGACAGATTGAATGGCCTGGAAAATGAGACGCTCGCTCAAGCGGGGACTGACATAGATTTCACCGATCAGCACTTTGCGCAGGGCATCGAGCACATGCGTCAGAGCCTCCGCCTTCATGACGTAACCCAGGGCACCAGCCTTCAGTGCCCGTAAAGCGTAGAGGGATTCATCATGCATGGAGAGGACGAGAAGTGGCAGCTTCGGCTGCTCAGCCTTCATCAGCTTGATCAGCTCGATGCCGTTGGTGCCGGGAAGAGAGATATCCAGCAAAGCCACATCAGGCGTCAGGGTCCTCATGGCGTCGAGGGCAGTGGGAGAGGACGACGCCTCTCCACAGACCATGAGATCGGCTTCCGCATTGATTAGCGCAGAGATGCCATGGCGAAAGACGGGATGATCGTCCACAATCAGGACCCTTCTTTTAATATCGGAGGTGTCAGGATTTTTTGAAGTACTCATGATTTCGGAAAACTGCAATGCAGGGTCGTTCCCTGCTCTGGCTGAAAAGTAATAGAGAGTGTGCCACCCAAAGCCCGGGCACGATAGTGCAAAGTACGGGCACCCGTGCCAAGAGGATCTGTCGTCAATTCGCCAGCGATCATCCCATCGTCTTTGACAAAAAGATCGATGGTATTGGCGTCTTCTGAGAGGGAAATTGTGATCTGTTTGGCATTGGTATGCAATGCCGCCGCTATGCCCTCCTGAGCGATGCGGTAAGCCTGCAAGGCCCTCTCGGGATCGGAGATCAGGATATTCTGCGTACAGCGAAATTCACAGGGAACTGTCCGTGATGCACGCCCCGCCAGGCTTTTCAGCGCGAACATGAGTCCATCCGCATCGAGTTCCACCGGGTGCAGGCCGCGTGAAATATCACGGGTCTGCGCAACGGCATCATTGACGAGTCGCGCGAGGTCATGCAGGGCGGGCGCATGGGTGGATTTATCCCTGTCCAGTGCTCCAGCGAGAGCCTTCGTGGCAAAAGCAGCTCCTAGCAAATGCTGGCAGAGATGATCATGCAATTCCTGGCCGATCCGGCGTTGCTCCCGCTCGGCCGCTTCCAGCAAAGCTTTTTGTAGGAATTTTTCCTCACTCCGATCCTGGATCAGGAGCAGGTGACTAGCCTCAACCGACACCATCCATGATCGGATGGCCAGTTTTTGGCCTCCTTTGGTCTGAACGACGGCATCTGATCCCCCATTACCCGTCTGGCCCAGCTCTTTGGCAAGACGGCTCGAAGGTTGTCCCAGCATTTCCTGCCCGGTCCATCCAAAGAGTCTGGTTGCTCCCTCGCTCCACTCTGAGATGGTGCCGTCCTCCCCGATTTGTATACAAATCAGGGAACCGGCGTCGGGCAGGGGAGTAGCTTGAGTATTCTTGCTCAAGGGGGACTGTATGCGGTAAGGCGCGTCAATATTCACTGAGCCGATAGCCCGGAAAACTGGCCTACGCAGATGGGGGACGGCCCCGGAAGATGAATGAGAGGAGGAATAGGATCAGGAACAGACCGAATAAAATCTGCGCGATCCACGCCGCTGATCCGGCGAGACCTCCGAAACCCAATACGGCGGCGATGATTGCAATGATGAGGAATGTGAGTGCCCAGCTTAACATAGTTACCTTTCTGTTTTGCTTTAAGTTCGGTTTCCGCACCGCCGTCGGACGTGTTTCTCTTAGCTTTTTTCACGTTGCCTGAAGGCTTCTTCTAGCAGGATATCGAGATCCTCGGGCAGAAACGGTTTGATCAAATGGTGCTTGTAACCCGCTTTCATACTCTTTTCACAGTCCGAGCGCATACTGAATCCACTCATGGCAATGCCAAAGGGCGGACACGTTGAAGCTTCCTGCAAACTCTTCATGAGCTGCCACCCATCTCCGTCAGGCAGACCTATGTCACTAATGAGGACATCGACCTGTTGTTCCGATAGCCCCTTCAATGCGGATGTCATATCCCGCGCGCTACTCACGTCATGACCGCAGTCTCTCAGGTATCTCGAGAGATAGGTCAATGTGTCTTCATGATTCTCCACGAGGAAGACTTTGAGCGAAGGATTTTCAACCATGGTGAGACTAATCAACTTTCGATGGTATCAAGTTCAATAATGAATGTCGCGCCCTGATTCTCCCCGGCGCTGACCGCCCAGAGGTTACCGTTGTGCGCATTGATGGTCGCCTGACAAATCGCAAGGCCCAGCCCGAGTCCGCCAAGTTGCTTGCTGGAAGCTGCTCCCTGTTCAAAGGGATTGAAGATTTTTGGCAGCGCATCTGGCGTGATGCCGATACCGGTGTCACTGATCTCGATGCGAAGACGATCTCCCTCCTGCCGTGAGATGATGTGGATGGTGCCACCCTCGGGAGTGAACTTGACGGCATTTTTTATCAGATTCCAGAAGACTTGCTGCAGACGTTCGCTGTCTCCTTGGACAGTGACGTTTTGAGCTTTCAGATCCTGGGCAATACGATGCTTGGCAGGATCAATGTCGGACTCACAGATCTCGATAGCCTGTCGCAGGGCCTGATGCACATCGACAGGCTCCCTTCGTAGTTCCATTTTATTCCGGGTGATGCGGGTCAGATCCAAAAGATCTTCGATCAATCGGGCCTCGGTCCGAATGTTCCGCTGGATCATCTGCATGGCATCATGAATGTGTTTCGGTAGACATGGCTGAGCACCGCCAGGAACTGATCCTTGGCGCGACCGGCTGTCTCTGCCTCATCACGCGCCAACTCCGCCGCCGCCAGAGCACCCTGCAATTCCTGCTGTTGATTGCGCAGCTTCTGCTCATAGCGTTTGCGGACGGTGATATCCCGGACCACGCCGATCATCCGCTCAGCCTGCCCCGTGATCTCATTATTGTACGCCCGACCATGCGATGCCACCCACCTCACCTTCCCCTGAATGACAATGCGGAACTCACTCTCATAGTCGAGGTGTTGCCGTACCGTTTGATGCATCGTGTAGTCGATCGCTGCCCGGTCCTCAGGATGTACATTTCGAATAACTTCGTCATATCTGTGGTCAGCCGAGCATTTAATCGTCCCCTGACGAATGTCCCAATCCCAAAATCCCATCCCCGCTGACTCCATCGCCAGCCGCGAACGACTCTCACTCTCCCTAAGTGCAAACTGAGTGCGCTTCAAGTCATCCACATCCGTGTTTGACCCGATCCAGATACGGATGGAACCATCT
>Ga0351838_1063_pt1 | contig 20086 bp, 19 predicted proteins | sample BONcelHFGM3001E3_FD_206742 | JGI IMG/M metagenome (GOLD analysis project Ga0351838, IMG submission 206742) | Enriched cells from coal bed in the Powder River Basin, Montana, United States - BONCAT cells FGM rep1 HSBNCT.FGM.300.1.E3 ... | reverse complement strand
CTGTCCATGCGCATCAAGGAAGGCGCTCATTTGCAAAAGGAGCTGAACCGCTCGGCCCGCAAGCTGGCAGGCATCGTCAAGACCATCCGCCCCCTCGCCGCCCGTGTCCCGGCCCTCCATCGCGAAGCCTTGCTCAAACGCCTCCAAGCCGCAGGCCTTAACCTCGATTCAAATGAACCCCGTGTCATCAACGAGATCGCCATGATGGCGGAGCGCAGTGACGTCACGGAGGAGCTCACCCGCTTGGCCAGCCACCATGCACAGCTAGCGGAAAAACTGGCCAGCAAGGAACCCATCGGTCGCACGCTGGAGTTCATCATTCAGGAGATGGGACGCGAGTGGAACACTCTCGGAGCCAAGGCCGGTGACGCAGAAATTGCGCGTCTTGTCGTGGACGCGAAAGCGGAACTTGATAGACTGCGGGAACAGATCGCCAACATTGAATAGCAACTTCCATCGCTCCGGCATCCTCTTCGTTGTTTCCGCTCCTTCCGGCGCGGGTAAGACCACCATCTGCTCCGCCCTGCGGCAAAAGCCCGACTTCGTTTACGCCGTCTCCTGCACGACCCGGGCTCCGCGCCCCGGTGAGGTCAATGGCGAGGACTACCACTTCCTGAGCGAAGAGGAATTCGTCCGCCGAGTGGAAGCCGGGGAATTCCTCGAGCATGCGGAAGTCCACGGACGCCGCTATGGAACGCTGAAATCCGATGTGCTGGAAAATCTGTCGAATGGTGTGGATGTCCTCCTGGACATCGACATCGCGGGAGCCGCCTCGATCCGCGCCTGCGAAGATCCCGGCATCCGCGCCGCCCTGGCCGACATTTTCATCATGCCTCCGAATCTGGAGGAACTCCGCCGCCGCCTGCTGAAGCGCGGCACGGAAACGGACGACCAGATCGCCATCCGCCTCGCCAATGCCGCGCAGGAAATGGAGCACTGGCACGCTTACAAATACACGCTCATCAGCAGCTCCATGGAGGAGGACATCGAGAAGTTTCGCGCCATCATGCGCGCGGAACGCTATCTCACCCGCCGCTTCTCCCTGGCCAACGGCACCCTGCAATGAACGCCGACGGGCAACCATCCGCCAAGACGATCCTCCTCGGAGTCTCCGGCTCCATCGCAGCTTACAAAGCCGCCGATCTGACCAGCCGTCTCGTCAAACTCGGGCATGATGTCTTTGTCATCATGACACGCCATGCCACGGAGTTCGTCGGGCCGGTCACCTTTCAGACTCTCTCGCGCAATCCTGTGACCACGGGCGTCTTCGATGAAGGCGACTCATGGCATCCCACACACATCAGTCTCGCGGATCGCGCGGATCTCCTCCTCGTCGCGCCTGCCACGGCGAACGTGATCGCAAAACTCGCCAACGGCATCGCCGATGACGCACTCACGTCCATCGCTCTGGCCACACCGGCACCACTTCTCATCGCTCCGGCAATGAATGGAAAGATGTGGCTGCATCCCGCGACACAAAAAAATGTCGCCATACTTAAGGAACGCGGCGCGCATTTTATCGGCCCGGAGGAAGGAATTCTCGCCTGCGGATACGAAGGAATCGGTCGCCTCTGGGAAGTGAGTGCAATCGCCGCAGAAGCTGATGCCATGCTCTCGCGCGGGCGATAAGCTAAAAAGTCGCGGAGACTTTCGGAAAAAAAAGCAAGCGAAAATCGCAGAAATTCGTTGACGTCCTCTCAACAGAGAACTATTCACAGCGACTAGTGAGTTATTCACATATTTTTAACACTTTCCCGCATATGCGGACCGAAAGGGGGGAAAACAAATGCCAGTAGCAAAAAAGAAAGCTCCCGCTAAAAAAGCCGCTCCTGCCAAAAAAGCAGCAGCACCCGCCAAGAAGGCCCCGGTAAAGAAAGCCGCGCCAGCTAAGAAAGCAGCCCCTGCCAAAAAAGCAGCTCCTGTGAAGAAAGCCGTCGCAGCCAAAAAGCCGGTCGCTAAGAAGCCCGCAGCCAAGAAGCCAGCCGCTAAACCGGTGGCCAAAAAGGTTGTCGCTAAAAAGCCAGCCGCCAAAAAAGGCAAATAATCAATTCGATCTCCCTCACGGAAGATCACAACTTCAAATTGGGAGAGGCCTCAAAGCCTCTCCCAATTTTTTTTATACGGCGCGGCAAGGATTTGCCATAGGCAGGACTTGTTTCCCGCGTTACAAAATCTGCTGTGAACGACTATCTGGAAACTGCCGTGGAAGCGGCTCAAGCGGCGGGCGGTCTGCTCCGCACCCATTTCGAACGCCCCCTCAGGGTGGATGCCAACGAAGCCCATGATATCAAGCTGGAGCTGGATCGCCGCAGCCAGAGCCTCATCGAGTCCATGATCCTCTCCCGCTTCCCCGATCACGCGATCTACGGGGAGGAAGGCATGCGTGGGGATCAGTCCAGCGAATACCAGTGGATCATCGATCCCATCGACGGCACCGTGAATTTCTTCTACGGCATCCCGCACTTCGCCGTCTCGATCGCCCTCCGGACTCAGGGCAAAATCGTAGCCGGTGTCATCTACGATCCGATGCGTAACGATCTCTGGGCCGTGGAAAAGGACGGACCCGCCACTCTCAATGGCCGCCCCATCCAGGTGAGCCAGCGCACGGTTCTCTCCGACGCCATCGTATCGGTCGGTGTGGCAAAGTCCCTGGACTCGATCAATCGCGGCCTGCCTCTCTTTGAACGCATGGCCCGCTCGGCCAAAAAATGCCGCATGATGGGCAGCGCCTCTCTGGACATTGCCTATGTGGCCTGCGGACGACTCGATGCCTATATCGAAAGCACGATCAGCCTGTGGGATATCGCCGCCGGACTGCTCCTCGTCGAGAAGGCGGGCGGCCAAGTGGATCTCGTGCCTCACGCCAACGCACCGGAGAAATACTCCATCGTGGCCACGAGCGGAAACCTCAACCTGGGACTGGAATGATCTGCAGCGGCATCGGTTACGACGTTCATCGGTTCGCCCCCGGAAGACCCTTGGTCCTCGGTGGCGTGGAAATCTCCCATCATGCCGGCTTGGACGGCCACTCGGATGCGGACGTGCTCGCGCATGCGATTGCGGACGCCATCCTGGGCGCAGCGGGTCAACGCGATATCGGGCACCACTTTCCCAATACGGATGAATCCATCCGCGGCATCAGCAGCTTGGACATCCTCTCACGCGTGCAGGAGATCCTGACGAACGAGGGGGCGGAATTGATCAATATCGACGCGACCCTGATTGCGGAGGCTCCGAAGATCGGCCCTCACCTGGACGCGATGAAAGCCAAGCTCTCGGAAGCTCTGAAACTGGATCCCAGCCGCATCGGCATCAAGGCGACCACCAACGAGGGCATGGGCTTCCTCGGACGCGAGGAAGGCATCGCCGCCATGGCCGTGGCCGCGGTGGACCGGCCCTAGCACATTTTGACACGGAAAAATTCTTCGATTATCTACCGCATCATGACTTCTCTTCCCATCCGTTGGGGATACTCGGTGCTTGCCGATCGACATCTCACCTTCTGAAAACCAGATGGCTTTACGTTTCTTTAATACCCTGACCCGCACGCTGGAAGAGTTCCAGCCCTTGGAACCCGGCCGCGTGAGCATGTACACCTGCGGCCCCACCGTGTACAACTACGCACACATCGGGAACTTCCGGGCCTATGTCTTCGAGGACCTCCTCCAGCGTCATCTGGAATACCGTGGCTACGAAGTTAATCGCGTGATGAATCTCACGGACGTGGACGACAAGACGATCCGCGGCTGCCGGGCTGCGGGCATCGGGTTGGCGGAGTTCACCCAGCCTTACAAGGTGGCCTTCTTTGAGGACCTCGACACCCTGCGCATCAAGCGCGCTCAAAACTTTCCCGAAGCGACCGCCAGCGTGAACATCGAGCGTATGATCGAGATGATCTCGGTCCTGATCGAGCGCGGCCACGCTTACAAAGCGGACGACGGTTCGGTGTACTTCCGCATCCGCTCTTTTCCATCCTACGGGCAACTCGCGCACTTCAATCTGGACGAACTCCAGCCCTCGGGACGGGTGCGCAGCGACGAATACGAGAAGGAACAGATCGGCGACTTCGCACTCTGGAAGACATGGAGCGAGGTGGACGGTGATGTCTGGTGGGAAAGCCCCTGGGGCCGTGGCCGACCAGGCTGGCACATCGAGTGCAGCGCCATGGCGACCGGCATCTTGGGACCGAAGATCGATATCCACTGCGGCGGAGAGGACAATATCTTCCCCCACCATGAGGCCGAAATCGCGCAGAGCGAGTGCGTGACCGGGCACCAGTTTGTAAAGCTCTGGATGCACTGCCGCCACCTCCAGGTCATGGGACGCAAGATGTCGAAGAGTGAGGGCAATTTCTTCACCCTCCGGGATCTGATCGAGAAGGGCCGCACCGGACGCGAAGTCCGTTACGTACTCCTCAGCGTGAAATACCGTGAACCTCTGAACTTCACCATCGAGGGCCTCGACGCCGCACGCACGGCCATTGCCCGATTCGATGAATGGTCACGCCGCCTGGCCGAGTTGGCCGGTCCCAATGGGGAAGATCTTCCCGAAGAACTTCACCCCGAGGCCTTCGGCGAGGCTCTCGATGACGACCTGAATATCTCGGCCGCTCTGGGCGCACTTTTCACACTGATCCGCGATTCCAATCGCCTGCTCTCCGAGGGCAAACTCTCCGCCGGCCAGGCACGTACACTGCTGGACTGGCGGTCTCGCATCAATGGCGTGCTCTCTCTCGATGCAGAAGAGGATGCCATCCCGGAAGCCGTGCGCCAGATCCTTGAGAAGCGGGCGGAAGCTCGTGCCAACAAGGACTGGAAGGCCAGCGATCTTCTGCGTGATGAATTGCTGGACCTCGGTTGGCAGGTCAAGGACACGAAGGAAGGGCAAAAGCTCTCTCCGCGTGCGACCGCTGCCGTCCCAGCCTAAACACCCCACCCATGTTCAAACCCACCGACTTTTTTGATCTGCAGCATACGGAGCACAAGGCTCTCTTTGAGGGAATCGAGGAGGTCTGGCAGGTCCTGCCACGCATCAGTGGGTATCTGAAGGAAAATCTCAAGCCGGCAAACCATGGCGAGCTAGTGGGAAATCCCTTCATCGGACCACAGGTCTTCATCGGCAAGGGCACCGTCATCGAGCACGGCGCCATGATCAAAGGCCCGGCTTGGATCGGCGAGAACTGCGAAATCCGCAACGGATGCTACATCCGCGAGAACGCCATCCTCGGAAATGGCGTGGTGGCAGGAAACTCCTCGGAGTTTAAGAACTGTCTGGTTTTCGATGAGGCGGAGGTACCGCACTACAACTACGTGGGCGACTCCATTCTGGGCTTCAAAGCCCACCTCGGAGCAGGCGTCATCCTGTCGAATGTCCGGCTGGATCGGAAGGGCGTCACCGTCCTCACCCCCGATGGCCAATTCCTCAACACGGGGTTGCGTAAATTCGGTGCCGTCGTCGGCGACCGCTCGGAAGTCGGCTGCAATAGCGTGCTGTCTCCCGGCTCCCTGATCGGGCCGAACAGCCTCGTCTATCCCGGCACGCAGTGGCGTGGCACTCTGCCTGCGCAGAGTATCGCCAAGCTCAAGCAGCAGATCGAGATCGTCGCCCGGCGATCTTAAGCGGCTTTACCAGCCTTCCGGCCCGCCAGGAATCTTTCAAAGGCGGCAATCGTTTCCTCGCTGACATGGTGTTCGATCCCTTCGGCATCACCACGGGCGACCGATGGGGAGATGCCCAGAGACTCAAGGAAGGCGACGACCGTATTGTGCCGCGCCTTGACCCTTGCCGCGAGTGTTCGTCCATCATCGGTGAGAAAAATTGAGCGATAGGGCTGCGTGGTGACCCAGCCTTCGCGCTGGAGCCGCTGCACGGTGCGGATCACGGTCACATGCGTGACACCAAGGGACTTGGCGAGATCGGTGGCTCTAGCCTCGCCATGGACGGCGATCAGATCGGCAATCGCCTCGACATAATCCTGAGCCCGTTCCTGAGCGTGCTGGGCACGCGTCTGACGCTGGAGGTCTGCCAACTCCACATCCACGGAGGCAACGGGAGCGCCTCGGAGTACAGCAGGCTTGGAACGGGATTTAGGGGATGAGGAAGGCACAGGAATTTCATGCCACAGGTTCCCGCTGTTGACAAACCCCACGTTCTTAACGTAGATAAAGCCTCGATATGTAGCCAGAGCTACATTTAATAATGAAAACATCCTTTATCAGCCGCGTTTTATTACTCGCAGCCATTGTTCTATTCGCACCTCGCTTCAGCCAGGCTGAAGAGCCGAAGGTGAAAGCCGCCGCCACGATCGGCATGATCGCCGACATCGTACGCCAGGTCGGAGGAGACCGTGTTCAAGTCGAGCAGGTCATGGGTCCCGGCATCGATCCGCATCTCTACAAGCCGACGGCCACGGACGCGGTCCACCTCAGCCAGGCGGATGTGATTTTTTACAACGGCCTCATGCTGGAGGGCCGGATGGCGGATTTGTTTTCCCGGCTGGCCCGCAACGGACGCAAGGTCTATGCCGTGACGGAGTCGATCCCGGAGGAGAAGTTCCTGGAACCTGCGGAGTTTGAGGGCCACTACGATCCACACGTTTGGTTCGACACCGGCATGTGGGCGCAAACAGTCCCCACCATTGTCAAGGGACTGAGTGAAGTCGATCCCGAGGGCAAGGCACTCTATGAGGAGAACGGAAAAAAGGTGCAGGCCAATCTGGAAGCCCTCGATGCCTGGTGCAAGGAAACCGCCGGCAGCCTGCCGGAACAAAAACGGATCCTTGTCACCAGCCATGACGCGTACAACTACTTCGGCCGAGCCTATGGCTTCAAGGTGGTGGGCCTGCAAGGTGTCTCCACGGTCTCGGAAGCAGCGCTGGCCGATATGTCCCAGCTCGTGGATTTCATCAAGGACCAACAGGTGAAGGCGATCTTCGTCGAGAGCAGCGTGAACCCCGCAGCCATCAAACGCGTGGCGGAGGATTCAGGAGCGAAAGTCGGCGGGGAGTTATTTTCCGATGCGATGGGCAATCCCGGCGAAATGCACGGCCCGTATGACACGGGAACTTACGAAGGCATGGTCCGGCACAACATGTCCACCATCGTCAATGCGCTGAAATAAGAAATGCCATCGCTTAAAAAGCCGAAACTTGAAAGAGTCGCGAGGAATCCATGAATCCTGCCCACACTGCCGGAGCTGAAGCACCACCTCTGGAATTGCATGATCTGACGGTCGCCTATCACAAGAAGCCCGTCCTCTACGGTGTGGACGTGGCTGTGCCTCCCTCCAGCCTGATCGGCATCATCGGCCCCAACGGAGCGGGCAAGTCCACCTTGATCAAGGCTGTCATGGGCTTGCTCCCCATGGCCGGAGGATGGGTCAAGATTTTCGGGAAATCCTATCGCGAAAACTGCCACCGCGTGGGCTACGTCCCGCAGCGCGAATCGGTGGACTGGGACTTCCCCGTGAATGTGATGGATGTGGTTCTCATGGGGCGCTACGGCAAGCTCCGGCTCGGCCAGCGGCCCACGAAGGAAGACAAGGACATCGCGCGGGACTGCCTGGATAAAGTGAAGATGCTCCCTTTTTCCAATCGTCAGATCGGAAACCTCTCCGGCGGACAGCAGCAACGCGTCTTCCTGGCACGGGCCCTGGCGCAGGAAAGCGATCTGTACCTCATGGACGAGCCCTTCGTCGGTGTGGATGCCGCCACGGAAGCAGCCATCATCACCTTGCTAAGAGAACTCAAGTCCCGGGGAAAGACCCTGCTCGTCGTGCATCACGATCTCGCCACGGCCCGTGAATATTTCGACCATCTCCTCCTTCTCAATATGCGCCTCGTGGCCTTTGGGAAAACGGAGGACGTCTTCACCCCGGAAATCCTGCAAACGACCTACGGTGGGCGCCTGACCATCCTCTCGGACGTGGTGCAGACGGTGGCGGAGATCAAGAGTTAAGCAGACCATGCCCGCCACAGATTCCCGCAGCAATTTTTCACACGGGGGACATCGGATAGCGCCATGGCTTATCCTCGGCGTGCTGGTCCTGCTCGCCCCCTCTGCCGAAGCGGCAAGGATCAGCGAATTGGCCGACTCGAGTCTGGCGGAGAGGGCTGTCCGTTTTTTTACATTTCAAGATCCCTCCCTCCGCTTTGCATTACTGGGCTCCATGTTGCTGGGCATCTGCTGCGGCCTGATGGGGTGCTTCCTCGTGGTGCGCAAGCTGGCGCTGATGGGGGATGCCTTGTCCCATGCGGTCCTGCCGGGAGTGGCGCTGGGCTTTCTCTGGAACATGAGCAAGGACCCTCTGGCCATCTTCATCGGAGCCACCATTGCGGGATTGCTGGGAGCCGGCACGGTGCAACTTCTGAGGAATACCACGAAGCACAAGGAGGACGCGGCGCTGGGATTTGTGCTGGCGTCGTTCTTCGGCATCGGCATTTGTCTTTTCACGATGATCCAGAATCTGCCGGGAGGTAATAAGAGCGGATTGGACAAATTTATGTTCGGCCAGGCGGCGGCGCTGGGACAGGGGGACGTGCTGTTGTTGGGATTTGTGACGGTGCTCTCGGTGCTGATGGTGGGCACTTTTTACAAGGAATACGCGATCACAAGCTTCGATGCGGGATTTGCCCGGTCGCTCGGCCTGCCGGTGCAGGTGTTTCATTACAGCCTGATGCTCCTGCTGGCATTTGCAATCGTGTCCTCCCTGCAAGCCGTGGGCGTTGTCTTGGTCACGGCGATGCTGGTGATCCCGGCGGCTGCGGCATTTTTGCTGACGGATCGGCTGGGGATGATGCTTTTCCTCTCCGCCGTCTTTGGACTCTGCGCGGGAGCCATCGGGGCTTTCTTTTCCTTTGTAGGCAGGAACATGCCGACCGGCCCCTTCATGGTGCTGGCGGCGGCGGCACTGTTCACGGTCGCTCTGCTTTTTGCCCCTCGCCACGGCATCGTCACCCGCTGGTGGCGGCATCGTTGCCAATCCTCCCGCATCCGCCGGGAAAACACTCTCAAGGCCATGTATCGCATCCTGGAGGATGATGGCTTTGAGGCGGAGCACATCAGCGTGACGGAACTGGCCCAGTTCCGACGGGAGACGCTGGACGAGGCCACGGTTCAGCTCAAGGAACTGCAGGCCCATCGTCTGGCGACTTATTCGGAAGTCAACCGCGCGGCGAGCTTCACGCCGGATGGATGGCAGCGCGCGTGCGAGATCGTGCGCAATCACCGCCTGTGGGAACTCTACCTCACAAATGCAGCGCACATCGCCCCGGATCACGTCCACGAGGACGCGGAGGAGATCGAGCACATCCTGGGCGAGGAAACTGTTCGCAAACTGGAACGCCGCCTCAACTTCTCCCGCCGCGATCCGCATGGTCGGCAAATCCCCGGTCTCGAAGACATCCGGGCCGGGCTTTCCGCGTCGCGCAGTTCCTCCACCACCGGCTATGGGCAGCCTCCTCGGAAATAACGAATCATGAGTGCGCTTATTCCCGGATTTGACTGGCAGGGCCATATGATCAGCCCATGGACGGACGCCTTTCCCATCACGATCTGGATCGTTCTCATGGGGTTCCTCGCTACGGCGGCCTGCGGCTTGGTGGGCAACTACCTCCTCCTACGCCGCATGGCCCTGGTGGGCGACGCGATCAGCCATAGCATCCTCCCGGGATTGATCCTGGCCTTCCTCATTTTCAAGACAGCGAATACCTGGGCGGCCTTTGCCGGAGCCTTGACGGCGGGATTGGTCACCGTGGTCTTGATCGAGTTTATCCACAAGCAATCCCGGGTGAAACCGGATGCCGCGATCTGCATCGCCTTTACGACGCTCTTTGCCATCGGCGTGGCTTTGATGAGCGGACTGGAATCCCATGGCTCGATTCACATCGATGCGGAATGCGTGCTCTATGGGGAGATCGCCTTTGTCGCGCTGGAGCCGCCGGTCACATGGTTTGGCATCGAGCTTGGACCTCCCTCGGTACTGCGCATGGCGGTCGTACTCGTGCTGGTGGTGGGTGGTATTGCCCTATTTTACAAGGAGCTACTGGTCACCTCATTCGATGCCGGCCTGGCCAAGTCGCTGGGCATGCGCACAGCCATCTGGCATTACGGCCTGATGGGCGTGCTGGCCCTGGTCATCGTCTCGGCCTTTGAAGCCGTGGGCGCGATTTTGGCCGTGGCCATGCTCATTGTCCCGCCCATGTTTGCCGCTCAACTCAGCAACAAACTTCCGCGAAGACTCGTGCTCACCGTCGTTCATGCCGCCTTGAGTGCGGTCCTCGGCATGCATATGTCGGTCTGGCTCAGCTGCTCGGCGGCGGGAGCCATGGTGACGTGCGGAGCCTTCCTCTTCGTGCTGGCATGGGTCGGCACCATCCTTCACGCGAAGCTGCTGCGGGGAACGGACACTTTGCCGACGGACGAGGCGACGCCCCGGTCCCCCTAGGCCTTCCAGAGTTGCAGGATGCGCAGGTAGTTGGCTCGCTCGAAGGCCGCAGGGTCCGGGGAATTCTGAGCACTGAGCGCACCGCGCAAATGATCGATGGACCGGTATTCATGGGATTCCATCCACCCGATAAAGTCCTGCACGAGCGACTGAAATCCGCCGAGACCATGACGCAGAATCAGGGAAACAATCTGGACCACATCAGCCCCGGCCATGACGGCCTTCACCATATCCCCCACGCGATGCACACCGCCACTGAGGGCGAGCGACAGGGGCACATTGCCGTAAAGCAGGGCGATCCAGCGAAGACGCAAAAGGAGTTCGGACGAAGTGCTCAGATACAGCCTCGGCTCCACTTCCAGATCCTCGACGTTGAAGTCCGGTTGGTAAAAGCGATTGAAAAGCACCACACCCTGGGCACCGCAGGTCTGGAGACGCTTCACGACATTGGGCAACGAAGTGAAAAAGGGTGACAACTTCACACTCAAGGGCAGCGTGGTGCGCTCCCGGACGGAGCGGACGATATCCAGCAGACGCTTTTCCAGTTCCTCCGCAGAGACCTCTGTGTCAGTCGCTAGATGATAGATATTAAGCTCCAGGGCATCGGCCCCAGCCTGCTCGATGAGCGAGGCATGAGACACCCAGCCTCCGGGTGTGCAGCCATTCAGGGAGGCGATCACAGGGATCGACAGTTCTTTTTTTAGCAGCGCGATCTGGGCCAGATATTCCTCGGGATTGAGGGCAAATTCACTCTCTCCAGGCAGGAAGGAGGTCGCCTCCGCAAAGGAATCCGAGGAAGCCTCCAGCCAACTTTCGTTCGCCTCAATATCACCGGTCAACTGCTCCTCAAAGAGGGAGTGCATGACCACCGCCGAGGCTCCCGCATCCTGCAGCGCCAGCAAGACATCGGGCTTTTCGGTCAACGGAGAGGCTCCGATGACGAAGGGAGATTCCAGGGTAAGGCCAAGATAGGAGGTCGTGAGGTCTGGTTTCATTGCTGGGGAGGAATGACGGCGTTTGCGGCCAGTTGTTGATAGTAGGAGTACCGCGAGTTCACCTGCTCCTGGGCGAGTTCCGCCAGATCCTTGGCGCGAGCGGGCGAAGAGGCGTGCAGCGCACGATACCGGATTTCATTTTCGGTGAACTTCTCCAGCGGCTGCTTGGGCGCGGAGGAATCCAGGGTCAGTGGATTCAACCCTTGTCCCCGCCGACGCGGATCGAAGCGATAGATGGGCCAGTATCCGGTCTCCACGGCCAGCTTTTGCTGCTGCAAGCCATTGGCCAGATTGTAGCCGTGGGCGATGCAGTGACTGTACGCGATGATGATGGACGTGCCCGGATAGGCCTCGGCCTCGGTAAAGGCTTGCACCGTCTGGGAATCCTTCGCGCCAAGGGCCACCCGGGCGACATAGACATCACGGTAGTTGATGGCATGCAGGCCGAGATCTTTTTTGGCGCGGGATTTGCCTCCTGCGGCAAACTTGGCGACGGCTCCGATGGGAGTGGACTTGGACTGCTGGCCTCCGGTGTTGGAATACACCTCGGTATCGAGGACGAGGATGTTGATATTCTCGCCGAGGGAGAGGACATGATCGAGGCCACCGAAACCGATGTCATAGGCCCAGCCATCTCCACCAACAATCCAGACCGATTTCTTCACGAGGTAGTCGGCTACCGCATCAAGGCGGGAACGCGTGGGCTCGGGCACAAGAGCAAGGCGGGAGCGCAGATCGACCACACGCTTGCGTTGCCCGGCGATCGCAGCCTCGCTGTCCTGCGGATCATGCAGGATGGCTTGGACTAGGTCGGCTCCGACCCACTCCTGGGCGTGACGAAGAAGGACCTCAGCCTGGCTGCGCTTGTTATCGATGCCCAGCCGCAGTCCCAGACCAAACTCGGCATTGTCCTCAAAGAGGGAGTTTGCCCAGGCGGGCCCACGGCCCTCGGCATTGGTGGTGTAGGGAGTCGTCGGCAGATTGCCGCCGTAAATGGAGGAGCAGCCGGTGGCATTGGCTATGACCGCCCGATCACCGAAGAGCTGGCTGACCAGCTTGATGTAAGGCGTCTCGCCACACCCCACACAGGCACCGGAGAACTCGAAGAGGGGTTCGCAAAACTGCGAGTCCTTGACGAGGGACGGCTTGATCCGTGTGCGGTCGGGATTGGGCAGATTGAGGAAGAACTCAAAGTTCGCACGCTCGGTAAGCCGCAGCGGAGCTTGAGGAGCCGGATCGAGAGCCTTGTGTTTGGGATTCGTTTTGTCCTTGGCTGGGCAGACGTTGATGCAAAGGCGGCAACCCGTGCAATCTTCTGGAGCGACCTGAATCGTGTAGCGATGGCCGACAAACTCCTGCGAACGGAAGGGCACGGACCGGAAATCAGCGGGCGCCTTGTCGAGTGCCTCGGCGGGATAGTGCTTGGCACGTATCGCGGCATGCGGGCAGACGAGGACGCACTTGTTGCACTGGATACAGATCGAGGCATCCCACACGGGAAGTTCCTGTGCAAGATTGCGCTTCTCCCACTTGCTCGTGCCGGTGGGCCAGACGCCGTCGAGAGGCAGGGTACTGGAAGGCAGGCTGTCACCACGTCCGGCCAGCAAGGTCGCGGAGACCGAACGTACAAATTCCGGCGCTAGTCGGGAGACGATCGGCTCACGCGGAGAGCCGGAAATCGCAGTGGGGACAATGACCTCGTGCAGGTTTTCGAGAGCACGATCCACGGCATCATTATTCCGCTTCACGAGTTCCGCCCCCTTGCGGGAATAGGTCTTAAAGATGGCCTCCTTGATCTCCGAGATCGCCTGATCCGTCGGCAGCACATCGCTCAGAGCGAAGAAGCACGTCTGCATGATGGTATTGATGCGCCCACCCATGCCGGTCTCACGCGCCACGCGGTAGCCATCGATCACGTAAAAGCGGAGCTTCTTCTCGATGATGCTTTTCTGTGTCTCGGCGGAAATGTGCTCCCAGATCTCATCGGGACCATAGGGACTATTCAGCAGGAACACACCACCCTCGCGGGCCTGCTCCAAGATGGGCTGTTGCTCGAGGAGGTGAAACTGATGGCAACCGACAAAATCCGCCTGCGTGACGAGGTAGGGAGCACGGATCTCCTCCGGGCCGAAGCGCAGATGCGAGACCGTCACCGCACCGGCCTTTTTCGAATCATAAACAAAGTAGGCTTGGGTATGGTTGCCGGAGCGCTTGGAAATGATCTTGATGGTGTTCTTGTTGGCTCCGACTGTGCCGTCGGATCCCAGACCGAAGAAGACCGCTTGAGTCTGCCCATTGCTGGGAAGCTGGAAGGACTCGTCCACCGGAAGCGAAAGTCCAGTCACATCATCCTCAATGCCAACGGTGAATTGCCGCTTGGGAGCCCCAGCCGTCAACTCGCGGTAAATGGCCGCCACCATGGCGGGCGTGAATTCCTTGGAGGCCAGGCCGAAGCGACCGCGTGTCACGATGGGCTCTTCCCCGCGACGCCATTGGTCGGTCCCGCGATCAGACAGGGCGGCGACAATGTCGAGATAGAGAGGTTCCCCCGCTGAACCCGGCTCCTTCGTACGATCCAGCACGGCAATCACCTTTGTTGAAGCAGGCAGACTGGCGATAAAGGCTGCCGAGTCAAACGGACGATACAGCCGGACTTTGACGACACCCACCTTCTCCCCTTTCTCGACCAGATGATTGACCGTGGATTCGATGGTCTCTCCTCCGGACCCGAGGACGGCGATGACCCGCTCGGCTTCCGGGTGACCATGGTATTCAAAGAGGGAGTATTTCCGCCCGGTCAGGGAGGCCAGTCGATCAAACTTGGCCTGCACCAGGGCGGGCAGGGAATCGTAATAGGGGTTGGCCGCTTCCCGGGTCTGGAAAAAGGCGTCGGGATTCTGCGCGGTACCGCGGATGGTGGGATGATCAGGAGTCATGGCCCGCGAATAATGGTCGCGGATCATTTCGTCATAGACCATGGCCTCCAACACCTCGGTGGGAAGGACGCGGACATCATTGATCTCATGCGACGTCCGGAAACCGTCAAAAAAGTGCATGAACGGAACACGGGAGGACAACGTGGCCGCGTGTGCAACAGCCGCAAAATCGTGGGCTTCCTGCGGACTCGCCGAGCACAGCATGGCAAAACCGGTCTGTCGCGCCGCCATCACATCGGAATGGTCGCCAAAGATGGACAAACCATGCGTCGCAAGGGACCGCGCAGCGACGTGCATACAAAAGGGAATCAGCTGACCGGCGATTTTATACATCACCGGAATCATGAGCAGCAGGCCTTGGGAAGCTGTGAAGGTTGTGGCCAGCCCTCCGCTCTGCAACATGCCATGAACCGTCCCCGCCACTCCGGCCTCCGACTGCATCTCGACAATCTTGGGCACGGCCTGCCAGAGATTCGTCTTCCCCTCATGCGCCCATTCATCCGCAAGTTCACCCATCGGAGTCGATGGCGTAATAGGATAAATAGCAATGAGTTCACTCAGGCGATAGGCCACCAGCGCGGCAGCCTCATTGCCGTCCATGCTTTTAAATTTCACCGGTTGCTCGGTCGAGGACCGATGCGCATTCGACATAAGAGGATCTGCATTCACGACAGATATTAGTTATACTTATATTGCAATTCGCGCAATGAAAATATTAACGCTAGATATAACTCTCACCCTCAGGGAAACCCCTATGGAGAAATCCGTTTGCAGTAGTGTGCTAATATCGCCTATTTTGCGGCGATGATTCCCCGGCCTACACGAACACTCCCTGCAGTCTGGATGGCTGCCCTCCTGACTCTAATCGCTGGCGGTCCAGTATTCGCTCAAGGAGACGGCACAACGTTGCAGGAAAAACCGGGCGTTGCATTGATCAAACCCCAGCCTTGGTCGAGGGAGTCCGACGCGACAGTCACGGAGTTCAAGGCCTTTTTCGACCGCACGGCTGCGGGTGGGGGCGCTGCCGGATATTACGAGTTTTACACCGTTAAGGGACAGAAACGTCAGGTGGAGGCCGGGAAAGTGGTCAAGCTCGTGATATACCCCGATGCCGACAAAATTGCCGACCTGAAGGATGCCCAGACCCGCAAAAATGTGGACGCGACTCTGGTCGAAATCGACGAAATCCTCCGCAAATTTCCCGCAACAAAGACCTACATTCAGCCCTATCTGACTAAACTCAAGGCGATGCTGGCCCGCTACGATGGCGGTGAAGTAAAGGTCGCTGGGGAATGGATGTCCAAGGACGTCCACTCCGCCAAGCAGGCGCAGGATCTCAAGACCCTCCTCATTGCAGATATCATCCGAGCCCAGCCACCCGGCAGCTTTGATATGATCAATGATCCCCGCTATCAGGCTCTGCAAACGATGGCTGAGGGCAACCCCTCGGTGCAAAAGCTTCTCACCGAAGTCGAAGACAAGCAGGCCTCCACTACGCGCATCCAAAAACGCAAGGACGTGGTGGAAAAGCTGAAAAACGCCACTCTGACTCGGGCGAAGGCCCAAACCCTGATTGATGAACTCAAGACGCAAAAAGCGGACGAGGACGCCGTCGCGAAAATGGTCGTCAACAAATGGGACAAGGCACTTGTGACAGAGAAGGAAGTCCAGGAAGAATCCCCCGAACTGGCCGCTCAGATGGAGCAGGAAATGGCCTCAGTTCAGCCAGAGACCGTACCCGTCCTGAGTGAGTCTCTCGACACCAAGCTCAGCCCCTTCAGCCAAAAAGTGGCCATCTTCTTTGCCACCCAACCTCCCGTCCAAATTGCCGCAGACCTCAAGCAAGCCCGCGCACTGGAGCTTGTTTACAAGGACCTCAAGATCCTTCAACCCCTCATCCCCGCTAAACAATACCTCGAAGCCAAAGGCTCCCTTGATGAACTCTCTCGCCAAGCCGAGCTCATCGGTCCCGAAACCGCCAAAGTCGTCGGCGCACTGCAAAAACTGGCCTCGGCCAAGGTGGATGAGTTTAGCCGCATGAGAAGCGACGCACAGTTGCTCGCAGACTCCGGACAAAAAGAAAAAGCCCTCGCCAAGTACGAGGAGGCCTTTGCCGTCGTCGCCGACCCGGGAGTGGCCGAGCAGATCAAGCTACTCAAGGGGGAAGCTCCCGCCCCGAGCCCCAGCCAGAACTAGAAGGCCGCTGCTTCCCGTATGTCATTTCCGGATACTTGCGAAATCTCGACACCCATCCAGGTCATGTACTTCGACACCGATGCCGGTGGCGTGGTACACAATATCGCCTACCTCCGCTTCATTGAGACAGCCCGTACCCTGCTGGCCATCCAGATGGGCATGAGTTTCGACGAAATCGCCCGCACGAAGATCCATCCCGTGGTCGTCCGCACCGAAATCGACTACCGCCGACCAGCCTTGCTGGGGGAGATCATCCACATCAACGGCCGCCTCACCGAGAAATCCGGTGCCCGCTTCTGGGTGGAATTCGAAGTCGTCCGCCCCTCGGATAAATCCGTCCTCGTGACCTGCCGCCAATCTCTCGCCCTCGTGCAGATGCCCGAAGGCAGACTCGTCCGCCTCCCCCCCGATTTTCCGAATTCCTTCGCCCCGGGAAAACCGGCAGCGTAAGGAATACCAAAAAGGGAAACATCTGTGGGGAAGTCATTCACTCGCGAAGAACCGTCATTCACCAAGTTGCTGGGCATCCTCGTGGCCGTATGCCTTGTTGCCCAGGTCCTGACAGCCGGCATCGGGCACCTCTATAACGAGACCGACGGCCAGTACGGCGGCGCGGCGAAGGTCATGGCCGAGGGCGGCTCATGGCTGATTCCCGAGAACAACGGGATCCCCCGCTTGGTGAAGCCTCCCCTGCTCTATTGGACCATGGCGGGAGCCATGAAGGTCTTCGGCGTGAATGAATTTTCCGCCCGGCTTCCCAATGCCCTCGCGATCACCGCCTGGGCAGTAGCGACATTTATCCTCGGCAGCCTCTGGGCCGGCCCATGGCGCGGATTCGTGGCCGGATCGATCCTGGTGACGATGCTGGGAAGCTTCACCCTGGCGCGCATCGTCATGCCGGAGCCCCTTTTTGCAGCCTTGATCGCCTGGGCCCTCGTTTGCGCCGCCAAGGGAGTCACCGATGAGCCAAAACGAAAACTTTGGTTCCTGGGATTCTGGCTCTGCGCCGCTTTGGCCGCCTTCACCAAAGGCTGGCACGGCTTCCTTTACCCGCTGGCCATTGTGGCCGTGACGGCACTGTTTCACGCCCCCTCCCGGCAGGCGCTCAAAGGCCTTCTCTCCTGGCAGGGAGCACTGATCTTCCTGGCGATCAACGCCCCATGGTTCGCCTATGTCGAATCCCAATTCCCCGGCTACCTGCGCAATCTGATTTTCTCGGAACAACTCGGCCACGTCACCGGATCGGAGGCTCCGGCCACATCGTTTACCAATGTGCCGCGATTGCAATTTTTTGCCCTGCACATCGCCTGGTTCTTCCCCTGGTCGCTGGCAGCCGGGGTGGCACTCCTCTGCCGCAAGGATGAGGGAGTAAAGGGCCGTCGATTCGAGACCGTGCTGATCGCGACCTGGGGATTACTCATCGCCGGATCACTACTCGTAGTGGGGCAGAGACAGGACTACTACGCCATGGCGGCATGGCCGGCCTTTGCCCTGGCTGCAGCCGCCATCACGACCCGAGCCGGGGTACGCATCGGCAGCGGCATCGTGACAGCACTGCTCTTGCTGGGATTGATCGCGGCGGCCCTCTTACCCGGATTTCTGGAAGGGCGTGAAACCGCCACGGTGGCAGAGCGCTCCACCGCCATGAATACCGTCCTGAACTTCGGCCCGGAGGTCTGGGGCAGCCTGACCACGACCGCCCTATGGACTCTGGGTGCCGCACTGATTTTCGCTGCTTTGGGAGCACTTTCCCGATCCTCAAAGGTGGGCGCCTGCGCCTTGGCCGCATGCGGCCTTTGCCTGGGATGGGGTGCCGTCAGCGGCATGTCGATCGTGTCCCCCTTCTTCTCACTCGCGCAGACCGCGGATGAATTCGTGGAAAACCGCCCGGACGGACTCCGCGTCGTCTTCGAGGGCGACATCGATACCGGGAGCAGCCTCCTCTTCTACACCAAGGAACGCCTCCATCTCCTCGGCCCCAGCCCGGATCAGGATTTCATCGTCCGCACACAGGGCATCGGTCAGAACTCCTTCTGGAACGAGGAGATTTTCTTGAAGGAATGGAACTCCTCCGTCCCCGTGATCCTGGTCACGGAGTCAGCCAATCTTCCATCTTGGGAGGCACGCATGGGCATCGCTCCCAGAGTCCTGACCCGTTGCGGAACGCAGGTGCTGGTGGCAAATTTCTTCCGATAATCTTTTGCTTGGTCTGAGCCGAGGATGGTGTTTATTCACCCATCATCGCCATGGAAAACGTCATCATCATCGGAACCGGCTGCGCCGGCCTGACCGCAGCCATCTACACGGCCCGCGCCAATCTCAGCCCTCTCGTCCTGGAAGGCCGCCTCCCCGGCGGGCAACTCACCACCACCACTCTCGTGGAAAATTTCCCCGGCTTCCCGGAGGGCATCGACGGACCGGAACTCATCATGGCCATGCACAAGCAGGCCGAGAAGTTCGGCACCCGCTTCCAATACGGAGTCGTGGAGGAGTTTGAGCATGCCGGCACTCACAGCCGCGTGAAGATCGACGGCAACTGGGTGGAAACAAAATCCCTCATCATCGCCAGCGGCGCCTCCCCGCGCTACATCGGCCTGGACCGCGAGCGCGAGTTGATCGGCCATGGCCTGACATCCTGCGCCACCTGCGACGGTGCCTTCTACCGCAATGTCCCGGTCTGCGTGGTCGGCGGCGGGGACTCGGCTTGCGAGGAAGCCACCTTCCTCACCCGTTTCGCCTCGAAGGTGTATCTCATCCACCGCCGCGACAGCCTCCGCGCCTCGAAGATCATGGCGGACCGCGCCTTGGCAAATCCCAAGATCGAGCCCGTCTGGAATAGCGTTGTCACCGAGTACCTCGTCGATGAAGCGGGCGAAATGCGCGGTATCAAAATCGCGAATAACGATGGCACCGAATCCGAATTGGAAGTGAAGTGCGTCTTCGTGGCCATCGGTCACGAGCCCAACACCGCCCCTTTCCGCGGCAAGCTGGATACCGACGAAAACGGCTACCTGGTTCAGACCAAGGGCACGGCTACTAATCTCCCCGGCGTCTTCGCCGCTGGTGACGTGGCCGACCACGTGTACCGTCAGGCCATCACGGCAGCGGGGCAGGGTTGCGCCGCCGCCATCGAGGCCGAGCGCTGGCTGGCCGATCGGGAAGGCTAAGGCGGCTTAATTCACCAGGCGGGTCAGTGCATCGAGCACGATCTGCTCGGTCAGGATCTCGGGCAATATCACCGGCGGCGTGCTATTGCCCTTCGGGTAGAAAAGGTAGAAGGGCACTCCCACCCGGCCAAATTTCGCCAGGAGGGCCGTAATCTCGGGATTCGCATTCGTCCAGTCCGCCTTCATCGGAATGATGCCCTGCTTCTCCAGGATGGCCCGCACGGCCGGAGTATTGATGGCGGTTTTTTCGTTAAACTTGCACGAGAGGCACCAGTCAGCGGTGAAGTCCAGAAAGACAGGTTTCCCCTCGGCAAGAAGCTCATCCAAGCTGGCCTGACTGAATGCCTCC
>Ga0351838_1059_pt1 | contig 20798 bp, 15 predicted proteins | sample BONcelHFGM3001E3_FD_206742 | JGI IMG/M metagenome (GOLD analysis project Ga0351838, IMG submission 206742) | Enriched cells from coal bed in the Powder River Basin, Montana, United States - BONCAT cells FGM rep1 HSBNCT.FGM.300.1.E3 ... | reverse complement strand
AAAAATGGTCGGTTCTCGTTCATGGTTTTTGCGCCTCACCGAGAGCGACGAAGAGAAACCGAGTACCCGCCTGTGAAAGGGATTCGTACCACTTCTCATCTTTCCTCGCCGGAAGTCTTTCAACCTCCCACGAAGCTGGATTTGGCACCTGGGCCCCCCTTTGACATTTCTGTCAACTGGAGCGGTTGCCGTGGCTTCACAGGGCCAGTCCCTCTGCCACTCTCGATAAGATGCTGCCAGAATCGTCTCCGATGCATCCTGAGTCAAGTGGGTTTTTAAAAAGAGCCCCTGCAAGCTCGAATGGCTTCAGGCAAAAACCTCCACTGCGGTCAAGGCAGGCTCGGCAAGGGAACTGAGGATCCTGAACCGAAGAGAAGAGGCTTCCATGGGGTCAAATCGATCCAGCTTGCGACAGCCGATGGTGGTGCCACGAGAAACGGTGATCCAGTGGCCGCTACGATCTTGCAGGTCGATTTCGTATTCCGCGATACGCTGGCCCCAAGAGATGGCTTCGCGGAGGGAGACGGTGTGCACGGGATGGAAGGCGGACCAGCGGAGTTCCAAACTGGCGCGAGTGGTTCCGCTCGCGGGAGCCCAAAAGGTATCGAGGTCGCCATCGACCACTCGAGAGGCTGGGTGATCTGCAGCGGCGCTGTCGGCGATGACCTCACAGCCGAGAGCCAGATCATGACGGAATATCCGACCTAGTGCCTCCCGCATTCCTTGCACGGCGGCTACATCGGCCTCATGGACGAGTCCCTCGGGTGTCGGAGGGAGATTCAGAAGGAGGAGGCTGTTGCGGCCCACGCTTTTAAAATAGAGATCCACAAGATCCTCCGCGGAGCGGACCTGATCATCTTCCGAAGCATGATAAAACCAGCCGGGGCGGATCGAGACATCGCACTCGGCTGGTTGCCAGATACGGGGTTCCTTGCCGGTGGGATCGGGAGGCTCGCCGGAGCCGAAGTGGGATTTCAGCCGCTCGGCAGCGGTAGCGTCATTGGCCTGGCTGATGCCGGAATCACCAGGGAAACGCACGATGCGAGGGTCGGTGGTAGCCCAGCAGAGGTCATTGGCGAAGCCCCGTTCGTTGCCCACCCAGCGGACGGTGGTACCGCCATCGCCGAAGGTGACGGCTTCTGGCTGCAACTCTTTGACGACGCCGAAGAAGCGATCCCAGTCGTATTCCTGCTTACGCCCATTGGGCCCCTCCGCGCAGGCGCCGTCGAACCACACCTCGTGCAGGGGGCCGTACTGGGTGAGGAGCTCGGTGAGTTGATTGCAGTAGAAGTCGTTGTATCGGGGAGAGTCCCCGTAGGTATATTCGTGGCGATCCCAAGGGGATAAATAGAGGCCCACGAGCAGACCTTCGGCGCGGAAGGCGTCGACGAACTCCCGTACGAGGTCTCCCCCACCCTGCCGCCAGGGAGAAGCAGCCACAGTGTGGTCGGTAAAACGGCTCGGCCAGAGGCAGAAACCGTCGTGGTGTTTGGCAGTCAGAATGCCCAGACGAAGACCGCCAGCTTTTGCCGCTCTCGCCCATTGGCGACAATCCAAGTGGGTGGGGTTGAATATCTCAGGATTCTCCGCGCCATCGCCCCACTCTCGACCGGTGAAGGTATTGACGCCAAAATGGAAGAAGGCGGTGGTTTCCAGGCGCTGCCACGCGAGTTGCGAGGGAGAAGGAACAGGGAGGAGGGGCTGCATGGTGCTTATTTAATGCCTGACACAGGGCGGACAAGCCTCACTTTTGCGATTTTTATGAGCGAAGACAATCAAATGGCTGCCAGTGATCGAGGGTAAAAAGATACAGCCCGCCGCAGCGAATGCTACGACGGGCTGTTGTTCCCCCCAGAACAATCTTTCGATGGGGTGAACATGCCATACGATCAACCTCGCGCAAGAAATTTTTGGAAAAAAATTTCCAGAGAGCGGAAGCCCGCTAGATTCGGAGAGGTGAGGGAAATTCTTTCCATACAGTAATGTCAGCGTCGGAAGCCGCACTTCTCTCTTGGAGTCTGGAGCCGGGCACGGCCCTGGCGCTGCTGATTTCCGGGCTGATCTATTTGCGTGGGTGGCTACGCCTCCAGCGGCAGGTGCCGGCGCGCTTTCCGATATGGAGGTTGGCATGTTTTGGGGGTGGATTGTTGTCTCTGTATCTATCGGTGGCTTCTCCGCTGGATGCTTTCTCGGGATTTTTGCTCAGCGCGCATATGGTGCAGCATCTGCTGCTGACGATGCTGGCCCCCCCTCTTCTGCTCTTGGGGTATCCGTTTTTGCCCATGCTGGGAGGGCTGCCCAAGACTTGGGTGAGCAAAGGGATCGGGCCCTTTCTTCTATGGCCGCCGCTGAAGGCGATCGGGAATTTTTTCACGCACCCGGGGATTACGTGGAGTCTCTTCGTCGTCAGTAATGTGGTCTGGCACATCCCGGCGCTGTACGATCTAGCTCTGTCGTCCCCGTTTTGGCATGAGGTCGAGCATTTCTGCTTCTTCTTTACGGGGTTTCTTTTCTGGTGGCCGGTCATCCAGCCTTGGCCCTCACGATCTCATTGGCCACGGTGGGCGATGGTGCCTTACCTGCTGCTGGCGGATCTGCAGAATACGGCGTTGGCGGGATTTCTCTCGTTTTATGATCGGGTGGCGTATTCCACGTACGAAAATGCGACGCGGTTGACGTCTTTGAGTGCGCTCTCGGATCAAGCCTCGGCTGGTGCGATCATGTGGGTGCCGGGTTCGCTCGCTTTTCTCATTCCTGCCGGGATGATCGCGGCCAGTTATCTGTCGCCGAAGCGGGGAATCCGGCCATCAATGTATGGGGTGCAACCGCTGAGGCCGGAAAGACCGATGGTTGGGAGGGATGAACGCAGCCGGGGGTTTGATCTTTTTAAGGTGCCAGTGCTGGGACCGATCATTCGCTGGACGTATTTTCGGCCGGTCATGCAGTGTCTGATGGTGCTGCTGGCGCTGGTGATCATTGTGGATGGATTTTTGGGGCCGGAGACCAGTCCGATGAACCTGGCGGGAGTGCTGCCTTGGACACATTGGCGGGCTTTGACGGTGGTACTGCTGTTGGTGGCGGGGAATTTCTTTTGCATGACGTGCCCCTTCATTTTTATGCGCGACATCGGTCGTAAAATATTGCCTGCGGCAGCGGAATGGCCCCGATGGTTGCGGGGGAAGTGGTTGGCGGCGGGGTTGATCGTGGTTTACCTGTGGGCTTACGAGGCTTTTGATCTGTGGGATCGGCCAGCTATCACGGCGGCGTTGATTTTGGCGTATTTTGTGGCGGCGTTTTTGGTGGATGGGTTCTTTAAAGGGGCATCTTTTTGCAAGTATGTATGTCCGATCGGGCAATTTCACTTTGTGCAGTCGCTGGCTTCGCCGCTGGAGGTGAAGGTGCGGGAGCCGGATGTATGTGCGAGTTGCAGGACATACGATTGCATCAAAGGGAATGAGAAGCAGCGGGGGTGCGAACTCTCACTCTTTCAGCCGCGCAAGCAGGGGAATATGGACTGCACCTTTTGCCTGGACTGCGTGAAGGCGTGTCCTCACGACAATGTGGGCTTGATGGCGGTGGTGCCGGGTAAGGATCTGACAGTGGATCCGGCGCGCTCGTCGCTGGGGAGGTATGCGAAGAGGCCGGATCTGGCGATTCTCGTGTTGATCCTGACTTTTGGGGCGTTTGCGAATGCGGCGGGGATGGTGAAGCCGGTCCTGGACCTGTTGGCACCCTTTGCGGGTAAGGGCGAGGGATGGATCGTGGCGGGATTGACGCTGGGGGCGTTGCTGATTCTCCCGCTCGGATTGTCTTCGACGGCGGCGGCTATTTCCAAGAAATGGACGACATTGTCTTTTAGGGAAAACTTCTGCCGCTTTGCGCTGGGCTTGAGTCCGGTGGGAATTGCGATGTGGGCGGCGCATTTCCTTTTTCACTTTTTCACGGCCTCGCACACGCCGATTCCGGTTTTCCAAAGGGCTTTCTTTGATCTGGGATGGAGCACTACGGAGCCGAACTGGGTGGTTCCTTCCTTCGCCTTTGCCGGTCTTCCGGGGATGGAATTGCTGCTTCTCGATGTGGGGCTCTTGCTGAGTCTCTACATCCTCTGGAAGAGCGCACGCGGGATGACACCGACCACCAAGTCGCCTTGGGGGGCTTTCATTCCATGGGCGGTGGTGGCATTCCTCCTTTACCTTTCCGGAGCATGGATCATCTTTCAACCTATGGAGATGCGGGGAACCATGATGCACTGAGCCATGAGGTATCTACTTTTAGCCTTATTTCTTCCGATCTGCGCTTGGGCAGATGGGGGAGCCATCCTGGCCCGTGAAAAAATCGGGGCGCTGAATGCTACGATTTTTGCCTCGCCTTCTCCCTTACGAGCAGGGCCGGTGGATGTGAGTGTGCTATTACAGGATGAGAAGGGAAACCCCGTGCTGGATGCCGATGTGTCGGTCTCGTGGATCCCGGCGGTCGATGGAGCCACGCCGGAGTGGCTACCGCCTTGCTGCTCGATGAATCAAAAGACGCCGTGGCAGACGGCTATCCGTGCGCATTCCAAAAATAAACTGCTCTACTCGGCCATGGTGACGATGGCTAACTCGGGTGAGTCCGCGACGGCCATTCATGTCCGCTACGATGGTGTGGATGAGGAAATTCGGCTGCCCTTGGAAGTCCGGCCCCCGGCTCCTCCTGCCTGGACATACTGGCCGCTATTGGCACTGCCGCCTTTTGCGATCGGCATCTTTTCGATTCATCAAAGAATCACGCATCGCCAAAAGCCGACGGACAAAAAGGGCTAGCTGGTCGTTTTTGACTCCGAAGACTCCTGCTCCGTAGATTCCTCAACGACTATTTCCTCTGCTTCTTCGCCGATGACCGAGGGGACGGTTTCGATAACTTCTTCTTCCGGCGAGGGATCCTGTTTCAGGGAATCGGCGAGTTCGTCCACCAGAGGGGCCATGCTGCGCTCGAAGTAGAATACGTGAGAAACGCCATCGGCGTGATGGAGTTCCAGGCGCTCGCACATGAACTTTGATTCGCGAATGGGGACGGTGCCGAGCAGGGCGACTTCGATAATGAGGGGGCCGCGCCAGCGTTTGGCAATAAAGAAGAGGCTGCGGTTGTTTTCGTCGTGAAGCTGGACGAGCCAGCCACGATAGTTTTTTGGCAAATGAGGGCCGCCACCACTCAGGCCGGGAATAGCCCGGTGGACGGGCTGAAGGGCCGCGTGGGATTGGTGGAGGAGGCGCTCGTAGGAAGCAGGAAGCTGCGGCGGCAGAGTGACTTTGTCGAGAGCGGGGGCGTTCAGCTTTTTCCAGATCAGCCAGAGCTTGGCCTGGATACTCCGTATAACTCTGGGGAGGAGGAGCCAGATCGCAGCGATGAAAACGAGAGCGACGATGATGGCGACGATGGGATAGAAGATGAGGAGGCTGAGACCACCGAGAACGACGACGTCCTCACCGACACTGAGGCCGACATTGGAAAGAGGCTCCGGGGAGGCATTTGCGGTGAGGCGGATGCCGGATTTGGCCAGATGGGAGGTGAGGGCGGCACCGCCGGCGAGGAGAGCGGCCACAATTTTGACCGTGGGATTGGCATCGCCCATGGCCAAGACGGCGAGAAGAGCTCCACCAATGGGACGGATGAGCGTGTGAAAGCCATCGTTGAGGCTGTCAATCCAAGGAATCTTGTCCGCGAAAAACTGGAGGAAGTAGAGGGCACCCGAGATGGCGACCACCCAAGGATCACCCAACACCTGAAGAGACTCGAGTTGCTGAGGCAACGTTACCCAATGAAAGTGGACGGCGAGGCCGCTGGCAAAAACGGTGAGGTAGAGATTGAGGCCGGCGAGGGTCGCGAGGCCCAGAGCCACTCCCAGTAGTTCAAAGGTCTCCATGGGTGTTGACTATCCCTCGCTTTGGAAAATTGTCACGCGCGAAGGGAAAGGCCGGAAAAAGCAAAAACCCCCTCCGCTTGCGCAGAGAGGGTTTTTGAAGGTTAAGAGTGTCTTACTCCGTTCTTATTAGAACGAGAAGATCACGCTGGCGCCACCCCAGAAGGTGCTGGGACGTGTGCCAACCAGGTCATACCACTGGTAGCTGTAGGCACCGTAGCCGTAGAGGCTGATGACGTCGTTGATCTTGATCGGCACACCGATACCGACCTGGAGGTCGTTAGCACCGTTGAAGAAGTGACCGTCTTCGTTGGCGTTGTAGCGGAAGTTAGTTCCGAACGAAACCCAAGGATCGAGGGAGATCACGTCTTTGTAGATCGCGATGCTGCCGTCGATACGGGCGAGGAGGTAGCTGGAAGCCTCAGGAGCGATACCCTGTTCTTCGGTGGCTGGGCCAACGTTGAAGAAGTAGGTCAAGGAAGGAGTGATGGTCATGAATCCGAGATCGAATTCATAAGCACCGCTCACATTCAGCTCGTGCGAATAGAGAGGTGAGGACCAGACGTAGTAGAAGATATATCCAACGGACAGCGAGAAGTCGCCGAAGGTGTGGGTATAGCTGGTGAACACGTCAAGTTCCTTGTAGTCAGTCTTCTGAGTGCCGAAGGCAACCCAAGTACCAACTGTGAGGAAGTCGTTCTCAGTGATGTTCCATGTGAAGTCGAGGTTGGTCCAGTAGATACCGGAGCCATAGCTCATGTCGTTACGCAGTACGTTAACACCGCGGAACATGTAGAGGCTGTCCCAACCGGTGCTGAGGCTGGCGCCCCACCATTTGCTGGTTTCCTCAACGATTACCTTATCTTTGAAGGTTTTGCCATCACCGGCGAGAAGGGGGTTGCTGGCAACCACCGCAGCCACGCCCAAGACAGCAAGAATTTTGGTAGCTAGTTTCATTTGATTGTTTTCTCCTTGTTTTTGTTTTTTGCCGCCAGCTCGAACCGAGGTCCGTGCCTTTGAGCGCTTTGCATGCATTTTCGGCATGTTGAATACCTACAAAGCATGTAATGTGCCAAGGCAATAGAAGAGGTTTAGCCCTGCGTCAAAACTTTTTTTAAAGATTCTTTGAACGAAATGAGACATTGGCTGTCGTTCTTTATCCAGTATGGCGTATCCGAGCACCCCCAGGCGGCCTAAAGCTCAGGAGGCTACGACGTTAATGTCTTCAGGGCGGATACTGCAGAAGACGGATTCCCCTTCATGGGGATCATATTCCTTCTGACCATCATTGGGCTGAAGGATGCCCAACTCCAGATTCCCCTGTACGATGACCGTAAGCTCATCGACCGCTCCCTTGAAGACTTCCTGAGAGATGGTACCTGGGAAGGTATTCACGCCGGTGCTCTGATCCGTGAGGCGGATCTTCTCGGGGCGGAGCGAGAGAAGGATCTTGTCTGTTGAGGCCTGGGGACAATCGAGGACATCCAACTCAAGGCCGCCCTCCAGACGACAGCGAAGCTGGCCTCGTGTGCGGGCAATGACATCGGCCTCGACGATATTGGTCTCGCCAATGAAGGTGGCCACGAAGCGCGTGGCCGGCTGATAGTAAATCTCGTTGACCGTACCGATCTGCTCCACCTTGCCCGCGCTGAGGACGGCGATGCGGTCACTCATGGTGAGGGCTTCCTCCTGATCATGCGTCACGAAAATAAAGGTGATGCCGAGACGCTTCTGAAGATGCTTGAGCTCCATACGCATTTGCGCACGCAGTTTTGCGTCCAGGGCGCTGAGAGGCTCGTCGAGGAGAAGGACCTTTGGCTCGCAGATAATCGCCCGGGCGAGAGCCACACGCTGGCGCTGGCCGCCTGAGAGTTGAGCCGGCTTGCGATCGACGAACTGCTGGAGAGAAGTCATCTCCACCACGCGGTCCACCCGCTTCTTTACCTCGGCGGAGGGGACATTCTTCATGCGCAGGCCAAAGGCGATATTGTCCGCGATATTCAGATGCGGGAACAACGCATAGCTCTGAAAGACCTGATTCACGTCGCGGCGATAGGGCGGACTCATGGTGACATCCTGCCCGGCGATCAAAATCTGGCCGGTGGTCGGCGTGTCAAACCCGCTGATAAGACGCAGGCAAGTAGTCTTGCCGCAGCCCGAAGGGCCAAGGAAGGTCATGAACTCTCCCTCTCTAATCGAGAAGGTGACCTCGTGAAGTGCCGTGAATGAGCCGAAAACCTTGCTGACGTTTCTCAGTTCCACCATCGAAGCCATGCGTCAATGTATGCCGAAGAGGCAGGGAATCGCTAGATGAAAAACACAGACCTCCGACAGAGGATCACGGCGTGGGGGAAACGTCGGTACGCTTGAAGTGGCCGCGGAGATCGAGAGCCAGATTCAGAGTGGGGGCGGAAATGATAAAACCACTGGTGTCCTGGGTCCAAACGATGAGCTCCGGCTGTCCCTGAACGGTGCCCTTTAAGAACACGTAATCGCCGAATTTTTGCATGGGATGTCCCTCGGTTTCCATGTCCCGCTCCTGAATCGGCCCTCGGCGTTGCTCCCGATAAGTGCCTTTAGAAAACTCCTCACTTAACTGTCGTAGCCAATCCGCAGCAGCTTCCATGGTGGAGAAGGAATAGTATTTAAAGGTCAGGGGAGCGCCTCCTGATTGCGAATAGGTGGCCAAGAGATGCCGATCGTCGGCAGCGGTAGCCGCAACTTCCTTCACACCATCCAGATTGAAGACTCCCGCGTGGAGGGGAAATCCCCGGTCGGAATTCGGCCCACCAAAACCGCGCGCGGGTGGCAGACTCCTGTCACCGAAAAAGTAAAAGACCGTGCCAGCGACGGCCAAGGCCGCTATGAGCAACCCCCAAAAGAGGGTGCCTCCGAGTCCATGTGCATTTTCATTTGAGGAATCACTCATAAAGTACGTCACAGCGAGATTTGCTGGTAGCAAACCGCGATTTCAAAGTCATGGAGGATATCCGTCACGAGAAATACTGAAAACACCATGCCGGGAAGAAAACGAGTTTATTTCTCCTGCGGGCATCGCCATCAGCCTCCGAGTGTCCACGGATGGAAATGATCAAATCCATATGAACACCCTATTTTTTCTCGCCATTTTTCCTAAAATCCAACATCTGAGGTCTCATCTGGATGGGCTATGCGAGTGCACGGGTATAACTACTTGGGAGTGGGGCTTGTTTTTTTAGCCCTCGGATGGGGACTGCTGTCCTCGTCGATGCGGGCGGATACGACAATCAACACGCCTGTGACGGTACAGTTGCAGCCGGTGGCGATGGAAAAGGACGGCGCGACTTTTTACAAATACGGCATCTGGGTGTCCCTCGGGGGCAGCAGCGTACCGCAGCTCTTTGAGTTCGATACCGGAGGGAGTGGCTTCTATGCAGCTTATGCATCGAACATCACAGACAACTGGTGGGGAAACGATATAACCCTCACGGGCAAAGAGGTGCACAACCACTATGGCAGCGGCATCAAATACAAGGGATTTGACGTGATCACGAGCCTGTCCCTGTATGATCCGGGGTCCACCACCGCCAAGCTGACAACGGGGCAGGACATCCATGTGGGCCAGAGTATCGAGATCACCCGGGACGACGTCCTAGTCTGGCCGAATGAAAATGACGCGGCGCCCGTGGAGGGAGAGTTTTACGGCGACTTCGGGTTGAGCCTTGCGCCGAAATCCGGAAACGAGGAGCCCGTCTATAATGTCTTCTCGCAGTTCTCCTACGGACCCGGAGTGGTGGGGGCTTTCATTGTGAGTCTCAGCAATCCTGCGGAAGGGGTGGGAGTGTCCCAAGTGCAGATCGGAGCGACAGCGGATGACATCGATTCCTTTCCCCTGAAATTTACGATGAATACGAATCCGGATGGTTCCTATTCCACAGAGCTGATTACAGCGATGGTGACTTTAAGCAATGGCTCGACGACCATGGATCTGAGCCTGCCCATCAATTTGGACACAGGCACCCCTACTCCCACATTCCACGAAGCGACTGACTTTATTCCGGACGATCTGCTGGATAGCCTCACAAGCACCATCGTGGCAGGGACGAACCTCGAACTATCCACCCAGAATCTCCTCGATCTATTTTACCAGCTGTACGCGGGGAATACCTATGGCCTCGATCAGATCGACTACAAAAGTGGGGGCGACACGAACTACCTCAACATCGGAGCCCCCTTCTTCTACGAGTATGATGTGCTCTTCGACTTTGAAAATGGGGTAGTTGGACTGCGTCCGAGTTCGGTACCGGAGGCGGACTCCATGGGGTTAGTGATGATAAGCTTCGTAGTGCTGTGCTTTTTTACGCCGCGGCGGTGGCGCGGTGATAGCTCGTGGGCTAGGGGTTGACGGTCTGGATGAGTGGCTTGAGTTATTGAAGAGTGAGGGAGACAGGATTCGCAACCTGTGGATGCTCTGACCCGTTTCCTGTCACCTATCTCCCCTGAGAAAGTCGGTTACTTATTCCTACCTAACCCCATTTCAGGTGTATATAAGCTTGCCTGCCACACGGGAAAACATCTACCTACGCTAAGTGCTTCATCGTGTGAAAACCTTCATCATCGGCAGAAGGATCGTGAAACACGATATCTGCTGCCTTGACAGCCTCATCCACATACCTGCACGCACCACAGCCGACTTTTGGCAAACACGGCACTTAGTGCGTCGGTGCTGAACAATCGATTTCCATGAGCACCCCTCCGGACACAACTATCGCTCTGAAAAAACAGTACCGGAAAGAAATGCTTTCCTCTCTGGCAAAGAGCATTGCTCTGCCGGTTGTTCTTCTTGCCTTTTTCCTCGTCGCACCATGGTGGTTGAACACGAAGGTGTGCGACGACATTATCCGGGAGGTCAGCGCGATTCCCGACATCACGCTGGATGACAAGACAGCGAGGATTGAGGCGGTAAAGGAAATGAATTTCCAGGCGCTCTGCCACACCTATCCCCCCTACCTGGAGCTTTTACACCAAGGTCTCGTTAATTCGGGCATCTGTGCGCATTTTGCCCGGCTCCAGTGGGGTTTGCTTGCCGCTCAGGTGCTGGCGGGAACTTTCTGTGCCGGGCTGGCTTTGCTCTTTTCGCTAACTTTGTTCGCCAGGAAGTCTCCTCAAAAGCTATCCATAGCCTACTCCTGGGCTTGGAGGATTGCCATGGGACTAGCGTTGCTCAATGTGTTCCTTGGCATTCCACTTCTGACCTTTGCGGTGTTTGAGTTTACGGTTCTGCTAGCCGGGCTTTATCTGCCCAAGCTGCTGTTGGTGTTCCTAATCGGCGGCGGCATTGCCGCATGGCTTAGTGTCAAGATTCTCCTTTCCAAGGTGCCGCTCGAATTCACGGAACCGATGAGCCGGGAAATTACAACCAAGGACGCCCCCTTGCTCTGGCAGGCCGTCACGGAGGCCGCCCATCAGCTTCACACATCACCTCCGGATCACATCCTTGTGGGGATGCAGTTCAATTTCTATGTCACAGAACTTTCTGTGCGTCATGGCAGGGAAAAGACATCGGGCAAAACACTATTTCTATCTTATCCTCTTCTCAAACAACTGCCCGAGAACGAGGTGCTTGCCATCATCGGCCACGAACTCGGCCATTTCATCGGTGAGGACACGGTCCTCACTCGACGATTTTTTCCCTTACGCCAAAAAGCCCAGGGGGTGGTTGCTGCCATCGCACAATCGGGAGTGGCCGGCGTTCCCACCATCGAACTGCTCAAATGCTTCTGGTGGAGTTTTGAGGAGATAGCTGCGGATGTCTCGCGCGAACGCGAGTTCCTCGCCGATCGCATCGGAGCGGAATTGGCAACTCCTCGCGCACAGGCCTCCGCCTTGGTGAGGTTGCATGCGGTGTTGGAGGTGTTCAACCGTGAGCTTCCCAAAGTGGCGGCGTCTGGCGAGGCCAACCCATTCGATGTTCCGTCGAGTCACCTGATCGCGGAGAAATTTGCAGTTGGTGATGAATTCTGGCGCACTTTGTTTCAGAAAAGCTTATCGCATCCTCTCGATACTCACCCACCTTTGCGTGAACGCCTCGCCGCACTGTCCGAATCCATCACTCCCGAAGAAGCTCATGCACTGGCTCAGGAGCCTATAGCGAATGCCTTCACGTCGTGGTTTGAAAATCGCGAGTTTTTGTTCGATAAACTCCTAGGCGAAGTCAAGGAGGCCCTTGCAACCTTTAACGAACGGCTGACTTTGACCGAGGCGGATATTTCGACGCCAGAGAAGTCATGATGTCTGCAAACAGGTTTCCCGCAATACCCTACAAAGCAGAACCTTAGTCGCTTTCGCTATTCTTTGACAGCTTTCCCGTCTCGCTCATGCTCGGTATCGATACAAGAGGATCAGGCCATCTCGTGCAGGGACATTGACGCGATATGTGGTTTCGGCGATGCGTTCGCTGGTGGTGTGAGGGGTGACTGACTCCAGGACACCGGAGGGGAACGGAGAGAAATCTAGGGAGACCTTTCTGTCGGCTCTTTCGCCATTTACGAGGTAGAGGGTGATTCCCTCGGGAGTCAGCGAGTGACGGGAGAGGATGGAATGGGAGGGAGCATTCTGACCAAGATCGACGATGGCGGGCGAGCCGGAGACCTGTAATGTGTGTCGCAGCCATGCAGGGAGATCGCCCTGTTGCTTTGTGAAAGCGGTGCCGACCAAGCTGGTGAAATAGAATATCTCACCGAGGCCATGTTTGCGGCGTAGTAACAGGGGGCGAGCATTTGCTGTCAAAAGGACCTCGATGTCGTCCCCGATCCGAAGCTCCTCCATAAGCCAGTGGCCCCCGATCGAGTAGTCAGTGGAGTCACAGGTAATCTGCGACTCAAAATGGCGACGCTTCACTTTGACGGCCATGGCGTCAGCGAGCACGGAGCCGGGAATGCTGTCACACAGACGCGCTCTCTCATCAAAGTGCGCGGAATACGGCGTGATGATCAAGCGTCCACCTTCCTGCACCCAATCCAGGAGATGCTGATAGCCGAGGGGGGAACATTGCAGGTGCATCGGCAAAACGTAAATCCGGCATCCGTGAGGGACACCGTCCGCTTCCAATCCCTCGATGCGCTGAAGATCGGCATGGCTTCCTGCCGCATAAGTCGCCTCGAACCAGCCAGTCATCTCTTCCTGGGCGGAAACGGCGGGATGGACCCACGACTTGACCGCACTCTCGTACTGACTCGTGTGTCGATCGTAGAGGATGGTCACCGGAGCGCTAAACTCAGCCTTCTCGAAAAGGGCTGGTTGCGAGGAGAAGACCTCAGCCATCTCGGCCACCGACTCCATCTGGCCATCAGGTTGCCCATCGAAGGGCAAGAGCCCCCACCCCGGAGATTCCTGTCCGAAAGACTCTGCGCGATATTGCCAGAAAAACGCGCTCTCCGCGCCGAAGGCCGAGGCGAGGATGAGGTGCGCGCGGACATCGGATGGGCTGGGCTGAAAATGTCCGTAGAGGTAATAAGTCTGTCCTCCGCTGTGCTCTGCGAGCCACCACCTGCCACCCGGCGCAGAAGAGCGGACGGCGGAGTACTCGAGAGCGGCGGCGAGATAGTCCCTGCCAACGCCACTGACATGCTCGCTGCAATATTGTGAGGTGCCCCAGCAGTCCACCTCGCGGGAAAGATACCAGTCGTTATTGGTATCGGAGATGCTGCCATTCGTATGCCCGTAAACAGGATGAACGGAATCGTGAGTGCGGATAATGCCCACACGGCGTCGGAGTTCCTCCACGGAGCGCTCAGCCAGAAACTCATAAAACCGCAAGATCAACCACCCCGGGGCCTGATTTGAGGCGTCGCGACCATCGAAGAGGGGGATCTGATCGAAACGCTGAAAGTACATGACACTCTCGGCATTGAATTCCTCAATGGTCTGAAATTTGCGCTCCAGCCAGCTCTGCCAACGCTTCTCGGTCACCTCATCAAAGCTGAAGTAGCCACGGTGAGGCATGATCTCATTAAAGGGATCCCAAGCGGAGACGGCGGGATGTGGTGCAAAATGCGACACGGCCGCAGCCATAAAGCGCTGGGATTCCTCCAAGAAGACGGGCTGATCGAAGAGGATTCCGGGGTAGGAACCTACGGCGCACATGCCGTTACCGAGACAGGGATTTGCGCTGCCGTCCTTGGCCTTCGGCCAAAGCGAGCGATTTTCCTCCAAAAACCACTGAGGCTGGCACTCGGGGACGAGTTGAAGGATGACGTCCAACCCTGAGCGGCTGGCCAAGTCGAGGACCTGATCGTAATCGGACCAGACAAAGGCCCCCTTGTTCACCTCTGTGGTCCTCCAATAAACCCAGAGTCGAATGCGGGTGATGCCGTAGGACTTCAGGGTCTGAAGATCTTTTTCCCAATACTCCGGCCGAGGATGCGGGGGGCGATAATACTGAACTCCGATGCGTTTCATCTGATGGTAAAGAGGCTGGTCGGCTAGATGGCTGGAAAGGGCCAGGGCACATCGAATTGCCCGGCAATTTCGCGAAAGGTATCGCAGAGATGAATGCCGACTGGAATCCCGACCTCCAATCGCTGTCGGCGGGTATTCTCCTCGGGTTGGCCGGGATACAGCACCGGGGTCTCGAGATCGACAGAGACCTGGGCATTCCACTCACGGCACAGTTCCTTAACGGCAGTCCGAAATGTTTGAAGATCGCGAAAGCGGCTGACATCGATTGCTCCCACCAACCCGCCCAAATGCCGACGTTTTGAGGCATCGCCATACATGGCCGGAATATGAGGACCAAAAGGGCTGCCGAGCAGAAAGCTGCACAGGACATCAATCATCAGACCCAAGCCCGAGCCTTTGTAATCTCCCGAGGGGCGCACAGCCCGCACATCGCCGGGATTGGTGGTGGGCTCTCCATCCGCATTGACGGCCCAGGTGTCAGGGATCGGGACGCCCTCGATAGCGGCATTGGTGATGGTATTCCAAGGGACGACGCTGGTGGCCATGTCCAAGCACAACGTGGAGCCCTCCGCGCCGGGCGCGGTGAGGCAAATGGGATTCGTTCCACAAAAGGCTTTGCGGGCCGCATGCGGGACGACCATGGAATCCGAATGGGTAAAAACGAAGCCGATCATGCCCGCCCGGGCAATCTGCAAGCCATAGTAAGCCAGAGCTCCACAGTGGGAGGAATTCTCGACCGCGACCCAGCCCGCTCCCGCGTCTTTGGCAAGAGCAAGGGCTTCCCGGGTTGCCCGCTCCATGACGAGTTGCCCGAGGCCGTGATCTCCATCGACACGACCGATGGCCGCGCCGGTGGCGGAGAAGGTGATCTGGGGACGGGGGTTGATACTCCCTTGGCGAATCCGGTTCAGATAATGAGGAAGCCGGGCGATTCCGTGAGAGTCGATGCCCCGCAGATTTGACTCCACCAGAGAATCGGCGACCAGGAATGCATCGTCGGAGGTGAGGCCGATGCGCTCGAGACATTGGCAGGCAAAATCCCGCAGGGCATCGTGAGAAATGAGGATCGATTCTGAAACAATCTGGGCCATATTTATTCGGTGCGCAGAATCGCGCGTGTCCAGGCGCCATCGGTCCCCTGGAGGTTTATGGGAGCGGCGAGGAGTTCGTATTTACCGGGCTCGACAGAGCGAAGATTGATGTTTTCCAAGATGACAATGCCGGCTCCGAGTAATGCGAGATGGGACGGAAACTCGGGCTCTGCCGGAGGATCGATGGTGAGATAGTCCAGACCGATGAGGAGAATCCCGTGGGCTACACACCACTGCGCGGCATCCTTGCGGATATAGACGAAGTCGGGATTCCACGGCTCGTGCCAGTAGTCGGTGCGGCTATTGCGGGTCTTGAAGAGGAGCCTTCTGGTGTCGGAAGGATGCTCCACTGCTGCCTCCAATAAATCCGCGGTGATCGATGGCTCGTCTCCCGCATCCACCACCAGACAGGAGCCTAAGAAGGGCTCCAGACCGACCTCGTGGAGTTGCTTGCCATCGGCGCAAAAATGCCAGGGGGCATCCACGTGGGTGCCATGATGGAGACCGCCTCGGAAGAAGCCGACATTTGCAGGATCACCTCTGCTAATGGACCAGGAGGGCCACTCGATCGATGGGCGGGGATCACCTGGATACACCGTGGTCTGCTCACTGGTCGGGATACTGATGTCTAGATACCGGATCACAGGGCGATTCCTTGGTTCGAGAGGAAAATGGAGCGAGGCAGGCTCATTCCTTGCAGTATTCCGCAGAGGGCAGTGAGCCATCCATGACGTAGCCGCCATCAATGGTCAGGGATTGCCCTGTCATGTAGCAGGCATCGTCGCTGGCCAAGAAGACGGCACCGGAGGCAATCCACTCCGCCTGGGCAATCTCCTTGAGAGGGACGCGCTCGAAGAGGGAGCGCTTCACGGCGTCCGTGTACATGGGCGTGGTCAGCTCGGTGTAAGTAGCTCCGGGGCGGATGAAGTTGACGGTGATTTTGTGAGGGGCCAGCTCCGTGGCGAGGGTGCGGGAGAAAGATTCTATGCCTCCCTTTGCGGCGGTGTAGTGTCCGCAATTCGGCTCACTCAAAACGGCATGAATGCTGGAGATGGAAATAATGCGACCACCAGACCGCTGCCGGATCATTTGCCGGGCGGCTTGCTGCGAGCACAAAAAGACGCTTTTCAGATTCGTTCTGATGATGATATCCCAGTCCTCTTCCGGCATATCGACGATCTGCGAAAAACGGATGATGCCCGCATTGTTGACTAGGATGTCCACGCCGCCGAAGGCCTTCTCCACTTCCTGAAAAGCGGCTGCGACTGCCGGAGAGCTGCCGACATCGCAAGGGATGAATTTTGATTTCCGCCCCAACGAAGTGATCTGAGCCACGACCTCAGCGGCCTTGGTTTCGTTAATATCCAAGACGGCAACATCGGCACCTTCCTGGGCGAAGGCGAAGGCGATGGCTTTCCCTATGCCGCTGGCGGCACCTGTGACAACGGCACGTTTATTCTGTAGTTTCATGGGGGTGTAAAGTCTATCTACTTTTGAAGTAGATAGACTTTCAGGCAACGCGATGTCAAACTGCATTTAGATAACTCTTCATGGCTCTCCCGCAAATCCGCCCCCCCGCAGACCAACCCCGGAAAAGAACCGGCGATCTTGCCGAGCTGGCTTTTGAGCGACTGCGTGAGGCTATCCTGACCGGAGAGTTGAAGGAGGGGGAACGGGTCCGGGAGGTGAGGTTGGCGGCGGAATGGAAAATGGGAATCACCCCCCTCAAGGCTGCTGTGAGGCGACTCGCAGGCATGGGCTATCTGGTGCTGCGCCCCAATCATGCTCCCATCGTGCGCAAGCTGGAGGCCAGCGATATCGAGGAGATCTATGAGCTACGGGAGATGCTGGAGTGCCATGCGCTACGCAAAAAGGCGGCTGGCATCGCGAAGAGCGACCTGGCTGCGTTACGGCAAATGGTGAATAAAGTGGAGGCGACAACATCGCCAGCCAGCCGGCTGCGGGCGCAATTCGCGCTGGATACAAAGCTACATGAGCTCTGGAGCTTCGGCCCGACGAATCCCTGGCTCACGGCAAGTCTGGAGGGATTGTTGATTTACCGACCAAATCTGACCCATGTCTTGAAAGCGCATCCCGAGCTGGTCGAGAGGGCCTTTGAGGATCACAAGCGCATCCTGACAGCGCTGGAAAAAGGAAATATCGAGAAAGCAGTGCTCCTGCTCAGCGAGCATATCAAAAAGTCAGGGACCGCTCTTGCCGCACTCAACAAGCCTGCATAGCCACACTCCCCCCGCGAAGGAAGGAGAAGACCGTCCTGCGCGGGCGAAAGCGGAACCCTGCTAGACAATATCATCGAGATACTTGACCTCGGGAGGCTTGATGCCATTGAAGTGTGAGAACAAGCATTCTGCGTAAGCTCCGGCGTTGTTCAGAATGAGCAGATCTCCTGGGGCAATATCGGACGGGAGTTCCTGCCCGGTGCTGATGGTGTCGGCGCTATCGCAGGTAGGTCCACACAGGGTATAGGGAATGGGGGCGCCAGTACGGTTGATTGCGTTAATGGCATAGCGGATGCCATCCGGCGCGTCGGATAATCCGTGGTAAACACCGACGTCCAAGTGCAGCCACTCCGCATCGGGTCTTGTGGCACGCAGCATGACTCGAGTGCTCATCAGCGCCGCAGAGCCGACCAGCCCGCGGCCTGGCTCGACGGCAAGCGTGAGAGGCACCCCGGAGAGTTCCTCTTTCAGCACGGTGCGTACAACTTGGAGGATCTCAGCATTGGAGGGAACCTTTCGGTCGAGATACTGGACAGGAAAGCCTCCCCCGATATCGAAGAGTTCCAAGGTGATGCCTTCTTTCTTCAAATCGCGGAAAATCGACGCCGCCTGGCGGGCGGGAGTCACCCACGCATTGGCACTATAGCATTGGGTGCCGACGTGAAAATGAGTGCCATAGGGAATAAGACCAAGCTTCTTGCCCAGTCGAAGAAGCTCTTTGGCCTTCTCGGGTGTGGTGCCAAATTTGTCGCCGAGCGCATGCGCCGCATCTTTGTTATCTACGAGCAGGCGCACGTAGAGCTTCGAGCCAGGGGCCTTCTCTGCCTGGAGACGGACTTCATATTCCGAGTCCGCTAGAAAAGCGCGCACGCCCCGTGAGTATGCATGGCTGATGTCTTTGGGGAATTTGCAGGTGTTGGAATAAATGCATTTTGCCGGATCAGCCCCTGCATCAAGAACCATGTCGAGTTCAACAGGAGAGGCGACATCAAAACCACTTCCAAGCCGAACCAAGCGGGCGAGAACGCGGCGATTTGGCGCACATTTTACGGCGTAAAAGATTTTCGCGTCGGGGTCAGCCTGGGTGAAATCGCGATAACAATTCCCCACCTCATCCAAGTCGTATAGCAGCACGGCATGGGGAATCTTGGCAAGAGCATCAACGATGCGTGGGTCCAGATCGACCGGCGCGTAAGGGATATTTCCCGGCTCGGGCGGGGCATCGGCAGCATGACTGCGAGAAAGCGAAAACGGTGACAACAGAACGGACGCCGAGCCGATGAGCGAAAGACGAATGGCATCGCGCCGAGACACTCCAGAGCGGGAGGGAGAAGCGAGGGAAGCCTTGGGGAAACTGGGAAACCACATGTGGGAGATGAAATATCACAAAGCCGCAGCCATGCAACTGGAAGCACAAACATTTGTGCGAGGTATCCGACCTATCTACTGAGGAGTCATTTTCCGAGGCGAGAGCACACTTGATTCCAAAAACAGGAAGCCCTGCGCACGATGTGCGCAGGGCGAAGAAGGATAGTGACCTCAACTCAGGAAGATGAGGCCGACGGGACTACAGTCTAGGCCTTAAGCTCCTCGCCGGTGATGGCGTTGGTGATCATGAGACGCTCGTGGTGGAAGGTGGGGTCGGCGCGGAAGGCCAGGCGGCCTGCGTAGCGGCGCTCGATGTCGACGAGGAGATCCTCGTCTTCCTCGCGCAGGCGCTTCAGGAGATCGGGGTGAACGACGACCTTGATCTCGTGGACGGTGTCATGGTGCTTGCGCAGGACGGCGTGGAGGGAGCGCTGGAGCTCGACGCTCATGGTCATGGGACTCTTGACCATACCGCGTCCGGAGCAATACTCGCAGGTGACGAACTGGGTGCTGGCGAGACTCTCGGCGGCACGCTGGCGGGTCATCTCCATGAGGCCGAGCGGCGAAATGGGGAGGACGTGGGTGCGAGCTTTATCGCGCTTGAGACGGTCTTTGACGCGCTGATAGACCGACTGCTGATCCTTGCGGCTCTTCATGTCGATGAAGTCGGCGATGATGATGCCACCGATATTGCGCAGACGCATCTGACGGCAGATCTCATCGGCGGCCTCGAGGTTTGTCTGGAGAATGGTCTTCTCCATATCCTTGGAGCCTTTGTTACGACCGGTATTCACGTCCACGGCAATGAGAGCCTCGGTCTCGTCGATGACGATGTAGCCACCACAGGGCAGCCACACCTGGCGGTGGAAGGCTGCGTCGATCTGAGCCTGCACGCCGAAACACTCGAAGACAGGCTGCGCGGCGGAGTAGATCTGGATGCGCTTTTTGGCGCGCTTGGAGATCTGCCCGACGAGTTCCTGCATGCGCTCACCGGCCTTGGCATCGTCGATGACGATGGAGTCCACATCGTCGGTGAGGAAGTCACGAACGGTACGGTCCACGAGGTCAGGTTCCGAGAAGAGGCAGGCGGGGGCGGGCTTCTCCTGCATACCGCGCTGGATCTCGGCCCACTGCTCAAGAAGGAGGCTGAGATCGCGGACAAAGTAGCGGGAGCGCTGGCCCTGGCCCACGGTACGCATGATCACACCCATACCCTCGGGAACAGCGAGATCGCGAAGGATCTTGCGAAGGCGGTCGCGCTCCTTGGGCTCATCGATCTTACGGGAAATACCGCACTGATCATTGAAGGGCATGAGAACGAGGTAGCGTCCCGCGAGGCTGATATCCGTGGTGATACGCGGGCCTTTGGTGCCGATGGGACCCTTCTTGACCTGGACGAGGATGTCGGCGCCTATGGGGTAGATGTTCGGTACATCCTTATGGGAGATCTTCTGGGGCTTTTTCTTCGCGGCTCCTTGGCGGCTGACGACCTCGATGCCGCTATCGAGGGCAGCGGGAATCGCGTCCCAGAACTGGAGGAACGCATTTTTCTCAAAGCCGATGTCAACGAACATGGCTTTGATGCCGGCCTCGATATTGCGGACTTTGCCTTTGTAGATGGCGCCGACGATATTACGGTCGGAATCGCGTTCGGTGGTGTATTCCTCGAGGCGGTTATTTTCCAGCAAGGCGACACGCTTTTCCAAGCGTTCGCAGCTGACGATGAGTTTAATTCCTGTGGGCTTCTTCGATAGGCCGAGG